>Ga0105243_10000087_pt1 | contig 104962 bp, 85 predicted proteins | sample KBSM34metaG_FD_81525 | JGI IMG/M metagenome (GOLD analysis project Ga0105243, IMG submission 81525) | Miscanthus rhizosphere microbial communities from Kellogg Biological Station, Michigan, USA - KBS M3-4 metaG | ecosystem: Host-associated > Plants > Roots > Rhizosphere > Soil | place... | reverse complement strand
ATTGTTCCGGCATACTTTACCGTCCCGTCAGAGAACGTATATTCTGCACCAATTGCCTGTGCATTGTCTTCAATAACATATAAATTATGCTCTTCTGCAATTTTTAAAATTTCCTCCATATTGGCACACTGTCCAAATAGATGTACCGGAATAATTGCCTTTGTTTTTGGCGTAATTGCCTTTTTTAATTCTTCTGTTGAAATCGTGAAGGTATCGTAATCAACATCTACCAAAACAGATTTTAATTTAAGCAGGTGTATCACTTCCACCGTTGCAGCAAAGGTAAAATCAGCAGTAATAACCTCATCCCCTTCTTTCAGGTCCAGCGCCATCAGGGCAATCTGTAAAGCATCCGTTCCATTAGCACATGGAATCACATGTTTTACGTCTAAATAAGACTCCAATTCATTCTGGAAAGACTTTACTTCAGGACCGTTGATAAAAGCCGCAGAATCCATTACATTTAAAACTGCATTATCTACATCATTCTTTATTTTGTAATACTGACTTTGCAAGTCAACCATCTGAATTTTTTTCATAAATAAATATTTGTGTAAAAATAAGGAATTTAAAATCCTATCAAAAATTTTATTGATTTTGTTTTTATCTTTATACAAAATAATACTATGAATAAAATTTTACTCTTTTGTTTATTAGCTGGTTATTCTATTTTTCAGGCTCAAACGCAGCTTGTTTTTGTTTATTTTACAGATAAACCCAATAAAGCCGCTTTTTTTGCCAATCCACTTTCAGAACTTTCCCAAAAATCACTTAACAGGCGTACTGCACTGGGAATTTCCCTAAATGACCAGGACGCTCCTATCGAGCTTTCTTATTTACAGAATCTGCAAAATATGGGGTTCACTGTTACCGATTATTCCAAATGGCTGAATGGAGCTGCTGTGAATGCCACTCCAGCCCAGATAGTCAGCTTACAGGCTCAGCCTTTTGTGCTATCTGTTCAAAGTTTTGCAAGAAATGGATCGGGAGTTCCTAAAATAAAACCCATTGACAAATGGAAAAATAATTCAGACACCGGTAAAACGCTTACGACCTTTGATTATGGAGCGGGTACCGCACAGATAGATCAGCTTAATATAAAACCCCTTCATCTGGCAGGATATACGGGAACAGGAGTTTCTATTGCTGTTATTGATGCCGGATTTCCTTTTGTAAATACCGGTTCTGCATTCTCAAGATTACGAACGAATAATCACATAAAAGGCGGTTACGATTTTGTGACTAAAACCGATGATATTTATAATATTTCCTTAAGTGAGCATGGCTCAATGATTTTAGGGGCTATGGGAGGTTATTTGGAAAATACATTTGTAGGATCTGCTCCGGATGCTGATTTTTATCTTTACCGCAGTGAAAAGGCTGGAGTAGAAATCCCGGAGGAGGAAGTATATTGGATTGAAGCCGCTGAGGAAGCAGACAGAAAGGGAGTGGAAATGATCACCTCCTCCCTGGGATATAGCGTTTTTGATGACTCCCAATATAATTACACATATGCAGATATGAATGGAACAACTTCTTTTATTGCAAGAGCGGCACAAATAGCCGCCGAAAAAGGAATATTTGTTCTTGTTGCTGCAGGAAATTCCGGTCAGGAACCCTGGCATTATCTGCTAACACCTGCGGACAATGCAAAAGTATTCACGATTGGAGCAGTAGACGGTTCAGGGAATTCTTCAGGATTTTCTTCCTACGGACCTAATTCTTCGGGAACTATAAAACCTGACGGAAGTGCCCAGGGTACAGCCACTACCACAGTCTACAATAATGCTACCATTATTCTCAATGGAACATCTATTGCCACTCCTATCGCAGCAGGCGGTGTCGCCTGTTTCATTCAGGCATTCCCCACCATGGACAGAGAACAGATAAGAATAAAACTCAGACAAACAGCTTCTCTTTATCCCAACCATACCGATCAGATGGGATATGGCATCTTGAATTTCGGAAGTTTATATACTTCAGTATTAAACACTTCGGAAATTCTGAAAAAAGAGACTTCCATCATCTATCCGAATCCTGCTAAAAACATGCTGAATGTAAGAACTGAAAATGAAATAACATCACTGGAGGTTTATGATCATTTGGGAAGACTGATCAGAAAAAACAACAACCAGAAATCTATAAAGGTAGAAGATGTTACAAAAGGGGTTTATTATCTTAAGATTCAGATGAAAGACAAGTTTTATTTTGAAAAATTCATAAAAGAATAAGAAGTTTTCTATCTGCTTTTTTAAACACTAATCCCACAAATATCTTTCACGAATGACCCTATTTTCATCTCCGTTAATTAAGCTGACTGAGGAAATAATAAGGCAGAAAGACCTTCGTAATTTGTAGAAGATTTCAATGGTATCTTACCATACAAAGAACCCTATTGTTTTCATGAATATGATCTGCTTTTGTCATAGATATTAAATGGCAGGAAATCATTAGACCTGGATTAAAAATCAAAAAAACGGACTGAAGCCCGTTTTTTTTGATATCTATTATTATTGTACTTGTACGAAAATTATATTAAGCAGAATTTCTGCTTGCATTAATATTTCCGAATAAGGAACGGGTTACCAGCTTCTCATAGGCTTCTTTATTGCCCTCTCCTTTCTGAATCTTCATCAATGCATACTGCTGAATACTCAGTAAAGGAAGTACAATTTTTTCACGGATTTTCACAGATTTTCTGGATAAAGGATCTTCCTCCTGAAGCATTTTAAAACCGGTAAGCTCCAGCATGATCTCTCTTGAAAGTTCATATTCATCAAACAGAACGTTCCAGAATGCCCCGAACTTCGGATTATTTTTGATATAATATGTCAAAGGGAAATAAGACTTGTTCATACTCATCATAGAGTTTAAAACTAAAGTTTTAAAGAAATCCGAACCTTTGTACAGTTCTCTTACTTCTTCAAACCTTCCCTCCTCTTTCATCTGCTTCATAGCATATCCGAAACCAAAGAATCCAGGGACATTTTGTTTTAACTGAGACCATGAACCTACAAACGGAATAGCTCTTAAATCTTCAAATTTCAATTCATTTCCGTTTCCTCTTTTGGAAGGACGACTTCCGATATTGGTCTTCCCATAATATTCCAAAGTACTCATTTCCTGCAGATAGGGAACAAACATTGGGTGCGCCTTAAGATCTGAATATTTTTGATAGCTAATATTAGCCAGTTCAATAATTAATGCTCTTTCTTTTTCAGTAAGGTCTTTTTTAGCATTTTTAAATACATCATTTTCAACTCCGGCTGTCAGAAGCTGTTCGAAGTTGTATTTTGCCTGTTCTTTATTTCCAAAAATGCTGGTAATGGTTTGCCCCTGAATAGTGAGCTCAATTTTATTATTGGCAATTGTTTTTCCCTGTGAAGCATAGAAGTCATGGGTTTTACCTCCTCCTCTTGCTGGCGGGCCACCTCTTCCGTCAAAAAATACGACTTTAATGTTATTCTCTTCAGAAAGTGTAGTAAGAAGTTCTTTTGCCTGATAGATTTCCCAGTTTGCCTTCAGATAACCACCATCTTTCGTTCCATCAGAAAAGCCAAGCATAATGGTCTGCTGATAGCCTCTTTTTTCAAGGTGCTTTTTATATACCGGATTCTGATAGAGTTCATTCATTACATTTTCCGCATTGGCAAGGCCTTCCATTGTTTCAAAAAGCGGAACAATGTCCATATTGATCTCTTCATCTTTGTATCCACATATTTTGAAGAAAGCATATACGTTCATGACATCTTTCACGGCATCAGAATTGGAAATAATATAACGGTTCATTCCTCTTAATCCATTCAGACGCTGAATTTCCGATACCTGTGATACTGTTAACAGAGTATCCTTTACAATATCTTCAAAATCATCCGCATTTACTTTATCCGAAATCTGAATCAGTGTATTGAATTTCTGTTCTGCATCGGCATCTTCATTTCCATATATTTTTGCAAAAACATCATCTATTACCTTCTGATGGATCCTGCTGTCCTGCCTGATATCTAAAGTCGCAAAGTGAGTTCCAAAAATTTTCACACGGTCCCTAAAGTTGACCAAAAGATCTAAGAACAAAGAATTATGTTCATTGATTAATATTTTCTCTGCTTCATCAGTTCTCTTTAAAATTTCTTCTGCCGTAATACTTTTACCATCAAAAATAGCAGCATACAATTCTTCACTTACCTGAGTTAAAACCTCCGAAACCCCTCTAAAGCTTAATCTTCTTCTGATAAATTTCAAATGGCTGTAATACGATTTCAAAATTGCAGAGCGAAGTTCTTCCGATACTCTTTTAGTAACATCTGCAGTAACAAAAGGATTCCCATCTCTATCGCCTCCAGGCCAGAAACCAAGCTGAATAATATCTTCATGCAGGTGGAAATGTCCGTTTCCAAAAGTTTTCTTAATCTTCGTAAACAGCTCACCAATAGTATCGTAATAGACATACCTCAAATAGGAGATAATACTCAGCGCCTCATCTATTGGCGTCGGTTTTTCCTTATTGACAAAAGGTGTTTTCCCTAACTGCTGCAAAAGGGTATCAATCTGTGTGACAGAATCACTGGTAATGGCTCCTCTTAAATCCTGTATAATTCTCTGTACTGAGCTTGGATAAAACTGGGTAGGGTGAGCCGTAAATACAACCTTAACTGTAAAGTCCTTCAACTTTTCGCGTACTTTTTCAATTTTATGATCCTGAAAAGAACGTTCAAAAAGATTGGTCACAGTTCCGCTGTCACTTTCAGAATGAAGGTTAGGAAAGGCAGCATCTTCAATACTGTCAAACAAAACAACCTGTCTCTCTATATATTGAATGATTTTAAAAAGGAGCTCCAGCTTTTGTTCCTCCGTCTGAAGATCTGTATGATTTTTAAAAAATTCTTCTACAATTTCCTCAGGGGTCTTCCCTGCTTCATAGCCGGTTCTGCTTTCTTCATAAAGAAACGGAAGAAGCATCCCGATATTAGTCATTTTATCATAAGGCAGGCTCATAAATAATGAATTGTAAATCTGGAATTTATTCTCCACAATCTGCCTGAATTTTTCTGCGCGTTGGTCGTGTATCATATAACAAATGTAAGTGATTTTGAAATTAAATTAATTGACAAATGACAAAAAAGAGGGATAGAAAATGTAAATATCAATGTTCCCTATTCTCCATAAATATTCTGTAACTTTGACTTCTAATTTTTTCTTAAATATAATCAGTAATACACTGAAATTATAACAATTTACTCAAAAAATTCCTATGGGTTACATCAGAGCATATTACGAACAGATTGTCAAATTGCAGGAGTCGGAATGGGCATTTATTGCAGGGCATTTCCACAGAAAAGTATATGCCAAAAATGAAATTATTACCCAGCACGGAGATACCGAAGAATTTTTATCCTTTATAGAATCGGGATTGGTAAGATTTTATATTCCTGATGATGAATATGGGTATACCTTCAGTTTCGGTTTTGAAAAAGAATTTACCTGTGCCTATGATTCCTTTCTTACCCAAACCCCTTCTGAATATGAAATGCAGGCTTTAACAGAAACTGTGGTATGGCAGATTTCTTATGATGATTTACAGAAAATTTACAGCCACACCAACGTTGGAAATCACCTGGGCCGTTTTGCTTCTGAGAAATTATTTTTAGCTAAGAGTAAAAGAGAACTTTCTTTACTAAAACTTACCGCCAAAGAGCGTTACTTAAAATTGTTCACCGAGCAGCCTGAAATGCTGAAGCGTGTTCCTTTAAAATATATTGCTTCTTATATTGGAATCACTCCACAGGCCTTAAGCCGAATTCGCAGACAGATTAATTAACATAGGTTCATTGTATACCTGCAAGCTTCTGCAGAACTTTGCAGAAAAATACGACAATGAAGTTATCTATTTGGGCATATGGAAACGCTATTTTAAAACAAAAATGTTCGAAAACAGAAAGGGATACCCCGGAAATTCAGAAGCTCATAACCGACATGTGGGAAACCATGGAAAATGCCAATGGCTGTGGTTTGTCATCTTCACAAATAGGAAAAGCATTACAGCTTTTCATCGTTGACAGTAAAATTGTTTTTGAAAACCTGGGGAGTGAAGAGCAGATACTCTACTTTGGTAAAAATGATAAGGGAATAAAAGAAACTTTTATCAATGCTAAAATAATCAATAGCTCAGCAGAAACATGGGAAGACTATGAAGGATGCTTAAGTATTCCCGGTCTTTCGCAAAAAGTAAAAAGACCCTGGGAAATCACCATCGAATATCTGGATGAACATTTTCTGCTACAAACCAAAACCTATATAGGGCTTACTGCCAGAATTATTCAGCATGAATATGACCATACGCAGGGAATCTTATATACTGACCATCTTAAACCTCTGACCAAAAAAATAATGGAATCTAAGCTTAAAAAAATCACCACCGGAAATGTTGCAGTAGGATACCCGATTAAGTTTTTGTAGATTTGACATCAATCAGACATGTCAAATTCTATGAAATGATAAAGTTTAATTTCGGTATTATTTTTTACACGATTTTTGGGATTTTAGCCTTATTGATAGGTATTTATCTACTACAATATTTTATTCCTCTTTCTATTATTTTTTTCATTGCTACATTCATCAATGGAGTTTTCATTCATAAAGAATATTCTCTTCATAAAAGTGATAAAATTGAATATACTGAGAATTCAGTTCCTGATGAAATTATAGTCAAATACTCGCGTTCAGGTAGAATTATTGCTATTGCTACTTACAGTATGTTTGCAATTCTGGGGTTATTTTTTCTTTCAGGTTTTAAGTTCAAATTTAATGGAACAGCAATATTTGTATTATTTATACTTCTTGGATTTACTGGTTATTTTATTTTTAAAATAATTTCCGAAATCAAAAAAACATCACAAATGATCATCTCCATCAATGGAAAAGGAATTCAGATAAAAAATAATGCAAGGTATTTGTGGAATGAAATTCAACTTGAAAAGATTATTGTAAAACGTTTAGTAAGCCGTGAATCTAGACATGATTATAAACCTGAAGTAAATTATTTATACTTTTTTCACAACAACGAAAAAATAGAAATCAATATCGATGATTTTGATATCACAGATGATCAGCTTGCACAGCTTTTGAAAATATTTAGAGCCCGTTTTAATAATTCAGGGGTAGTATCGTTTTGATTACAAAATATTAATAATTAATTTTACTCTTCATACCATCCATAATCCATGAAAAAAATATTCTTATTCTTATTAATAACTTTTATATTCACAGCCTGTGAAAAAGATTGTTACAATGCACCTCTTCCGATACTTTTTAAGTTTGTAGATTCTAATGATGAAAATCTTATTACAAACGGAAAGCTTACTTCTTATTCAGTGGTTGAAGAAAATCAAACTGGAGTAAGTCTGACAAAAACATCTGATGATATGGTTATTTTGGAAAACGTAGGTGCATATAATGGTATAAAAAAATATACTTTCTCTTCTAATCTTAAATCTTTTGATTTTTCAATACAGTCATCGGAATTTAAAGGAGGTTGTGATGGTTATCAAATTAATAAATTAACATTTACAGGCATAGGTATTGATGTAACTGATGAAAAAGGGTATTATAAAATTATACTGAAATAATTCTCTTTCTTAAATTTGCACTGGAAACACACTCTCTATGAAAGTAATCATCGCATTTTCCCTTATTCTTTCCAATCTGTTTTACAGCCAGATCAAGATTCCTGATGATTATAAAAAAATCCCTGATATCCTTGATACCGTAGATTATCTCTACCCTTTCATTGTACCTAATAAAGATTATGCTTACTGGCGTGTTCTCAGTAATGATTCAGATTATGAAAAAGCAGTGATCTACGAAAGCCAGGCTCCTGAATTTATGACGATCAATGAACCCGTTCCTGAAAAAGGGTTTTTCCAGAAATGTATAGGTAACAACTGCTTTTCATACATTCTGGCTTGTAAAAACGAAAGATCTGTTTATTTTTCCAATGAGCAGCAATTGAGAGATTTTATCGGAACCGTTGATAATCTTCCAGAGGCTATTCTGCTGGCAAAAACTTATGGATATTCTGTTGACACGAGTAACCGCTTTACTGGAGCCTATAAAATTGAAGACCTTCATATCTCCATGTTTCTTATGCAGTCTAAGGACTGTCCGGCCGTGAAAGAGTCTTTTTCCGTTAAAATCAACAGAAAAACCGGAAAACTGGAAGCGAAAACTAATGGTATTTATGCGATGGATGAGAACTGTTCTTCTTTGTAACTGAAGCTAAGACGCAAGGATTTTATCTGTTATAAAATCGATAATCTAAAATTTTAAACCATTAAGATTTTTGAAGAAAGTAAGAATAATTAAGATTCATCTTAGATGAAAAAATAGAGCACATTGCTAAAAAAAGGGCTTTAGCTATTTCCTTAACTATTTTTATCAGCTTCAAAAGTCTTAATGGTTTATTTTTTTATATATTAATTGCACCCTGGCCTGATGCAATCAAATACGCCTCTTTCAAAGCTTCAGAATAAGTGGGATGGGCATAAGAAATACGGAACATATCCTCTGCCGTCACCTCATATTCCTGAGCAATAACACCTTGTGCTATCAAATCTGCAGCTCTTGCTCCTATGATATGAATCCCTAAGATTTCTCCATATTTAGGGTCTACCAAGACTTTTGAAAACCCATCTGTATCCATAGAAGCTCGTGCTCTTGCACTGGCAGAGAATGGAAATTTTCCAACGGTATAAGCTATATTATTTTTCTTTAAATATTCTTCTGTATATCCTACAGAAGCTACTTCAGGCCAGGTGTACACCACAGAAGGAATACGATCGTAATGAATATGATGTTGCTGCCCGTTGATTGTTTCTGCTACAAAAACACCCTCTTCCTCGGCTTTATGTGCCAGCATCGCTCCCCCAATTACATCGCCGATAGCATACATATTGGGAACAGCTGTCTGGTTACTTTCATTTACTCTAATAAATCCCCGGTTATCAAGCTGTATATCTGTATTTTCCAATCCCAACCCTTTAACATATGGGCTTCTTCCCACGGCTACCAAAATATACTCTGCCTCCAGTTCGTTCTCTGCTCCGTTTTTATCTTTAAAAAGAACTTTAGCTGAGGAACCTAAGTTTTCAGCTTTATAAACGCTCTGATTTAAACGGATGTCAATACCTTCTTTTTTCAAAATCTTCTGAAGGTTTTTTCCTAATTCATGATCCATTGTGGCAATCAGGTGGTCGGCGTATTCCAGAATGGTTACCTGTGTTCCGATACGGTTAAAAATAGATGCCATTTCAACCCCAATCACTCCTCCACCGATAATCACCATAGATTTTGGCTGTTCTTTTAAAGCGAGGGCTTCTGTAGAAGTAATGATTCTTTTTTTATCTATTTCTACCCCCGGAATTCCTGAAGGTTTTGAGCCTGTAGCAATGATATAATGTTTAGCGGTAATATTTACGACGCCGTCTTCATTAACCACTTTTAGTGTAGTATTATTTACAAAACCTGCCGTCCCTTTCAACCGGGTAATTTTATTTTTATTCATCAGAAAATGAAGACCTTCCGTATTTTTTGAAACGACTTCAGATTTTCTTTTGTACATCTGGGAAAAATCCAGGGCTATCTGATCTACTTTAATTCCATGTTCGTTAAACTTATGCTGAACTTCCGCATAATGGTGGCTACTGTCCAGCAAAGCTTTTGTCGGAATACAGCCTACGTTGGTACACGTTCCTCCCAGTGTATCATATTTTTCAATGATGACCGTTTTATATCCAAGCTGTGCACTTCTTATCGCAGCTACATATCCACCAGGTCCGGAGCCGATCACGGCAATATCATAATCTTCCATTGTATGTATTCATTTTTATGTTTAAATTTACTTGCAAAATAAAAGCAAAATTAGAATAAAGACTTTCATTTTGCAAGTATTATTTTAAAATTAACATTATGGGTAAGAAAAGATCAGACTGTCCTATCAGTTGCTCCCTGGAAATTTGGGGAGATAAATGGTCATTATTAATTATACGGGATCTCATGCTTAAAAAAGAAAGCACCTATGGCGAATTTCTAAAAGCAGATGAAAAGATTGCCACCAATATTCTGGCATCAAAACTTCAGCATTTGCTGGAAAATGGTATCATCGATAAGAAAGACCATCCTGAAAACAAGCTGAAAATCCTCTATTATCTTACAGAAAAAGGTATTGATCTCGTTCCGGTAATTGTTGAAATTAACCTTTGGGGAGATAAGTATCTCAGTATCCCGGAAGACAGAAAAAAGCTGCTGGAAGACATTAATAAGGATAAAGAAGGTTTTATAAAAAAAGCCAAAAAACACCTCTCCGCTAATCTATAGAATGTGATCACGGGAGTATTGCCCAATCTATATTGTTTGCAATAGCTTTCATTAAAATCAATCATAGTAATTTTAAAACTTCCTTAACTCATTTTTCTTTTTTCATTCCGTAAATTTGGCTTAAAATAAATTTAGAACAATGCTTAATTTCGAGTTTAAAAACCCAACTAAGATACTTTTCGGAAAAGGCGAAATCGCTAAAATTTCCAATGAAATTCCCAAAGACGCCAAAATATTAATGATTTATGGCGGAGGAAGTATCAAACACAATGGCGTTTATGATCAGGTAAAAGATGCTTTGAAAGATCACGACTTATATGAATTTGGCGGTGTTCCTGCCAATCCGGAATATGAAGTGCTGATTAAGGCAATCAGCTTCATCAAAGAAAATAACATCACTTATCTTCTTGCAGTAGGAGGAGGTTCCGTAATTGACGGCACCAAATTTATTTCTGCAGCGGCTAACTATAACGGAGAACCATGGGAAATTCTGAGAAAACAGGTAAGAACATTTGAAGGGGAAGGAATGCCTTTCGGAAGTATTCTAACCCTTCCTGCTACAGGTTCCGAGATGAATTCCGGGTATGTGATTTCCAGAAGGGAGACTAATGAGAAATTATCTTCCGGGGGTCCGGGATTATTCCCACAGTTTTCTGTTTTAGATCCTGAAGTCATCAGGTCAATTCCTAAAAACCAGATCATTAACGGAATTACTGATGCTTACACCCATGTTTTGGAACAATACATGACGGCACCGTCTTCTGCTGATCTTCAGGAGAGAATTGCTGAAAGTATTTTGATCAGTCTGCAGGAAACGGCTCCAAAAGTATTGGCTGATGATTTCAATTATGATGCTGCCGGAAACTTTATGTGGTGCTGTACAATGGCCTTAAACGGGCTGATCCAGAAAGGAGTAATCACCGACTGGGCAGTACACGCAATGGGACACGAACTGACAGCTTATTTCGGTATTGATCATGCAAGAACTTTAGCGATCATTGCTCCTTCTCATTACCGTTATAATTTTGACGATAAAAAAGGAAAACTGGCACAATATGCTGAAAGGGTTTGGGGTATTAAAGACGGAACTGTAGAGGAAAAAGCTGAAGCAGGAATCAAAAAATTGGAAGACTTCTTCCATAGCCTACAGATTAAAACAAAACTTTCTGAATATACAGAAGACTACAAAGGAACTGCTGAAAGAGTAGAAAAAGCTTTTACAGACAGAAAATGGCTGGGACTTGGAGAATATAAAAAACTGACTCCTCAGGATGCTTCTAAGATTGTAGAAATGAGCTATTAATACAGACTGGAAAACAGTAATTGATATCAAAAAAGCGGGCTATGGTCCGCTTTTTTAGGTTCCTTACTAAAGCTTCACGCATATTATGATGATGGTGTTCATTGAAAATGGTATGTTTGGGTCAAATCCCGGGGATTTTTGAGGGAGATTATAGAGAAATTAAAATTCACTTCTATTGAATTTTAATAATAAAGCCCCGAATCTTTAAATGAATTGTTTTCTGCGTACCAGCCTGGTAGCTTAAAAGCTGTACAATAATTCCAAATTATCTTATTTATAAACATTTGTTTAAAAAATAGTGATTTCATTATAGATATTTCAAATTTATTTATATTTTAGCATATTCTTAAATTTGTGAAAATGAAAAAACAGCTACTTTTATTTGCCTTTTCTGCTTTGGCGCTTACTTCTTGTAAAGATGATGATATGCAAGCTTATGAAATGGATATTATTAAAGGAGATTGGAAAGAAGCCAAAAGAGAAGTTATTTCCGGAAAAGATAATAAAACGGTGCTTTCTTCTTCTACTCCAGAAGGGTGCGATCAAAAAAATACTCTTTTCTTCAGAACAGACTTTTATGTCAGCTATACGGCTTACTCCGGAACAGGAGGTGCAGACTGCCAGGTGAATGGGAAAAGTGAAGGAAGATACACCTATGATGCTGATGCTAAAATTTTAGGGATCAAGTTTGACCAGGATGAGAACAATAACTATAAAGTTGATATCTTATCCAATACAGAACTTAGATTAGCTCAACAGTTTGGTAACTATGACCAGGATGGAGATAAGATCCCGGATGTAACGTATGTAACCTACAAAAGATAAATGATAAACTCCCGTTAATCGGGAGTTTTTTATTACTTTTATCTGAAATTAAAAATTGAAACAATGAAGAAGATTCTCTCAGCATTTCTCTTGCTGTTTTTTGTCATTTCCTTTTCTCAGGAAAAAAGGCCAATGTTCTGGCAGGATATCCAAAATTTCAAAAAAGAAGATCAACAAAACCCACCAGCTAAGGATGCTATTTTGTTTTTAGGAAGTTCATCTTTTACCAAATGGACTGATGTAGCGTCTTATTTTCCTGACAAAACCATTATTAACAGAGGCTTCGGTGGCTCAAGGCTTACAGACCTCAATGATTTTGCAGATGATCTTTTAGCACCCTATCAGCCTAAACAGATCATTATTTATTGTGGTGAAAATGACTTCGCAGACAACCACCAGCTGAAAGCTCAAAAACTAGTTAACCGTTACAAGGCTTTCTATAAAAAGATCCGTGAAAGATTTCCGAATATTGAAGTGGATTATATTTCAATAAAGTACTCTCCAAGTAGAGAGAAGCTGTGGCCCCAGATGAAAGAAGCCAATAAAAAAATTGCTGCTTTTATGAAAAAACAGCCTAACGCTGAATTTATTGATGTTACCAAAGCCATGGAAGATGCTAACGGAAATGTAAGAAAAGATATTTTTGTGGAAGATATGCTTCATTTTAAACCTGAAGGATACCAGATCTGGAAAAAGGTTTTGGATCCTTATATGAAATAAACTATTTTCAAGAATAACATAAAAAAAATAGGCTGTCTCAAAAGCGAGGCAGCCTATTTTTTTATTTCTTTCTCTTAGATTTTGATATTGCCTTTTGCTGAGCTCTGTTGGCTCCAAATTTTTTCGGCTCTTTCCTTTTTGAAGGTCCACCCCAATTTTCCTTTTTATTCTTATCCTTTTTCTCGTGAAATGCTCCTCCTCCTTCATTCAGTTTTACCTGTACAGGGTTCTTCATGATCACTTCATCTTTCTCAGAAGCAATCTTGGCAGGATTAATTTTCACCCCTTCAGGGAAATCATTAAAGATTAATTCTTTATCCATCAATAGCTCGATGTCAAGAATCAAAGGCTCTTCTTTCTTCGTTACGAAAGTGATTGCTTTACCGTCTTTATCTGCTCTACCGGTTCTACCGATTCTGTGGATATACTGTTCCGGAATATCAGGTGTTTCAAAATTGATAACATGAGTAATATTGGAAATATCAAGACCTCTGGCCATAACATCCGTGGTAATCAACCCTCTGATCTCTTCATTTTCAAAACTTTTCATTGCCTTAAGCCTGTAGTTTTGAGATTTATTTGAGTGAATTACATCAAACTGACCAGGAAATAACTCATCAATTTTAGTAAAAAGAAGGTCAGCATGTCTTTTATTGTTATTAAAAATAAGCACCTTAGACATATCAGTCTTAGTCTTCAATAAATGTTCAAGTAAATTGATTTTGGTATTGAAGTTTTCAACTTTATACGCCGTCTGTTCTATTTTTTCAAGTGGAGTACCGGATTTTGCCAATGAAATTTCTATCGGACTGGCAAAATACTCATCCAGCATCACATCTACAGCTTCAGTCATGGTTGCAGAGAAAAGAATATTCTGTCTCTTCTCTCTCATCATTTCAAAAATATGGGTAAGCTGTGGTCTGAAACCTAAATTAAGCATCTCATCAAACTCATCGATAATCAGTCTCTGAACTTCTTTCAGGGAAATGGCATTATCTATGGAAAGGTCCATTACCCTTCCCGGAGTACCTACCAAAATATCGCAACCGTCATTGAATAACAGTTTTTGAGTATTGATATTTTTACCTCCATATATTCCAATTACTCTTGCAGTAGTATTTACAGTCAGTTTTTCAAGAATTTCAGCTACCTGAACTACTAATTCTCTGGTAGGAACAAGTACCAAAACAGTTGGATTCCCTGCTTTATTATATTTCCATGTTTTAAGAACTGGCAGAAGATAGGCTAATGTTTTTCCGGTTCCGGTCTGTGCAATTCCCATTACATCTCTTCCGGAAAGAATAGGCTTTATACTCTTCTCCTGAATTGGAGTAGGTTCAAATAATTCCATATCCGCTAAAACATCAAGAATTTTAACCGGCAGGTCAAAATCTGCAAAAGTGAGTTTTTCCATTTTGCAAAGATAGGTATTAAAATGTATAATGTAAAATTTAGGTTGTAAGAGGTAGACAGAAGGCGCAGTGACAGTATTGGAGAAGAGCGGGATGTAGAGACAGCAGACGGAGAGACTTGGAGATTTGGAGATTTGGAGATTTGAGACTTGAGACTTGAGACTGTATAACCAATAATCAGCAGCTTTTGATGCCAAAGATCATGTTTTTCAGAGAATGAAATCCGGATATAAGATGTGAGATTTCAGACCTGAGTAAAAACCGGATAATCATCAGTTTTTAACCTCCTATTCTTAATTTTTAATTTATTTTAAGGCTTTTACTGCTCACTTTAATATTATCATTCTCCCATTTGCTGGAGGTAATGATGACATATCCTTTCTTTTTAGGATCTTTTTTAATAGGAAATTTTTCGTCTTCCCACTGATTACAGTGTGTAGAGATAGGAGGAACTAAAGGTTTCCAGCCGGCTTCACTTAATGTATATGCATAAAATGGATGCCAGCAGCTTGTGCACCATCCGGGATAAAAACCCATCTCATCTTTTCCGTCATCATTAAGATCTCCCAGGTTATATAAAGCACCGTCATAGGCTGGAGAAATGATGAATGGTTTTATCTTTTTATCACTGAAATAAATAGTTGTTTCACATTGTCCGTCACAATCATCATTACAATCACTGACTTTAGTATAAGCATATTCTTTTGTTCCATTGCCATCAAAATCTCCCAATACCCCTTTTTCAGAAGTGATCTGAGCCATAAACAGTGAACTACAGAAGATAAAAGCAAGGGTACTAATTGTTCTCATTGTTATTTTTGTTTTTTATGGGATAGGCGATTTTAAAGTTCAGGTTGTACATGTATTCATCTTATTTCAAAAACTCTTAACTCTTAACTCTCCTCCTACTTCCTTGTTATTCTGAGTAAAATGACTAGAACTAAAATGACTGAAAAAACAAACCCTAACACCGCGACCAGAGAAAGCTCCCCTATCCTCGGTCCTGATTCGGAGGCAAAAACAATGGCCGTAGCAATAATATTGGCTCCCAGCACCATCGTAAGAATCAGATTGGTCACACTGGATTTTATCAACTGATTTGTCTTTTCTATATTTTTGATTTCACTGGAAACTGTAAATTTATTTTCATCCAGCTTTTGAAGTACAGAACGGAGTTCTCTGGGAATTTCATCCACATTGTCAGTGAAATTCATCAATTTATCCAATCCTGTTTTTAAAATATTCTTGGGATTGATCTTTTTTGTAAATATTTTTTTAGTGTAAGGATGAAGACTTTTTACAATATCCAATTCAGGGTTGATATTCCTGCCCACTCCTTCTATCAGGCTGATTCCTTTAAACAGAAGATAAAAATAATCAGGCATATAAAGCCTGTTATCTTTCAGGATATCCTTCATTTTATTGATGATAACCTGAATATTAATTTCCTGCAAGGATGAGCTGTGCACAAAATTCAGAATATCTTCTACATCATTTTCAAACCTTCTTTCGTCAGGAATCTCATAGCTTATTGCCATCTTTTTGAGATAGCGAACTATTTTATGTGGGTTTTTGGCCACAAAGCTTACAATCAGGTTTTCAAGAATCTCTTTATCGTTAGGCTGAATTTTACCTACTGCACCAAAATCAATGAAGACAATCTTTCCATCCTTTTTTACTAAAATATTTCCGGCATGTGGGTCTGCATGAAAAAATCCATAATCTAAAATCTGAGAAACAAAAAGCCTCAATCCGGCTTCTGAGACTTTTACCGGATCAATATGATTGGCTAAAAGAGCTGATTTATCGGTAACCTTTATTCCATCAATAAACTCCATACAAAGAATATTGTTATTGGAAAATTCTTCGTATATCTTGGGAACGTAGGTTTCTTTATTGTTTTTAAAATTAAGACGAAACTGCTGGATATTATTTTTTTCGTTGATCAGGGAAACTTCTTCCAGTAATGATTTCTCGAAAGTAGAAATGGCCTGTTTCAGGTTGAGTTTCTCTCCTATTTCGGAATAAGCAGACAAAAGCTTTTCTAAATCTTTGATGAGCAGCAAGTCATCTTCAATCACAGATTGTACATCAGGTTTTCTGAGTTTTAAGATCACCGGACTTCCATCCTGTAAAACGGCTTTATAAACCTGGGCAATAGAAGCTGTAGCCAAGGGTGCTTTCTGAATCTCCAGAAAATGGTCTTTTACAGAAATATTAAATTCATTTTCGAGAACATCTTCTACGTCCATCTCTACAGTTTCTACTTTGTCCTGTAGTTTCTGTAGTTCCTGAATCAGCTCCGGTGGCAAAAGGTCTTCCCGGCTGCTAAATGTCTGTCCCAGCTTTACAAAAGTAGGTCCCAGCTCTTCCAGCACCAATCTGATCCTTTCATAAACGGTCCCTTTTGAGATAATTTCATCTGAATTGGCTGAAACTTCTTCCTGCTTATTTCCCCCGTTCATTCTTGCCAGCATATCTTTAAAACCGTATTTACTCAGTACGGAGATGAGCCTGGCAGACCTTTTCAGTTTTCGTTGCTGCTTGTCGAACATAATATATCTATAATAGGTGCAATTTACTCCAAAAACCGTTCCCAAGTATGTTTTTATAAAAGTGTTTAATAAAAAAACTGCCAGAACACTGACAGTTTTTTTGCACTCATCTTTTAGATTTATTTATCATTCTATTCTAGTCATTATCTATTACCCTGACATTTTCTGCCTGAGACCCTTTTGGACCCTGTACGATATTGAATTCTACAGTCTGCCCTTCCGACAAAGATTTCGAAGAGCCGACAATCGCTGAATGATGACAAAAAATGGTATTTTCACTTCCTTCCAGGGTAATAAAGCCATATCCTTTCTCTGTGTTATACCATTTTACAGTTCCTTTTTGCATAATTTTTTAGTTTTTATTAAAAAATAAATATAATCATTCTAAAGCAGATATTAAAAATTTCAAATACATAATCAACATTTTACAGCATTAAAATCAATCATAATAATAAAATTCTAACATTAGTGATAAAGTGTAATATATTTTTTTATATTTACAGCGTACAAAAAATAAAACAAACCAATAAAAGTATTACAAAATGAAAAATTTACGTAACAACAAACTTTCAAGAGAACAATTAAAAGGTATTGCAGGGAGTGGTATCATCATCGGTAACTGCTCACATCAGTGTTGTCCTACTGATGGAAGACCTCAGTGCCCGGGATTAATTTGCCCCGCTGTAGTATGTCCGCAGTATAAATAATAATAAATTCAGGTCCTGACAATGGATAATAGTTAAATCCGGAGAATTATCTCCGGATTTTTTTTTGTTTTATTTATCTAATTAAAAAAATATATCTACAAATGGAGAATTTTGAACAATAAAAAAAGGATTTTGGATAATAAGAAAAATTCTTCTGCAACATACATTTGTAGTAGAATACAATAAATAGTAAAAAACCAAATTATGTTGCGAAAAATTATTTCAATAGGTCTGTTTACCATATTATTTACCATAACAGCTCAGTTAAAAGCACAAATGGGTTCTGCCAACTCAATTGCCGAAGCAATGACTTCTAAAATGGATTATTTAAATCTTACTGAAAGCCAAACCAATAAAGCTTTATATTTTAATAAAGTAGCAGCTGAATCTCTGGATACACTCGATGAAAAAGTGGGAGACAATTCCAATATCCTGAATAACAAAGCTATTTCCAGTGAATTAATAGGGATCATGGTACAGCGTGACAAATCATTAAAGACAATCCTGACACCTGAACAAATGACTAAGTTTGAAAACAACAGGATAAAAGAACTAGCAGGCTACAGAACTTTAGTGATGATCTCTTTACTGGATCTTACCGATGAACAGATTCCAAAAGCTTATACGATCAATCTTAAAGCAGCGGAAGGTATGCAGAATGTGCTGGATAAAAGGAATAAAAGCAAGAAAAAAACAAATGATCAGGAAGCACGTCGCATCATTACTGATGGATTTAAAAGTGCCAATAAAGATTTTGAAGCTATCCTGAGCCCATCACAGTTAAAAACATATAAAGAGAATGAGCAGCTACTCGTAGATGCAGTAAAGCACAATAAAAAAGTATAAGGAAGCCCTTACTTAAACTTCTCCAATTTATTTATTCATAGATCCGTTTTTAAACCACCTCAGTAACAGAGGTGGTTTTTAAGTATTACATTTTTATACCCGTTATTTCAGGTAAGTATCATAAAGGTCTTTTCTCCTGTCATTCATGACCTGTACTGAGCCATTATGATGAAGATCTTTGAGTAAGTTTAAGTCTACATCCACAATTAAGGTCATTTCCGTATTTGGGGTAGCTTCCCCTTTCACGGCATTAGACGGAAAAGCAAAATCTGAAGGAGTAAATACAGCAGCCTGTCCAAACTGGATGTCCATATTATTAACCCCGGGAAGATTTCCTACACATCCTGCAATGGCTACATAACATTCATTTTCAATAGCTCTTGCAGCAGCACAATGGCGCACTCTGATATAGGCATTCTGGGTATCTGTAAGATAAGGGACAAATAATATCTTCATGCCCTGATCTGCTAAAATTCTCGGTAATTCCGGAAATTCTACATCATAGCAAATCACGAGGCCTATTTTTCCACAGTCGGTATCAAAAACTTTAATTTCATTCCCTCCTTTCATTCCGTAATATTTCCTTTCATTCGGGGTAATATGGATTTTTCTGTATTCATCTATGCGGCCGTCTCTGTGCAGCAGATAGCTGACATTATACAAATCATTATTATCATGATCAAAAACAGGCATACTTCCGGAGATAATATTTACATTGTAGCTAATCGCCAGTTCGGAAATTTTGTTTTTAATATCCTCACTTAATTTGGCAAGTTCTATCATACTGTCTCTTTCTGAAAGTTTATTGAAGGGTGCCAGCAAAGGGGTATTGAAAAGTTCAGGGAATAATACGAAGTCTGATTTGTAGTCTCCCATTACATTGACAAAAAACTCTACCTGCTCATAAAAGGCTTCAATATTCTTAAAATGCCTCATCTGCCATTGTACCAGTCCTAAACGGATGATGCTGTCCTGCATGGTATTCGGTTTTTTACTGTAATAGATATTATTCCACTGCAGCAAAACAGCATTTTCCAGTGACGATTCGTCTTCAGGAAGGTATTTTTTCAGAATTTTTATGGGCAGAAAGTTATTGGAAAGCTGGAAGGACAATACAGGATCATAAATTTCCTTGTCTCTCACCCTGCGTATATATTCTCTGGGAGAAAGCTCATGACTGTATTTATGGTAGTTCGGAATCCTTCCACCCAGAATAATTGATTTCAGATTAAGAAGCTCGCATAATTCTTTTCTGGCATCATAAAGTCTTCTTCCCAGGCGCAGCTCACGAAACTCCGGATCTACAAAAACCTCGATTCCATATAATACATTTCCTGTTGACAAATGGGTATTAAATGTATAATTCCCTGTAATATCCACATAGGTGTGGTCATCCCCGAACTCATCATAGTTCACAATAATGGAAAGCGCTACGGCAGCCAGTTTTCCATCTACTGTAATACAGATTTGACCTTTGGGAAATATCCTTGTAAGTTTTTCAATGCTTTTTTTAGACCAGATTGATTCCGACATCTGGGGATAGGCACGCTTCATTGTTACAACCAGTTCATCATAATCCTGAACACTCAGGGGTCTTGTTTCTATTTGCATTTGATGTAATTTTACCTAAATTTAGGGAAAAATAATTAAGAAAATATAATAGAAGTGGGTACTTGCATAAAATACACTGATGAAAATAATATTGAAATACCAAAAGAACAGCTTCATAAGCTTTCAGAATTTAACTGTTTAACTTATGATTCTACCACTAATGAGCTTAAAAAAATAGAACGGTTTTTAAAAAACTACAGAACACAGCAAATTGAACAATTAGGAGGTGAAGTTTATCTTTCTCCTGAGGAAGAATCATCAGAAATCATTAATAATCATATAGATATTGGATCATTTGGCAAGCCCTGGACATTCTATTATAATAAAGAAAAGAACAATCAGGGAGATACACAATGGGAGTACATATTTTATCGTAATCGAAGTCTGTTGGGCAAGGGTATTTTAGTATTTGATAATAGAAATAGAAAATTAGCCGGCTGTGCAATAGATCTAATAACAGGATTTAAAACTGAAAAATTTAAAAACTTCTATGGTGATCCTTCTGTATTTGATTATGAATTCCAGAATGAAACAATACCTAATATTGAATTTAAATATAAACAGGATGATTCTATCGAAGAAGTTTATTTCCGGGATGATGATTATTCGTTAAGAGACTTCCTTACTAATGATGAAATAATTACAAAATTTCCCTGGAAAGAAAACCAATATTATCACTCTTTTGATCCTATGCTTTACTCAAACTAAAAATAAAGTCCTGCCCAAAAGGGCAGGATTTATATTGTCAATTCAATTCAAGATTATTCCCACTCAATAGTTGCAGGTGGTTTGCTTGAAATATCATAAGCTACTCTGTTGATTCCTCTTACTTCGTTGATAATTCTGCTTGAAACAGTATCTAAGAATTCATAAGGAAGCCTGCTCCATGTTGCAGTCATGAAGTCAATGGTATTAGCAGAACGAACTACTGCTGTATATTCGTAAGTTCTTTCGTCCCCCATTACTCCTACAGATTTTACAGGAAGAAGAACTACAAATGCCTGAGATACTTTTTCGTAAAGGTCATTTTTATATAATTCTTCAATGAAAATATCGTCAGCTTCCTGAAGTATTCTTACTTTCTCAGCATCTACAGCTCCTAATACTCTGATTCCTAATCCTGGTCCAGGGAAAGGGTGTCTGTATACCATGTGGTGAGGAATGCCCAATTCTTCTCCTACCCTTCTTACTTCGTCCTTGAAAAGCTCTCTTAATGGCTCTAATAATTCGAATTCCATATCTTCAGGAAGACCTCCCACATTGTGGTGAGATTTAATGACTGCAGATGGTCCGTTTACAGACTGGCTTTCGATAACATCAGGATAAATGGTCCCCTGAGCAAGGAATTTAGCACCTTCAATTTTGTGAGATTCTTCATCAAAAACGTGAATAAACTCGTTTCCGATAATCTTTCTCTTCGCTTCCGGATCGTCTACTCCCGCTAATTTTGAAAGGAATCTTTCCTGAGCATCTACCATTTTAATGTTCATATGGAAATGTTCTCCATATTGATCCATTACTTTTCTCCCCTCATCTTTTCTCAATAATCCTGTATCTACAAAGATACAAGTCAACTGGTCACCAATTGCTTTATGAATCAACACTGCGGCTACCGAAGAGTCTACACCTCCTGAAAGACCAAGGATTACTTTGTGGTCACCTACTTTCTCACGGATTTCTTCAACTGTTTTTTCGATATAGTTAGTCAGCTTCCAGTTCTTCTCTGCATTACAAATTGCAAAAACAAAGTTTTCCAGCATTTTCCCTCCTTCTTCGGTATGCGAAACTTCCGGGTGGAACTGAACACAGTAGATTTTGCTTTGTTCATTGGAAATAGAAGCAATTACTCCTGATTTTGCATTTAATTCAAAACCTGCAGGAAGCTCCCCCACTTCATCAAAGTGGCTCATCCAAACCACAGAGTTTTGAGTAACCCCTTTTAATAAAGAGTTCTCTTTAACGATTTCCAGGTTTGCTTTACCGTATTCTCCTTTTTCTCCTTTATTTACTTTACCTCCTAAAAGGTGAGCTGTCATCTGCATTCCGTAGCAAATTCCCAATACAGGAACTCCCTGCTCATATAATGCTTTCTCAACCAGGTGAGCATTTTCTGCATTTACAGAGCTTGGCCCCCCGGAAAGGATGATTCCTTTGGGTTGTTTTGCTAAAATATCTTGTAAAGGTGTATTGTAAGGTAAGATTTCAGAGTATACCCCCATCTCACGGATTCTTCTTCCGATAAGCTGGTTGTACTGGGATCCGAAATCTAAAATAATAATACCGTTGTTCATTTTTGATGATTGATTTTTTAAAGATATCAGATGTAAGACATCAGATTTTTAGGTCTGAAGTCTGAGATCTAACATCTTATTTAATATTAACTGTTTTACAAAAAAAGACTTGGAATGTCTCCAAATCTTTTTCCGTGATTTTTATTAGAACTTTCCGATGTCTTCTCTGTAGAAGCCGTAATCGAAATGTACATGGCTTGCATCTTCGTAAACTTTCTTGCGGGCATCTTCGAAAGTAGCTCCTGTTGCTACAATGTTCAGAACTCTACCACCATTGGAAACCACTTTGTCTCCTTTTCTCATAGCACCTGCGTATAATAATTTACTGTGGGTTACTTTATCTTCTCCTGTAATCTCGAAACCTGTTTCGATATTTCTTGGATACCCTCCCGAACACATAACAAGACATATTGCTTTTTCGTCTTTAAACTTAAGCTCAATATCTTTTCCATCCATACAATCCTGAATTACATCCAGAAGATTGTTTTCCATAAGAGCCATCAATACCTGAGTTTCAGGATCTCCGAATCTCATGTTGTATTCAAGAAGATAAGTTCCTTTTTTAGTGATCATTAATCCGAAGAAAATGATTCCTTTAAAGCTGAAACCTTCTGCTTTAAGACCTTTAACGGTAGGCTCTAAAATATTCTGTTCGAAGTCTGCATAATGCTCCTGAGTAAATTCAGGGCTTGGTGCTACTGAACCCATACCTCCTGTATTAGGTCCTGTATCTCCTTTTCCAGCCTTCTTATAGTCTTTTGCTGCGATACAAGGGAATAATTTTTCTCCGTTAGAGAATGCAATAATTGAAGCTTCAAAACCTTGTAAATATTCTTCAATAACTAAACGGATACCGGCATCACCATAGATTCTTCTGATCATGAAATCATGGATGGTAGCTTCTGCCTCTTCAAGTGTATCACAGATTACCACTCCTTTTCCGCCTGCTAAACCGCTTGCTTTGATTACTAAAGGATATTCCTGTGTCTGTACATATTCTTTAGCTTCGTTATATGAATCAAATACTACAGCTTTTGCTGTTTTGATATCATAGGTCTGCATAAACTTCTTAGAGAAAGCTTTACTTCCTTCCAAGCTTGCCACTTTTTGAGTAGGACCAAAAACTTTAAGATCGTGCTGCTTAAATTCATCCTTTAAACCGGCTACCAATGGAGCCTCAGGACCTACAATCGTTAAGTCAACTTTTTCTTTAATAGCGAAATCTCTAAGTTCTTTGATTTCTGATAAATGAACATTTTTTCCTATTACATCGGTAGTAGCATTCCCGTTGGCAAAAAACATTTTAGAAATTCTAGGGTCATTCTGAAGTTTTGCCGCTAGAGCAGATTCTCTACCGCCTTCACCTATGATTAATATTCTCATACTTTATTTATTATCTAGTCTAATTTACAAATATATAATTTTGAATGCTATAAATACAATCCCTAATTATTTTTTAATTCTATTTTAATTAGTGGAAAAAGTGTCTCACACCTGTAAACATCATTGGGATGCCGTGTTCATTGGCAGCTTCTACACTGTCCTGATCTTTTACACTTCCTCCTGGCTGAATGATAGCTTTGATACCTTCCTGAGCGCAGAAATCCACTACGTCACGGAAAGGGAAAAATGCATCAGAAGCTAATACAAGATCTCCTGAGAATTTTTCTTTTGCTCTTTCAATAGCCTGTTGTGTTGCCCAGATTCTGTTAACCTGTCCTCCACCGATTCCGAAAGCCTGAACTCCGTTGGAAACAACAATTGCATTTGACTTCACGTATTTTACCACTCTCTGTGAGAAAAGTAAAGCTTTTTTCTGTTCTTCAGTAGGCTGTACCTCAGTAACTACCTTGATATCATCAGAGAAGTAAGTATCGTTATCCTGAACCAGGATACCACCGTCTACTTTTACCCAAGTCTGCTTATCAGAAACAGGGTTTACAATTTTGATGATTCTTAAGTTTTTCTTTTTTCTTAAAACTTCCAGCGCTTCTTCGTCAAAATCCGGAGCCATCACAATCTCAAGGAATGTTTTGTTCAGTTCTTCAGCTGTTGCAGCATTTATTGTGTAGTTCATTGCAACAATTCCGCCAAAGATAGAGACAGGATCACATTCGAAAGTTTTTTGGTAAGTTTCCAAAGCTGAAGTTCCGATAGCCACACCACAAGGTGTAGAATGTTTCACGGCACAACAAGCCATTTCTTCTTTGAATTCAGTAACTACTTTCCAGCAAAGGTCCATATCACGTAGGTTATTGAAAGAAAGCTCTTTACCTCCAAGCTGTTCGAAGTCTTTCATTGCCCCGTTTTCAAAAGTAGAAACATAGTAAGCTGCTGTCTGATGAGGATTTTCACCGTATCTTAAGTCAGAAACCTTTTTATAAGATGCATTTAAGTAGGTAGGATATTCCTCATCTAAAAGCATTCTTGAAATAGCAGCATCATAAGCGGAAGTAAGGTTGAATACTTTTCCTGCCAGCTTTTTACGGGTTTCGATGTAAGTATCTCCGTTTTGTTCCATTTCCAGTTTTACTGCTGTATAGTCTTCCACATCAGTAATTACAGTAACGGAGTCAAAGTTTTTTGCTGCAGAACGAAGCATTGAAGGGCCTCCGATATCGATGAATTCTACCTTTTCATGTAAAGAAATGTCTTTATTTACATTTTCAAAGAAAGGGTAAAGGTTTACGATAACCATGTCTATCAGACCAATTCCGTGTTCCTGAACGGTTTTCATGTGCTCCTCGTTGGTACGAACAGCCAGTAATCCTCCGTGAACTTTAGGGTGTAACGTCTTCACCCTACCGTCCAACATTTCAGGGAAATTGGTAACCTCATCAATCTGAATGGGATTTAAACCAGCGTCTTTCAAATGTTTGAACGTTCCTCCTGTAGAGATCAACTCATAATTCTGAGCTTCCAAAAACTGCGCGAATTCAATTAATCCACTTTTGTCAGAAACACTGATTAAAACTCTCTTTTTACTCATTTTACTTTCAATTTTTTACTTTTTACAGCTATTTCAAACTGTGTCCGGGTCTTTCACCTCCGAACTTACTTTTATTTTACTTAGATTTTCTTATCAATGTATCAATCTAGTAATGTAACAATACCTTTATTATTGGTAAACTGCTACACTAGTACATTGGTATATTTATTAATTTCCCAGGACCTTATTGATCGCTATAGGAAATATTTCATATTCAATCTGGTGAACTTTTCCTGCGAATGTTTCAGGAGTATCTTCCGGTGTTACTTCAAAAGACTTCTGAAGAATAGCTTCTCCTTCATCAATTCCGGGAGTCACAAAATGTACCGTAGCACCACTTTCTTTTTCTCCGGCTTCTATCACGGCATGATGCACGTTCATCCCCCACATTCCTTTTCCTCCGAATTTGGGAAGTAATGCAGGATGAATATTGATTATTTTACCTGTCCAATTCTCACAGAATTCAGATTTTAAAATGGATAAGAATCCTGCCAATACGATTAAATCTGTATTTTCAGGGATTATCTTAGCCAGCTCACTGCTGAAATTTTTTCCTCTTGGAATGAGTACAGTATCTATATGATGTTTTTTTGCTCTTTCCAGTCCGTAGCATTCTCTGTCAGCTACTACCAAGGCTACTTTTGCATTTTGGATTTCTCCAGCTTCAATAGTATCTATGATTCTCTGCAGATTGGTTCCTGAACCGGATACAAGTACAACGATGTTCTTCATATTTTTTTTTGGCAGCCTTGTCAAGGTTTAGAACCTTGACAAGGCTTTCTTTAATTAGCCCCGATTGCAGCGGCATCCTTTTTTGAAATGGCTTTGTAAAAAAGCATTGGCGAAAAAGATATAGCGAAAAGCGGGATTAAGCTTCTAAAATTTTAAATCGATTTTTTCTGCTCCTTCAGTGATTTCTCCGATTTCGTAAGCATCATCCAAAAGGTGCAATACTTTTTCAGCATGCTCAGTATCAACTACGATGATCATCCCTACTCCCATATTGAAAGTCCCGTACATTTCTTCACGTGCAATTCCACCTCTTTTCTCCAATTCAAGCATAACGCTAGGAATTTTAACTTTAGAAGCGTCAATAGAAGCACATAATCCTTCCGGAATAATTCTAGGAACGTTTTCGTAAAGTCCTCCACCCGTAATGTGAGCAATTCCTCCTACTTTCACTTCTTCCAATACTTTATGAATATCTTTGAAGTATAATCTTGTTGGAACTAAAAGTGTTTCATATAAAGGTTTTCCTTCAAACTCTTCTTCAAAGTTCGGGAATACTTTTCTTACTAAAGAGAATCCGTTTGAGTGGAATCCTGAGCTTGGTAATGCAATGATCTTGTTACCTGCTTTAATTTTAGAACCGTCAATAATCTGGTCTTTTTCTACAATTCCTACACAGAATCCAGCAACATCATAATCTCCCGGCTGGTACATTCCCGGCATTTCAGCAGTTTCTCCACCAATCAATGCACAGTTGTTGTCCTTACAAGCTTCTACCATTCCCAGCACGATTTCTGCTGCGATTTCGGAATCCAGCTTTCCACAAGCTAAATAATCCAGGAAGAATAGTGGTTTTGCACCATGACAAAGGATATCATTAGCACACATTGCAAAACAGTCGATACCAATGGAACCATATTTTTTGGTATCCAAAGCTACTTTCAGTTTTGTTCCTACTCCATCTGTTCCTGAAACAAGGACTGGGTTTTTATATCCTCCGATTTCATAGAAAGCACCAAAGCTTCCCAACTGATTCAGTACATTAGAATTATGGGTTTCACCGACCGCTTTTTTGATCTTGTCAACCGTTTTGTACCCTTCTTCTTTGTCTACTCCTGCTGATTTGTAAGTGTTGCTCATGTTTAATAATTTAATAATGTACAATATATCAGTTTAGCAATATAACAATAGCTTCACATTGGAAACCGGAGAATTGGTAAATTGGTACATGAGTATATTGGTACATTTTATTTTAATAATTACTTTTTATATTCAATTTAGAAAACAAAAAAGCCGACAATCTTTTCAGATTATCGGCCGTTATTTTATCTCAGAATTTCAGAGCCCACAGTTTTCCCTTTCTCAGAAAAACATTGTTTATAGGAGGTCTGAATTTTCATCTCTTTTCTTTTTGCAAAAATAGTAATTTTAAATGAATATTCAAATTCTATTTTTCAAGGATCGATTCAATGGCTGCAATCTTCTTAATTTTTTCTTTTAATTCACTGTCTTTCTCTTCGTTAGAAATCTTCTGACCTGCTTTATCAAAATTATCATTAAAGAAAGGAAGCGAGAATGTTTCTACTACATTTCCACCGTGGAAAGGGAAACGCTTTGATGCTGCTTCCAAAACTCCGGCTCCTCCTCTACCTCCAGGGGATGTAGACATCAATAACATTGGTACTTCATTCCATACGGTTCTGTCCTTGATTCTCGATACCCAATCGAACACATTTTTAAATGCTGTAGAATAGGTTCCGTTATGTTCTCCTAAAGAAACCAGTAATAAGTTTGCTCCATCAATTTTGGCTGCAAAATCATGGGCTTGCTGAGGAACACCTCCTGCTAATTCTCTCTCATGCTTATAGATGGGCATTTCGAAAGGATTCAAATCCACTACCTCTACTTCTGCATTTTCAAATAATGTTGATGCATAAGCCACCAACTGCTTGTTCATTGAAGCCTCAGAATTACTTCCTGCTATTGCTAAAATTTTCATATGTAGTATTTATTTTTTTTGTATACAATCACCATCTGCAAGAATTTTGTTGATGATCATTCTATATTGTTTTTAATTTTTAAGGATACAAATTTAGTTTTTTATTTAAGATAAGCAGGCAATTCCATGGGCACTTCCATTAATAGTACTTCTGTGTCTTCCTCTGCTTCAATATTAAAGCTTTGGGTATCCCAGATTCCCAACCCGTCTCTTTCATTGAGGATACGGTCGCCCACTTTAGCACTTCCTTTCAAAACAAAAGCATAGACTCCGTTTCCTTTTTTGTTGAGCATATAGTTTTTACCGTTTCCTTTTTTAAAATTAGCCAGATTAAACCATGCATCCTGATGGATCCAAACTCCGTCATCATTTTTATTTGGTGACAAAATCTGTTGAAAACCATTGATCTTTTCTCCTTCTTTTATGCTTTTCTGATCATATCTCGGTTCAACATCCAATTCTTTAGGAAAAACCCAGATCTGTAAAAATTTTACCGCTTCATCTTTATTTTTATTGTATTCACTGTGCATTACACCGGTTCCGGCACTCATCACCTGGATTTCTCCTTTTTTGATCACTGCTGTAGTTCCCATTGAATCTTTATGTTCCAGATCTCCTTCTAAAGGAATGGATATAATTTCCATATCTCTGTGAGGGTGTGTTCCGAATCCCATTCCCTGAGAAACGGTATCATCATTCAATACTCTCAAAACACCGAAGTTTGTTCTTTCTCTGTTTTGATAGTTTGCAAAACTGAATGTATGGTATGAATTTAACCAACCATGATCGGCATGGCCTCTTGAATCTGCTTTATGATATACTGTTTTCATTTCTGTGATTATTTATGGTACAAATGTACGGGATGTACAATAGGAAATTGTTGATGTAGGTTAAGAAAGGAAATTGTTGAGAGAAAAGGAGGAAGCTAAGATTTCCAATAGGCTTATGAAGTTCCTGTATGATATATTGTTTACACGCAAGGACGCTAGTTTTTTTTCTGCCTAATGCTTTAGGGCGCAAGGATTTTATCTGTGATAAAATTTTACAGGTGTTTTTTATGGATGATCGGGTGATTGATAAGCTAATGGATGAAGAGATTATTAAATAATCCGTATTTAGATTCTTACAGGGCGCCCTAAAAAATGCAGGGTATAGGTTGGGGCTGAAGCCTTTGGAAATATTGGAAAATATAAGAGTGGGCTAAAGCCCACTCCTATTGAATATTAATTTTGTTGTTTTATATTATAGATGCTATACCTGCGGTTTCATTTTTCCATCTCCCAAGCCTAGCTTCTAGCTAAAAATGTACCTGTTGAATTTCTTTTTCAATTTTTTTTGGTGTTTCGTTATCTGACTGAATAAAAATCATAGTAACCACAGCTCCTATCAGCATACAAACACCCCCTACCACTACATAATCCATTGCCTGTTTACCAAAAACATTGCTTACAATAGGCCCACCAAATAAACCATTAATGATCTGTGGAATTACAATAAAAAAATTGAATATTCCCATATAAACTCCCATTTTCTTTTGTGGAATTACCTCAATCAACATTGCATAAGGCATTGCCAGAATACTTGCCCAGGCAAAACCCAATCCTATCATGGAAACCCAAAGATGGTTTACATCTTTAATGAAATACATAGAGATCAGTCCCATACCCCCGCAAAGTAAAGCTAATGCGTGAGTCTGTTTTTTACCAATCCATTTGGCAATAGGTGTAAGTAAAAAGGCAAATGGAACTGCCCAAAGGTTATACATTCCGAATAATTTACCGGTTAAATCTCCGGCATTATTAAATTCTTTAGAATGGGTATCTTCCGGGGAAAGCCCAAAATGGTGAGTTGCCAGCGCACTTGTGGTAAATACCCACATGGTAAATAATGCAAACCATGAGAAAAACTGAACAATCCCCAGTTTTTTCATCTGGGTCGGGATCGTTGCAAAATCTTTAAAGATATCTGAAAACCTGGAATGTTCTTTTTCTTTTTCATCTTCTTCGAATTCGGCAAACTCCTTAGGAGAGTATTCCCGGGTACTTATAATGGTATATAGGATAGCTGCCAAGAGCAACGCTGCCCCCACATAAAAAGAATAAATCACATTATCTGCCACAAAACCTTCTGGAGCGACATTGGAAACGCCTAGTTTTGTTAACCAATCCGGCAGGTATGAGCCAAGGACCGCTCCAATACCAATTAAAATCGTCTGTATGGAAAACCCTAATGTTCCCTGATGCTTCGGAAGCATATCTCCTACCAGTGCCCGGAAGGGTTCCATGGCAATATTAACGGAAGCATCCATCATAGCGAGAAAAATAACAGCTAATAAAAGTGCATTGGCGGCAAACATCTGAGTTACGGAAGCAGCATTAGGAAGTAATACCAATCCTATTGCGCACAAAACGGCTCCAATCAGGAAATAAGGCTTTCTTCTTCCTAAAGGACTCCAGGTATTATCTCCCATATGCCCGATAATGGGTTGAACAATCAGTCCGGTAATGGGGGCTACGAGCCAGAACCATGACAATTCATGAACATCAGCTCCCAAATTGGCAAGGATACGGCTTGCATTTCCATTCTGCAGTCCGAAAGCCATCTGGATTCCCAGGAATCCCATACTCATGTTAATAATCCTGCCAATTGACAGCTCCGGTTTTATTTTTTTAGCCATTATTTTTATGATATTATTTAGTTTTCAGCTGTTGGATCAGCACATCTTCAAGGGCTGTTTTTTCAGCAACTACTTTATCTACCACATCATTAGGAACCGTCACAGAAAGGACATATTGCTTTACCTTCCAGCTTCCGTTGATTTTTTCTACCACTCCTGAACCCCTGCATATTTTCATTTGAGTATCCAATAACTCATCAAACCAGGCCAGCTTTCCATCTTTACTGAAATAAATATTTCTTTTAAGAGAGGTAAAGTTCCAGGTTCTCTTTTTGTCAAAGTGAGGTTTTGCCCAAACCATGAATTCTTTTTTATTCCAAACTTCAGTAGCATCTGTTCCAATAAAGGTAGATTCATCCGCAAAGAAATTAAAATAGGTGTTGTAATCTGCTTTTGCTGCAGCTACATTGAATGCATCAAGCATTGTACTGATTTCCGACTTTTCTTTCTCAAATCCATTTTTTGATTGTGCGGAAAGTACAGAGAATCCTAATAAGAACAGGATCAGTGTATGTATTGTTATTAATTTTTTCATAAAGTAATTATTTTTCAAGTTCGATGATCAATGGGGTTTTTGCAGGTACCATTACACTGTTTTGTATTGTCAGTTCTTTTCCTGAAATAACATCTTTTCCTTTTGAAAATCCTTTGAGTGATTCTTCAAAACGTTTTAAGTCTAACGTCTGATCTTTTTCATTATTATTCACAATCACCATTACGCTTTCTTTTTCGTTATATCTGAAATAAGTAAAAATACCATCCTGAGGAACGTAATTTTTAGTTTTACCGTTATGGATCACCTCTTTACCTTTTCTCCAGTTCAGTAATTTGCTGGTGAACTGAAAGAATTCTTTTTGTTCAGCGGTTTGTTCAGACGGATTGAATGCATTCTGTTTATCTGATTTCCATCCGCCGGGAAAATCTCTGCGGATATCTGCATCTCCTCCTTTGTTTTTATCTCCACGCATTCCTATTTCAGATCCGTAATAAATCTGGGGGATTCCGCGGACTGTGGAAATCATGGCAAGGCCCATTTTATAAGCTTTGGGATCTGCATTGAAGATTTCGTTCCATCTTTCGGTATCATGATTTTCAAAGAATACCAGCACATTATTAATATCCGGATACAGGAAATCGCTGGTAAAGGAATCGTAAATTTTTATCATTCCCGTATTCCAGCTTTCTTTTTCTTTAAAAGCCTTTGGCATATCTGCAAACAGCATAAAATCCATTACTGACGGTAAATTGGAATTATAGCCTGCTGCTTCCCCTGTTTTGGAATTTTTCTGCCAGGCTGAAATTTGCCCTGCTGTATATAGCCAGGTTTCGCCTACAATATTAAATTTGGGGTATTCGTCGGTAATCGCTTTGACCCATTTTGCCATCGCTTCTTTATCGTTATAAGGATAGGTATCTACACGAAAGCCTCCTAATCCTGCATATTCTATCCACCAGATCGCATTTTGTGTCAGGTATTTTAAAACTAAAGGATTGTTTTGATTGATATCAGGCATTGTTTTATCAAACCAGCCATCCAGCGCATATTTTTTATCAATATCTGAAGCATTGGTATCCAACTGTGTGGTGGTTTTATAATTGGAACGTTTGAAGCCTTCATCTCCGTCCTTAAACCAATGAATCCAATCTTTTGCTGGAAGATCTTTGATCATCCAGTGTGAAGTTCCCCAGTGGTTGGTCACATAATCCATCACCAGCTTCATATTCCTTTTATTCAGTTCGTGGGATAAACTTTTGTATTCTTCGTTGGTTCCGTATCGGGCGTCTATTGTATAGAGATCAGTTTGGGCGTATCCATGATAGGAATAGACTTTTTCATTGTCTTCATTCACCGGAGTTAACCAGACTGCTGTGGCACCAAGGTTCTGAATATAGTCCAGGTTATTAATGATTCCCCGAAGATCTCCGCCATGTCTGCCATTGGGTAAACTGCGGTCTACTTTCTCTGTCAGTTCCGGTTTGGAATCATTCTTTTCGTCACCGTTAGCAAAACGATCCGGCATAATCAGGTACATGACATCTTTTGAGGTAAAAGATTCCCGGTTTGCAGAATTAGGTTCTTTCTGTTTCAGTTCGTACATATAAGAGGCTAGATTCTTCTTCCCTTTTTTGATATTGATGGAAAACTTAGGAACATTTATTTCACCGGTATTGACAGTAATAAAAACATAGTTTGGATTTTCAACTTTCTGAACACCCTTAATCTGTATACCATCTGAAAGAGTGATTTCATGATTCGCGATATCTTTCCCGTACACTAAAAGCTGTAGTTCGGGGTTTTTCATTCCCTTCCACCAAAATGCCGGCTCTACTTTTTCCAATGTTCTTTGAGAAAAAGCGGCAGAAGCTACGGAAAGGGCTAATGCTGCATAAATTGTCTTCATAGTAATGGACAATTTAGCATTAAAAATTTAAATAGAGGTTATTAAGATTGAAATTACTTATAAAGTAACAATGTATTTGTTAATCTTCTATTTTATATAAATTAGAAAGCATTATTAGATTGAGTAAAACAATAGAGCCACCAGGTTGGCAGCTCTATTGTTTCTATTTTATTTTAATTGTTTTGAAAATATCTAAAAATCTTTTTTTATTTTCTTCACTTAAATCACTGCTAATTATAGCAAACTTATTCTTATGAATATCAACACTATCAAAATATATCCCTACTAATCCTTTGCTCTCTTTTTTAGGAAGCATAACCTGGGCTATATTTTTATTGATCGTATCATAATAATAATAATTATCATTATAAATTCCATTTTTATAATCTTGTTCTAAATATTTTGAATAATAGATTTTAGCTTCTTTTGATTTTACCTTCTGATAAATTTCTTTTTCTTCAGTAACTGAATATTCTTCTACAAAAGGTTTATAATAACGTCCATAATAGCAAGAACCTATAATTTTATTATTATGAAAAATGTCGTAAACTTCAGAGTCTTCAGCATTTGCTTTCTTTAATAAAAAATTTGAAGGTAAACTAAAGCTAACATTTCTAATATCCTTGTTTTTAAATGAATATTGATCCTTTTTGTTTTCGCAAGAGTTTGTTAAAATGATTAAAATAACAAATAAAAAATATCGGTACATATTATCGGGTATTTTTTTTATTAAATTCTTGAACAGCTCTTTGCAAATCGGACGATCTTGTAAAATTCGGATTATTTCCTTTGGATGAAGCCTTAAAAACATCTCCTTTTTTAGCAGTCAAAGGAGCAAATGCTGCTTCTGCTTTTTGTTTGGTAGTTACTTTATATAAATTATTATTATCCATAATTGTATTTGAATTTTCATTTGGATATGGAACTCCTGGTTTCGCATATCCTTCATCTAATCCTAACATATGCCCAAATTCATGGAATATTGTATGCCAGAAATTTCCGCCTTGATATTGTACAATTCCAACTTGTCCTCCGATTCCGTCTGTTAAACCATTGGCGTCTGTGCCATCAAAACTACTATAAACATCTTTTGAAGTAATTGTCATAACATTTGCTGTTCCCTTAATATCTTTAATATCTGTAACTACCTTATATACGATTGCCAAATTTTCAATATTATCATTTTGCTCTATTTTACCATTTGCCAATGATCTATTTGCCTGACCTCTAAACTCTTTCCAATCTATAACACCTTGAGATTTGAAGCCAGATTTTGACAAATCTAAATGTTCAGGATTATATATCAAAACGGTCATTGTCATGGATACATTTCTAGAATAATACTGTGTTCCTGACGAATATGTTTTATTATTCACAGATAAAACTTTTGTTATGATATCTGGTGGCATTGGTGCTCTTCCATCTGGATCAATTAAAGTAATAGGATTATCAAAAGTATATGTATATGGTGACCAACTTGGAAATTTTTCCGCAAGAGGATCCACCCCATACCAAATACTCAATCTAGGGTTATAATATCTTGCTCCATAATAATACAATCCTGTTTCTTCATCTAGCTCTTTAGCGTTGAATTTATAAGGATTATTATAAACCCCGGTCATTTGCTCGGCCATAGTTTCACCAAATGGTAAATTTAAGAAAAATTGTGTTGGTTTCATATTCTGATTGGTCACAAAGGTTGCCGTTCCTAAATGGTCCCCATGCAAGTAATATACTCCTGCTTGCAATTGCGGACCTTTAGCTAATTCAACTTTCACTTGGCTAAAATCTATTCCTGCCTTTTTAAGGTATAGCTTCAAATCAGCCCCATTATCTTTTGATTTATTTCCAGAGTCAGAAACATTGGTTTGTCTCATCGTTGGGAAATCAAAGTCCATAATTCTGCTTGCCACTCTTTCGGTTCCGGCATAATAATGTTTTGTCAACATCTTATCAGAGTTTTCAACATGATAAGCATTGGGATATACTTTAAAGCTGTTTACCTGTATTGTTCCGGGATCTATTACTTGTCCATTTTGATACAGCTGAGCTCCCTGTTCAAGATTACATTTAATAATTCTTTCCCCATCTCCGTTGTATACATAATACTGAAAGGTTCCCTGGCTATCTTTGTTAACAGCTTTCAAACGATCCTGCTCATCCCAAAATAATCGATCTATCTCTCCATATTTATCATATCCGACCATATTTCCATTATAATCATATTCAAATTTTTCATACTGTCCGGTACTTGCATTTTCAATATGCTCTACTTTATGGGTACCTGAAACGTAATAATATCTGTTATCATATGAATTCAAATCATTTACATTACCATCCTGATTATGTTTCTGATACTTCTGTTCAATTCCACCGGCATTATTGTATCTCATCGTCATTTCAAAATCTGAATTGGTTGTTCCAAAATGAGTCTGTGGATCTCCGGTAAAGCTTCCGTCAGAAGAAGCGAGTCTGTTTAAATGATCATATTTATAATTGAAAACATAATTTCCACCCATTTCATTATATATTCCGGCACTATTTTTCAGTTCTATAATATTCCCTACATAGTCATATTTATAATTATTTCTGAGGAGATCCGTTCCATAATAATCTTTAAGACGATGGGTATTCAGCTTTCTATCAGCTGCAGTATATTCAAACTCTGATTTTGTACCATTTCCTAACTCAGTAGAAGTTCTCTGCTCATAATGATCATAGGTAATCTTTTTAACATATTCATACCCCTCCTTGTTGTATATTCTTTTAAGATTACCACCCAAATCATATTCATATTGTACCAGCTCTCCATCAGCATAGGTAAGGTTCTGAATTCTATTCCAACTGTCATATTCAAATAAAGTTCTGAACTCCATATTGGGAATACCATATCCTGAAATTGTTTTATTTTCCATTACCACTTCACCCATATTTCCATATTCATACTTGGTTGCCCCGGAATTATCTGACTGATAAATAATCTTTCCTGAATTATTTCCTGAACCGGGAGCACCATATTCATAGTGAACATTTGAAGGGTTACTTCCTCCAGGTAGATCAGGATATTGTATATCAGAAAGTCTGTTAATATCATAAATGTAATGAATATATTTTTGAGTAGGACTTGTATTTTCCATGTTGGACGTAAACAATTTTATCATATGTCCGGCAGAGTCATATTCATATCTGTTTACACCATGATCCGGATGTTCCACCTGGGTTCTTCTACCTCCTTTGTCATAAGAGTACAATGTCTTAATACCCATTGGGTCTTCAGTGGACATCAATTCTCCAATCGTATTGTATCTGAATTTCGTAGTCAGTGCCTGTCCATTCAAGTAATTATTGACCTGAGCCGTCTTTCCTTCTGAATTTGTAAAGGTCTCCGATTTAAGCTGAGTATTGCTATTCTGGAAAAGCACTAATGTACTCTTTACCATATTATTCTCAATAGAATACATCGTGTTTTCGGTATGGAATAGTTCATCTACAGTCACTGCAACCCTATCTTTAGTATCACGCTGTACAGACGAATAATAAGGAGAAGGAGCACTCATATTAAGCAACACATTTGTATGATTCGGATCATTAGGAGGATACTTATCTTCAAAGATCGGATGATGCTGTGAAATAGCTCTTCCAATCACGTCATAAACAGTTCTTCCTGATACTGACATTTTCTCCTCCCCATTCAGTAATATATCTTTTTTAGTTTGCACCACTTTCCCCCAGCCATCTGAAAACGTCATGGTTTCTATTGGATTAGACGGATCCTGTGGATTATAATATTGTGTTAAACACCAATAATAATTACTAACATATCCCAAATTTGGATTGGGTGTTCCATATGTATTATAAGAATATTTAACGGTATAAGGCGCCCCTGCATCTCTTTCTTTAGGTGCTAAAATTTGAGTTATACGTCCTTTAGCATCATATTGATATTCAGTAGTATTTCCGGAAATATCTGTAGTTTGTTTTGTAACATCAAATTTTGGATCATATTCTGACGATGACGTATATCCGAAAATATCCTTTGTATTTACTACATATTTATAAGTATCTGTATCATATTCATAATTTAATGTATACCTGTCCCCATTTTCATTTTCCGGATAGGTAACTGTACTTACATTTCCAAATAAATCATAACTGAAATCAGCATCTGAAGTTTCAGAAGCATTAAGTTTTGCGGAAACTCTGAGGACTAAACCTGTATCAGGATCTATTTTTGTAAACCTTTCACGGATTGGATTTGAAGTAGATAGTGCTTCATAAACCTTTATAGATTTAGGTATGCTTATAATATTGTTAGGAGACGGATAATTATGATAATCAATCACAGTATTATAAGTGGCAGCATTACTAAAATGCATTAATTGTTTCACCAATCCTTTATCATTATACGAGAGCCCTTCTGAAACTGTTATGTTACCTCCATTTTCAAAATTTTTCTTTCTGGTAATTCCCAATAATGCAATTGCCATTTTTCTACCTTCTTTCCCTCCGGTATCATAGGCTTCTCCAACAGGGTTATCCAAATCAATCTTTGTATTGTTATCTTTGAATTTATAAACGGTATACTCATATTCAGTTGAAGAATTAAGATCATTGATTCCTGTGTATGTTTCAGTTTTTTTTAATTTACCACTTAAGAAATAGCTCTTATTATGATAGAAATTTATTTTTGATCTATATACATTATTGCTGTACCACATATCATAAGTAGTTACTTTCCCAAAACCAAAAAATTCTCTCTCACGTCTGTCATATCTTCCATCCTCATATTTAAATGTACTTACAATATCCTTATTATTCGTTGGAGATAAATAGGTTGGAGAGAAGATGTCCGGATTTACAATTCGGACTTCTTTCATTACCAGCCTTCCATGAGAGTCATTATAGGTTGGTTTCACAAACTCATAATCTAAGCCAAAAACACTGAAAGGTGCTTTATCTTTAAAATTGGTAACGGTTTTCAGTTTATTGGTTCTTCCAATTGTTGAATAATTTACTACAAATCCATTGTCTTTAGAAACAACCAGATCAGGAAAACCATCACCATTCATATCTTTAAAGGATTTATCTACTTCAGCAATGGAAAGTCCCATATTCCCAGTTACCTGACCTCCTATTTTCAGATAGATCAGTGGGATTGGAGGGAATGGCCACCATACAATTGGGAATGTATAGTAATAGCCTGCTCCTACAGAAACTCCCCCTCTATAGGTTTTAGATTCGTTGTTATAGTCTAATCCACCACCATTTCTAAACAGTTCAACAGCATCGGAAAATCTGTTTCCAAGATTGTATTTCACATATGTATTAGAGCTTCCAACAATTAAAATATCTGCCAATCCGTCAGCGTTAATATCTTCAAAAGTGGTTTTAGATGAACCCAATGCTGCTGATGCAGCCGCACTCACACTTACTGCCAAACCACTCATACCCCCGAAATCAAAACCCAGATTAAATCCAAGTGATCCCACAGGACCCGATGCAAAGGTTTCTGCGTTTTTATAGCTGTAACCATTATCCAGTCCATATCCTAAATTAAGGTAGTATTTCATATTGCCAGAACCACCACCAGTTACTCTATCCGCTAATCCATCTCCATTCACATCCATCCAATAAGATTCTCCAGAATCTTTAGAATCGTAATTTACAGAAGCCTGTGCAGACCATGATGCGGAAGTCTCGATTCCGCTATTCATTGCTACATTAGGGCTATAAGAATACTGATTGGTATTACTTCTTACTTCTCCATTTCTGGATGAAGCCCCTGTCTGGATAAATTTAGCCGCTGAATATTGTGGAGACAATGATTTGGAATAACTGTCTGTGTTCGATATATAAGCATTTACAAAAGAATTACGCAATCCTCCATGTCCTCCGGTAGAATTAGTGATCTGCATAGCATCTTTGTACACCACATCCGGATAACCATCACCATTCATATCCATAAAGTCCTGTAGTGCTATATTCCCATCTCCTACTAAAACGGAGCTTGCATTTTGAATTCCGAAATTAAATAAGCTTCCGCTTAATGTATTCGTTCTCGATTTACTGTAATATTTTTTATTAATAGAGAACATTTTGGTATCTACATTACCCTGAAGAAGCAAATTATCCGGTAAGTCAGGATTTGCAGTCTGTGGATTAAAGAAACCACTGGCTGTTTCATTATCCTTAAATGAATCTGCCATTGCGTATTGTTCAGGACCTACCCCGATCCATTTTTCAGTATAGGTAGTAACTTCATTGTCTCTTGGACCTGTTACCTGCTTATATACAGTTGGGTTTAGTACCGTTACCGGTTTAGGCCCAAAATTAGCCGGGTTTTGGTAGAACCCTGTATTGCTGATCTGCTGGGCAATACACTGCGCTGTTTCATCCTGTGTAGCAAGGTTATTACACATCGGGAAGTTAAGGTTTACCGGTATATTCACCTCCTGCATGGATGCAAGATTGATCAAACGACCATAATTATCTGAAGGAGTTGCCGGATTCAACATAAAACCGTCAGTGTTTCCTGTAGGTACCACATCAGCGTATTCATTATAAAGGAACTGGCTCCAGTTATGATAAAACTGACCTATATTTTCTAATGCTGAAGAATTTATAGAGGTATGGTTAACAGCAGCTATGAATGTATTAGTTCCATAATAAATATTAAATGGATTATTTTGAAATAAAGCACTGTAAGCTTTATAAAAATCATAATCTGCCTTAGTTTTACAGTATACCTGAATATTTAAAGTAACTCCACCTATTGGTGCACTAAAAATATCACCTGTATAAAATTCAGCAGGAGAGTTACCAGAAATTATCTGATTATTATTGACCATATCTAGTTCAACAATACTTCCAGAGCTATTCATAGGAGACATTATTCTTCTTTTAGTGGCAATAGCTCCATTGCTTTTAACAATATAGTAAAAGCTACCAGTAGGAAGACCTGGATTAGAAGGAATATTTTTATTAATCCCAATCTTATAGGTATTCACACCACTTGGGAGATTAAGATACTGCATGTCTATCACAGGATTAAATTCTGTAATAACATCAGAAGGATACCCTGCTACAGCAGTATAATTTTGTGGGTTTCCTGATGTAGGAGAGTAATCCACATTGATTCTATTCCAGTTAACATCTCTAAAAGTAGTGTGAGAATCCGATTCCACAACAAAATTGATCGTAGCCGGAACATCATTTGTACTAAAGGACAAACTTGTTACATTTGCTACCCCCGGGTATAATGGAACGGTATCAAATGGAATATTACTTTTAGCATAGGTCTTAGAGTATATTACCTCTCCTGTAGTGGAGCTTGCCGTAGTTTTAATAATTTTAAAGGTAATATCATCCTGAGAATTTGGAAACGTAATTTTTGGAACTGTAATGCTAATGTTTCCCGGCGTATCTATAGAAATAGGTTTGGTATGATTATTTAAAAGGAAATTATAACTGTATGCACCATTATTAGCCCTGAACCCGTCCTGAGAAAGTCCTATAGAAATAGGTTTAGGAATTCCCACATAGCTTATCGTAGGATTAGACATCACTTTAAAGCTGTAATTGTCATTTTTATGCAGCCTTATGAATACTTTGTCTCCCGATTTCACATATAATTTTGAAGCATCATTAATTCCTAAATGATCAGTACTTGCAGGTGGCAGAGCTTGTATTTGAGAATAATAAGCATTATAGCCGGTAATTGATATAAATTCTGACGGCATTCCTGCTGTAAATTCTTTTAAATAAATTCTCCCATTTTTCTCAGGAGTAGTCGGATTTTTAATTTCCACCGAATACTGTGCTTTCGCATTAGGTACATTTTCAACCTGCACATTATCTTCGAACCTAATGTACCCGTCTCTTGAAGCTACCCAGACTTTAACAACATCATTTTTAGAGATATCCTGCCAGGTTCCTTCCAAAGGAGAATTATGCTGGATCATCGTATCTGCAACAATCACCATATTTTCTGTATTGTCGCTATATTGTGTCATTTCGACCTTTCCGTCTGTTGGATTAATTCTTCCGAATAATACCTGACCATCTTTAGCCACATCCATCACGCCATCAGAGTTAGCATCCAGGATAAAAGCTGAGGTTTCACTTTTACTGGTGGCCCACATCTGTGAGAAGTTGAACCCAATTCCAAATACATTGATACCGGCATCATAGCCTATATTCTGGGTTTTAGTTTTGGTAAGGGAGAAATTACTATTCAGATGCCAAATTGGTTTTTCCGCTCCAAAACTGATATTTCCACTGGCAAGGGTTCCCGGCCGAAGAAATAATCCACTGCTTGGCTTTCTATAGATCAAATCCGGAATACCATCGCCATCAAAATCCATAAGTTCCTGGGCTTTCTTAGCTTCAGCTTCTGAGTGACCTAAGTTAAAAGATGCCATTACATGGCCATACGCTCTGGTAGGGCCAGGCAGAAGAAAGTCTAAACCAACCCCTGGTACTCTTCCGTTAACACCCCATTCAAATGTATTGTTAGCTGAAATTTTAGAAGGTTTCAAAAAGCCTGGCAAAATAGGAAATGCATCTCCCCCACCTCCGGCATTAATATCTACAGAACCTCCAAAATTGACAGGACTGCTATTGGGTGTACTTTTGATATCATCAAAATATTCAAAGTCAAATTGTTCAGTTAGCAAGCTATTATATGCAACATCGTTAGATGTATCCTTGTGTACTACACTTCTCAATAATGTTTTAAAAAATTGTCCTTCCTTATAAGAGAATGTATATGTTCTTATCAGTTCCCCATCATATTTTACATATATTTTAGAGAGCTTATAAGGTTCTACTTCTTTCACTCCTCTTTTGCCCGTGATACTAATATCCTGCCTGGTAATTCTGCTTTCTTTTTCAAATTCAACGGTATAGTATTTCAGATTCTGACCATCCATTTTTGTATAGGTAATCTTACTGATATGAAAATAGCGTCCTCCGTTTAGGTTTTCATTTTCAGCAGTAAGTCCTTGTATCTTTATATTTTCATATTCATATTCAATATAATTTTTGAGAGCATCCTGCTCTTTCCAAACTCCCCAATGAACAATATTTCCATTATCATCTTTAATGACCGTATTTTCAATGACACCAGATTCATTACCTCCATAGTAGGCTTTACCTCCCTTTGTATTGGTAACTACCCATCGGTAATCCTTAGGAGTCGTTCCATATCTTTCAATTTTTGAAAAATCATGATTTCTTCTAAGGAAAAATGTTTTTTTATTATCTACTAAAAGTGTATCTCGTTTTTGCTTTCTGGTTGTAAATATATTACTGGTTTCACTGATATTATTATGTCTGTGAGGCAAATAATTACCATCATATACCAAAGTCTCACCGTTTAATGAATACAGCTCGGTTTCTGTTGCTCCATCAAAACTCGGAGCCCCCCATCGGGTATCAATAGCTATAGCCTGAACACCACTAACATCCCATCCTTCTCCCATCCAGCCATTAGATTTATTACTATCGTAGGAAACAGAGACACTGGGCTGCATTCCTTTCCTTCCTGATGGAATTACAATAGGATATGACACATTTGATCCCCCTTTTTGATTGGCATTTGGAGGCGAAATAAAATTTCTTGCTGCTGCTGCATCACCAGCTTTCAGGCCACTTATTGCTGTAGGATTAGAAGCTCCTAACTGCGGAGATTCCGGTACAGAAATAATTCCATTGATATAATCACCATCTCCTTTAGTTTCTACAGTTACCATTTTGGTTTCCGCATTCACTACAGAGGTGGGATCTGCAATCCATTTTCTTGAATTATAATCAAAATAAAATACTTTAATTTCTTTAGCTGATCTTACGCCAAGCTTTTTCTCATCATAAGGAAATGATAATTTCACTTTTTTAGTAAAATTCCCTGATCTGGTACTTACACGATATGCAGCAGCATTTACAGAAAGATTTTTAATCTCTCCATACACAGAAGGGTAATCCTTTTTTCTCAATTTCAGTATTTCAACCTGCCCGGATTCTGCTACTGAATTCTTTTCAATGCTTACCGTAGCATTCTCATACTTTTCATTGTATTCCGAATCTTTTGATACAGTGACAATGAAAGGTGTAAACCTGACTTCATTTACAATTTTAAATGAAGGCACACTTTGAGCAAGCGGATATTGTTTTGTTCCAACAGAAGAAGAAACAGATACAAATCCTCTTTTCTTATCTTCATCTGAAAGTTTAACAAGTGTTTCAAATTCTCCTCTGGAAGATTCCACCATCTGGCCATTGATGTTTACAGTCTGGGATCCCCAATGGCTATCCGAACCTTTTACATATAAATGGTCTTCGGAAAGAAGTGTAGAAATCCCGTTTTGTGGATTCAGATTTTTTTCAAGTACTATTTTTACATTCTTTACCCGATATTTTATTCCGTTCAATGAAGAGGTAAAGAGAATCGTATTTTTCCCCTGATGTAATGAATTTAGGCTGATCTCTTCTTTTTGTTCACTCCATTTATTGCCCGGAACAATAATATCCCCACCGAACGCAACATTCCTGTTGATGGATCTGGAGACAGATTGGTAAGAGTCAAGCCCAAACAGCTCGTACTCCAGATACGCTGCAACATTTTGGTTTTTAACTTCCGGAAGGTTTATGGTGAAGAAATTATCTGTTGCATCATCTGATTCATCATCAGAGAATTCACCGATAATACCTTGTTTTTCTATCGATTCAAATACATTCGCCGGTTTTTCAATACGTGCGGATACTATTTCATGGAATCCTTTATTCTGAACACTCAAGCCTTCTGCAGGAGAAGGAGCTGCTGATATTTTGTTCAGCAGAGGAGTGGAATGATTAATATGATCGGATAAGGAGGATGCTGTAGTGCTATCATTTTGATGATAGACATATTTCTTCATAAGCTGAAGTTTGAAAGCCCTCACTTTCTGTCTGTCCTCTTTCGTAAAACTTGCAAAAGTAAATACTGAAGCAAAGAATACTAAGATGAGAAGATACTTTCTTCTCAACCTAATGGGTAATTTAGTTTTCATATATTAAGGGAAATAGTATTAATTAATCAACGACCACTTTAAAAGCCTTAATCAGTTTTTTGTTTTGAGTAAGTACGACCAGGTAGGCCCCTTGTATCTTGAGGCTGTTTTGATATATCGTAATTTTCGAATCTATTTTTTCGGTAGAAAGAATTCTTCCTCCTCCATCATAAATGGCAATCTCAAATCCTTCTGTCGGTGGGAACTTCACTGTAAAATTATTGTTCATTTTCACAGGGTTCGGATACAGCATATATTGGAAATCTGAAGTAGCATCACCCGGTCCTTTTGTATAGGCTGGATCATGAATATTATTTTTATCCGGTTGCTTTTCTCCGGTACTATTGGTAGCAAAAGTAAAAACAGCTGAATTTTTATCTTCAGGAAATTCTACTCCCGAATATTCTACCATTTCATCGTTAGCCTTTCCTTCTATTTTTTTTAAACTGCCATCCTCATTTTTAATAAGCATCCAGTAGTTCAAACGTGAATTTTCAGGATTCATCAGCTTTTTAGCGATCTGCAGCACATATCCTTTTTTAGGAATAGTATTGCCGATAAAATTGATTTCCCAATTTCTCTTCAGTACCCTTAAGTTTTCTTTCTCTTCAAAACTGAGATCTTTGTTATCATCAGACCATATCGCAAATGTATAGTTGTCTAACGGAGCATTATTTTCAAAATTAGTCCTTGAAATCTTTTCTCTTCCAATACTGATTGTCTTATCCTCCTGGTTACTGGATTGCTTCTGATTAAGCTCATTGGCATCATCTCTCCCAATACCGGTAGGTCTGTTTTTAAAATCTTTATGTTTTTCAGGGTCCCAGATGACATCCCCTTTACTGTTGACATATTTTACACCCACCAGTGAGATCCCATATTTAATAGACAAATAGGTATGAACCTTTTCCAGGTCCTTTTTTGAAAGCTTTCTGGGAACAAAAATAGCCTCATAAAGATTTTTATCTTCAAGGCCTATATTCAGACGGTCTTTAGGGTTACTGGAAATTTGCTTAGATCCCAGATAAGAAAAAATACTGGGTTTCTTTTTCAGTTCAATAAGCTTATCGCTTCCACTGCTTTTGAAAGAAGTATTGCTAAGCTCTGCAATAATATCTTTATTATACCAGATGTTTTCGTCTTCACCTGAATGATGTACAACGATTAGAGATTGGGCATCATTTTTACTGTAGGTAATAGGTTTTGGCAAGTGTTGCCTTATATTACAGTTGAAGTTGAGCAATGAGCCATAATCGCATTTTGAGGTTTCTCGCAACGATTCGGGTTTTGCTTTTTCCCAGATCTTATTTTTCTGATCAATAAGTTGTGCATTACCATAGAAGATACCTAAGCACAATGCAAGGCAGCTGCACACATTTAAACGGTACTGAGTTTTCATTCTCTATGAGGATTATTAGTACAGCCAAATTAGCAAAAAATATGAAACGAGCATTAAAAATTTAAAAAAATTCAATATTTTAATAAAAAATAACCTTTACAAACCAATAAAACAAGTAAATAAATCTCATTTCATTATTGTGATAAAAAACTAAAAACGGCTTCAAACAGGACATTTTCTTAGAAAAGTAATAAGTATTGAGAGCTTAAAAATCAGTTAGGTTAGAAAGTAAAAAAAATATTTTTTTTCCCTTAATAGAGAATTTTGACTTAACATAATAACAAATTATTTTGAATAAAAACACCTTGAAAAGTCAATTTACACATTGAAAATAAGTTAATTATGTTCAAAATTTATTATTTCGCATGATATAGTCCTCTATTTTTGAAGACCGTAACAATTATCCCCAAATAATGATCACCCTAAACCTTATTATTCTTTTTTTATAAATTTTTGAAAATATCATAGGTGGTAAACTGGAAACATATTTTAATTTATCTTCTCTCTTTTCTTAAAACAGCATCCTTTTATTCATAATAACATCATCTTTTTTCCATTTTAATTCATTTATTATGGATTTATATAAAAAATATTGTGTGGGGAAGAATATTTTTCCTAAAAAACTGGCTTACAATCTCTTTTTATTTTTAGTTTTACAGAAAAAATGTTTGATTTTAGTACTATGTTCCATACTGAGGGCCCGGATGTTGTTTACACATGGACCATTCCTGTATTTGCTGCTATTATTTTTATAGAGATGGCCTACAGCCATTTTAATAAAGAGAAAATTTATGAAACCAAAGATGTAGCAACCAATGTTCTTTTTGCCCTGTTAAACTATGGACTGGACATTATCATGAAGGGCTTTTCTCTTTTTGTTATGATGTTTTTTTATCATCACCGCATTTTTGATTGGGAAGTTGGAATATGGTATTGGATTGCTGTATTTCTTGCCCAGGATTTCGCTTATTATGTCCACCATTATGTAGACCATCACTCACGGGTGTTCTGGGCTGTACACATTACCCATCACAATTCTGATTATTTCAATATCAGTACAGGCTTCAGAAGCCCTGTATTCCAGCCTTTGTACAGGTATTTATTTTTCTCCCCGCTAGCATTCATGGGATTCCATCCATGGCATATTTTAGTAGCGTATTCGGCCATACAAATCTATGGTACCTTTGTGCATACTCAATCTATTAAAAGCATGGGATTTTTAGAGTACATTTTGGTAACTCCTTCGCATCACCGTGTACATCATGCCTGTAATATCAAATATTTAGACCGTAATATGGGAATGGGACTGATTATCTGGGACAAAATCTTTGGGACATTTGAAAAAGAAGACCCTGAAGTTCCTGTAAAATATGGAGTATACCCAAAAATAAAGTCTAAAGACCCTGCTACCATGCTCTTTTACGAATGGAGAAGAATTGGAAAAGATATTCGTCAGCCAGGACTTTCTTTTAAAGACAGGATAAAATATCTTTTTTACTCTCCGGGCTGGAAGCACGATGGGACTGGTAAAACGGTAAAACAATACCAAAAGGAATATAACGAAAAGATAAAAAATAAGCCGTTACCTGAAAAAATAGAAGTTCCAGAACCAGAATATCAATATTCAGATCAATAAAATATTCAATGAAAAATCAATACTTTATTTAAAAAAATAACTGCCCCGGCTCAGAGAGCCGGGGCAGTTTTATAATTGCTTATAAAAATTTATTTTACAGGTTTGATAGAAACCGCGAAACCACCGCTTCTTACCATTTTAAAATTAATCTTAGACTTGCTGGTAATCTCTTTCTTGTAGATATTATAGCTTTGAGGGTTGTCGATATAATCAGCATCTTTTCCATCTTCATAGATTGTTGCTTCATATTTCTTTCCTTTATCCAGGAATGAGAAATCTACGGTATACTCACGCTTATTTTCGTCTGTAATACCACCTACAAACCAATTTTCAGTACCTTTTGCTTTTCTGGCAGTGATCACGTAATCTCCTGGCTCTGCAGATAAGATTTTAGTATCATCCCAGTCTGCAGCAACATCCTTGATAAACTGGAATGCATCCATATGCTTCTTATAGTTTTCAGGAAGGTCAGCTGCCATCTGAAGAGGCATATACATCGTTACATATAATGCTAACTGCTTAGCCAATGTAGTTTTTACAAAACGCTTATCTCCAGGGAAATAATAGTCTAATTTAGTTTGGAAAATTCCCGGAGTATAATCCATTGAACCACCCATCCATCTTGTAAAAGGAAGGACAGTCTGGTGATCAGGCTTATTTCCTCCGAAAGCCTCATATTCCGTACCACGTGCTGCTTCTGCAGAAATATAGTTTGGATAGGTACGGCTTTCACCGGTAGGACGCACAGATTCGTGAGAGTTGACCATAATCTTATACTCATTGGCTTTTTCAGCAATTCTGTAGTAATGATTGATCGTCCATTGAGAGTAATGATGTTCTCCTCTCGGGATAATATCTCCTACATATCCTGTTTTTACTGCATCATACCCATATTTATTCATCAGCTGGAATGCTTTATCAGACCATCTTTCATAGTTGGCTGCCGAACCGGATGTTTCATGGTGCATGATCAACTTTATTCCCTTAGAATGAGCATAATCATTCAGCATTTTGATATCAAAATCCGGGTAAGGAGTAATGAAATCAAAAACAAAATCTTTAGAGTGTCCGAACCAGTCTTCCCAACCAATATTCCATCCTTCGATCAACAGTCCCTGGAATCCATTCTCAGCGGCAAAGTCGATGTATTCTTTAACCTTTGTATTGTTGGCAGCATGTTTTCCGTTTGGAGTCAGTTTCGAGAAATCCGTTTTATCAATATGAACATTCTCCGCTGTAGAATACGCCCACTGTGATTTTCCGATGATCATTTCCCACCAAACACCCATGTATTTTGTAGGGTGAATGTAAGAAGTATCCGTATACTTTGTAGGCTCATTAAGGTTAAAAATCATCTTAGAATCCATCACCTGTTCCGCTTTTGGAGCGACAATAATTGTTCTCCACGGTGTTGTTGACGGAGTCTGAATATACCCCTTAGCTCCCTGTCTGTCTGCTGTCAGGTGCGTTTTGAATCTGAAGTTCTGTGCATCAACTTCCAGATGGGATGCAGGGTAATCCAATACTGCAGCTTCAGCAACGTTGATATACAAAGGTTCTTTTCCTTCTCTTTTAAGCATTAAGGGTGATTGAACTGCATTTTTCACTAATGACTGTGATGCATTGGCATCGAATGCCTGATCCCATTTAGCAGGAATTTCAGAAACTTTAGTTTCCTGATATTGATATTCCTGAGAGTCATAGTCTGCAACCAACCACCAGGCTTTCATATCTGTTGGGAAATCAATTTCAGAATCCTCTTCTCTGATAACGAAATAATTAAGGTTTTTCTGTTGTGGAAATTCATATCTGAATCCCAGACCATCATTAAACAATCTGAATTTTACCACAATACTTCTATCTGTAGAAGCCTGGTTCAAAGTAACTGCCAACTCATTGTAATTGTTGATGTAGTTTTTCTTTTCCCCAAGAACCGGCTGCCACGTCTCATTTTTAGAATCCCTCTTTTCATCTACCTTAGCAAAACCGTTGTTTAAGTCGAATTTTGCATCTTCCGGTTTAGCAATTTCGGAAGCGAATTTTATGGCTGTGTCTTTAAATAATCTTAATCCTAACTTAGAATCTTCAACCACTACTCCTCCATTATAGGTAAGGTTATAGTAAGGTACTCCATTTTTCAGCTGAAAATTCATTTCAAACTTTCCATCCGGAGATTTTAAAGATTGTGCTTTCACACCTACAAACATCATGGAGAGCAACATTGCTCCAACTGTAATTTTCTTCATATTGACTATTTATAATCTTAAAAATAGATAAAGTGCTGCGGTAAAGCAACACTTTACTATATAATTCATTTAACTTATTATAATGGCTCGATTTTGTAGATTCCCAGTTTCAGGTCTACAGAAATTTTATAGTTTCCTCCGTTTCCGTTAAACATAACATTTCCATTATTTCCTTTTGGAGCCAGATATCCTGTATTGCCATCTCCTAAAAGATTTCCCCAATCCAGCTCTCCAAAGCTCTGCTGGCCCAGAAATTTAAACTGAGAGCCTCCCGGAAGGGCAAGGGTATGCTCAAACTTACCATCCCCAATGTTGGTCATAGCAATTGCTGTTGCAGCATTCCATGAATTAATCGTACCTACGATGTACAGGTTTGCAGGATTCCAGACTGTGATTGGAGATGCAGATACTGTGATTGTTTTTTTTGTAGCTTCTGCATCAATAACAATTTTATACATTCCAGTCGCTCCGTTAAACTTAATATTTTCCGCCGGTGCAGCAGATAAATTGGAAGACCAGGTTTTAAAATATTTGTTTTCCTGTTTCATTCCTGCGAAATCTAAGCTGTAATTTAATGGGTTCCAGTCCTTCTGTCCCAGGAATCTGAATGTTTTACTGCTTTCCAAATAAGTATATATTGTAGAGATATTCTCATTTTTATATAACAACTGGGCCTTACTTGCATCCCAGCCTATAGCAGACGCTTCACCTACTAAATAAAAAGAAGGGTATGTAGTCAAATAAGGAGTTACCTTCATTGAAATCACATTAGAATAAAATACAGCATTCCCTACGGAGGCCTTCATTCTTATTTCAATATTTTCTGCAATTTCAGGAAGAAATCCCGCATCGATAATAATTTTATTAAAATCTTTTACGGTATAAGTAGCAGTCAAATCACTGGCTATAAGATCTGTACTTTTAGCATCTTTAAACCCGGTTCCGGCTTTGGCAATCTCCAGCGCATTATTGTTTACGACAGCAAGATTAAATGTCGGATTAGTCCAGGTAAATTTTACAGCTTTATCATTTTCGTTAGCCTTCAGCATAACCAATGTAGTAGCATCCGCTGATAAAGTCGGAGTTTTTGTCATCTCCAGTACAGCTTTGTCTTCATCCTTCTCACAAGAAATCATGAATATCCCAATGAAAACCGCAGCTAATATCTTGAATAAATTTTTCATTTTAAACGGTATTTAAAGGTTAGTAACCAGGATTCTGGATAAGATTAGGATTCGCAACAATATCCCTGTTCGGGATAGGGAAAAGGTTTCTATAGCTTTCCACCGCTTTTCCTTCTTTTACATTTCCCTTCCAAGGCCAAAGGTAATCCCCTGTGGTATACTTGTTGAAACGAATAAGGTCTGTTCTTCTGGTAGTTTCCCAGGAAAGTTCTCTTGCTCTTTCATCTAAAATGAAATTCAGATTGATAGAAGTTACATTTCCATTGGTATTACCGTACGCACGTTCTCTCAATTGGTTAACGTAAGTAACTGCAGTTGCTACACTTCCACCAGAACCACCTCTGAGAACAGCTTCCGCATACATAAGGTAGATATCTCCCAAACGGTATAAAGGAATATCCGCCTCTACCCAGTTATCGTGAGCGCCGGGAGTTCCGTTACTTTTAATGTTTTTATACTTGATAAATGCATATCCATCCGTAAAAACACCTAAATTATTAATTTCCAGATTCTGTCCTGAGGTAAAGAATCTTCCTCTTTTATCAGCTCCATCGGCAGGAAATAAACCTACAAATGCCTTTGTGGTCCTCAAACCACCCCATCCGCCACTAACTCCAAAATCAGAAGCCTTCATATCTCCACCTATTGCCGCATGCACCAAATAAGTAGTTCCACCGTTGGTCTGAGTATTGATTCCGTCAAAATTTACACTTAGAATTTGCTCTGGATTATTGATGTTGTTATCTGCAAGGAATAGCTCGTCATATTTTGGTTTTAAAGAATATCCTGCTGCAATTACTTTATTGCAATAAGTGATACAATCTGTATTTCTCGGTGTTCCCGTATATACTTCAGCATTCAAATATAGTTTGGCAAGCAGTGACCATGCCGCCGCTTTGTCTGCTCTTCCATACTCATTCGTTTTAGGGTCTTTAAGTTCGCCAGCTACTGCCAAGAGTTCAGACTCAATAAAAGTAAACAAAGCCTTTCTCTCTATTCTCTGTGGAGGAGTTAAAGATCCCGGTACATAGGTTTCATCTACAAAAGGAACATTCCCAAACATATCAATTGCATGATAGTAAGACTGTGCTCTCAGGAAACGTGCTTCAGTTCTCATTAGCTTAGCTTGTACAAGATTGTCACCGGTAATATTATTTTCCGCTAATTTTTCATCCGTCACATTTCGCAGAAATTCATTACAGAAAGCAATTTCTGTGTACACTCTGTAATACATGGCTGTGATAAATTCGTTGGAAGAATCCCAGGTCATTTTATGCAGTGTGTGAAGATTTCCGTCATTCCAGCCGATTACAGCTTCGTCCGTCGTTAAAACATTCAGGTTGTACATCAGCCTCGTGTATTGGGAAAAACCTCCATTAATTCCGTTGATATCACTGTCTGGCTGGTCACCGTCACCGCTGATCTGCCCTCCCATAGCAAGACCTCCATATAGTTTTGCCAGAATATTTTTATAATTGGAAAAATCTTTATAGATCACCTTAGCTGTAACATCCGTAATCGGTTCTCTTTCCAAATCATTAACGCATGACGCTGTGGTCAGTAGAAAAGCCGCAGAAAGAGGCAGTACTATATTTTTAAGTTTGATTGTATTTAGTTTCATCGTAATTATTATTTAAAATTGAAAGTTAAAGCCTAAAGAATATATTCTAGGCATCTGATAGTATCCGTTATCGATTCCGCCAAAAACTTCAGGATCTACTCCTGTGTATTTTGTGATCACAAAAACGTTTTGCGCCATACCGTATACTTTCAGATTACTTCCTTTAGAAAAAATTTCTCCGAAATTATAACCTACGTTGATATTGTCAAGTCTTAGAAAGGATGCATTCTCTACATAAATATCTGATTTGTATTGAGGTACTGAAAACTTATATTCCGGTGCTGTAGAAAATACATTCTGAAGATATTCGTTGGTAGATGCAGACTGTAAAGAACTGTTGGATGCCATATTGTTATACACATAGTTTCCTAACACGGCTCTTGCACTAAGGGCAAAGTCCCAGTTTTTATGAGAAACCTTGGTAGAAAAGCCTAAAATAGCATCCGGAGTAGTCGATTTATAATAATACATATCTTTCGTATTAATCACCCCGTCTGCATTTCTATCTACATAAGCTCCGTCTACAGGTTTTCCGTTCGTATCATATACCTGCTGATATACCCAGAATGCGTTGGGAGCATACCCTACCGCATGAGCCTGAATTCTATTTCCAGAACCACCCTCAATACCTCCAACTTCCATATTGAAAGATTCATCAGCTCTGTCTTTTAACTTCGTTATTACCGGCTTGTAATGGGTAGCATTGAAACTTACTTCCCAGGTTGTTTTTTCATTTTTAACAGGAACAATAGTAATACTTCCTTCGATCCCTTCATTTTTCATATCCCCTACATTCTGCCAGCTGGCGTTGCTCAAACCTCCTGCAGGCTCATCAGCATACACCAATAAGTCTTTAGTATCTTTTCTGAAAAGGTCGATGGATCCCGTAATTCTATTACCCGCAAAGCCATAATCTATACCTATATTCTTTGTAGTAGTAGTTTCCCAGGTAAGATTTGGGTTATAGTTGGTCGGTCTGAACATAAAATAATACTCATTCCCAAATTGATAGCCCGATCCCGGATAACTTGGATTGTAGGAAGCAAAAGCAGGGTAATTATTGGGTTTATTCCCATTAACTCCCAGTGCCGGAAGTTCTTGCTGTCCTGTTTTCCCCCATCCTGCTCTCAGTTTCAATGTGCTGATTGCAGAAATATTTTTGATGAAACTCTCTTCGTTAAGCTTCCATGCTAAGGAAACCCCCGGAAAGACACCCCATACATTATCTTTCGTTCCGTTAAAGAATCTCGAAGAACCATCTCTACGTACAGATCCTGAAATAATGTATTTATTAGCTACCGTAAAAATTGCTCTTCCATAAAAAGAGATCAGTGTATTTTGCGTTTCAAAATTCAGGTCCTGTGCATTGATTCCGGTTCCTCTATAGGTAACGGCTCCTGGAATACTCAAACGGAAATCCTGATAAGCATATCCTGCTGTAATGTCTACACCAGTATTGATTGCACTTATATTCTTTACATAATTAAAGTAGGTTTCCAAGAGCTTGTTATTCTTTTCCATAGAATAAAAATTCGAGCTCCCTTTATCGGTATACCCTTGTCTTAAATTACCATCCTTAAATTTATGTCCTTTACTTTTTGTATAATCGTATCCGGCATTTACGTTGAAATGCAGGTCAGGAAGAAAATGAAATTTATAATCTAGCTGGATATTTCCGAGTCCTCTTGTTACTGATGATACATCTCTTACCCCATTAATCATTCCCAGCGGGTTTGAATTCGCATTGGCATTAAATCCGGTGGCAGCTCCTGGATCCAGCCACTCATAGTAACCTCCATACTTAGTATTTCCTGAATACACCGGCTGTGTAGGATCAAAATAAGTAGCCGCCTTGATTACTCCACCGTCTACAAATTGGTTATCCGTAAAAGTTCCTTTCGCATTTACATTCACTGATAAATGATTGTCAAAGAATTTTGGATTTAAGTTCAAACCTACTGAAGTTCTTCGGAATGAATTTGATTTTACAATTCCATTCTGCTCGTTATAGCCTAATGATAAGCGGTAAGGCAGTCCCTTAATACCTCCTGAAAGGGCCACATTATTATCTGTACCCCATGCTGCCTGATAAATCTTGTCTTGCCAGTTGGTATCTGCATTTCCCAATTTTGTTTTGTAGCTGTCCGGAGCATAAGTATTGACAAAGTCTCTAAATTCCTGCGCACTCAGTACATCTACATTTCCCATTTTGGTAGACACTGAGGTAACAGTGGAAAAATTCAATTTGAACTTTCCGGAACTTCCTTTTTTGGTGGTAATTAAGATCACACCATTGGAAGCTCTGTTACCATAAATCGCAGTAGCTGAAGCATCTTTCAGGATATCAAATGTTTCAATATCATTAGGGTTGATGAGGGATAACGGGTCAGAAACCCCATTCATCCCTACAAAATCCTGAGGAACTCCATCAATAACAATCAATGGAGAGTTTTCCCCACTTAAAGAAGAAGTACCTCTGATTCTGATTTTTGTTCCGGAACCCGGAGCACCACTGTTATTGGTAATCTGTACCCCGGGTGTTTTCCCTTGGATCAGCTGTCCGGCAGAAGTTGCCCCTCCGTTGAAGTCTTTTGCAGTGACAGAAGTAATAGAACCGGTAAGATCAGATTTTTTCTGCTTTCCATACCCAATCAAAACCACTTCTTCAATCTTTTTTTCTTGAGGAATAGAATCCTTGTTCTGCGCATGCATTACTGTACTGGCCAGTAAAAAAGCAGGCGCGATTTTTAATACTGTTGTAAAGTTATTCACAATCATATTTTTTTATAGTTTCGTTTTTTCAGTCATATTTTGGCCTGAAGCCAGACTCGCAATTTATAAAAAAAATAGAATTATTATAAATTTAATATAATTTTAGTTAAAATTATGTATATTACGAAACCTATTTTAGTTAAAATTTTAAATTCCAATATTTTACAACGACTTATGCATAGCATAGTATTTATACTAAATTAACAAATTGTTAAACATTTGTTTAACTTTATTTCATATCCACATGGAAAAAAATAAAGGTGTCAGGCATAATAACTCCACAAAGAGCGGTATTCAAGAGATAATCCTTATCTTTGCAGTCAAAACTTTACTATAAATGTCAAACAGAAAGATGATTACGGCAGCTTTGCCTTATGCAAACGGACCGGTTCATATAGGGCATTTGGCAGGTGTCTATATTCCTGCGGATGTTTACGCAAGATTTCAGAGAAGATCAGGAAAGGATGTAGCGTTTATCTGTGGATCAGATGAGCACGGAATTCCTATTACCATAAGAGCTAAAAAGGAAGGGGTTACCCCACAGGATATCGTGGATAAATATCACGAGATCATCAAAAAATCCTTTTCAGATTTAGGAATCTCTTTCGATGAATATTCAAGAACAACTTCCAAGAACCATTATGAGACCAGCCAGGATTTCTTTAAGGTTCTCTATGAAAAAGGAAAGTTTACTGAAGAAATTTCTGAGCAGTATTTTGACGAGCAGGCAGGAGAATTCCTTGCTGACCGTTATATTGTAGGAACCTGTCCCAACTGTGGCAATGAGAATGCTTATGGTGACCAGTGTGAGAAGTGTGGGTCTACCCTTTCTCCTTCAGAACTGATCAATCCGAAATCAATGCTCAGTGGAAATGTTCCTATTCTTAAAGAAACGAAGAACTGGTATCTTCCTTTAAATGAATATGAAAACTTCTTAAATGAATGGATTATTGAAGGGCACAAAGATGACTGGAAACCGAATGTATACGGACAGGTTAAGTCATGGTTAAATGACGGACTGAAACCACGTGCGATGACCAGAGATCTGAACTGGGGAGTTCCTGTTCCTCTTCCGAATGCAGAAGGAAAAGTACTTTACGTTTGGTTTGATGCTCCTATCGGGTATATTTCATTCACTAAAGAATGGGCTGAGAAAAACGGAAAAGACTGGAAGGATTACTGGCAAAGTGAAAACAGTGACTTAGTACATTTTATCGGAAAGGATAATATTGTATTCCACTGTATTATTTTCCCTTCGATGATGAAAGCTCACGGAGATTACATCATGCCGGCTAATGTTCCTGCTTTTGAATTCCTGAACCTTGAGAACGATAAGATCTCAACATCAAGAAACTGGGCGGTATGGGCTCATGAATATGTGGAAGATTTCCCTGGCCAACAGGACGTATTAAGATATGCTCTTCTTTCATCAGCTCCTGAAACAAAAGATAATAACTTTACATGGAAGGATTTCCAGACTAAGAATAATTCTGAATTGGTGGGGATCTTCGGAAACTTCATCAACAGAGTTGCTGTTCTTGTTCATAAATATTATGACGGTGTCATTCCTCAAGGAGATGTAAACAGTCCTGAATTACAGGAAATAAACAAAGCAGCAAAAGAAATTTCAGGATTCCTGGAAAATTACGAATTTAGAAATGCTTTATCTGCATTAATGAATCTTGCCCGTTTTGGAAACCAGTATCTTCAGACAGAAGAACCATGGAAAACAATTAAAGACAATCCTGAAAAGGCTGCACAGTCTTTATTTGTAGGTGCACAGATTGCTGTAGCTTTAGCTCAGTTGTGTGAACCTTTCATGCCTTTCAGCTCTGAAAAGCTATTGAATATGTTCAATGTTGAGAAGAAAACATGGAATGATATTGAAACCCAATCTGTTTTAATTGAAACCGGACACAAAATCAACGAATCCTCTCTTCTTTTCTCAAAAATTGAAGATGACGTGATTGAAGCTCAGATTCAAAAATTAGAAGATACCAAACAAAACAATAAAAAAACAAACCCTAACGCAAACCCTATGAAAGAAGAGATCACATTTGATGACTTTACTAAAATAGACCTTAGAACAGCAACCATTTTAGAAGCTGAAAAGGTAGAAAAAGCAGATAAACTATTGAAACTTACTGTAGATACGGGAGTAGATGTAAGAACTGTTGTTTCAGGAATTGCCGAAAGCTTCACGCCGGAAGAATTGATTGGAAAGCAGGTAATGATCTTACTGAACCTTGCTCCAAGAAAAATCAGAGGAATTGAATCTCAGGGAATGTTATTATTAACAACTAAACCTGATGGAAAATTATCTTTCGTAACACCGGATGACAGCAATGTCGAAAACGGTATTGAGATCGGATAATTACCCATTCACTCATATACAAAGAGGCTTTCTTCCAAGATAGCCTCTTTTTTGATGTTATAATATGATCCGCAGTATCATTTATAAACACAGGATAAGGTAAATATTTCAATATAAAAACGTTTTTACAAATATATATGGTAACTAAAAGCGTACTGAGGAAACTCTCAGATTCCGAATTAGAAAAATATATAAAAGAAGGCAATCGTTTTGTGCCGGAAGCTGTCTCGATGGCTTTTGAGCTATTAAAAGAAAGAGGACGGGTTTTTACGGAAGAGGAAAAAACCGCCGTTCAGGAGTTGATTCAAAGTAAAAAAAATGCAGAAGAAGCAAAGCTTACGGAAGAAAAAGAGCTTTGGAAGGATCATATTACAGAAGATCCTACTGCTATCAAACTGTATTCTAGGATGACCGTTTTTATAAGCAGTGTTCTTCTGGGTACCATTCCCGGAGCTATTTTATTGTGCCTGAATTTAATAAAATTAAAAAAATATTTCCAGGCTCTCCTTACATTGATATTCGGCTTTCTTTTTTTCTTATTGCAGGAATATGTATTTCAATCTCATTTTGACTTCAGCACCACCTTGCGATCCAGTCCTGAAATGGGAATTATAGTAATCGGAACATTAAGCCTGGTCGGTATCTGGGTAGCTACTATTCCCAAAAAGCTTCCTTATCAGGCAGAGTCCTATATTTTCCCTGTTATTTTATGCATTGGGACGGCTGTTCTGATGTCCTATTATTACCGGGATTGGTTTTCCATATATCCATTGCTTAAGATTCTCCGTTTATTCAGATAAAATATTGGTTTTACCATACGTTTTTAGAAGCTGATTCCCGCTATCCACTTTTACTCCTCGCGCCCAAGCTAAACAGTCCAAATCTGGCTGCGGGGTAACCGTTTCTATCGGGGCTAAAAAATCATTCCGTAAGACTGGATCTTACGGAATGACAATATATATGAACATCGGCAAAATTGTTTCGTATGCCAATGCTTGCTATTTCTTGGTCAGTTTTGCCAAATAAGAATCCTCATCCTTCAGAATCCGTTCTATTTTAAATCCATTATGCTCCGCTGCATTTTTCAGGGTATTGAAATCGAGATACAGCCATGTGATCGGCTCCTCAGATTCCCCTTTATAATGAACCACATAGTCTAGCTCCCCATAATATCCACCAGCAGGGATATACACACCACCATCTTCATCCCGGTCAAACATATAGAGAATATCAGTACTGTCGATCAGAATTTGCCCGTTATCATTTAATAAAGCATGTAATTTTTGAAGATAGGGATCTATTTTAGGTAGACTTTCAAAAATTCCGGTACCATTCATCAGTAATAAAACAGTATCGAAAGTTTCTCCCGAAAAATCAAGAATATTTTCACAGACAGCATTTTTGATCCCTCTCAGTTTACAAACTTCAACAGATTTAGGTGAAATATCCAGCGCCACTACCTCAAGGCCTTTTTCATTCTGAAGATACAAAGCATGAGAACCGGCCCCTGCCCCTATATCCAAAACTTTTCCTACGGATAACTGCAGTGCCTTCTGCTCAATACCATTCATTTCTTCAAAATCTCTGAATAAGTAATCTACAGGAAGTTCATCCAGTTCAGAAATTGATGTTTCAGTCTGCAGATCTTCCGGATTGTCATTGTGATAATAATCCCAGATTGCTCTGCCCATTAAATCTTTCATGCTGCAAAGATACAAGTTAAAAATGGAGAATTAAAAGTTGAAAATTGAAAATTTGCCGTCCCAATCTCAGTAATACAACATCCGCAACACTGTCAACCGAAGGCTTTGCTTCGGTCTTTAAATGATAAAGATGAGTGGAATAATTAATATTTTAGGTTTTGGCTAAAGCCAGATGATATTTGATGGATATGGTAAGCAGACTAAAGTCCACACCTCTTGAATTTTAACAGTACATCCTTATTTTTTACTTTCTCCTGTAAAAAATAAATCTTCTCTTCACCACAACCTATCACCTATCACCTATTACCTACTCCATCGAATCCTTCTCCCTATGTCTGTCCGCCTGAGACTCATTTTCAGCTACTCCCGCTTTCCAGTAAGAATACGCATACAGTTCCTGGGAAGTCCAGTTTTTATCTTTTCTCAGATAAGTACGGATTTCTTTAACACTTGAAAACTCGCAGGCCACATAACCAAACTTCCGGGTTTCAGGAATTTCAATATTTTTTACCGCTTCCGGCATCTTACTACCGGTCTGAGGTTGTGTATTATGAAGCCACTTAAAATCAATATCTGCTTGAGTTGCTAGGAGCTGCTCATCTTCTTTTCCATGAACTTCAATGATACAGACCCCTTTTGCAGTTGCCGGCAGGGTTTCTAAAATAGCACTTAAAACAGGAATTGCGGTAGCATCTCCCGCCAATAAATACCAATCGGCTTCCGGATACAGCTCTTTTCCATCCAGCCGCATCATCACTCCCAGTTTGGAACCAGCTTCTGCATCTCTCACCCACTTTGAGGCCGGACCACCGTCTCCATGATCTACAAAGTCAATGATCAGCTCATTTTTCTCCAGATCAATTCCTCTATGTGTATAAGTCCTGATAGCCGGAGCAATTTCCTTAGCAGGATATACCCATTGATGATTTTCATCCAGGGTTGGAAAATGAATTTCGTTTAACCCAGCCGGAGGAACTGCAATTTTATTATTATCTCCTACCACTGTATTTTTAAACAAATGGGCTTCAGGTGAATATAAATAAACCCTGATAAAATGGTCAGTGATGTATTCTTTTCTGGTCACTTCGGCAACAATCTGCCCTGTTGAAATTTTCGCCATAACTGAAATTTTTTTTAAAATTAATATCCGGTTTCCAGCTAGCGTCAGAAACCGGATGTCTAAGAAAATATCATTCAGATTAAGGCTGTATACCCTAATCTATTCTTAAAAATCAAATGTATAAGACAGGTTGAATGTTCTTCCTCTTCCTTTGTAATTAAACAGTTCAGGAAGTCCGTAAGAAGAATATAAAACCTGAGAACGCTTGCTCCAAATCGTCTGATAATCCGTATTAAACAGGTTCTGGATTCCTACATTGAATTTCCCCCAGTTGAATCGGTAGCCAACCATTAAATCAGAGGTGTTATATCCTTCCACTACATTATTAAGCTCATCTTTCTGTTTGAAATTCTGCAGCGACTGGAATCTGAACGACCATTCCTTAATAGTATATCCGATATAAGTCACTAATTTTGATGGAGAAGCGTTATAGATCTCCTGCTTTTGCCATTCTCCTTTATTATCTACCTCAGATTTAATCAAAAGTCCGCTGGCTCCGAAGTAAACCCCATTGCTTAAAGCATAAGAAACCTCAGCTTCAATTCCCATATTCCTTAATTTCAAATCATTCACCAGGATCTGAAACGTCTTTTTATCTACTGCAACACTCTTGTCAGAATTACTTAAAAACCCTGCAACCTGTGCTCTCAATCCACCTTTATTGACACGGTATCCCACTTCAAACTGATTGGTTTTGATCGCCTGTAGTGGCTGATCTTTTACATTGATACTTGATACCACATCCCAGTTCGTCCCATTCAATTTATAGGTCCCGATTCCATAAAACTTTGCAGGATCTGCCAAACTTGCCCCCTGAGAAAATGTTCCCCAAACCTGGTGCTGTTCATTGAATTTATACAGTAATCCGGCATTCGCAAGGGTTACATTGTAAGAACTCTCCCCTCCGGGAATGGCAGATGCTGATGCTCCGTATCCCATTGCTACCTGAGTCTGCTGCTCAGAGCCCACAAAATCATCCATTTTTACAGTGATGTTCTGATAACGGACTCCTGCATTAACCTGTAACTTGGGAAGGATATTATACTTTGCCTGAACATATCCTGCATAACTCTGAGAATGGTTGGTAGGATATCTTCCTAATCTGTATTTTGTTTCATTGATCAATCCACCGCTTGACATTGTTTTAGCAATATCATAAACCGACTGATTTCCTTCAAATTTTTCAAAATCAATATCCGCTCCATAAGTAACATTCAGCCCTCTCCATGATTTTGATAATAAAGCTTTGATCCCTGAGTAGTAGGTATCCTGCTGTGAAGATGACATATAGGCTATTTTTCCGCTCTGCAATGTCACATTTCCGGGGAAAGGATAAAATCCTAATTTCTCACCACGGGTAGCCAGTTGTACATATAGGTCCTGTCCGCCAAGAATTCCGGTCCCGGTATAGGCTACGGTTCCCATATAACGTTCTGTTCCTACATTTTTATCGGAAGAAAAACCGTCTCTCATTTCCAGCAAAGAAGCATTTTTCTTTGTAAAAGCACTTAAATTTTCTCCTAAAAACAGGCTTCGGTCTCCATTAAACTTAGAGTTATAATACTGAAGGGAAGCTGTTATTTTATGTTTATTATTAAACTGGTATCCTCCTGTAGCCATGATGTCAACAGACTGGTTGTACTGAAGGTCGGTTTGGGTAATATCAGTAAAAAGCTGATGCTGGTCTGCACCATAGACTCCTCCATTTTGCTGGTAAGCAATTCCCAATCTTCCGAAGAATTTTTCTCCTTTTCCTGCAATAGACTGTGCAGCACGGAAGTCATGGTCATCTTTACCCATAAATCCTGAACGTGCTCCCAATTCAGTTTCTCCACTGATTCCTTTTTTGGAAGGGGTTTTTGTAATAATATTGATGATACCCCCCGTTGCATTTCCTCCATAAATGGAACTTGCTCCGGAAAGCACTTCAATTCTTTCAATATTAAACGGGTCAATAGCGTCCAGCTGACGACTGATGGCACGAATACTGTTCAATGAAACTCCGTCAATCATTACCAGCGCAGAACGTCCTCTCATATTCTGTCCATAGTTAGTTCTTCCCTGTGGACCAATATCCATACTTGGAATTAGGATGGAAAGCATTTCTTTAATAGGAACCCCGCTTTTGGCCTGTTCCTGAATTTTTTCTTTCTGAACCACCCAGACTGTTCCTGGAATTTCAGAGATTTTTGTAGGTTTTCTGGAGGCTACGATCACCACATCGTCAATACCTTTAGAGGCTATAGAATCCTTAGCGGTCTGGGAAAATAATAATCCTGAAGCTAACAGACCTATGAATGCATACTGCTTTTTCATTCTTTCTACTCGAAGTTTTATAATCCTACAAATATAATTTTTATTACTTCTAAATAAAAATAACTAAAGCTGAAATTATTCATAATTTAAAAGACTATGCAGTCTGGATTTCATGTATAAAATTCATAAAAAACGTAAAATCCCAGCCTATACAGGATCCGGGATTTTACTAGTGAAAAACAAGGTTATTTTTTATACCGCAGGTCCGGCTGCGTCTTTTATTTCTTCTAATAATTTTTTTCGTTCATGAAGTCTTCTTCTTGCAATAACAGATTTTCCGCCAATTACTCTTACAAATCTCAGGTATTGGAAACGCTTGGCTCCAAAATGATGGGTAATTACATAAAACAAAACTCCGAAACCAACCATAATGATATATCCGAATATCTTTTTGGTAGCAATAATAATAGCATTCAGCTGGATAGCCTTCATATTGGCAGCTACATTCTGAGGAGTAGCCGTCATTCCGTCCATATAGACGGCAAGGTCTCCTACTGCTGTAATCTGAAACCGGTATTGAAACCACGAATACAGGGTTGAAAAAATACCTACAGCCAAAAAGGTTCTCCAAACCAATACCAGCCCTATTGCGGCAAGCATTTCATCCATTTCAAGCTTATCTAAAGTATAAAACCATACTGAAATAAACAGTGAACACATTCCATAGCCTTTCAAGAACATGGGCAGATACCAATGATCATAACTAAATTCCAATACCATCGAAAAATACATAATGATGGCATATCCTATCATCCCGGCAAAACCTGAAAATATATACATCTTCAGCGGTTTTTCCTTTTTAAACCAGAAAACAGCAATAGCTCCGGCTAAGATAATTCCGGGAATCATCAGTAGACTAAGACCGGCATTCGTCACTTGGTCATATCCCAAAACTCCCACTGCAAAAGTATTCTGAAGAGAGGCTGTTCCTAAAAACATTCCCAACCAAAACAACATAAACAAACCATGCTGAACATTATTTTTGGTAAATATTTTAAATGAAAGGTAAGGCCGTTTTAAAGTTAACTGACGGATACTAAGCAGAGCAAAGCTTATAAAGGCCGCAATACTTGCATTAATGATATGTTTTGAATTCAGCCAATCCTGTTGTCTTCCGAAAGCATACACATATGCCGAAAACATAAAAGTGGATATAAACAGCAGTATACTTAGCCAGTCGATGTAGTGCAGGGGAACTTTCAGTGCAAAATACTTATTGTGCATGAAGATCCAATGGATAAGCGCCAATGCAAAACATAAAACTGCTGTAAAGATGTAAAACTGTTGCCAGTTGTACAGAAGGGCAAACTTAGCAGCGTAATAAGCTGCTACCTGGTTCATTACCAGAACAAATGTATAAAACAATCCGTAAAACATTCCCCGGTTACCGATCATCATCATTAATGGCAGAAACAGCTCTATAGTCACCATCATTTTCATAAATCCAATCAGAAGAGAGGTAGAAACAAAAATCATGGGTTCTAAAGTAGTGGCATTCACATAGCTCAAAAGCCCCAAAAGTACAAGCAACAATACCATTTTATCTCTTACTTTGAATCTCATTTTCATTCTGAGAACAACCGGCATACACGCTCCCATCCCAATGGTAGTGGCATAATTGGCCCACATGAAATATTCTGTTAACGCTCCGGTACCGCTCACCAAATGGCTGATATTCCCGGTATACACCCCACCAAGCGGCATTACCACTGCAAGCAGTAATACAATCAGTAGCAGCTGTACGGGTTTAGGTACCCAGTCGTTATATAATCCTTTATTGTACATGTTTTTTTTAGATAATAGATTTCAGATATCAGATAACAGACTTTTAATTCATCTTCAGTTTTCATTCAAAGCATTTGGTCTGAAATCTGACATCTTCCACCTTTTAGTCTTAATTAATATTCACATTCATGTTCATTCCTGCGCTTAGTTTATCCATATCTTCTTTTTTATTGGAAGCTGTAAATTCAATTCTTACAGGGATTCTTTGCTGCACTTTAATGAAGTTTCCGGTAGAGTTATCGGTAGGTACGCTTGAATATCTTGATCCGGTGGCCGCAGACACTGCTGTCACCACTCCTTCAAACTTTTTACCCCCCAAAGCATCTGCCGACATTGTTATTTTTTCACCGATTTTAATATTAGGCATCTGACTTTCAAGGAAGTTAGCGGTAACCCACTTCTGACCGTTCAGTACAATGGTAGCTACCTGCTGTCCCGGCTGAATCAGCTGCCCTTCAGAAATCGTTCTTCTTCCCATTACCCCATCATAAGGAGCTGTAATGACCGTATATGAAAGGTTGATTCTTGCCATGTCCAAAGCAGACTTCGTTCTTTTAATTTCTGCATCATTGATTCCCAATCTGCTCTTCACTTCCGTTGTAGAAAGATTCGCCGACTGCTTTTGATTGACCAATGTTTCATAAGCTGCTTTCTGGGCATCATATTCAGTTTTTATCTGGTCATATTGCTGTCTTGTCACTGCTTCAGCGGACAGAAGATTTTTATATCGGTTTAAGTTTTGTTCGGCATTCCAAAGTCTGGCTTTGGCACCGGCAATATTGGACTCCATTACATTAATGTTGTTGGAGACTGTGTTTACAGAAGAACCTGTAGCTGTTTTCTGAGCTATTGCATTCTGATAAGCAGCTTCAGCTTGTCCCAATTGTGTCAGGATTTCACGATTGTCAAGAACCACCAGGGTATCTCCTTTCTTTACCTTTTGGTGTTCTATAAACTTAATGTCTTTGATATAGGCAGAAACCCTTGTATTGATTGGATTAATAAATTCTTCAACCTGAGCCGCTTCCGTATAGGTTTTATTCCCGATATGAAAATATTCACGGATTAACCAAAACAATCCGAAACCAATCAACATAAAAACGATGATGTTGGAAATGATTGCTCTGATTTTATTTTTTTTATTTTGCTTTTTTTTACCTTCTCCACTTGGTTTTGCAGGAGTTTGAGGTGTATTTTGAGTCGTTTGTTCCTTGTTTTCCATTGTGCTGATTTTCAGTTTAAAATTAAAGTGTTCCTGTAGATTTCAAAAGGTTATAGTACTGGTACAAAACATTGATCTCCGCATTGGCATAATCAAGTTCTGACTGCAGTTTCTGGTTCTGGGCATCAATCATTTCTGCCTGCACAGCCAATTGGTTCAGATACTTAGCTTCCGTGATTTTATAGTTCTCTTCCGCCAACCTTTTTGAATCATTCAGGATATCCGCCTGCTGAATTGCTTCCTGGTATTTTGTATAGGCTGCATTCACTCCCATGTCTATATTCTGCTCTGTCAACGTCATGACATCATCAGCCTGGTCCTTTTGCAGTTCACCTAATTTTACCTTTTCTTTTGTTTTATACAGTGTATCTATATTATAGCTAAGGGAAACACCGGTCTGCCATCCTCCGGAATACATATCCAACACAGGGTTTCTTGTGGTAATCGGCCTTTGCAGGGTATATCCCCCAAATCCAGCTATGGTAGGCATATTATCAGTCTTTATAATTTCGATATTCTTGTCAGCTATAGCTCTGTTTTTCTGTGCTGATTTCAGCAGTGGATTACTGTCGTGAGCAAGGCTCATATAATAATCCATACCGATTCCTGATTCTTTATTTTCAATACTTTCGGTAGGAACAATCTCAGTATCAGACGGTAGACCTAACGCAATATTTAAATTATAGTTAAGAATTTTTTTATTGTTGGAAAGGGTTAGAATTCCTTGGTCCAGGTTTTTAATAGCCAACTCACCACGAATCACTTCATTTCGGGTTACCATACCCTGCTGGTAGAATTTCTGGATATTTTTAAGACGTTCCTGAGCCAGCTTTTTGTTGTTTTGAAATACTTCTTGCTGATTCAGGGTTTTGTATACATCCAGATAATTTGAAATCACTAATAATTTCACATCCTGCTTGTTCTTCTCCAAGTCCAATTCTGAGAGCTGCTCCCGAAGACTGGCCATTTCAATAGACTTATTCACCAATCCTCCTTTGAAAATCAGCTGTGTCGCCTGTACCGCATACGAACTTCCGTAATGAGGCATGGGAATAGTGGTGGAATTTGAAAAATCTTTGTCAATAGCTACTGCATCTCCCAAATAGAACTGGCTTGTAGAAGCCGTAATGGTGGGTAATTTTTGAAGTTTTACAACATTGGTGTTCTGTTTGGCGATGTCAATATTCTGTGCAGAAACTTTTAACTGCTGGTGATTTCGTACTGCCAGTTCGGCAACCTCCCCGGCGGTCATCTGTTTAATCTGTTGTGAAAAAAACAGCGCAGGAAAAGCTGCTATCAAAAGAGATAGTGCTGTTTTTATTTTCTTTGTCATTTTACCTTGTTTTACGGATACAAAGTTAAAGCAATAACAAAATCAATCAAATGTTTGATTTTTGGAAAAAGATGTTCAAATGTAGGATTTTAGTTTTCAAACTGATGCCTGTATTGTTTAGGGCTTACCTCAAGATGTTTCTTAAAAAAGTGTGAAAATGAGTATTGATCACTAAATCCGAGAATAGAAGAAACCTCTGAAACAGGTTTATTAGAGGAGTTTAAAAGCACTTTTGCTTCATTAATGACAATAACGGCAATAATCTGGCTAGCGGATTTTCCTGTAATAGACTTCACGACTGACGAAAGATGTCTGGTTGTAATGGATTGCCGTTCTGCATAGAATTCTACGGTCCTTTCTGTAAGATGATACTCTGCAAGATCGGTAAGAAATACAAAAACAATCTCTTCCTGTCTGGACATCTGGTTCATAGAGTTGTTATCCTCTTTGGAGATAATTCCTGCCATCTGGTAACAGAAAACAGAAAAAAGATGTTCCACCATTTCTTTTTTGTACAGCATTTCCGTTTCAGAATCCAGGATATACTTCAGGAAATTGACGCTTTTCCAAACCACCTCCATTTCACTTTCCAGAAAAGGGACTCCTTTGTTCATCTGCTGTCTGAAATAACGATAGGTGATCAAGCGATTGAATTTCAATGATAAAGTAGAAATAAATTCTCTTTTATAGGAAACCATTCGGGATTGGAAATCATCGCTTACCGCTACAACTTCATAAATCGTTTGTGGATCGGTTACCATAAACATATTGGATGAAAGCTCCAGGTCATTGAAATGCTGCCTAAGCTTTAGAGTTCCAGATTTAATAAAAATAAACGCCGGATTATCGGGACGGAACGGCTTGTCAACAGCAATTCTCTCAAAGATATTGCGTTGGGTAAAAATTTCAACTCCGAATTTTTCTAGGGCAGACATATCACAAATTTAAGCAAACTTATTCCCGATTACAAAATTTTATTATTTTAGCATTTACCAAATTCACTATAACTATGAGAAAGGTTGATTTATTATTTGCAGAATATAGCAAGAGCCATAGAAACGCAACCAACAAATTGATCCACTGGATCTGCGTACCTTTGATTTTCTGGGCTCTCCTGGGCTTCGTTTCTCTCATCCCATCACCACATTTCTGCTTTTATTACTTTGGATGTATCAGTATTGTAAGTATGATTACCGTTTTATTGGTTACTTTTTTCTATCTACGGCTTTCCTTCCTGATCAGTGTCATCATGATTTTCATGATGCTGGCAACGGAACACTTTATCTATCTTACTAATGTCCAATTTGGAAAACAATCATGGATCATCTATCTTACCATATTTATTATTACATGGATCTTCCAGTTTATCGGTCATCAAATTGAAGGTAAAAAGCCTTCCTTTCTAAAGGATCTTCAGTTTTTATTGATCGGTCCAATCTGGCTGCTGGGTTTCATCCTTAAAAAAACAGGAATCAGATACTAACCTTCTTCAACATTTACACTTACCACCGAACAATCTCTTATCTGCCATTCAGAGTTCCCTTAAAATATTATTTTTATTTGTTTGCCAAAAATAATTCGGGTTCCTTACAACCTTTACCATAATAAAAGCATCCTTTATAGTATATTAGGTAGTATTGCCTTGGAAATAAATTTTTCAAGCATACTTTTTGATAACATTATAATAAACTATCTATGAGAACTCTATTGTTACCCTTATTTTTTATTATCCTTATAAATTGCAGTAAATCAAATGCTGACAAACAGGCCGTGAGTGTAGATTTGATGGAGGTAATTCCTGAAGATAAGGTTTCTTCTGCTCCACCACCACCTCCACCTCCCGCTGAAATTTCAAAAGCATCTGCATTAACCTCTACCGGTATTCCCAAGAAAATAGATACGATTTCAAGAAAAGTGATCAAAAACGGAGACATGAGAATCCAGGTAGGAGATATTAAAAAAGCACAATCTCAGATCAATGATATCTTAAATAAGAATAAAGCTTATATTCAAAAAGAACAGTTTCAAAATACCGATACCGATGATCATCTGGACCTGACCATTCGTGTTCCCCATAAAAATTTTGATGAACTTGTTAATTCTTTTTCAAATGGGGTGGGCTCTGTTCTTTCCAAAAACATTTCATCCAACGACGTTACTGAAGAATACACCGATATCTCCATAAAACTTGCCAACAAGAAAATATATCTTGAAAAGTACCGTGATATGCTCAAAAGTGCTGCCACCACAAAAGATATGCTGGAAATCCAGGAGAATATCCGGGAACTGGAAGATGAAATTGACGTAGCAGAAGGAAGGCTTCGTTTTATTGACGACCGGGTCAATTACAGTACTCTGGAGGTAAGTTTATATAAAGAAAAAGTAAGAAGTTCAGCGACTTCCAAAATAGGATTTGGAAGCCGGTTCATAGACTCCCTTACAGAAGGCTGGAATGGTTTTGTAAGCTTTTTCCTTGGGATTATTTCATTGTGGCCCTATTTCCTGCTTCTTCCATTCATTGTTTTTCTTTGGAGAAAATGGAAATCACGTAGAAATAAATAATGGAGTTTTCACTTTACAACACCTATAAATACAGAAAAAATCCGGGCATCTGCGATGCCCGGATTCTTATTGCACTATCACAATGTAATCATTAAAATAACTTAACTTATCTCTACATTTTTGTCATCCGCATATTCTCTAAGTTATATGATAATACACAAGAATGATGCAAAGGATGCGTTAAGGGCTGTTAAATATTATGAGATAAAAAGATAAAAAAAACTTAATAAATTCATCCTATGAATTATTGAGTAAAACAAGCCAATCCTAATTTTTCATAGTTTTCAGATTAAGCAAATCACAAAGATTTTTATAATCAAGACAAAAATAATAATCCACGATCTAACAAATCATTACATTTGATCAAAACAAAGACAAATGAATGAAAATGACACCTCTTATCTAGTAAGGAAATGTATCTTTAATGTATACAATAAATTAGGTCCAGGTTTACTTGAAACCATATATCATAAAATTTTAATTTACGAACTAGAGGAAAATGGGCTTAATGTTCAATCAGAAGTAGAAATACCCATAGTATATGATGGTAAAAAATTTGATTTTAATTTCAGAATAGATATTCTGGTTGAAGATAAAGTAATCCTAGAACTCAAATCAGTAAAAAGCCTTGAGCATATACATTTCAAGCAATTAAACACCTATTTAAAACTCTCAAACAAAAAACTGGGATTGCTTGTTAATTTTAATACAACTAATATCTTGGATGGGATAAAAAGAGTAGTTAATAATATGTAATTAAGATAGACTCAATAATTAGATAGATTATGGTTTAGTATGAAATTTGCTTAATCTGCGAGAAATAATCAGGTTTTATTAGACTCTACTTTTATTTTAACAAACCATAATTTAAATTACTGATATCAGTACACATATAGCATTTTAGCTCTCGCAGATTGAGCAGATCACGCAGATTTTTTATTGCTGAAATCAACATTTACTCAATCTGAGAGAAGAAATATTGATGATTTAGAATATCGATTAAAAAATCAGTAGATAAACTACAGCCGAATATTAAAATCTGCTCAATCTGCCTAATCTGCGAGAAATAATTAGATTTTATTAGACTCTGCTTTTATTTTAACAAACCATAATTTAAATTACTGATATCAATATACATATAGCTTTTAGCTCTCGCAGATTGAGCAGATCACGCAGATTTTTTATTGCTGAAATCAACATTTACTCAATCTGAGAGAAGAAATATTGATGGTTTAGAATATCGATTAAAAACTCAGTAGATAAACTACGGCCTAATATTAAAATCTGCTCAATCTGCGAGAAATAATTAGATTTTATTAAACTCTGCTTTTATTTTAACAAACCATAATCTAATTACTGATATCATACATATATATAGCATTTTAGCTCTCTCAGGTTGAGCAGATCCCGTATTTTTTTATTGCTGAAATCAACTTTATTTACTCAATCTCAGAGAGAACTTATTTTCCAAGAACAAATACTGCCGGGATCTTATGAAGTTCCGGCTTTTGTTTTTGCCAGTCTTTTATTGTTTTTGTTTTTATAAATTCATGTTCAGGATCGTTGATATTGGCAGCGATACACAGCTTCGTGTTGGCGGGTAAGAATTTCGTTAAATCTTCAAAAAGCTGATTATTCCGGTAAGGTGTTTCCATAAAGATCTGTGAATACCCTGTTTTTTGAACCAAACTTTCCAGGTGCATAATCTGTTTCTTCTTCTCTCCTTTATCAATAGGGAGATAGCCGTGGAACGTGAATTCCTGTCCATTGAATCCGCTTGAAATCAAGGCAAGAATAATGGATGATGGCCCGGAAATAGGAATAACTCTGATATTCTTCTCGTGACACCATTTGACAATCAGGTTCCCCGGATCAGCAATACAAGGCAGCCCGGCCTCTGAAAGCAACCCAAAATCCTGTCCTTTTAACATAAGATCCTGTGCTTCTTTAATATCAGCTCCTTCCGTGTATTTATCCAGTAAGAACAGCTTCAGATCAGCCTGTTTCTTTTCCGGAGCAAAGAATTTAATCACCTTTCTCGCCGTCTTTTCATTTTCGACGAAGAAATAGTCCGTCTGCATGATATAATCCTTCAAAACGGGCGAAAAATGGTTAATAGAGGTGTTTTCTGATAAATAAGCTGGGAGTAAAAAAAGCATTGTATTATTTTTTTGTTCTTTCGTTGAGTGAAGGTTGTGGGAAATATTTGGTGAGATCCATAGAGAAGGTAACGGAAGTGATTTTCCAGACGCCATTGATTTTCATTAATGTCCAGATCTCTTTTCCCCAGTTTTCCATTTTACCGTCATACCAAAAGCTGTAATCAAAATTGGCCGACGCTATGGCTCCGTCTTCAATAATCTTTATATTGTCAAATTTTTCTTCAGATTTGTCATCTGAAAAACTCTTGATAAAGTCCTTATAATCATCTGCAAAGTATGCACTGGCTGTAGGACTTTTTTCCAGACGTTTTGCCTGGCTTCTTTCTTTATAAATCCCTGTCCAAAGTACGGGTTCCTGGAATAAAGATAAGTATTTAGCTTCATGCCTTGTTTTGATGCAGGTCATAAAGTCATCCAACAGTTTACGGATTTCGATTTCATCTTTGGTTTGGGCAAAAGAGAAACTGAAACTCAATAGAAATAACAACACTAGTTTTTTCATGATTATTATTTTGGTATTTGTTCTTTGATGGCATTACAGCCTTTTTCCAACAATTGAAAAACGTTTTCAAAGTCTTTCATATCGCCCCAATAAGGATCCGGAACTTCTGCATTTTTATGATCTCCTGCGGCTTCTAAAAATAAGGATATTTTCTGGCGCTCGTCTTCATTTTTAGCTTTTGAGACCACATCAGCATAAACATCGATATCCATACAGTAAATCTTATCAAAAGTCTCAAAATCAGTTCTCGTGATTGGTCTTGATCTTTGTTTAGAAATATCAACCCCATGGTTGGCAGCTGTTTTTATCGCTCTTTTATCGGGATGCTCCCCTTCATGCATAGAAATTGTTCCTGCAGAATCCACAATAAAGCTTTCCGGAACTTTTGTTTTCATAATTCCTTCTGCCAAAGGACTTCTGCATATATTTCCCAAACAGACCATTAGTATTTTCATTCTGAAAAAAAATTAATTATAAGACCCTTTTACTTCAGCAAAACTAAATAAAAAATGAAGAATAAACCTATTCTTCATTTCTATTATTTTATTTCAGTGATTATTTTCTACTGTTTGATTCTTTCTGTAAGGTCTTTGACGTACTTCTTTACTTCTTTGTCTATTTTTGATACATCTTTAATGGTATCACAAGCATACATTACAGTTGAATGGTCTTTTCCGCCCATTTCTTCACCAATTTTACTAAATGTAGAGTTCGTGAATTCTTTTGAGAAATACATAGCCAATTGTCTTGGAAGAGCAATTTCTCTTTTTCTTGTTTTGGATAAAAGCTGTTCTTTTTTGATTCCAAAATAGTCACATACCACTTCCTGGATGTAAGGAATATTGATGATCTTCTTCTGGTTGGCAGCAATCCTGTTGATGGTTTCTTTTAACAGCTCTAAACTTAAATCTGTTTTATAGATCGTAGAATAAGCAATTACAGAGTTGATAATACCGATAAGCTCTCTTACGTTTGTTTTTGCTTCAGAGGCAAGGAACTCAAGCATATCGTCAGGAAGAACAATTCCGTCTCTGCTCAGTTTATTCTCAATAATTCTCTTACGTGTTGTTAAATCCGGAGATTTTATTTCTGCAGAAAGTCCCCACTTGAAACGGGAAACAATCCTGTCCTGAATGTCCATAATATCTGCAGGAGCTTTATCAGAAGTAAGGATAATCTGCTTTCCATTCTGATGCAAGTGATCAAAAATGTGGAAGAAGCTGTCCTGGGTTGCTGATTTTCCTGATAAGAACTGAATATCATCGATGATCAATACATCCACCATTTGGTAGAAGTTTGCAAATTCTGTTTGTTTATGTGCTTTAGCAGCAGAAATAAACTGCTGAATAAATTTTTCTGAAGATAAGTAAAGAACCACTTTATCCGGAAACTGGCTTTTTACTTCAAGACCTACAGCCTGCCCTAAGTGGGTTTTCCCAACACCATAACCTCCGTATAAGAATAATGGGTTGAAAGCGGTTGCTCCCGGTCTCTTTGCAATTGATCGGGCTACTGTAGCCGCAAATTTATTACTTTCTCCTTCTACATAATTATCGAAAGAAAAATCTGCCTTCAGATTAGAATCAATATTAACTTTCTTAATTCCTGGAACTACAAAAGGATTTACAATATTGGAAGAAAATCCCTGAGGCATTGTTTCCTGTACTTTTGGGGTAGGAACGCTTTTTCCTTTCATATTCATGGTAACAGGTTTTTCCAGTCCGCTTGGTCTGTTTTCCATTACCGAATACCATAATTTCACTCCTTTTCCAATATTTTTTTTCAGGGCTGCAGAAAGAAGGGATAGGTAGTTGTCTTCTATATATTCTTTGTAAAAATCACTGGGAACAATTAATGTAAGGTTGTTGTCAGCAAGGGAAAGTGGCTGTACTTTATCAAATAACAGGTCGAAAGATTTCTCAAGCTTTTTCAAATCAGAATCATCCTCAGCTGCGTTTAAATTATCACGCATAAACTGAAGACACCTCTGCCATATCATCATTAAATTTTCGTCCATATTTGGGCCCCGATTAATTGTTTGTTAGTATTGTTTTTAGAAGGATGACAAAGGTCCAATATTTTCTTTTTAAAAAAAAATATTGCAGGTATTGATTATTTAAAAATATATTTGTATGTATAATTTAACGTTAAAAATGATACATACAACACACTCAATACGAGTACGTTACGCAGAAACCGACCCTATGAAATATGTCTACTATGGCAACTATGCCGAGTATTTCGAAGTAGGGAGAGTTGAACTCTTCCGAAGCATAGGAATTTCATACGATGAAATTGAAAACCAAGGAATTTGGCTGCCTGTTTCAGATTACAAAATTAAGTATATTCGTCCAGCTTTGTATGATCAAAAATTAGAAATCCATACCTACATCAAAAAAATTCCGGGAGTAAGAATTGAATTTGAGTATGAAATATACAATGAAGACTGTGTTAAGATTACTGAAGCTTCCACTACGCTCTTCTTTTTAGATGCAAAAACCAACAAGATTATAAAATGTCCTGATTTTTTGATGGAATTCATTGAAGCCAACTGGAAATAGATGACAGACAGCAGGGACTAGAATTAGAGATCAGAAAAATGGCTTTTATTCAATGATTCATACGTTTAGTATTACATTTTAGGCTTTAAACCTTGAATTTTAACTCTTTTATATCTGAATTAATTTGCACCTTTGCATTTCAGTTTAAACAAAACCTTATATAATTTATGAAGATTGCATTTTTGGGACCTCATGCCAGTTTTACACAGCTTGCGGCAGCCCAGCTCTTTCCGGAAGATGAAATTTTACCTCAGGCGAGTATTTTAGATTGTTTTAATGCAGTGGAAACCGGTGAAGCTGTAAAAGCGGTAGTTCCTTTGGAAAACTCTATAGAGGGAACCGTTTCAATGACTCTGGACTATTTATATAAGACTCCGTCTATCAAAATAGAAGCAGAAGCGGTAATGCCTATTGCTCATCATCTGATGATTCATCCTGAGAACACCGTAGAAGATGTAGAAAGAATATATTCTCATCCGCAAGCTTTAGCGCAGAGTTTCCATTTTCTGGATACTCATTATAAAGGAATCACTAAACAGGATTTTTCCTCCACTGCTGCGGCTGCAAAATATGTTTCAGAAAATAAAGATCTTAAGATTGCCGCTGTTGCCAATCAGTTCGCAGCCAATTTATATGGTCTGAAAATAATCAACCGTAATATTCAGGATTTTGAACAGAATCATACACGGTTTATTATTATTTCCAAACAACAGAACCAATATCATAGTGATCATCTTGAAATTTTAGGCGAAAAATCAGGGATGCTTATCACTCTACCTGAAGATCACGCAGGAGGATTACATCAGGTCTTATCAGTTTTTGCCTGGAGAAAAATGAACCTCAGTAAAATAGAATCCAGAACTTTGAAAACAGGATTGGGCAATTATTTCTTCTTCATTAATGTTGTAGGCCAGTGGGAAGAAATCCTGCATGGAAATGCACTTAAAGAGCTTGAATCTATCAATGCAGAAGTAGATTTTCTGGGAAATTACAAAGAATTTCTTTTGGAAAGCTAAACTATACATTTTATTACAAAAAACATAAAAAACACTGTCATTATGGCAGTGTTTTTTGTTGTTAAATACATTATAACCGTTTATATATCAATAATATACAAATAAAATTCATGAGTTTAAAACACACCAAAGAAAAAAATACAATTCAAAACTGTAAGATATATTATATTTTTTATTAAATTTGATACAGTAAAATTTAAAGAATTCAAAACCGTAACCAAATTATGAAATACACTAAAAAATGATATAAACATATGTTTAATATATTATCAAATAATTAATATTAAACTTACGTAATCAACAACCGAAAGCAAATCACTGCTTTTACCAAAAAAATAGAAACTAATTAAAAAAATTCGATCATGAAAACTAAAATTTACAGCTTACTACTAGCTTGTTCCACCCTATCTCTATTTTCCCAGGTTGGTATTAACACAGCAACTCCCTCAGCAACATTAGACGTCAATGGAAACGCTAAACTACGTATCACCCCGGCAGCACCTTCATTAACAGGATATCAAGTGCTGGGTCTTAACACTGCAACCTCGGAGATGACCAGCATAGACCCTCAGCTTCTTTTCGCCGGAGCCAACACCAATTCTTCTCTTTATGCTGCAAAGAAAACTGCAGGGATCAGCCTTTTGAGTCTTGGACTATTCCCTTCAGGATTCAGAGCTGTTAACTTCGTAGCAGCTGAAAGAACTATTGGATCTGCAGCTTTATTCAATGACACAGACAACACATTTACAATCCCATCAACGGGGGTGTATGCTATAGGATTCGCTTTCCGTTATGGAACAGGATTACAGGCTTCCATATTAGCAAACTCTCCGGGAATCGGTATTGTAAGAACAAGAGCCGGAGTAGCCACTACTATTGACAGCCGTGCATTTAGTGGTGCCAATCTTATCTTGTTAAGTTTGACAATTTCTGAAAGTTCTCTTAGCTCAGTATATTCATTCCAGGCAGGAGATAAAGTCTCATTTGGTCTTGTAGGATCCACAGCTTTGGACGTAGGTTTACTAGGATCCAGTGTTGCTTCCTTCTATATCTACAAGGTATCCAACTAGTAAAAACATATTGTTAGTTATTTATATAGTTAATCCATCACATGAATTGTGGTGGATTAATTTTTGCAAGTCATTTCAAACATTTAGCTATATTTGATAAAAACTAAGAAATGAATGAATATCTCTTTGCTATATTAATTATTATCATTGCAATTATTTTCAATAATCTGAATACTAAAATCAGAAAACTTGAAAAAGAGGTATCGGATCTTAACTCCAAAATCAACCCGTTATCGAATCATTCTCAACCTGTTCAGGAAGAAGCTCCTGCTGAAAAAAGTACTTCTCCGCAACAGATTCAGCCCCATGAAATTTATAACAGAGAAAGCCCGGCGCATATTATCCGTGAGGATCCACCAACTCCTCAAAAAGACTGGCTTAGTCCGGTTTTTGAATTCTTAAAACAAAATGCACTCACCATTGTAGGTATTTTCACCCTTGTATTAGGGATTGGCTATTTTGTAAAGTATGCTATTGATAAAAACTGGATCGGAGAAACAGCACGGGCCGGGATAGGACTTTGTACAGGTATTGTCATTATCCTTACCGGACATTTCCTACGAAAAAACTACGCAACATTCGCCTCAATTATCACAGGAGGAGGGATTGCCGTTTTATACTTTACCGACACCATCGCTTTTCGGGAATATCATCTTTTCACCCAGAATACTGCATTTATTATCACTACTTTGATCACAGCAGGTTCTATCGCACTATCCTATTATTATAAAAGCGAGGTACTGATTATTTTTTCTCTGTTAGGTGGATTTTCAGCTCCTTTAATGATCAGCAGCGGACAAAGTAATTATACTTTCCTTTTCATTTATATCAGTCTTTTAAATATAGGAATGCTTACCACCGCCTTTCTTCAGCATTGGAAAAGTGTTGGCTGGACAGCCTTTATTTTCACCAGCCTCTATTTGTTTTCCTGGACTACAGAAAAACCGCAACTTTTAAGTATTGTATTTTATAGTATCAGCTATATTATTTTCTATATTTTCGCCCTTCAAGACTATATCAAGAAGAACAGCCTTTCAACTTCAGGGATTTTAATGCTTGCCTTAACTAATTTCTTTAGTGTTATGGGCCTTGTTTATATTTTCAATAAATTACAATATGAACCTGTCATTATATTTCCTGTAGCGTTTGCCATTATCAATGCACTGCTTTTATTCAGAGAATATGGAAGAAAAAATTCAGGGGTTTCTTATTCTGTATTTGCGGGAATAACAGTGAGTCTTATGACTATAGCCACCGCACTTCAGTTTGAAGCCCACCTCATCACCAGTGTATGGGCTATAGAAGCGAGCCTTCTGCTTTTTATCTGGAAAAAAACCGGACACAAAATTTTCAAGAACTGTTTTTATGTTTTATTTCCCCTTGTTATTATTGCACAGATAATCACATGGACAGAATATTTCAATGCAAAAAATCTGAACATCATATTCAATCCCGTATTTTTAACCAGTCTGGTAACGATTGCTTCAACTATTATTAATTTATTCCTATTAAAACAAACACAGGAAAGACAAACCCCAAGGAGCAATATACTTGAAGAACTCATTACAATGATTAGCTATGGAACCATCTATACGGCTTTATTGTCTGAAATGATTTACCATATTTCCGGAATGCCCTGGGAAGCCATCATCAATGCGGCACTGTTATTTAGTATATATTACGTCTTCATCTTATTACTTTTCAGAAAAAAACTGAATATCAACCCTAGTATTCAGACTGCATTTATTTATCTTTTCCTTTTTTTACTGATCACCATCTCATCTGTTTCCACCCTATCAGTGGTTACAGCAATACTGTCAAAAAAACTTCAGACTGGATTTTATTTCATCCATCTGCTGCAATGGATTCCTTTTATTTATATATATGTCAGCGTAATTCCTTCATCAGATTTCAACAAAACAAAAATCTCTTACTGGATCTTTGCATTGGCACTTACTATTGCAGTTAGCTGTGGGCTTCACCATACCTATCTGCTGGTTAACGCCAACGATGTACTTCTCTCCTATAAGATCACAGAGCACTTCAATATTTTATATTTACCTATAATATGGACTATCTTAGCCAGCGTTTTTATCTATGCAGGGTTAAAAAAGAATATTCAGGAATACAGCAAAATAGGTTTTGCCCTTATTGGTATCATGGTCCTCAAGCTCTACAGCTATGATGTATGGCAGATGGATAATATCTCAAGAGTGATTGCATTTATTATCCTTGGACTGATCTTGCTATTAAGCTCATTTACCTTCCAGCGCCTTAAAAACATGATCACAAAGATGGTGGATAAAAAAGATAAAAATACAGAAGAAATACAGCCACCATCTGAATAATCTCTATTATCAGTAAACAAAATTTAAAACATCCTGAAATTACATTCACATTTCACAAAAAAGAACTATATTTATCACGTTTTTAACAGTTACATATTCTGATTATGAAAAAAATACTCTACTCTTTTTTACTTCTTTCATCTGCAATGTTATTTGCACAGAAAAACACATCTGCAAAGTTTGCAATCGCGCATGATATCGTCGGGACAGTAGATATGTTTAATGCAAACAAAAGCATTATCCAAAGTTCAAAAGTTTATAACACGCCAGCCAGCCTACCCCAAAATCTGAAAAAATACAGTTTCATTTCAGAAAACGGGATTACTGAATACAAAATCAAAAGTAACTATGGACTGGACAGAATTTCATTAGCCTCTCTGAATAACCAGCATAACCTTCCGGAAACCAATCCGGTATTTATTGAAGGGTATGAATTCACGGATACCAGTACTTTAATATATGGAGATATCCTGGCAAGATCGGAAGTCAAAGACTATAACGGGCAAAAAACACTGTATATTTATACTACCCGTTAATTTAATAATATAAAAAAGGATACTGCACTACAGTATCCTTTTTATTTTAATATTTATTATTCCATTTTTTCTTGAGTTCTTCATAGATTTTCTTTTCCGTTGCATTATTTCCGGGCTCATAAAGCTTTATATCTTTTATTTCTTCGGGAAGAAAAGTCTGATCTACAAAATTTCCTTCATACGAATGGGCATATTTATATTCTTTACCATAATCCATATCTTTCATCAGCTTTGTCGGGGCATTTCTCAAGTGGAGAGGTACAGGCAGATTTCCGGTTCGTTTTACCAATGCCAAAGCTTCATTAATAGCCATGTATGCAGAGTTACTCTTGGGAGAGACAGCCAGATAAACAGCCGCTTCACTTAATATAATCCTTGCTTCAGGATTTCCGATTACATTGACCGCCTGAAAACAGTTATTGGCAATAACCAGAGCGTTAGGATTGGCTAACCCAATATCTTCTGCTGCCAGGATAAGCATTCGTCTGGCAATAAATTTAATATCTTCACCTCCAGCAATCATTCTGGCCAGCCAATACACGGCCCCATTAGGATCACTCCCGCGCATAGATTTGATAAAGGCCGAAATAATATCATAATGCTGCTCTCCATTTTTATCATACAAAGCCATTGTCTCCTGAAGGATCTCAAGCACATTAGCATTATTGATTTCTTTAATTGCTGAATTTTTATACTGATTCAAAACCAACTCTACAGAATTGATCAGCTTTCTGGCATCACCACCGGAATATTGTAATAAAGCTTCTTTCTCAATACATTTAAAATCCGTTTTCTCATCTTTATTATACCGATCGGAGGCGGTATCGATAAGCTCTTCCAGTTTTTCATAGCTTAAAGCTTTCAAAACATACACCTGGCTTCTCGAAAGCAAGGCCGAAACCACTTCAAAACTTGGGTTTTCTGTGGTAGCCCCTATTAAAACAATCCAGCCTTTTTCTACCGCATGCAGTAATGAATCCTGCTGGGATTTATTGAAACGGTGAATTTCATCAATAAATAAAATGGGTGATTTTCCCGAAAACAAATTCTGCTTTTTAGCATCATCAATCACATCACGTACATCTTTCACCCCTGAAGAAACCGCTGATAACTTATAAAACTTCCTCCCGGACTTCTCAGAAATAATTTCCGCCAGTGTGGTTTTCCCCGTCCCGGGAGGCCCCCAAAAGATCAGAGAATTCAGGGTATTATTTTCAATCATCTTCCTGATGGTCCCTTTTTCTCCGGTAAGGTGCTCCTGCCCCAGAACTTCATCCAGGTTTTTGGGTCTTAATTTTTCAGCTAATGGAATATTTTGATTCAAGGTAATTTTATTTTTTATGATCAATACTTCAGATTTCAGATCCCTGAAACTTCTAACAAAATTAAACTAATTTTAAATTTTTTACCCTATTTTTGCATTGTTTTGAAACTTACATTCAATAAAATCATTACATTTCCGTTGGTAATTTTGATAAAATTTTACCAGTGGTTCATCTCGCCATTACTTCCCAAAAACTGCCGTTATGAACCTACATGCTCTCATTATATGTTGGAAGCTCTTCAGGTTCACGGTATCTTTAAAGGATTCTGGCTGGGGTTCAAAAGAATTTTAAGGTGTCATCCCTGGGGAGGAAGCGGATATGATCCTGTTCCCCACAAACATAAAAATCAGTAAACAAACTATTAAATCAATAGAAATGAATAATATTTTTTTCAGACTCTACCTCGTAATGCTTGCATTCGTCACACAATTCCTTTTTGCACAGCAATATCCGGGAGGTTTATCTGACGGAACTTTAGAAATAAACGGAAACAATGTTCCTGTAAAAATCTATTCTACGACGGAAGTTGGCGACCTTAATGCTTTTCCGGAAAGAGGAATCAACAATGTTCTGGTCATTCTTAATGAGTCTAATTTTGAACCTGCCTATTTTAATTACAGTGCAGAAACTCTAACAAGATTCAAGGATTCAAAATATCAGTTTTTTGATAAAAATTTTAAACTACTAAATTCTCCGGTTACCCAGGATAATATTACAGATTATAAATATGCAGTAAAGTCTGATAAAGTTATTACTACTTCTGATACAGTAGCGCTTGAAACTCCTTTTAAAATCTGGGACCCTTCAAAAGGGATTAAGATCTTTTCATTCACCCTGCATTTCTATAGCCTGATGTTTGTGTTTGCATTTGGTTTCGGATATATTGTCATGACAAGGATATTCAAAATCGACAATATAAACCAAAAATACCTGGAACCTCTTTTTACATGGACCTTAATAGGAACCATTCTTGGAGCAAGATTAGGACATGTTATTTTCTATCAGCCTGAACTTTTTAAAGAAGATTTCTGGAGTGTATTTTTACCAATCAGTACGAAAAACGGTTTAAAATTCACAGGTTTCTCAGGACTGGCAAGTCATGGTGCTGCTATTGCTTTAATCATGACTACTTTATACTACTCGTTTAAAATCATCAAGAAAAATCCTTTTTGGGTATATGACAGATTAGGTATTGTAGTGGCTTTAGGGGGAACATTTGTAAGAATGGGAAATTTTTTCAATTCAGAAATCTTAGGAAAACAGGCAGATCCAAACTCTCCGTTTGCTTTACTTTTCCCTCAGCAAAGCAGTGAATATGGTATTACAGTACCACGCTACCCAAGTCAGTTATTTGAAGCTGTGGGATACCTTGCTCTTTTCATTTTACTATGGGTGTTATATAGAAAAACAGACAAAAAATACCAACAGGGCTGGTTATTTGGTTTATTCTTTATCATCCTTTGGGCCATCAGATTCTTTGTAGAATTCTTAAAAGAGCCACAAGGTGATGAGTTCATCCAGATTGGAGGTTTGAACACCGGACAAGTTCTTTCTATTCCATTTATGATCGCCGGAGTTATTATCATGATTGTTTCCAAAAAATTCAAAATCACTCCTGAAGAAAACGGAAAACCGGAATAATTTTAAAGACAAAAACAGATTCGTTCAGCAGGATGGCAACATCCGATACTGGCAGATCTCAGATACTATATAAAAAAGGCAAATTTGTAATTACAAATTTGCCTTTTTTATATAATTGAATTCAGTAGTTCTTAAAAATTCTTAGCCCTCCTTTTGTTCAGCTCCTTAAAAACACTTCCTAATTCATCAATAACATCGGTAGGAAGCATGGCTTCTTTTGAATATTTCACAGACGCCCAATCAGCAGCTTTCCCGTGAAGCCAAATTCCCAGTATACATGCATGTTCTTCTGAATACCCTTGTGCTAATAGGGATGTGAGAACTCCTGTAAGGATATCTCCGCTTCCTCCTTTTGCAAGACCGGCATTTCCTGTTATATTATAAAAAACATTTCCTTCCGGAGTAACAACCTGCGTATGATGGTCTTTTAAAACAATATAGATATTCAGTAATCTTGCTTTTTCCCGGGCCAAATCCAATCTTTCAAAAGAGTTTTTGGTAGTCCCGAATAATCGTTCAAATTCTTTTGGGTGTGGGGTAATAATTGATTTCTCAGGAATTAAACCATTTTTCTTCTCTTCTTTTGAAATGATATTTAAAGCATCAGCATCCAGGACCAGGGGTTTAGCATAATGTTTCAGAAATTCCAAAAAACTTCTTTCCGTCTCCGGATCAGTTCCTAAACCAGGGCCAATTCCACAAACCGCATCTGAATCTGTATCAAAATCCTTTATAAAATCCACTCCTCCTTTTATAAACATAGCCTCAGGACACACAGTTTGCAGTACTTCATAACCACATGCAGGAGCCAAAGTAAATGTTAATCCCGCTCCCGCTCTTAAGGCAGCTTTTGTAGCTAATACTACAGCACCTATTTTCCCATAACTCCCTCCTACAATATTCACTTTGCCATAGTTTCCTTTATGAGAAAATTCTTCTCTGGGAATAAAGACGGAATCCACGATTGGATCATCAATAACAAAATACCCGGTATCTGTTTCTTCATAATATTCTTTATTCAGCCCAATATCGAGAATAATCACTTTTCCTGTATATTTTCCAGCTTCAGGATGCAGAAAACTTCTTTTCCAGCATTGAAAGCTCAGGGTGTAATCAGCTTTCAGAATCACCGCATCTCTCTCCAACATTCTATCAGCAAACATTCCGGACGGAATATCTATTGAAATTTTAGTATTTCCTTTTGCATTTAGCTGATCCACCAGTATTTTATATTCTCCTTCTAAAGGTCTTGACAAGCCAGTTCCCAAAAGAGCATCAATAATAAGTGTTTTATCATCCAGATAATGGCTATCAATATCCCGGAATTTTCTGACGGAAATCCCGGAAAAATCCCGGAGCCTTTTCAAATTCACGGATGCATCTCCTGAAAATTTTCCTTTCGGATCATATACAAATACATCTACGTCAAAACCTTTTATATAAAGCATCCTTGCAACAGCCAAACCATCACCTCCATTATTCCCATTCCCACAAAAAACAGCCAGCTTTTTGTGATTCTTACAGTTTTCAGAAATCCACCCTGCAACAGCCATAGAAGCTCTTTCCATCAGCTGAACCGAAGAAATTGACTCATGGGAAACAGTAGCCAGATCCCAGTTTCGTATTTGTTCTGTAGTAAATATTTTCATAGGCTCCCTCAAAATTGTAAGCAAATTACAAAAGATTTTCCATTGTTAACTGCCTATTCAAAGAAATGAGGTATCAAAAGACGGCTCAGTTTACGATCCATTATTTCCCATATCTTTCTTTATCATTCTGGGGTAAAATTTCGGCCACTTTAGACCTGACCCCATTTATTGAGGTACCAGCCTGCAGTATATCTACTGCCCCACTTAAAAGATTATAAGGAAAAGGCAATTGAGGCATTGATAATACGTTCAATAATTCTAAGTCTTCTTCAGACAGTTTCAGTTCTGAAGCTTTTATATTCTCTTTCAGCTGATCCAGGGTTCTTGCTCCAAGCAAAGTTGAGCTAACACCCCGTTGCTGCATTACCCAGCTAATAGCTATGGCAGAAACCGGCATATTTCTTTCCTTTGCTATCATGTGAAGCTTATCAATTATTTCATACGCTCCTTCAGAAAGCTCAGGGCTTAGTCTATTATTATTTCTTTGACTCATCTTTTGCCCCTTATTTTCTCTGGTATACTTGCCACTCAAAAGACCTTCCTTTAATGGAGACCAGGGCATTACCCCTAACCCCATTTCCAGAGCCATTGGAATCAGTTCATTTTCTACTGAACGTTCTAATAGAGAATATTCCAATTGCAAACCAATAAAAGGTGCCCATCCACGGAATTTGGAAATCATTTGAGCTTCTGTTATTTTCCATGCAGGGGTGTCTGAAATAGCAATATAACGTATTTTACCATCCCTTACCAAGTCATTAAGTGTTGAAATCGTTTCATCAATGGGGGTATGCGGATCAAAGGCATGCATCCAGTACAAGTCAATATAATCCGTTTTCAAACGCGTTAAGGAACTCTCTAATGCCTGTACAATGCTCTTTCTTCCCGCACCTCCGCCATTGGCATCGTAGGGGAACATATTTCCCCAGAATTTGGTAGATAAAACCAATGAATCCCGACGAACATTCTGTTTAGTTAAAAAGTTACCTATGATCTCTTCTGAATGTCCCTTAGTGTAAATATTAGCTGTATCAATTATATTTCCACCCTGATCAATATAGTGTTCTAAAATTTGATGGGCATCTGCCGGACTCGTTCCCCAGCCCCAATCTTCACCAAAAGTCATTGTTCCTAAAGTAAGAGGACTGATTTTCAATCCCGATTTTCCTAACGTTCTGTAATCTGCCAAGCTCATATTATATTTTTTAAATTTTAACCAAAATTATAGCAAGCCCCAGAATAAGAATAGCTGTAATCAAGCCAAGGCTATCGAAAATCAATCCGCATTTAATATACCAACGCTCTATTTTAATACATTTGTAGAATGAACAATTCTGATGCAATAGCTGATTTCTACAAAAAGAAAAATATCAACATCCCCACTCATTATCAATGGGGTACAGGATATTTTGACATTATAAGAATTGATAATCTGCAAAGACGGGAAGAGCTTATTTCACTGATATCCTTTACGAGAAAAAACTTATATAAAATCAAATTGGTAAAAGGAAAATGTAAGTGTCATTACGCTGATAAAACTATTGAAATAAACCAATATGCGCTGATGTTTATCAATCCCACTATTCCTTTTTTACTGGAAGAAAGTGATGGGCCCATAGAGGAATATTTCTGTTTATTTAATGAAGAATTTTTCAGTAATTATGGGAATATAAAAGAATATCCTGTATTTCAAAATACACAGGAAAATATTTTTGATTTGTCAGAAGTACAATATCTGGAATTTGAAAACATGCTGAACAAAATCCAGGCAGAACTTTCATCAAATTACGATTTCAAATTTGATGTAGTCCGGAATCTAACTTATGACCTTATTCATACTACTGTAAAAATGCATAACTGCCTTAGTACATCCTCTGTAAGAAAAAATGCCTACAACCGGATCACTTTACTTTTCGAAGAACTGCTTGCCTTACAATTTCCATTGCATACAGCAACAGATTATATCAGGTTCAAAAAGCCCAAGGATTTTGCAGCCCAGCTTTCCATTTCTATTAATCATTTAAATAAAGCGGTAAAGCACACACGGAATAAAACCAGTTCTGAAATCATCACAGAAAGAATCTTGCAGGAAGCCAAAATTTTGCTAAAACTAACGGATTGGTCAGTTTCTGAAATAGCATATCTCCTGGGCTATGAAACACCTTCCCGCTTTACCTTTACATTCCGAAAGAAAACCGGTATTCCTCCACTGCTGTATAGGAAGGATCAGGCAAAATAAATAAGACGCTCACCATATGAATGTTATTCATGTTTTAAGAACCTTATCAATAAGATTACTTTTACTTCAGACTCTTATTTTTCATGAATAAAAAACATGAGTTTTTAATGTTTTTACATTTATAAATTATATTTTTGTGTGTATACTAATTAAAAAAATATAAATTATGGGATTTATTAAAGAATTTAAAGCTTTTGCTTTTAAAGGAAATGTTCTCGATCTGGCTGTCGGTGTTATCATTGGAGCAGCATTTGGTAAAATTGTTACCTCTTTAGTAGAGGATGTTGTAACTCCTTTATTACTAAACCCGGCTCTGAAAGCTGCAGGTGCTGAGAACATCTCTAAGCTTACCTGGAATGGTGTTGCTTATGGTAACTTTCTTTCTGCCGTTATCAGCTTCCTGTGTATTGCAATGGTTCTTTTCTGGATCATTAAAGGAGCCAACAAAATCAGCAAGAAGGAAGAAGCTGCCCCTGCAGGACCTACAGATGATCAAAAATTATTAGCAGAAATCAGAGATTTGTTGAAAAGCAAGAACAATCTATAATAAAAGATACCGATGCTGTCACACAGCAATCATTTGAAAAACGGGAGAAGCTTTGCTTCTCCCGTTTTTTTGTCCTATCCGAAATTTCAAATTGTTCAGTTGATTTTACTTTCTGCCCGCAGTATTAGTCCGTTCAGCAGAGAATTTCAGCTTTGCTAAGTGAATCGCTATTGCAATCCTAGTTGTTAAAACACTTTGTACTCTATACCACTTAAAGAAACTGTTTGTTAATATCTTATACTGAAACCTGATAATATGAATAAAAAAGCGGATTCAAAAAATGAACCCGCTTCTATTCTATTGGCTTTAGCCTAAACTTAATATAAAAAGTTAAGAGTTAAAAGTTAGGAGTTGAGAGTTGACAGCGCTATTGCCTACCACCTATCATCTGTTACCTATTACCTCTATATCAATTTCTTGATTATTGAATCTGCAAAATACTTGAAATCTGTTCTGCTAAGGAAAGTCCTATTCTATCCTGAGCTTCAAGTGTAGAAGCTCCTGTGTGAGGAGTCAGAGAGATTTTAGAATGATTCAGTATCTCTTTGGAAGGTGTCGGTTCATTAATGAAAACATCTAATCCTGCAAATTTCACTTTCCCGGAATCCAATGCTTCAATCAATGCTGCTTCATCAATCACTCCACCTCTGGAACAGTTAACAACAGCAACCCCATTTTTCATGATTTCAAACTCATTCTTACCTATCATATATCCGTCTTTCTGAGCAGGCACATGCAAAGTAATAAAATCTGAATGTTTCAGAACATCCTGTAAAGGTTCTGTTTCTATATCTACATTGATAAACTGGTTATTGTAAAACTTCACCTTAATACTGGCTTTTCCTACATTATTATCAGCAGCAACGACTCTCATACCAAGACCTAAAGCAATTCTGGCAACTTCCTGTCCTATTCTTCCCATTCCTACAATTCCAATTGTTTTTCCTCTCAGTTCAATACCGGCAGCATATGCTTTTTTAAGTCCAGCAAATTCTGTATCTCCTACTAAAGGCATTTTTCTGTTGGAATCCTGAAGGAATCTTGCTCCTGAGAACAAATGTGCAAAAACAAGCTCAGCCACTGATTCTGAGGACGCAGATGGAGTATTGATCACATGGATTCCTTTTTCTCTAGCATATGCTACATCAATATTATCCATACCAACTCCTCCTCTTCCTATAATTTCAATGGAAGGACAACCGTCAATAATATCTTTCCTTACCTGAGTTGCGCTTCGTACCAATAAAGTACGGATCTTATGCTCATTAATGTAATCCACCAAAAACTCCTGTGGAACTTTTGCTGTAATAACTTCAAAGCCTTTTTCTGCTAATGCATCAATTCCTGATTGATCCAGGCCGTCGTTTGCTAAAACTTTCATAAATACAACTATATTTAAAATTAAAAAGATTTAAAAATTAAAGAGATAGGCTCTCATTTAATCTTTAAATCTTTGAATTATTTTTTTATTCTCCGTCTTCTTTGAATACTTCGATCGTCACTTGCTTCTCTACCAAATCCGTAAATCTGCCTTTGTATCTTGTTGCTCTTACCAGGTGATTATCTATCCAGTGATAATTTCCGCCTCTTGGTTTTCCGCAGAGTACACTGTGGTACTTGAAGCCGTGTTTATCCAGCCAATCAATGGTAATTTGTTTAAGATTTTCTGTTCTTGAAGTAAAAAAACAAATCTGGTGTCCTTCGTCATACCATTTGTTTACTGTTGCCAATGCATCCGGGTAAGGTTCACAGGTAACCATTCTTTCCGGTTCTTCATTAGGAACATCATCTGTAATGGTTCCGTCAATATCAATTAAGTAATTTTTTACTCCATCCTTAAGAATAGGACTTATGTGCTCTATGTATTCTAATTCCATCGGTTAACATTAAGTAACAAAGTTAGGGTTTTTACAACTATCAAGCACATGAATCTTAGTTTATGTTAAAAATTTACTACAAAAAACGCTATTTAATGAATAATATAAACATTTTATTCATCATTTTACCATTTATGATTAAAAATTTTCGTTTCGGAAATTCATTTTATACAGGAAATATAGTATTTAGATAAGAAATAAGACTAAAGTTTATTTTAAAACACCTGAGCCCGAATTAGACTTTTTATATAAAAGCTTGAAACCGCTGTTTTATTCTTTTTTCAAGCCTTATCCTGTCGCTTTATTTCTCAATTTCATTACAAACGCATGATGTTTATCTAAAAATTTCCAAAATACATTTATTACGCTTACATTTGTAGAAATGGAAGAATTAGTAGTTTTAGTAAATTCTAAAGATGAAGTTTTGGGTCTGATGGAAAAACAACAGGCTCATATCAATGGCTTATTACACCGTGCTTTTTCTGTTTTTCTATTTAACAGTAAAGGAGAAATGCTTCTTCAAAAAAGAGCTTCGGGAAAATACCACTCCCCCAATCAATGGACCAATGCAGTGTGTTCACATCCCAGAAAGGAAGAAACCTATCTGGAGGCCGCAAAACGTAGGCTGAATGAAGAATTGGGTATTGAAACAGAACTTTCAGAAAAATTCAATTTTATCTATAAAGCTGATGTAGGCGGAGGTCTTTGGGAGCATGAACTTGATCATGTGTTCGTAGGAAACCATGAGTCTGAATCTGATTTTAATTTGAATAAAGATGAAGTGGAAGAAATAAGATTTATATCCGCGGAAGATCTGGATAAAGAAATTGCTGAAACTCCTGAAAATTTTACAGAATGGTTTAAGATCATTCTTGAAGAATACAAACACCATTTTTAAAGATGAAAAGAATATTGCTTGTATCTGCTTTATTTTTTGGAAGTCTACTTTTTGCACAAAAAGCAAATGTTTACGACAGTCCCAATTATTCTATTAATGTTCCTGAAGGCTGGAAATCTACCAATGACAGTGATATTGTCAACATTTTTCCTACCAGCGAAATCGGAGCTATTACCATTTCTGAATATCACGATCTGGGTCTTCCAAAAGAAGAAATGAAAAAATTTATCCTGGCATTGTATAAATCAGAAGATTCTGAGAATAAAATAAAGCAAAATAAGAGTAAAAAAGGATACACAGAATATTTCTACGAATATTTTGATGAAAAAGAGAAGCTTTTCTGGACTACCAGAGCTTTTCAAAAAGACAAAGATCTATATCTGGTAACAATCAACTGTGGTCAGAAATTCTGGAACGGAAATTATATGACCCTTTTTAATGAAACTTTCAACAGTTTTAAAATAAAGAAATAAATTAAATATGAAGAAAACAGCCTTGTACGACACTCATGTTTCTTTAGGAGCTAAAATCGTACCTTTTGCAGGTTTTGAAATGCCTGTTCAATATTCAGGAGTAACGGAAGAGCATTTTGCAGTAAGAGAAAAAGCAGGATTATTTGATGTTTCCCACATGGGACAATTTTTCATCGAAGGTCCCGGTTCAAAAGACCTTTTACAGTGGGTAACAACCAATAATGTAGATGCTTTGGAAAACGGAAAAGCTCAATATTCATGTCTTCCTAACGAAGATGGGGGTGTTGTGGATGATCTTATCGTTTACAAAATGGAAGATGATAAATATTTCGTGGTTGTCAATGCTTCAAATATAGATAAAGACTGGAATCATATTTCAAAATATAATACTTTCGGAGCTACAATGACCAATGCGTCTGATGAGATGTCATTATTGGCAATTCAGGGACCTAAAGCTACGGAAATCCTTCAGAAGCTTACAGAAGTTAATCTTTCTGAAATCCCTTACTACCATTTTACAGTAGGAAGTGTGGCTGGCGTAAACGATATCATTATTTCAAACACAGGATATACCGGAAGCGGAGGTTTTGAGATTTATTTTAAGAATGAAAGCGCAAAACAGCTTTGGGATGAAATTATAAAAGCAGGTGAAGCTGAAGGAATTATCCCATGTGGATTAGCTTCCAGAGACACTTTACGATTAGAGAAAGGATTCTGTCTGTACGGAAACGATATTGATGATACCACTTCTCCTATTGAAGCAGGCTTAGGATGGATCACAAAGTTTGACAAAGATTTTGTTTCCAAAGATATTTTTGCAAAACAAAAAGAAGAGGGGATTACAAGAAAGTTAGTTGGATTCGAATTACAGGATAAAGGGGTTCCAAGACATGATTACCCTGTAGTGGATGCAGAAGGCAATGTAATTGGAAAAGTAACTTCAGGAACACAGTCTCCAATGAAAAAGATCGGTTTAGGTCTTGCTTATGTAGACAAGCCTCATTTCAAATTAGGTTCTGAGATCTTTATTCAGGTAAGAAATAAAAATATTCCTGCAAAAGTAGTGAAAGCTCCTTTTGTATAATATCAATACACAAAAAACCGCAGTTTAATAAAGCTGCGGTTTTTTTTATCAATTATTTTTCAGACAGGTGGATACCGGATTATACATTATCTCCTTCCCCATCCATCCATCTTCTCATCTGCACTCTATGAGCCGGGGTCTCCTCTATTCCTCCAGCTAAAACATGTAAGATTTTATCCCATAGATTTTTCTTCTTAGACTGTAATTCTTTTATTTCGCCATAGGCAACCAGATATTCCTGTTCGTACTGATAGGCATCTTCGTCAGAGTAATTCCACGGGATATGATTAAGAATGTCCTCTGTTAAGGTATCAATCTCATCAGGTTCCAGTGTTTCCATCATTTTTAGCTTGAGATGATAGGTTTCAGATATTGACAATATTTTGTTTAAAGAGGTCTTTATATCTTTCCAGATACCTTCCCATTTTTCAAGATTGTCGTCCATAAAAATGGTATTCCCCATTCTTTCCAGTGTCACAAAATTGTCCAACACCAAATTTTTATATTCTTCGTGGGTTTCCCAGATTCCGACCAAACTTGAAGCATCTTTTTCTTTAAATTTTTCTTCAATTTTTTCCAAAACCTTAAGCAAAGCATTAGAATTTTCTACCAGTTTGGATTTTTCTCTTATCCATAAGTTAATAACCATACTATCATTTGTAGTGGTAATTAGCTTTCCGCAGTCTTCAATTTTCCGTCTTATTTCATCATCACTTGTTTGAATTTCTTTATTTGTGGTCTTAATATCCAAAGAAAGTTTCCTTAAGCTTTGTACCGCTTTAATTACGGGATTGAATTGTTTTTCCATCATAATCTGTTTTAATTATTTTATTGTAAAAGAATGAATGTGTTTTTTAAGGGAGCCAAGAAATTCAATGTCTCGCGGTCACTAATTTACGAACTTCCTAATAAAACAACCAATTAACAATCGAAAACAAATCAATTATGAATCAAATTCAAATTATCAATATAAAAAATCACAATAAAATAATAAAACACAAATAAAAAATAATATAAAAAATCATAATGGATAATTTTTTTTAATCACCCTACTGATAGAAACTTCTATTTACTTTCAAATTCATTAAAAAAAAGAGGTTGTATTTTCTACAACCTCTTTTTTTTAATAGCAAATACAGCAAATCTTTCTGTCCGGGCTACAGGCGTCACCTACTCCCGGTGTATTGGAAATGACACCCCCTGCTGGTCCACATAAGGTATAGCAGTTAACAATAAGAGGTCTTGCTCCTCCATCAATCTTCTTTAATGCTGATCTGTTAAGGCTTTTCATTTTTAAAAAACTTGTTTTCATGATTTTATTTTTTAGTTATCATAAAGATAAGTATTTAATAATTAAGTGTTTAAAAATAAATCACAAAATATGGATAAGAAAATTACTTCTTCAGCAAAGGGAAACAGACGGTATTTTTATGCATGGGTTCCAAAGAACTCATGCAAAGCTTCCACATTTTTCTTATCATTCCCTACAAAAATTTCTTTATCAGTAAGGAAAACCGGTCTTTTTAAGAATGTATAATGATCCAGCAACAGTTCCTTATAATCTTTTTCAGTTAAAGACTTCACATCCAGCCCTCTCAATTTGATCTGAGTAGACTTTTTGCTGAACAATGCTTCATAAGACTTCGTTTTCTTATGCATCTCTGCAAGCTCTTCTTCTGTAATCGGTTCTTTTTTGATCTCTCGAAGCTCCCAGCCTGTAAGGTCAAACTGTGCTAATATTTTTCTGCAGGTATCGCAGGTATTGAGATGAAATACTTTTTTCATTGTTGTTTATGAATCTTAAATTAATAAAAATTCTCGTCTGTAAGAATTTAGTCTTTCAAAAGTAGGATTTAATCTAAAAATTTGAAAATTATTAAATAACTTTATTCAAATTTTATAAAGATGCAGAACAAACCTATTACATTTCAGTTTATTTCAGAGCCTTCGGATGTTAATTACGGAGGAAACGTACATGGCGGAAGCGTTATGAAATGGATTGATCAGGCTGGTTATGCATGTGCTACTACCTGGAGCGGAAATTACTCCGTAACAGTGTATGTGGGTGGCATTCGTTTTTATGACCCTATTAAAATAGGTGAGGTAGTAAAAGTAGATGCACAGGTCATCTTTACCGGAACTTCCAGCATGCATATCTCGATCAATGTTTTTTCACGAAATCTGAAACAGCCGACATTTGAAAAAAAGACCCATTGTATCATTGTCTTTGTTGCGGTGGATGAAAACGGAAAAAAACTCCCTGTTCCCAAATGGATTCCTGAAACCGAGGAGGAGAAACAACAGGAGAAGTATGCCAAGCGCCTGATGGAACTGAGAACACAGATTGAGGATGAGATGAAACCTTTTCTGTGAATATGGGATAAAAAGCTAGATAATGAGCAAGTATAAAAAATTTGCTATTTAGATTAATATCATACAACATCATTTTTAATATACATAGTATGAGAAATATTTTCACATTATCTGCTTTACTGCTTATCATTTTATGCCCGTCCCAGATACATCGATTTATCTATGAAATGCAATACAAGATGGATTCTACAGAAAATGGGCTTGAAAAACTGAATATGATCCTGGATATTGGCTCCAAAGAAGTGAAGTTTTATGGGCAAAATCTGGCCATTACGGATTCTTTGAATAAAAAATTCGGAATGAATTCTGACTATACAGACATGTCCGGCCAAGTGATAAAAAGGAGAATCAACTCTTTTGATAATGAAAATTACATCAATATCAAACAAGGGTATTATTCTTTTAAAACAACGGATAAAATCAATTGGACTATTTCTGATGAAATTAAAAAATCTGAAAATTATATTTTGCAAAAAGCAAGTACAAGATTCGGGGGAAGAAGCTGGACGGCATGGTTTTGTAAGGATATTCCTTTTAATGAAGGCCCATTTAAGTTTCGCGGACTTCCAGGCTTAATTTTTGAGCTCTCCGATGCAGGGAAAAATTTCATCTATACTCTTGTCAGAAGCCAGGTACTTCCAGATTCCTATTCCACTGAAAACTTTGTAGAATCCAACTTTGGAAATAAAGCAGTCCCTATCAACGAAAAACAAAAGCATAAGCTAATGATAGAGTTTTACAATGATCCTTTTGCTTTTGAAAGAAATACTTTCAGCAAAACAAATAGTGATTTAAAGATTAATATTAATGGAAAAGAGATCCATAGTGTTGATGAACTCAATACTCAGACCAAAAGTATGCAGGAAGTGATTAGAAGGTACAACAATCCTCTTGAAATTGATAAAGCTGTTCATTATAAAGAATAATAAAATTTAAAACTTCTTTAATTCTTTTCAGTTTTTTTGAAAAACAGATTCTTCTTTTTATATTTGTATCATCAAAAAGGAAATGGTGTTCTTCCTTCCCCCAACCGCTCCACAAAAGCTGATGACGCCTGATTGAAAGATTATTAACAATAACTAATCAGGTTTATTATGTCAAAAAATCAAAGAACACTTGCTAAAAAAGCAGTTTTTCACACCCATCTTTTCTTCAGGAAATTTCCGGCACTGCCCTATATTTTAAAATGGCTGTTGATCAGTATTATTATCGGTATTTTGGCAGGAACCGCTTCAGCAGGATTTTTACTGTCATTGGAATGGGCCACCCGTTTTAGGGAAAACCATCTTTGGATAATCGCTCTACTCCCTGTTGCCGGTTTTCTGATTGGGCTTTTATATTATTATTGGGGGAAAGATGTTGAAGCAGGAAATAATATTCTGATCGATAATATTCTGGATCCGAAAGAAGTTATCCCTTTTAAAATGGCTCCCTTTGTTTATCTTGGAACAATGGTCACTCATTTATTCGGAGGTTCTGCCGGCCGTGAAGGGACCGCTCTTCAGATGGCTGCGGCTCTTGCGGATCAACTTAGCAAGCCTTTTAAACTTGATCGAAATGAAAGAAGAGTATTACTGATTGCTGCCATTGCTGCAGGTTTTGGGTCTGTTTTTGGAACCCCGTTAGCTGGTGCGGTCTTTGGACTTGAAGTATTTCTTATCGGAAAGATACGTTACAATGCTATTTTTCCAGCTTTTGCTTCAGCTATACTGGCAGACTGGACAACCAATTTATGGAACGTTAAGCATACTCATTATCATATTGATTTTATTCCTAAATTAGAATTTTTGCCCATTTTATACAGTATTCTGGCTGGAATAGCTTTCGGAATCTGTGCTGCAGGCTTTAGCAGAATAATCCATTGGGCAGGAGCTTTTTTCAAATCAAGAATTCAGTATCCGCCATTTCGCCCGGTAGCCGGAGGTATCATAATAGCTTTGGCTGTTTTTGCGCTGGGTAGCACAAGATATATCGGACTCGGTGTTCCCGTCATTGTAGAGTCTTTTCAACAACAACTTCCCTTATATGATTTTGCCTTGAAAATGATCTTTACGATCGTTACCCTCTCCGCAGGATTCAAAGGAGGTGAGGTCACTCCACTGTTCTTCATAGGAGCCACACTGGGAAGCGCTTTATCTCTATTTATACCGCTTCCATTTGGATTATTGGCAGGAATGGGCTTCGTAGCTGTATTTGCCGGAGCCACCAACACCCCTCTTGCCTGTATGCTAATGGGAATTGAATTGTTCGGAGCTGAATCTGGTGTGTATGTAGCGATTGCCTGTATTGTTTCTTATCTTCTTTCGGGGCATAACAGTATTTACAGTAAACAAAAAATAGGAGCTGCTAAAAACAGAAGATATGAAAGCCAACAGGATAAATCTATTTCGGACTTTTTATAGGAGACTGTTTGTGTAATGTAAAATGTATAATGTATAGTGTACAGTGTAATAAAATAATACTGTTATACTACCCCGCTAAAATTCCAGACTCTAAAACTCAAATAACAGCTGCTATTTCTTAACTTATAAGTATAATTCTTACCTTTGCAGCATGTTCGATTACAGGTTAAAAGTTTTTCATACTGTGGCTTCAAGACTAAGCTTTACCAAAGCTTCGGAGGAGCTTCATATTTCTCAACCGGCTGTTACAAAACACATCAAAGAAATTGAAAATCAACTGTCTGCAAAACTATTTGACCGTAAAGGAACTTCTATACAACTGACACAAAACGGAAAGATCCTGTATGAATATGCTGAAAAGATCAGAGGACTTTATCGGGATCTTGAATTTGAAATCAGCCAGGTCAATCAGCAGCACAAAGGAAAACTGATCATTGGAGCAAGTACAACCGTTGCCCAGTATATCCTTCCGGAAATTTTAGCAAAATTCAATGCTTATTATAAAGATATTAAGATTGAACTTCTTACGGGGAATACTGAAGCTATCTCTGCTCTTTTAAAAGATGAAAAAATAGATCTTGGCATTATTGAAGGAGAATCCCAATCTTCTTACTTTGATTATAAATCTTTTAAAGCTGATGAAATTGTACTGACTGCAAAAACCAATCATTCATTAGCCCACAAAACATTGAATATAAAAGACCTGTACTCTATCAATCTGATTTTTAGAGAACAAGGCTCAGGAACACTTGAATTCATTCAAAACAGACTTCGAGATAACGGAGTTAATATCAATGAATTAAACACTGTTATTCAGCTGGGAAGCAGCGAAAGTATCAAAAACTACCTCCTCCATTCAGACTGTATGGCTTTTCTCTCCATCAGCACGATCCTTACCGAACTGAAAAACAATATTTTAACTGTCGTAGACATTAAAAATTTCAGTATTGAAAGGGATTTTCACTTCATTCTTCCAAAAGGGGAACAATCTGAGCTGATAGAGCTTTTTTTAAGGTTTACGGAATTATAATGTATAAAGTATAATGTAGAATGTCCTTTGGGATATTATTTAAGTTATAACCTGTAGTTATTCAAGATAACAAAATACGATTTACTTTGTAATACTATATTGCCGAATTTTGAAACATAATTTAAAGTTCGCAATATGAAAGATTTCATTCAACATGAAACAATACGCAAAATCGTTTTTATCATACTGGCTGTATTATGCCTTACTCCACTGATATCCTCTCCTATAGCTCTGGCGTTAGGATTTTTACTGGCTGTTTTTATCGGAAACCCTTTTGAAAAACATCTTCATCAATACATTCATCTGCTATTGCAAATTTCCATTGTAGGCCTGGGATTTGGATTAAAATTGGATGAAGCTTTACATGCAGGAAAAACAGGGTTAGTGTTAACAGTAGTGAGCATTCTAACCGTGATGATTTTAGGATATTTTTTAGGGAGGTTATTCAAACTTGAAAGACCACTATCCTATCTTATTTCTGCAGGAACTGCCATTTGTGGAGGGAGTGCTATTGCAGCTGTTTCTCCTATTATTAAACCCAGCACAAAACAGATTTCCCTGGCTTTAGCTATTGTTTTCACGTTGAATTCTATTGCTTTATTCGTATACCCGGCTATTGGACATCTGCTTCATCTCTCTCAGGAACAGTTTGGTCTTTGGTGTGCCGTGGGAATCCATGATACCAGTTCTGTAGTAGGTGCCGCCAGTAAATATGGCGATGAAGCTTTAAAAATTGCAACCACTGTAAAGCTGGCAAGAGCATTGTGGATCATTCCCGTTTCCCTGATCACGATGTTTATCTTTAAAAATAAAGAATCAAAAATAAAAATCCCCTGGTTTATCGGGTATTTCATCCTTGCTATTCTGTTGAATACTTATTTTCCTTTTATGGACCGTTTCAGCAGTGAGATCACCACCTTTGCAAAATCAGGATTGAATCTGACATTATTTTTTATAGGCTCCAGTCTTTCTATTCAAACATTGAAAACAATAGGGATTAAACCTTTAGTGACGGCGGTACTTCTTTGGATCACCATCAGTATAGGCAGCCTTCTTTATATTATTCAGTAAAAGCAGCGGGACCCTTTTGAAATCAAAAGGGTCCCGCCTGTTAAATGTGGAAATGTTTATTTCAGTTGAATAGTATCTTAAATAACCAATCGGTTAGCAAGTCATCACCTGTGGGCATCCAATTAGCTCAACACAGTATTTAGGGCCTGTTACAGCTCCCGTACAACTGCATCCGCAAAGTGAAGCATCCGGAGTTCCAATTCCGGAACCTCCAATACCACCTGTAATATTCTTCAGATCTTCTTTTCTTAATTTTTTAGCATTTTTAATAATGTTCATGTGATTTGATTTTGATTAAACAATATAATTTAGTTGCCTCCCAAAGTTAAACAAATATTAATTATTCGCAACATAATTTAATATATTTTTAACTAATACACTGATTTAAACTCAATTAAACTACTAAAAAAAGAGATTTTATTTTATTAATTATTAAACAGAAAATAAATCACCCTTTATTATTGTCCCTATAAGAGAAAAAGTTCTCTTGATCCGGGTTTCAATTCTATTCTGTGAATTCAAGATCTTTATCATGGGTTTCTGAGATCGTAAGTGCAGAATAAAAGGCAAGTCCAAATACAATCACTCCTACGATAGCGGCACTCCCAATTACAGAAAAATAAGCTTTCAGAGAATCAAAAGCCAGAATCATGACAGGAACCAACCCTCTTACCATATTCGGAACCGTAGTGGTTGCTGTATTTCGGATATTGGTTCCGAACTGTTCTGCGGCCAATGTCACAAACATTGCCCAATACCCCGTTCCAAGGCCCAGCCATATGCAAAACAGATAGTATTTTGTTTCGGTATTGGTATTTCCAAACAACATAATTGCGGCTCCAATCAGAGTAAAAATCAACATATAAAATATGGCCATTTTACGGGATTTTAATGCATGAGAGATAAATCCACTCATCAGATCACCGACAGAAATCCCTACATAGGCCCACATGATTGCTTTTCCGGGATTAAGATCCTTAATTCCAAATTCAGGAGCAAACTGATTGGCTAAAACCGCCAGAATACCTATGCAATACCACGTGGGTAAGCCTACGGCAATGCATTTTAAATACCTTATCAAACGGTCTTTATGGGTAAAGAAGGAAAGGAAATCTCCTTTGGAGACACTTTTATGTTCAATATTTTTATAAATTCCGGATTCTGAGACGCTTATTCTAAGCACTAATAACAAGATTCCCATAACTCCACCAATGATGTAAGAGATATTCCATCCCCCTGATAATTCTACGGTCAGCTGAGCGACTACCGCACCCATTAATCCAAATCCGGCAACAACCGATGTCCCAATTGCCCTCAAACTCTTCGGCAGGCTTTCAGAAACAAGGGTAATTCCGGCTCCAAGCTCTCCGGCGAGACCAATCCCCGCAATGAACCTTAATCCGGCATATTGATACACTAAATGTTCTTTTGGAAAATAAGGCAGAAAACCACATGCTATATTTGCTATAGAATACACCAGAATAGAGCCGAAAAGTACAGAAAGCCGTCCTTTTTTATCTCCAAAAATACCCCAGAAGACGCCTCCAATCAGAAGTCCTACCATCTGGCAGTTCAGAATAAAAGTACCGTCAGCATCAGGATTGAGTCCTAAAGCCTTCAGGCTGGGAATCCTTACAATCCCAAATAGAAGGAGGTCATAGATATCTACAAAATAGCCTAGGGCAGAAATAATAACGGGAATAGAGAAAATGTACTTCATTTTTGAAGACAGGGACAGTTCTTGCATTTTTAAATTTTGATAAAAATAAAAAACCTTTCAATTTCTTGAAAGGTTTTTATATAATATCTTAATCCGATTATTATCTTGCAATATTCACAGCTCTCGTTTCTCTGATTACTGTTACTTTTACCTGACCTGGATAAGTAAGTTCGTTCTGGATCTTTTCAGAGATATCGTAAGATAGCTGAGAAGCAATTTCGTCATTTACTTTTCCGCTCTCTACCATTACTCTTAGCTCTCTACCTGCCTGGATTGCATAAGCACTGGACACTCCGTCAAAGCTTAATGCAGCAGATTCAAGGTCTTTCAGTCTCTGGATATAAGATTCCAATACCTGTCTTCTTGCTCCCGGTCTTGCTCCTGAAATAGCATCGGCTACCTGAATGATCGGAGATAATAATGATTTCATTTCAATCTCGTCGTGGTGAGCACCAATAGCATTCACTACTTCCGGATTTTCACCATATTTCTCAGCCCATTGCATTCCTAATAAAGCGTGAGGAAGTTCAGACTCCTGCTCAGGTACTTTACCGATATCGTGTAACAGACCAGCTCTCTTAGCTAATTTTACATTTAATCCCAGCTCAGCAGCCATAGTTGCAGCAATGTTCGCTACCTCTCTTGAGTGCTGTAACAGGTTTTGTCCGTAAGAAGAACGGTACTTCATTCTACCCACAATTTTAATCAATTCAGGGTGTAATCCGTGGATTCCCAAATCAATAATTGTTCTTTTTCCTACTTCAATGATCTCCTCTTCAATTTGTTTTCTTGTTTTTTCTACTACTTCTTCAATTCTTGCAGGGTGGATTCTACCATCTGTAACCAATCTGTGAAGTGATAGTCTTGCGATTTCTCTTCTTACAGGATCAAAACATGAAAGAAGAATGGCTTCCGGAGTATCATCAACAATAATTTCTACTCCTGTAATCGCTTCCAAAGCACGGATGTTTCTACCCTCTCTACCGATAATTCTACCTTTTACCTCATCAGATTCAATATTGAAAACTGATACTGAGTTTTCGATAGCCTGTTCTGTTCCGATTCTCTGAATCGTCTGAATAACAATCTTTCTGGCTTCATTCTTAGCATTCAGCTGAGCTTCTTCCATAATACCCTGAACGTGAGCCTGAGCTCTGGTTTTAGCTTCAGCTTTCATGGTTTCTACCAATTCTGCTTTGGCTTCATCTGCGGTATAATTAGAAATTTTTTCAAGAACTTCAACCTTTTTAGCGGTAGCAGTATCCAATTCCTGTTGTTTTCTTTCTAAAACTTCATTTTTCTTAGAATAATCAGCAATCTGCTTATCTAAGTCTTTTTCAAGTTTTCCTACCTTGCTAAGTTCGTCATTCAGTTTGTGTTCTTTGTCTTTTGTTCTTTTTTCTACTTCCTGCATTTTCTTTTCTCGAGACTGAATGTCAGCGTCATGCTGAGACTTCAATTCCAGGAATTTTTCTTTTGCCTGAAGGTTCTTTTCTTTCTTTATGGATTCAGCTTGTACATTAGCTTTTTCTATAAGGTTTTCGGCATTTTTATTGGCATCATCGATGATGAATTTTGCTTTAGTATTCAGTGAGCTTTTGGAAAAAAACATTCCAACGACAGCCCCGATTACTAAACAAACAACGCCGACTATAACTTCTATCATAATTTATATTGAGTTTTAATTGTATTTATATTTTTCAATAAAAAAAGCCCACAATAATCCAGGGATTGAGAGTAAACTCCTAATCAACACGATTTGAACTGATTTCCACTATCTGTAATCCGGGAATCCGGCACGCCATTTAATGGACATTCGTTCGGCAATTGCTTAGCGTTGAGTTTACCTTTAATGTGTTAGAATTATTGTAGGCAGTCTTTTTCAGGAAAAAAAATCTATTTCCCGATTTCATTCAACGATTGATTAATCTGTCCTAACCTCTCGTTGGTAGAATTAATATTTTTTTCGTAGTTAACAGAAACTACTTCTGCATTGGTTCCCAGTTTAAGGGCACACATGGCTAAAGCATCCTGTTTATCTCTTACGTCAAAGTTTTGTTCAAAATCTTTAATCATATTCTCTATCTGCTTCCCTACTTTACGCAACGTTTCTTCTTCTGCTGCGGGTACGTTCAGCGGATATACTCTTCCTGCAATGTTTACGGTTATTCTCCTTACCTCCATTATAATCCACTGTTTTGAAGCTGTGCAATACAGAAATCTATTTCTTTCACCAATCTGTTGATATGATTTTTCATTAACCTATTGTGTTCAGGATTTCCTGATATTGCTGAATAAAGTTTTATATTTTTTTGTTCTTCTGCTAATACCTGATTTCTTCGTCTTTCCTCATCATATTTCACTTTCAGTTCTTCATGCTCAACACTTAGTTCTGATAAACTTTCAGTAAGATTTTTATAATTCTTTTGTAGAGCCAAAATCTTTTTTTCTAATTCTGAAAAATTGTTTTCTAAATCTTGAAGCATTTCAGGTTTGTATATTCTAACTAGAAGCAAAAATAAAAAAATAATAACACTAACAAAAATAAAAAGCCTTATATTTTGGTATACCCACAAAAAAGGAGATGCTAAAGCACCTCCTTTGTATTTTTAATATGAATTTTTCTTATTCAAATTTCAGAACAAACATGATTGCTCTTGTCTGTAATGTAGAAACTGCGGACGCCCAGTAAGGAGGTGTATTGGCATTATCAGCTACTTTTTCGTTATTCATGAAAAATGTTCCTCTAATGGCAGGAGTCAGTTTAAATTTGTTGAAATAAAACTGGATTCCCATTTCAGCAGACCATGCAAAGTTGTGCGTGGTAGATCTGAAAATTCCCTGCATATTATCATCCGTAGAAGCTGCATTAGACTGAAGATTTACGATATAGTTTACCCCAGCTGCAACGTAAGGCCTTGAATTGTACCATCTTTGCCCATGAAGTTCCAAAAGCACGGGAACATCAATCAATGTAGATTTGATTTCTCTCACTTTATCTTTATCCTGTAAAGGGAACGGCATGAAAGGGGGATTGGTTAAAGATCCACCTGCATAGATGTCATTAGATTGAGTATTAAAAGTCAACTGTCTTTGTGCAAACTGTAAACCTGGTTCTATTCTCACGTCCAGATAGTCATTCAGTCTCCATTTTGCAATAAGCCCGGCACCGAAACTGTAGCTTTCTTTAGAAGTCACAAGATTCTGATTATCGTTCATCCCATATCTTGGGTGCAATACGATGCGGTAGTCCAGTCTATTCCCGTTCAAATAAAAACCCCAACTGAATTTCTGCTCGTCGAAGTCTTCCAACTTGTCCATTCTGTTTCGGGTTCTAAATTGCGCGTCTGCAAAAACGGCAACATTTACTGAGGCTAAAACCAGTGCTCTTAATAAAAATTTATTCATAGGTTACTTTGTTGCTTTATAAATTGTGGCTATACCTAAACTTAGTTTTTTATATTCTACTTTCTTAAATCCCGTATCTAAAAGAATTTGCTTCATCTTCTCCCCGAAAGGAAAAGCATTTACAGAATCCGGAAGGTATGTGTATGCCCTATTATCTTTGGAAACCATTCTGCCAATGGCAGGTAATATATTTTTAAAATAAAACATATACAGTGGTCCCATCAACCCCTCAACCTTTGAAAACTCCAGTATATAAACACTTTTGTTATCCTTAACTACTCTTCTTAACTCTGCTAAACCTTTGGTAAGATTTTCAAAATTCCTTACTCCAAATGCAACGGAAACAGCATCAAATCTATTGTCCTCGAAAGGTAAATTTTCTGCATCTCCTTTTTGCATGGAAATTTTGCCGTCTAATTTAAGTTTTTTTATTTTAATAACGCCAACATTCAGCATTTGTTGTGATAAATCTAAACCAACTACTTTTGAGCCGGTTCCTTTTTCGATGGTAATAGCCAGATCTCCCGTTCCTGTAGCCACATCCAGCACTTCCTGCGGGTTATCATTTTTCATCCATTTTACCAGTTTATTTCTCCATAAAACATCAATTTTCATGGATAAAACACGGTTTAAAAGGTCGTACTTCGGTGCAATATTGTCGAACATATCCTCTACCTGGCTCTTCTTAGTAGCTTCTGAATTGTAGGGAGTAACTTTGGTGATATCTTTTGTCAAAACTTAAAACTTGTAATATTCTTTATAATAATTTAGGTAATCCTGCTTTCTGAAGATTTTGGATCTTGATTCCACTTTCTGGATATTTTTGATCACTTTATCGTAATCTTCATCCACATTGTAATAAAAATCTTCAGTGTAAAGCTTATTGAAGCGCTTTGCTCCTCCGAAATAATCTTTTCCGTCAATTTTAGTCTTATCAAGCGCTAAAAGTAACGAATCTTTTTTAAGGTTATATCCGTAGTACTGATCGTTAACATAATAATCCTGGTGGGAAATGTTAATCAAACCACGAAGTTTGTTTACTTCAAATGCTGAATCGTAAAGCATTTTTTTATTCTGATCGAAAACCTGAATAGAGTTTTTTCCCTTATTCAAATCCACATGCACATACTGCCCCGCTGAGATGATTCCTTCAGAACCGTTATTGATTTTAAAGTAATACGTATTGGGGGTAGGATTATCTACAACATAATAATTCTTCTTGGCTAAAAAAAGGAAGTAGATCCCAAAGGCAACGATAAACGCCACAGCTGCAAT
>Ga0105243_10000085_pt1 | contig 106602 bp, 92 predicted proteins | sample KBSM34metaG_FD_81525 | JGI IMG/M metagenome (GOLD analysis project Ga0105243, IMG submission 81525) | Miscanthus rhizosphere microbial communities from Kellogg Biological Station, Michigan, USA - KBS M3-4 metaG | ecosystem: Host-associated > Plants > Roots > Rhizosphere > Soil | place... | reverse complement strand
TATTTTTTCCTTGTCGAATTTCATTTTACGCAAGGTTTCAGTCGTAACTTTTTTAATTTCAGAGTGAACAGACATAATTTATCTATTTTTAAAAGTTAAAAAGTCGGCCTTCAGCCGACTTAAATTTTGTATGATTTTTATAAAACTACGTGACCGAGTTTCATGAGTTTGTCGTGATTTAAAATCTTGATATTTCTTCCGTCTACTTCAATCAGGCTATCCTGTTTGAATTCTGAGATCAGACGGATGGCACTTTCTGTAGCGGTACCAATAATATTGGCAATTTCTTCTCTTGTCAGGGAAATCTTAATAAAGCCTTCCGGATCTACTCCCAGCTTCTGCTCCAGAAGCAGCAGTATTTCAGCCAACCTTTCTCTTACGGTTTTCTGTGCAAGGAATGTAATGGTGTTAGAAGATTCTCCTAATTCGTATGAAATTTTTTGAAGCATGACAAAAGAAAGCTGTGGATCTACCTCTAAGAGATACATAAAGATATCTGCAGGTAGAAAAACACATTCAATATCTGTCATTGCTTCGGCTTTGGCTTGGAAGTTTTCTCCACAAAGCAAAGAACGATAGCCGATGATATCCCCTTCTTTGATAAATCTTAAAATCTGATCTTTTCCGAATGCTCCTGATTTTGATAATTTGGCCGCACCTTTTTCTAGGACGAATACTCCTTTTGGAGTTTCTCCATCCTCAAAAATAGTGTCATGTTTCTGAAAACTTAATTTCTTTTTGCCATTAATATATTTTTCAAAATCTGCGCTAGAAAGTCTTTCCTTAAATGATTTATCATTAAAAACTCTGGCGAACCTCTCTTCAATTGCTATCTGTTGTTCCTGCGGCATTTTATATGATATTTATCACAAAAATAGAACTTTTTAACACGATAAACAAAAAAAATTGTTATAATTTTGTAGTTCAATATTTTATGGTGGTGAGCGAGAACTGTTTTCATTGTGGTCAAGGTATAGAAAAAGAGAGAATTTTGTTTGATGAAAGGACTTTCTGTTGCAACGGATGTAAATCTGTTTACGAAATCCTGAATTCGAACAATTTAAGTAACTTTTACGAGCTTAATAAGGGTGCCGGAATTCGTCCCGGTGATGAAAACTCTACACAGTTCGATTACCTGGATACCCCTGAAATTTTCGATAAGGTCACCGACTTCTCTGAGGGAAACACCAGTCTTGTAACTTTCAAAATCCCTGTAATTCACTGTTCTTCATGTATATGGTTACTGGAAAGCCTTCATACCTTAAATAAGTACATTAAGTATTCACAGGTTAATTTCACAAGAAAAACCCTACAGATCTCTTTTAATCATAAAGACTTACCATTAAGTGAGCTTGCCAATTTTTTAACTAATCTGGGATACAAGCCGGTCATCAGTCTTGAAACAGCCGAAAAAAATGTTGATCATCTCGACAAATCTCTTCTTGTAAAATTTGCCATCGCAGGTTTCGCATTTGGGAACGGAATGTTCCTTGCCTTTCCTGAATATGTAGGAGGTGAAGATTACTGGATGGAACATTATAAAGGGCTTTTCAGAGTACTGATGTTTTTACTCGCCTGCCCCGTTGTATTTTATTCCGCTTCGGATTACTATAAATCAGCATGGTACGGTTTAAAAAATAAAATCGTCAATATTGATGTTCCTATTGTATTGGGAATATTTGTTCTTTTCGGAAGAAGTATTTATGAGGTGGCTACCGACTACGGTCCGGGATATTTCGATACGCTGTGCGGCCTTCTATTCTTTATGCTGATGGGTAAGCTTTTCCAAAAAAGAACATACAGTGCCCTTTCGTACGACAGAGATTACAAATCTTTTTATCCTATTGCCGTAACGAAGGTTGACTTTGAAGGAAAACAGGACAACATTCTGCTTTCTGAAGTCAAAGTAGGAGACAGAATATTGGTTAGAAACCAGGAAATCATTCCGGTAGATGCCATTCTGATCAATGGTGAAGGAAATATTGACAACAGTTTTATTACCGGGGAAAGTGAAAGCATCAGCAAACAGCCGGGAGATAAGATTTTTGCCGGTGGAAAACAGGTAGGATCATCTCTGGAACTGGAAGTTATTAAAGATGTAGACCAGAGTTATCTGACACAGCTTTGGAATAAAGAAGCCTTCAAGAAGCATGAAACGGGGCTTGACACCCTGACCAACAACATCAGTAAATACTTCACATTCATTATTTTAGGTATCGCCGTCATTTCCGGAATTTATTGGTCATTTATTGATTTATCAAAAATGTTTCAGGTTATTTCAGCAATTCTGATTATCGCCTGCCCTTGTGCCCTCGCCCTGTCTGCACCGTTTACTTTCGGTCACATTATGAGGATTTTAGGTAGAAATAAATTCTATGTAAAAGATACATTAACGATTGAAAAAATTGCTAAGCTGGATACCATTGTTTTTGACAAAACAGGAACAATTACCCATAGAAAAAAGTCTAATATCAAATATGACGGTTCTGAGATTGCTGAATTTGACTTGCTAAATATCAAGACGTTATTAAAGAACTCCAATCACCCTCTCTCAAAATCACTCTATGAATTCATAGAAGTCAATGATAATTATTTCCCTGTAGAAAACTTCAAAGAGATTTCAGGAAAAGGATATGAAGCAAGCATAAGAGGAAATCTTTACAAAATAGGTTCTGCACGTTATAATAACCAGGAACCAAAGAATCTTGAAACCGCTGTTTTCATTAGTAAAAATGATCAGTTTCTAGGAAAATTCATCTTCAAAAATGAATACCGCCCTAGGCTTAAAGATTTATTCAATAAATTAACCCACTACAAAATATTTATCCTTAGTGGCGATAACTCCTCAGAAGAAACTCAACTTCAAGAACTTATCCCCAACTATAAAGGAATGGCCTTTAATCAAAGTCCGGAAGATAAGCTGAATTATATTAAAAATCTTCAGGATCAGCACATGAAAGTAGCCATGCTGGGAGATGGATTAAATGATGCCGGTGCGCTGAAACAGAGCAATGTAGGTATTGCCATTGCAGATGACACCAACAGCTTTACCCCATCTTCTGATGTCATTATGAATGGTGAAAAAGTAGTCAGTCTTGACAATTACCTGAACGTATGTAAAGGCTCGATCACCATTGTGAAAATGACATTCATAATCAGTTTTCTGTACAATATAGTTGGTTTAAGTTACGCAGTTACAGGACATATGCACCCTCTTTTCGCTGCTATCATTATGCCGGCGAGCTCTATAACTGTGGTTACCTTCACTACACTTTCTACCTGGATTTTAGGTCGAAAATATTTTAAAAAACGCGCTTAAAAGCCCTTATTTAGACTGATTTTAAATTAGCTGAAATCGGCATTTCGTGATGAATGTCATTATTTTTCACTAAATTTGAACCCCGAAAATAGGTTAATTTTGTTGTCCAATGGATATTCTATATTTAATGATCGTTTGCAGTGTTTCCTTAGCTGCGATTTTCTTGGTCGTATTTATAGTGTATGCCCGGAAAGGACAGTTTGAAGATGATGAATCTCCGGCTGTCAGAATCCTTTTTGATGATGAAAGAATCGAAGAAAAAGATGAAACTGGCGACAAGAATAAAGACGAAAAAGAAATAGGAGAAAATAATAAAAATTGAGAAAAATAGTGAATAGTTGATATGGAAACACAAAAGTTTAGTTATGACAATAGTATTGTCCGTGCGTTCCTCTATGCGACCATCATCTTTGGTTTTATAGGGTTTACGTTTGGGCTTACGGCGGCATTAATGCTTTTCTACCCGGAATTACCTGAATTCTTATTCGGTACAGATGATACAACCATTAATAGTTTATCATCCGGTAATATCCAAGGGTTAATAAACACTCATGGGGCGTTTGGTTTTGGTAGAATCAGGATGTTGCACACCAATACCGTAATCTTCGCGTTCGTGTGTAATATTGTTTATGTTGGAGTATATTACTCTACGCAAAGATTATTAAAAACAAGAATGTATAGTGATACATTATCATGGTTACATTTCTGGACTTGGCAGTTTATGATCGTTGCTACGTTCATCACCTTCTTTATGGGGATCAATACTTCTAAAGAATATGCTGAACATGAATGGCCGATCGACATATTGATTGCTTTCTCATGGATCATTTTCGGGGTTAATATGATTCTTACTATTTCGAAAAGAAGAGTAAGACACTTGTATGTAGCAATTTGGTTCTATTTGGGTACCTGGGTTGCAGTAGCAATGCTTCATATTTTCAACAACCTTGAAGTTCCATTATCATTCACTGGCTGGAAGTCTTATTCTGCTTATGCAGGAGCAAAAGATGCCATCGTACAATGGTGGTATGGTCACAATGCGGTAGCATTCGTATTGACTACTCCGGTATTAGGTTTAATGTATTATTTCTTACCAAAAGCAGCAGACAGACCAGTTTTCTCATATAAACTGTCTATTATTCACTTCTGGTCATTAATTTTCGTATATATCTGGGCTGGTCCTCACCACCTTCAGTATACAGCACTTCCGGCATGGGCACAGGCAGTAGGAACAGGATTCTCTATCATGCTTATTGCACCGTCTTGGGGAGGAATGTTAAATGGTCTTCTTACCTTAAGAGGAGCTTGGGATAAAGTAAGAGAAAATCCTATCCTTAAGTTCTTCGTAGTAGCTGTTACTTGTTATGGTATGGCAACGTTTGAAGGACCGCTTTTAGCAACTAAAAACATCAACAAAATTGGTCACTTTACAGACTGGGTTATCGGTCACGTACACTTAGGAGCTCTTGGATGGAATGGTTTCATGGCATTCGGAGTTATCTATTATCTGGTACCAATTATGTGGAGAACAAAAATTTGGTCTGTAAAATTAGCTAACTGGCATTTCTGGTTAGGGACATTAGGAATTATTTTCTATGCAGTACCAATGTATATTTCTGGATTCACACAAGGATTAATGTGGAAACAGTTCAACCCGGACGGAACATTATTATGGAAAAACTGGTTGGATACTGTAACGGCTATTATCCCTTACTTTAAAATGAGATTCTTAGGAGGTCTATTCTATATTTCAGGAGCTATCCTAATGATCGTAAACGTAATTGCTACGGTAAGAAAAGGATCATTCCAGAAAGAAGTACCTGCAGAAGCTCCAGCTTTAGCAAATATTGGTAACAAACGTAAAGAAGGAGAAGGATTCCACCTTTGGTTGGAAAGAATGCCATTATTGTTAACCGTATTATCATTGTGTACAATTTCAATAGGAAGTATGGTGGAGATTATCCCTACCCTATCTCTTAAGAAAAGTGTTCCTACCATTTCAGCAGTAAAACCTTATTCTCCGCTTGAATTAGAGGGTAGAGATATTTATATTCGTGAAGGATGTAATGCATGTCACTCTCAGATGATCAGACCGTTCAGAGATGAGATTACCAGATTTAACGGTAAAAACGGACAGTACTCTAAAGCAGGGGAATTCATCTATGACAGACCATTCTTATGGGGTTCTAAGAGAACAGGACCGGATTTACATAGAGAAGGAGGTAAAAACCCAAGTTCTTGGCACTACAAACACATGTATAACCCAAGATCTACATCAGCAGGTTCTATCATGCCACGTTACCCTTGGTTGATCGCTACTAACCTAGACAGATCTAAAATGGTAGACAAAATGAAGCTAATGAAGAATACATTCGATGTACCTTATACAAAGGCTCAAATTGATTCTGCAGACCAGTGGGCGAATAACCAATCGGCAAAAATTGTAAAAGATATCTTCTCTGAAGCAAATGACTTGAAAGAGGCTTATGCTAAGAGACCTCAGGGAGAATTGGAGAAAAAAGAAATTGTTGCTCTTATTTCTTACCTACAGAGATTAGGAACTGATATCAAAACAACAGAAATCAAAACAGCAAGTAATAACTAAACATTAAAATGTTCATATGATTCCTCAGAACTTTAAAGATATATTATCCAATACAGAAAATGCTGGTTTCTACCAGACCCTGGCTCTAATTTTCTTTATGCTGTTCTTCGTTGCTTTGATAATCTATGTTTTTAGCAAGCCTAAAAAATATTACAAAGAAGAAGAAGAGGCACCACTTGGGGATGATGAAGATGACGATTTTAATTTAAAAAATTAAACTATTTTTTATGAAACAAAGAACACCTGTTGTCGTAAACATCTTGATAATAATTGGACTTTTAATAGTTTTTTATTATTTATTTGTACAGAGCTACGCATTCCTAGCTTCACCTTATTTCTGGGGAACTGTAGTGATCGCTGGTATCTTGGCATACATCCATAGTTCGATTGGAGATTTGATTGAAAACAACAAATTCAAAAAATTATCTCCGGAAGAAAAAGCAGCTTATTTAGCTGAAAAGAAAGTTCCTTTCTTAAGAAGAATGTATGATGCAGCTTTCAAAAAGCAATCTGAAACTGAAGAAAAGGATATCCTTATCGACCACGGTTTCGATGGAATTATGGAGTTGGACAACCAATTACCGAAATGGTGGGTAGGTTTATTCTATTTTGGGACTGCTTTTTGTATTGTATATATTGCCGCTTATTCATTTACAGATTTCGCTCACCCGTTAAGCGAATATGAAAAAGAATACAAAGAGCAATTGGCAAGCATTGAAGAATATCAAAAAACTCAGCCTCCTGTAACGATTGAAACAGCTAAATATTCAGCTGATAATATCGCAGAAGGTAAAGAATTATTCAAAACAAACTGTGCATCTTGTCATAAAGAAGACGGTAGTGGAGGTATCGGACCAAACCTTACTGATAACTACTGGATCAATCAACCAGAGAAGACTTTATTCAAGAACGTTTTCCATATGGACTGGAATGGTTCGCCTACTAACCCGGCGATGAGAGCATTCGGTAAAAACGGAGAAGTTTCAGGTGCCGAGATTGAGAAGATTGCAGCGTATGTATATCACATCAATCAAGAGCAACCACCAGTGACTCAGGCTCAGGGAGGAGCAGCTCCTCAAGGAACTGAAGCACATTGGGAAAAAGAATAATTTAAGAAATTAGAAACATATGAAAAAACATAATTTGTTATTAGCTAAAAAATAGTAACGAATTATGTTTTTTCTTTTTTAAACCTAGTACAATATGTCAGACATAGAAGAAATAGAAGCAAGAGGCGGACAGGGGCAAGTTCTGGACCCTGAAACTTACAGAGATTCTATCGGGACAATGGAGCAATCCGGGAAAAGAAGATGGGTGTTCCCAAGAAAACCTAAAGGGAAATACACCAATTATAGAAACCTTGTAAGCTACGCTTTACTCATTATTTATTTTTCACTGCCATTCATCAAGATCAATGGTAATCCATTGCTGTTATTTAATGTTATAGACAGAGAATTTTTCATCTTTGGACAACCTTTCTATCCACAGGACTTTTTTATCCTTACTTTAGGAGCCATCGCATCTTTAATCTTTATTATTGTTTTTACGATTGCATTCGGAAGAATTTTCTGCGGGTGGATATGCCCTCAGACAATTTTTATGGAATCTATCTTCCGTAAAATCGAATATCTGATTGAAGGAGACCGAAACAAACAAATGAAGCTGGACAGACAGGAGTGGAATAGTGAGAAAATCTGGAAAAGAAGCTTAAAATGGACGGTGTATATCATTATATCACTTATCATCACTCACTTTATGTTTATGTATATTGTGGGTTATGAAGAAGTACTTAGAATTGTCTCTGAAGGGCCGTTTGCCCATCCTACCAATTTCATAGTAATGATTCTCCTTACAGCTGCATTTTATTTTGTATTTGCATGGTTCAGAGAACAGGTTTGTACACTGGTTTGTCCTTATGGTAGACTTCAGGGGGTACTGATTGATAAAGATACGATCAACGTTTTCTACGATTTTAAAAGAGGGGAAAACAGATCAAAATGGAGAAAGGGTGAAGACAGAAAAGCTGCAGGTAAAGGAGATTGTATAGACTGTCACCAATGTGTAGTGGTATGTCCTACCGGAATTGACATCAGAGACGGGCAGCAGCTGGAATGTATCAACTGTACAGCGTGTATTGATGCCTGCGATGAAGTAATGGAAAAAGTAGGTCTTCCGAAAGGTCTTGTAAGATATGCTTCTGAAAATGAAATTGAGCAAGAGACTCAGTTTAAATTTACCGGAAGAATGAAAGGCTTCTCGATATTCCTATTCCTTTTGGTAGGATTCCTGGGATACCTTCTTTACAGCCGTGGTGAAATGGAAGCAAAATTCATTAAACCTGCAGGAAGTACATTCTTTGTAAGGGATGGAAAAATTACCAATACCTACAATTATACTTTCCTTAATAAAACAAACGATAAGAAAATTGTAACCATAAAGGTCATTAATCCTGCCCATGGTGAGATCATTTACAGTGCATCAAGTAAAATTCAGGTAGACAGAGATAAAATCTCTAAAGGAACCGTCAATATCAGCTTCCCTGAAGATGAGATGAAACTTTCTAAACAGAATATTACCATTGGTGTTTACGACATGAAAGGCAAGCTGATCGATTCCTATCAGACCTATTTTGAAGGACCTTTCAAACTACAATTTTAATTTTTACGAAACCTCAGGGATTCAAAAAGTATTAATCAGGGAGGTTTTTGAGTATCATAAAAGACAAATAAAAAAATCCGGAAAAAATGAAGAACTTTAGTTGGGGACATGGTGTTGTAATCGCATTATTTGCATTCATAGTTTTTATATTATCCATGTTATTTCTTTTCCCGAACGGGCAGAAGAATTCTGAAATGGTCACTGATAATTATTATGAAGAGGAACTACAGTACCAGGATGTAATTGATTCCAAGAAAAAGGCTGATAACCTGCAGGAAAAGCCTGTATACAGCCAGGATACCAATGGAATAAAAATCACTTTTCCAAAAGAATATGATAATTCTAATACAACGGCTAAATTTGTTTTAAACAGAACCGATGATCAGAATTTAGACATCAAAAAGTCTGTACAGCTTGATGCTGACCATACTTTCGTAATACCTGCACAGGTATTGAAAATGGGTAACTATACCTTAAGACTGAGCTGGACAAAAGATAAAACAGACTACAGAATGGATTATGATGTAATATGGAAATAGGACTTGTCATATCAGCTATTGCTTTAGGCTTTGCTTCCGGTTTTCACTGTATCGGAATGTGTGGCCCTATTGCCTTATCGATGGGACTCACAAAGAAGCAGGCCGCAAATTTCTATCTTCAAAATCTCACCTACCAATTCGGAAGGATATTTACCTATTCTTTATTAGGAGCTCTTCTGGGAATTATTGGACAGGGTTTTGAGATGGCGGGATTTCAGAAATACCTGACGATTACCGCAGGGGTTCTGCTCATTATTATGGCTGTATTTTCTTTTGGGGGAAAAGATTTTGCTTCAAAAATCCCTTTTCTTTCCAAATTTTTATATTCTGTAAAATCAAATTTAGGAAGACTGCTTCAAAAGGCAGATTACCGTTCCAGATTTACAACAGGTATTCTTAATGGCTTTCTTCCGTGTGGAATGGTCTATATGGCTTTAACAGCCAGCCTGGCAGGCGGAGGAATATGGCAGGGAGCCGCATATATGGCTTTATTTGGTTTAGGAACCCTACCGTTCATGTTTGCTATTGTTTTAGCCGGAAATCTCATGAATCAAGCCTTTAGAATAAAAGTCTTAAAAGCTGTTCCTGTGATCATGATTATCCTGGGAGGATTATTCATTCTAAGAGGTCTGGAACTGGGAATACCTTACGTTTCCCCCAAAGCAGAAGCCATGACGATATCCAAAGATCCCAATGGAGCCGTAAACTGCCATTAAAAAGAAACTTAAAATAGAACCATGAAGAAAATGATTGTCTTATTTCTGATAAGCCTCTTTATGCTGGAATCCTGTAGTGTCAACTCTGAGATCATCTATCATCAGGATGCCTCCTCTACCTCTGCAACGGATATTGATACCAGAGAGTTTATGGCAGAAATGAAAGCAATGACTCCTGACTCTCTGAAACAGAATGAATTTGCAGAGATGGATAAGCTCCCCACTACCTGGACAAGCATCTATGAGCTTGAGAAACAGGAAGGGAAATTAAAAACAGCGAATCCGGATACCATCAGAATCATGAAAAAGATTTTCATGAAATCTAAAAAAGAAAACAATCAGCCTTCTGGCTTTGCCTTTAAAATGGAACATTTCACCCCTGAAGACTATCGGGCGCTGAAAAACTTTACCAAGGAGGAGAAACTCCCTCTCGATCAGAATATTTTCAATAGCTGGGATGGAAAAACACTGACTATAGACACAGAAAATTTTAACCTTAAAAATATTGAAGAGGCCCTTCGTACCAAGACATCGAAAGAAGAATCCGAAAAAATGGAAGGCATGATGACGATGTTTTTTAAAAACATAGGAACCTCTTTAAAATTTGAGAACAAAATAAAATCTATTACAGGAAAACATGACTGGCTGAAGCAGACCGATGATTATTCGGTAAGGATAGAATATGATCTGAAAACTTTATATGATACAGAAGCAAAGCTCAAAAATGCAGACCAAAAGATTGTTATCATAACAGAATAAATAGAGCCCACCAAATGAATTGGTGGGCTCTATTTTATTTAGTTTCTATTGATTAGTTTATCACTTCAAATCTTGCGTACTCAGCAATTTTCTTAGGAAGTTTGATTCCTTCTGCAGTTTGATTGTTTTCAAGCAATGCAGCCATAATTCTTGGCAATGCCATTGCAGATCCGTTTAAGGTGTGAACCAGCTGAGACTTACCATCTGCTTTGTAACGGCATTTCAGTCTGTTAGCCTGGAACGTTTCAAAATTAGATACAGAACTTACTTCCAACCACATTTCCTGAGCGGCACTCCACACTTCAAAATCGTAGGTCATCGCAGAAGCAAAACCTGTATCACCACCGCAAAGTCTTAACACCCTGAAAGGAAGTTCAAGATCAGTAAGAATTTCTTTGATGTGTTCTACCATTTCTTCTAAAACAGCATAAGAATTTTCCGGTTTTTCAATTCTTACAATTTCTACTTTTTCGAATTGGTGAAGACGGTTCAGTCCTCTTACATGAGCTCCGTAGCTCCCCGCCTCTCTTCTGTAACACTGAGAAAAAGCCGTATTTTTAATAGGAAGATCTTTTTCATCAAGCAATACATCACGGTAAAGATTGGTTACCGGAACCTCTGCCGTTGGAATTAAATATAGTTTATCTTCATTGATATAGTACATTTGTCCTTCTTTATCAGGCAGCTGACCTGTTCCAAATCCGGATGCTTCATTTACTACGTGAGGGGGATTTACTTCTGTATATCCTTTATCAACATTTTTATCAAGGAAATACTGAACCAAAGCTCTCTGTAATCTGGCTCCTTTACCCAGATAAACAGGGAAACCGGCACCCGCAATTTTCACTCCCAATTCAAAATCAATCAGGTTATATTTTTTTGCCAGTTCCCAGTGAGGAATAGCTCCTTCGCCAAGGCCTTCCACTGTATGAGACTGGAAAATAATTTCGTTATCATCTGCAGAAGCTCCACTCTTTACCAATTCATTCGGAATATTGGGAAGTTGGTATAAAATCTCCAATAAAGCAGCTTCTTTTGCTTCTAACTGAATTTTCAATTCTGAACTCGACTCTTTGTACTGTGCTGTTTTAGATTTTGCCGATTCCGCCTCTTCTCTCTTTCCTTCCTTCATCAAAAGTCCGATTTCTTTGGAGATTTTGTTGATCTCGGAAAGCTGGGAATCTAATTCAAACTGGATTCTTTTTCTTTCTTCGTCAGCAGCGATAGCCTCGTCTACCAACTCAAGATTCTTGAATTGTCTTTTCTTAAGACCTTCTAAAACGCGCTCTTTATTGTCGCGTAAAAAATTGACTTGTAACATTTTATTGAGATGTTAAATATTAGAAAGTTAGCTTCAAATAAACTAACAATTGTACAAATTTAAAATTATTTTGTGATAGTAAAGGTATTTATCGAATTTGGTTGATCTGCTTCTTTGGAAAATTGCAGCACATCATTGTAATATACTTTAGATACCTGGAATAAAGTGGGTGTTTTACGATACTCGATTCTTAATCTGTCTGTGATAGTATCTGCGACATTATTCACAGTTCTTCTTAAGCCAAGCGTCATTACAGAATAATAAGAATTGCCTGTTCCCGGATTATCCGGACTTACAGAATCCAGCCTTTTTCTTTTTGCTCCCGCAATATATTCCATATAAAATGTAGAATCAGCCCTCATTCTCAGCGGAATATTAACAGGAGAAATATCTCTGTCTCCTAAACTGTCGTTCACCGAATACCCGCTAAATGATCCTGGCTTTTTGCTATTCAACAAATCCTGCCCTGCACTGTTAACCATATAAATATTCATGATCTGATCAATCCTTTGTAAAGATTCATCATCACTTTTACAACTTAAAAGTGCGAAAGCCATAACCAATATTCCAAAAACAAAATTTCTCATTCACAACAAAGATAAAATATTAATCTTTAGACTCCTTCTTTATTTCTCAAAATATTTCTGGTACCATAGCTCAAAAGTCACCAGCTGCCAGATTTTCACCCAGTCATATTCATTTTCCAAACGGTTCCACCATTCATCAATAACTTCTGTTTTGAAAAAATTTCTTTTTTTCAGGCTCTCAAGATTTTCAATAATAAAATTTCTGATTTTTTGTTCATTCTTAATAAAGTGGTTAAGAGGGAAAGAAAAACCTCTTTTTGACATATTCAAAACTTCGGAAGGAAGATATTTTTCTGCTGTTTTACGTAATAAAGGTTTATTTTGAATACCATTAAACCTGAAATGCTCCGGCAAAACCGCAACATAATCTATCAAGCGGTTACTGAGATAGGGATAACGAAATTCTACCCCATATTTCATGGCACTCAGATCGTCTCTGAAAACATGATGAGAAGAGAGAGAATATTTTATATCATACTCAAAATAACCTGAATAATTTTTTGATTCTGATAAATGATAACCTGCAAGGTCTGAATCAATATTTTTATAAATGTCTGATGTTATTATATTTTTCGCCTCAAAAGGGGTCATACTGATCTGGCTCTGACGGAAAAAATCAAACATAAAATCCTGAGAAAAGTAGTTTTTAACCTTCCTGGAAAAAGGATCTTTCGTGAAAATAAAATGTCTGGTAAAATTAAAATTCCTCATCAAAAGCCATTTCTTAAGCTTCAGGGTATGGGAATAACCTCCAAAAAGCTCATCTGCCCCATTTCCGCTCAACACCACTTTTATACCATTATCTTTCGCATATTTTGCAGCATTGATCAGCACTTCAAGGCTACAGTAGGGTTCTTCAAAATGCTGTATATTTTCTTTCAACTGGTCTAAAACATCTTCATCGCTCACTTTTTCAACCTTATGCAGAACTCCAAAATGTTCGGCAGCCAGAGAAGCATTTTGTATCTCCTCTTCAGAAAAAGGATAGGAAATAGTGTATGTGTTGATCCTGGCGTTAAAAGGTTTTGATTTAGCGGCAATTAGCGTAGAATCAATGCCACCACTCATCATGACCGCTACAGGAACATCCGCATACAGCTGTTCCGATATGCTTTCAGACAACAAATGATCTATGGTTTTTACAGCTTCTTCTTCAGAAATACCCTGCTCCGTCTTTAAAGGCAGCTTCCAAAATTTTTCAACGGTCAGTTTCTGATCTGGTAAACTAATGGTCATTAAAGAAGCAGGTTCTAAAGAAAAAATTCCTTTAAAACAGGTCTTGGGAGCTAATGTCGTCTGAAAAAGGAAGTTGGTATATACTCCATCCCAATTGATTTCAGGCGTTACCAGTTCATTTTTCAAAATCGCCTTTATTTCTGAAGCCCAAACTATACCCTGCTCACTTTGATGATAAAAAAGAGGTTTCATTCCTACTCTATCTCTAGCTACCATAAGTTTCTGTGTACTGAGATCCACAATGCAAAGAGCAAACATGCCATCCAGCTTTTCAAACATGCCCGTGCCCCATTCCTGATAAGACTTCAGCAGTACTTCAGTGTCGGAAGAGCCATCAAAGTGATACCCCAATATCTGAAGTTCTTCCCTGAGCTTTCTGAAGTTGTAAATCTCCCCATTGAAAGTAATTACAACCTGCTCATCTTCGGTAAGCATAGGCTGATGCCCTTTTTCAGAAAGATCAATAATAGAAAGTCTTCGAAATCCTAAAGCAATTTCTGACTTATCATCTTCCAGAATCGGAAACTGTTCTTTTATTTTCGGAGTGGAATCACTTCCGGAAAAAGAGGTTCCCTTTTTTTTGTCGGACAGCCAAAAACCTTCATCATCCGGGCCCCGATGTTTAATGGCCTGATTCATCTCTAAAATATTTTTAGAGGAAATACTTTTATGAAATGAATAATAACCGCTGATTCCGCACATACTAAATCTTAATAGGGTTGTAAAAATAGGAAAATGACTTTATTTGCAGGCTACAAGGACCTATTTCTTTATAAATTTTGCTTTTAAAAGATGGATCTCTTCTTTTGAGATCATAAAATCACTCAGTTTAAATTCCGTAGAACGGTAAAACTTCCGGAATAACAGGAATGCAGAAGCTAAATAAGAAAATGTGGTCACAAAACACGCCCCCAAAATTCCCCATCTTGGTATGGCTATAAAAGAAAAAACAACTGTAATCACCAACCCCACAATTGCCTTTACATTCAGTATTTTAAGTTCCCTGATCCCTGAAAAATAATATCCGATCATATCACTTACCGCAATAGCAAAAATACCGGGAGATAAAAGAAGCATTATTTCTTTGGTATTCCTGAATTCTCTTCCGAAGATCATTTCGTAAACCTGAGCAGGAATAATAATGATTCCCAGAACAAATCCCAGCATGAGAATAAACGTCAGCTTAAGTGAAGATTTCGTCTTTTCTATAGATTCTTCCCTGCTTTTACTGTTGACAACATCGGAATATAAAACCACGGCAATACTTCTGGTAATCGTCCATATGGCTTCTGAAAAGGTAATCCCGATCGAAAAAATCCCTACACTTGCTATCCCCTCAAAATGTTCAAGGAAATAAAATGAAAGCCTGTAATTAAGAAACTGGACAAATGCACTCAATTGTGTTTTCCAGCCATATTCAAACATATTCCTTGAAACTTCTTTTGAAAAAGATATTTCCGAAATACTACATTTTCTGATAATTTGAAAAAAGCTGGTGAAAAATAAAAGTCCCAGGCATCCAATCTGGGCAAGGAAATACACAGAAACATCTTTAATATTGAAAAGATAGATGAAAATTCCAATAAAGACAATATGCACCAGCTGTTGTAAGACTGTATAGATATTAAACTTTCTAATATTCTGGGTTCCAACAAATAAATTGATATTTGTGGATAGTAATGAAGAAAAAACGGAGATACCGATAAGGTAGGGAAGATAGCCACTCTGAATTGAGGCCAAACTAAAGGCAAGAGGAATTAATATACCCGTCACAATAGACCATAGATAGGCATACAGCAAAACTTTTTCAATCTTAAACTTCGAAACAAAATAAGAAGTACTGCTGCCTGAAAAGATACTGCTGAAAAAGCTTACTGCTGCAGCATTGGCAATGACAATAGAAATGGTTCCCTTTCCCTCACTTCCCCACATATTCGTGGAATAAATAACCAAACCGAAACTCAGGATCAGAATCAGAAAGCGCGAAATAAAGGTTTTAATAACAGTAAGCTTCATGATTATAATTTTTCGATAGCTCTTTTTACAAAATTAGCAAATGAATCATGAATAACTCCCCAGTTGTATTTTTCCTTAAATTCTTTTCTGGCATTGAATGCATGGGCATCGTACAGCTCAGGATTCTTCACATACTTTATGATGATTTCTGCAATCTGCTCCGCATTCTGAGGGTCTACAAGGCTTCCAAACGAAAGACTTCGCATATGTTTCCGGATTCCCTTCAGATGGGAGTAAATAACGGGTTTTCCGGCTCCCATAAAATAAAACAACTTGATCGGTAGAGAGTGATCATTCTCAAAATTGATTTCCCTGAGATCAAAACATATGTCAGCACCGGAAAATGCTTCCGTAAATTTCTCAAAAGAGGTTGGTTTTTTGATTTCAATCTCATCAAACGCATATTTTTTAAGCAGTGATGAAAAATACATCTCATCACTTTCCTGCCTTGTAGATCCTACAATAAGGATTTTAAGTCTAAGCCGGGGCTCCTTTTTTCTTACCCGATCAGCCGCTTTAAAGAAATTATCTATTCCCTTATCTTTTGAAATCATCCCTGTATAGCAAAGGGTAAGGGTACCAGGCTCAAGTTTTTTTATACTTTCCCGGATATACATTTCATCCGGATAATAAGGAAGAACCATCTGTTTTTTAAACCCAAACAAATAGCCCAAAGGAAATTTCTTTGTGGTTTCTCCAAAAATAAAATGGGTACTGAGGAAACCGGCATACAGCTGAATCAGAAAAAACTTTACCGCCTGAATGATCTTAACAGGAAACGGATAAACTTCAAGCATAGACATGGCAGGATACCATTCCGTAATATCGTAGATACAGCTGATTTTATGGTCTTTTACAAACTTTCTGGAAGCAATTACTGCCAGAGGTTCTGAGCAGATAATACCATCGGGCTGAAAGGACTGACAAACATCCCGGAATATTTTTATTTTCGACTCTATGCTTTCTTCTAAAGCAGAATAAGACTCAATATCAATCCCATCAAGAAAGCCTCTATAATCTGCATATAAACTACATATTTTAACGGTATACCCTTCATCTCTGAGAGCTTTAGCCTGATGATAAAAAATCCTGTCATCATCGTAGCGGTGTGAGGTCGTTAAGAAAAGTACTTTTGGCATTAGCAATTACTGAGTCACTGCAAAGATACATTAAAACAAAAAAGTGGAAATACATTCCACTTTCTGATTGATTATCGTGTTTCTTTAAACACTTATTTTATAGAAGCCGCCCAACTTTTTTCCAAAGGTAAAAGGAAGTGGCTTAAGAAGTCCAGATAGGTATTTTTAGAGAAATCAAAAACCTCGATATCACCTGAAAGCTCTCCGCTTCTCAATTGGGATTTAAAATCCTGAAGTTTTAATGTCTTCACCTCTCCGTTGTCTACAAAACTGGCTTTCATTCTGTCGAAAAGTCCCAGTTGGTATTCTTCATCAATTTCTCTCATGATCTTGCCCAATGCATCAATACTGCATCCTGAAGCCATTTCTTTTTCTTCATCTACACAGATGATGATAAATTGATTTTTTTCAATTTTAAAAGAAGAAGAAAGTGCTTTTCCGTGAGCCGCCCATGTCGCAAGGAAGTCAAACAATTTTTCAGTAATTGCTTTTGCTTCTTTAGTTTCAAAAGGCCTTGAAGCCGGGTATATAATAACTCTGTAGTCGTTAGTTTCTACAATATTGGATTCTTCTATTTTCATATGTAAGTATTTATTTATTAATACCATATGCTATCTTCATCACCAGTTCTTCCTGTCAGAAAGTATCATGGAATGACGATTTCATATGTTATCAATTTAAAGTATCAAAATTAAGAAATATTCTTGAGTTGATCACAAATAAAAACTCAAGCTAAAGCCTGAGTTTTTATCTATATTGTATATAAAAGTCTTATAAATCCTCTGCTTCAGCAAGAAGTTCTACAATATCTTTTACGGCAACTTCTGTATTTTTATTAAAGTGTTTTACTCCATCAGTCATCATCGTATTACAGAAAGGGCATCCTGTAGCAATCACTTTAGGTTCAAAAGATAAGGCTTCTTCGGTTCTCTCGATATTGATGTCTTTATTTCCTTTTTCAGGTTCCTTAAACATCTGTGCACCTCCGGCACCACAACAAAGACCATTCGTTTTGCAACGTTTCATTTCCACAAGCTCTGCATCCAGCTTTTCAAGCAATAATCTCGGTGCTTCATACTCGTCGTTGGCTCTTCCCAGGTAGCACGGGTCATGAAAGGTAATTTTCTTTCCTTTAAATGCACCGCCTTCAATTTTTAATCTTCCCTCTTCCATTAATGTTTTAAGGAATTGGGTATGGTGAACCACATCAAAGTGTCCCCCAAGGCTTGGATATTCATTTTTAAGGGTATTGAAACAGTGCGGGCAAGCCGTTACTATTTTTTTTACCTCATATGCATTCAGTACTTCAATATTGGTAAGGGCCATCATCTGGAAAACAAATTCGTTTCCAGCTCTTTTTGCAGGATCTCCGGTACAGCTTTCTTCCTGTCCCAGCACCGCAAATTCAACTCCTATTTTATTTAATATTTTGCAAAATGCTTTTGTAATTTTTTTGGCGCGGTCATCGAAACTTCCAGCACATCCAACCCAAAATAAAACTTCCGGGGATCTTCCTTCGGCAGCAAATTCTGCCATTGTTTTAATTTGCATTTTCTTTTTGTTTAATTAGTAAGTTAGCATAGTATTCCTTTGCCTTTTTCATAACCTCCACAGGGACTATAGAAACATATAAAGGATTGGCTTCGTCATAATTCAGATACTTCCAGGTATTTGATGTTGTTTTATCATTGAGGGCAAGGATCATACTTTGCTTACTCATTTCCAGGGTCGTATCATTGATAAATTGTGCCTTCATTCCTTGAGCTTCCATCATTCCCAGCACCATCTTCTTTTTATCTTCATCAAACTTTTCCTTTAAAAATGTCATTTTCATTTTCATCGGATAGCTGCTGAACGCATATTTTGTGTTATCTGTAGTGGTAAAAATATCAGAAACATTAAATCTGGTCTGATCCGTATCTACCATTTCTATTTCAAATTCATCATTCTTCTCAAACATTTTTTTGAAACCATCGATCATTGATTTTTTATCAATTTTTTCAAATATTGCCGGATGGGTCATATTCAGCATTCCATCATAATCTTTCTTTTGAAATAAAGATATGAAAGACCGTGAATCCTCAAGAATTTTCTTCTGATCCGCCGATTGAGCCAGTAGAAAAGCTGAGCATAAGAACAGAAATATGAAGATTAGTTTTTTCATGATTTAATCATTTGCCCAGTTCAAACGGTCTGCCTGGTTATATTGCCAAGGAGCAGCATTATTTTCCACATTCGTCATCATCAGGTTTAGTTCCTGTGGTGCAGCAGACTGCTCCATTACCAGGAATCTTCTCATCTCAAAAATAATGGAAAGAGGATCTAATAATACAGGGCAGGCATCTGTACATGCATTACAGGTGGTACAAGCCCAAAGTTCTTCTTTTGTGATATAATCATTCAACAACTTTTTACCGTCGTCAACAAATTTTCCGTTTTTATCTATATTTTTTCCTACTTCTTCCAATCGGTCTCTTGTTTTCATCAGGATTAATCTTGGAGAAAGTTTTTTACCCGTAATATTAGCAGGGCAAACAGAAGTACAACGTCCACATTCTGTACAGGAATAGGCATTAAGCAATTGTACCTGATTGAGGTCAAATATATCTTCTGCACCAAATTTAGAAGGAGCAGCATCTGCCTCACCTTCAGCCGGAGCGGCATAAGGATCAGCGTTAGGGTCCATCATTAATTTGATTTCCTTAGTTACAGATTCAAGATTATTGAATTTTCCTTTTTTATCAAGATTGGCAAACCATGTGCTTGGGAACGCCAGAATAATGTGTAAATGTTTTGAATAGTAAAGATAGTTCATGAAGAAAAGAATTCCCACAAAATGGAACCACCATGCTGCTTTCTCTGTAAAGAAAAGAAAACCGTCACTAAAGCCACCTAAAACCGGTGCTAAAAAGGTAGAACTGATAGGGAAACTTCCATGCTCAGGAAGAAGGCCTCTCTGTTGCAAAACCCAATCTGCTCCGTTCATCTTAAAGAAAGCCATCATTAGGGCAAATTCTATAATAAGAATCCAGTTAGCATCTTGTTTTGGCCACCCGAAAAGCTCTTTCATGGTTAATCTTTTGACTCCATAAAAGTTTCTTCTGATAAAGAACACCACTACTCCGATCACTACAAGAAGTGCCAGAATCTCTAATGTCGCAGTAAAGAAATTATAAAATCCATGTCCGAAAACCGAAGCCAGGAAACGATGGGTTCCGAATAGTCCATCCACCACAATTTCTATAAGCTCGATATTAATAATAATAAAACCTACGTATACAAAAAGGTGCAATATCCCTGCAATAGGACGTTTTACCATTTTGCTCTGCCCCATAGCCACTCTTGCCATGGTAGTCCAGCGCTCAGATTTTCTGTCATTTCTGTTAATTTCATGCCCGAGCCTGATATTTCTGTAGATCTTCTGCAGGCTTTTAGCAAACAAGCCAAACCCAGCCACTAATAAAATCAGGAAAATAATGTTATCGATGTACTGCATAGGACGTATTAGTCTTTATTATTTTTACCGAAAACCGAGAAATTAATATATCTCTTAGGATTCGCTTTCATATCTTCAATCAATGAATTCAGATTCGAAGATGCTGAATTCAGATTATTATAAAGTTGTTCATCCTTCATTAGTTTGCCTAAACTTCCTTCTCCTTTATCTATACCGCCAATTACCTGATTCAGCTTACCTACAGTAGTATCCAAATTGGCAATGGTTGCATTTAATTGTTTGGTATCAATGCTTTGTGCTAAGTTTCCATATTTGTCTAAGGTTACTTTTCCACTCTGCATAGTAAGGCTTGCATCGTCCAATACTTTCTGAAGTTTAGGATCATTATGTCCTACCAGTGTATTGACACTTCCTGCTGTTGCCTGTAATGCTCCTACTGTTTTATTAAGATTGGTTAATAAAGCCTTGATTTCAGCTCTATTCTGAGCATCAAAGATCTGATTGGCATTGGTCATCAAAGAATCTACTCTATGTAATACCACCTGCAGCTGATCTTTAACCGGGCCTACCTGAGAAGAAAGACTTCCCATCATTCCCAATTTAAAAGCTCCTTTCAGGGTATCACCATCTTTTGCAGTAGCCCCTCCATACACAAGATTCACTCTCATTTCTTTACCGGACATTAATCCCGGTTCAAAAATTTCCAGCATTGAATTTTTTGAAAATTCGAACTTGTTATCAACCGTAATTTTGACAATAAAGCTGATTTTACCGTCTTTTGCTGTTTGAGGAATGATCTTATCCACCTGCCCTACTTTCAGACCGTTGATAGACACCGCTGAAGATTGCGCAAGGCCTTCCACATTGTCATATTTTGCGTAAAATATATTATCGGTAGTAAAAAGGCTTTTCCCTTTCATGAATTGAAACAACACCACAAAGCCTACGATAGCTAGAAGTGTGATCACACCAGCTTTTAATTCTTTACTGAACTTCACTTGCTAATTTTTTTCTAATAAGCAAATATAGTACATTTTAAATAAATCTTTTCGGTTATTGTTCTGCGTTAAATACAAAAAAAAGCGACAAAAAAATTTGTCGCTTTTATATTGTTGAAATTTAATTTCTTATTGTTGTTGATTTCCTACCTTATTCCAGATCTCAATTCTATAATCTTCGATTTCAGAATTATCCTGAAGACTCTTTAACCAAGCCTGTCCGAACATTCCTGCATTTCTCTGTGTAATAGATTCTGTGAACTGCTTAAGATCTCCAGGCTGTTTGTTTATTGTTTCTGATTTTTTGATCAGAACATATACTCCTGTTCCACCTTCAACCGGCTTAGAAAGCTGACCTTTCTTCACTCCAAATGCAGCACCTGCCACTTTAGGTTCCATAGCACCTGCTACTGAAGGGTTCAATAGATTCACCTGAGCTGATTGTTTTGAAGAAGCAAACAATGTAGCAATCTGATCTAAATTAGAAGCTTTAGCTCCTGCAATTTTATCAGAAATCTGTTTTGCAGCCAATTTATTTTTAACAATCACTTCAATCTGATCTCTTACAGATTCCGGATCAGCAAGACCAGCTTCCTGTTTTCCGTTCAGGTATACTACAATTTTGTCACCTGTTCCTTCTACAGTAAATAATTCTGTATCTCCTTTAGTTCTTTTCTTATCAAAAGCCCAAGTAAGGATCTCAGCGTCTTTATCAGTACCTAAGCCCTGAAGCTGACCTTCAAATCTTTTTGCTGCTTTTGGATTAGAGAACTGATAGTTATCTTTCTTAGCAATATTCACAAAATCGTTGAAAGATTTCCCTTGAATCTGCTGAATGAATTTTCTTGATTTTTTATCTGTTTCTGCTTCTGTAGCATCTGAAGCTTTAATTGCTTTTACTAAGTTAGCAACCTGATACCCCATTGATCCGGATTTTTTATCTTCAATATTGATGATATGATAACCGAACTGTGTTTCTACTACCCCTGTAGCTCCTTTAGGATTATTTGCAAGGTAAGTAAGGAATTCAGGAACGAAAGGAGTTTCTGGAGTTGTCCATCCTAAACTTCCTCCTTGTGCTGCAGAATTTGGATCGTTAGAAAGCTTAAGGAATTCTGTAAATTTAGCAGGAGTCGCTTTTACAATAGCTCCAATAGAGTCTGCCAATTTCTTAGCCTGCTCTTTAGATCTTGTTACTCCTTCTCCGGCAGGACTTCCTTTGAAAGCAATAAGGATATGTCTTGACAATGTAGAATCTGAAGTCTTTTTACCAACAAGTTTAGACACTACATAAAAATCCTGTTCTTTATACGGGCCAAAAGTTTGTCCTATTGCTGCCGTAGCAATCTGACTCTGTATTGTAGCCGGTAACTGAGCCGGTTTCATATACTGAGGATTGAAAGGCATATCAGAGTTTGCCATTACAAACATAGAATCGTTCTTTGTATTCTGGAAGTTTTCCGTACCTCCGCTGGCATCACTACCTGCTGAGTATAATTTTGTAATTTCTTTCAATGCTGCGGCATCATCTGCTGCACTAGGCTTAGATGGGAAATATACAATTCCAATATTTCTGCTAGGTTCAGCTTTGAACATTACAGGATGCTGCTTGATGTAATTAGCAAGATCTTCCGTCGTAACATTAATTTTAGTTTTCTGAAGATAAGCTGCATAGTCCACTTTCACAAAGTCGATATCTGCAAGCTGATCTCTCTGCTTCATCAATTCTTCAGCTTCTTTTTTACCTGTAGTAATACCTGCTGAAATATTGCTGAATACCTGTCTCGCCATCAGTCTGTATTCAATCGTTTTCTTTGTTTTCAACCATTGAGCATATCCCTGAGGGTTAGCACTTTGTAATGTTTCGATTTCTTTTTTAAGCTCTTGAGTCTTAAAATTACCCTTCTCATCAAAAAACTGTTTATTCTGAGCAAACATCTGATCATACTGAATCTGGTTCCAGAAATAATCATCAGTCATTTCAAAGCCCAATTTCTCGAACTGCTGTTTGATAAGTTTAGATTGCACCAATAATTGCCAAGCCTGCTCTTCAAGACCAGTCTTTGGACCGCCTTGTTGTTCAGCTTGTTGCTGCAATACGAAAAGCTGATCGTTAAACTCTTCGCGGGTAATTTTTTCACCATTTACTTTTCCTAAAATGTCAGGATTTTTACCAAAAACCTTGTCAATACTGTCTGGGTTAACCAAAAACGCTAAAAGCGCTAAGGCTATTACTCCCATTAAAAGCCAAGGCTTACTCCTAATTTGTCCTAAAATTGCCATTTTATAAATTATAGTTTTTTATCAGTTTGCGAAAATACACATTTTTAAGAAATTACAGAAATAGAAGTGCTTTATTTTAATTTTTAATCATCAAGTTTATTCAAAAAAGGAAATTTTGACCATATTTTTTCGTAAAAAACAAATGGCATAAGTATTGTGCAACATAGAGTATTATAATATATCACCCGTTTTCAGGGCTTATTATAAAAAATCACTTTAACGATTAAAAACGAAAATGACAATTTGTCATTTGATTGAGTATGACAGAATTTGAAGATATTAGTTTAGAAGAAATGATCAGCGACGGATTTGATATCGTAACTGAGGAAATCAATCTTTCCGACTTTTCGGAAACTGATAAAAATTCCGAACAAAAAATATTCCCTATACTTCCTGTAAGAAATATGGTAATGTTCCCTAATGTGGTAATTCCTATTACTGCAGGGAGAAAAACCTCAATACAACTTCTTGAAGAAGCTCAGAAGAACGGAGATTTTATTGGAATCGTAAGCCAGAAAAATTCAGATCTGGAACAACCTACTGAAAAAGATATCTATCTTACCGGAACACTGGCCAAGATCATTAAGATTATAAAATTACCTGAAGGCAATATTACAGCTATTACTAAAGGTTTTCACAGATTTAAGATCAAAAAGATTGTTGATCTTCAGCCTTATTTTAAAGCTGAAATTTCAAAATTAAAAGATTCCAAACCGAAAAATCAGGAGGAATACGAGGCATTGCTTGAAAACATTAAAGAGCTTGCTTTAAAAATCATTGAACTGGATCCTAACATTCCCAATGCAGCTAATTTTGCTATCAAAAACATCAATAATAATGATGATCTTTTGAATTTTATCTGCACCAACTCCAGTTTCCCTTCTGTGGAAAAGCAAAAGCTGTTGGAGGAAAAAAGCATGATGGAGAGAGCTAAGAAATGCTATGAAATGATGCACGAGGATTTCAGAAAGCTGGAATTAAGAAGCCAGATCCATCAGAAAACCTCCAAGGATCTTGACAAACAACAAAGAGAATATTTCCTGAATCAACAGATCAGAACGATCCAGGAAGAGTTGGGCGGCGGTCCTGAAAGTGATGTAGAAGATCTCATTGCTAAAGCTAAAACCAAAAAATGGAGCCAGGAAGTAGAAGACCATTTCCAGAAAGAGATTGGCAGACTACAGCGTCAGAATCCAAATTCTCCGGACTATAATGTTCAGAGAAATTATCTGGATTTCTTTACGGATCTTCCATGGGAAACTTACACCAAAGATATTTTTGATATTGCAAAAGCAGAGAAAGTATTGGATAAAGCTCATTTTGGATTGGAAGATATCAAGAAAAGGATCCTGGAGCACATGGCTGTTTTAAAATTAAAAAACAACATGAAATCTCCTATCCTCTTATTGGTAGGACCTCCGGGAGTAGGTAAGACCTCTTTAGGAAAATCTATTGCTGATGCTTTAGGAAGAAAATACGTGAGATTATCTTTAGGAGGCCTTCATGATGAAAGTGAAATCCGCGGACACAGAAAAACCTATATCGGAGCAATGGCAGGAAGAATTGTACAGTCTATTAAAAAGGCCGGTACTTCTAACCCTGTAATCGTTCTGGACGAGATTGATAAAATCGGACAGGGTCTTCATGGTGACCCCAGCTCAGCATTGCTGGAAGTTCTTGATCCCGAACAAAATAAATCTTTCTATGATAATTTCCTTGAAATGGGCTATGACCTATCCAAAGTCATGTTCATAGCAACAGCCAATTCATTATCAACCATACAGAGTCCTCTTTTAGACAGAACAGAGATCATACAGATTGCAGGATATACACTGGAGGAGAAAATTGAAATTGCAAAAAGACACCTGATCAAGAAACAACAGGAGGAAAATGGATTAGGCACCAAGTCATTTAAACTTGGAAACCCTGAGCTTAAGCACATTATAGAGGCACACACTTCAGAAAGCGGAGTAAGAAGTTTAGAGAAAAGAATTGCATCCATCGCCAGATGGGTGGCATTACAGACAGCCCTGGTAAAAGAGTATGACTCTAAAATTTCTGTTGAAAAAGTAGATGAAATCCTAGGCGTTCCAAGACCTAAAAGTCTATCTGAAATCACAGGAGTACCCGGTGTTGTTACAGGTTTAGCCTGGACGAGTGTAGGTGGAGATATTCTTTACATTGAAAGTATCCTGAGCAACGGAAAAGGAACGTTAACCATGACCGGAAATCTGGGAACCGTGATGAAAGAATCAGCAACCATTGCACTGGAATATATTAAAGCAAGACATGACGAACTGGGAATACCACAGGAGGAACTGGATAAGAAAAACATCCACGTTCACGTTCCTGAAGGGGCAACTCCTAAGGATGGGCCATCAGCAGGTATTGCCATGCTGACTTCTATGGTTTCTTCTTTCAAAAATAAAAAGGTAAAACCTCACCTTGCGATGACAGGAGAAATTACACTAAGAGGAAAAGTTCTTCCTGTAGGGGGAATTAAAGAAAAACTTCTTGCTGCAACCAGAGCTGGAGTTAAAGATGTCATATTGTGTGATGCCAACAGAAAAGATGTAGAAGAGATCAAAAAGGACTATTTAAAAAACCTGAAAGTTCACTATGTCAGCAGAATGGAGGAGGTCATAGACATCGCTATTGAAAAATAATTCATTATAACATATCAACTTCTCAATAAAGAAACACGTTTCGGATATCCGGAACGTGTTTCTGTTTGATGTTAACCCGTATAAAATACGTTCAGTCTTCATTTTGATGGAATAAAATTTGCTGTGCTAAAAATAAAACTCAAGTTGATCCCTAAATAATTTCTCAATTCATTGGGTTTTCTTATTTTTAATCCATACTGCATATTTTAAATTATGAATTTTCTTAGACTCCCTTTCCTTACCAAGCTTACATTGGTTGTAATTTCTATTATTGGCATTGGTTATCTGCTGGCATTAGGACAGAGTATTCTAGCTCCATTTTTCTTTGCATTCCTGATGGCTATGCTATTTTTGCCGGTAGCCACTTTCATGGAAAGAAAGCTCAGATTTCCAAGGTCTGTATCTACAATGACTTCCGTTTTTATCATGTTGGTCATTTTAAGTGGGGTGATATATTTTTTCAGTACCCAGCTGTCTGACTTCAGTAAGGATCTTCCTCATCTCAGAGAGCAGTTTACCACTTTATTTAATAATCTTCAGCATTGGGTTTCTAAAACATTCAATGTCAAAGTAGATGAACAGGTAGATTATATCAACCAGGGGCTGAATAAACTTTTATCTTCTTCAGGGGCTATTTTAGGATTTACATTTGGAATATTTTCAACAGGATTCGGGTTTATTCTATTTTTCACGTTGTTCTTTATCTTCATTTTAAATTACCGAAGACTTTTAAATAATTTTATTGTTACTGTTTTTAACGAAAGACATAAGAACAGTGTTCAAGAAGCGGTAACAGAGATTCGCGTGATGACCAAAAAATATATTTTCGGTCTTTTTCTTCAGGTTATTATTGTATCCACACTTACCTCTATCGTTCTCACTGTTTTAGGCGTGAAATATGCCATCCTTTTAGCGGTCCTAACAGGCCTGCTCAATGTTATTCCATATCTTGGAATTTTCATCTCTCTCGTCATATCCTGTTTTATTGCATTTGCTACCTCTACACCATCTACCTGTATTTATGTTATTATTGGCTATATTGGAGTACATGCTGTGGATGGAAATATTGTTCTGCCATTTGTAGTAGGTTCAAAAGTAAAAATCAACGCATTATTTTCTTTTATCGGAATTCTTTTAGGAGAACATCTTTGGGGAATAGCAGGAATGTTTCTGTGTATTCCAGCCATTGCAATCATTAAAATCATCTGTGAAAAAGTAGATGATTTAAAACCTTGGGGAAAACTGCTTGGGGAAGAACAAAAACCTAATAAAAAGAAGAAAAGCTATAAGATTTCGAAGAATATTACCCTCGAGGAAATGGATTAGGCATAGGTATCAAACCACAAACAAAGAGCAGTACTTAAAACACACCAATATCAAAAAAGAAACACGGAAATTGTAATTTTTATTAAAAATAAATAAACAAATCTCATATTTGTTTTACATTTGATATAAAATTATCAATTATGAAAATCGTAAAATTCATTTTCTGTCTGTTGTTCGCACTTACTTTTATCAATGCGGGCTTAACCAAGTTTTTCCAGTATGCTCCCATGCCTAAAATGACGGATGAGCAGGTGAAAATATACGCTGCTTTCACTGAAATTGGCTGGCTAATGCCTTTGGTAGGCGTTGTAGAAATTGTTGGAGGGATATTATTTATTTTCCCAAAAACCAGAGCGTTGGGCGCAATTATCATATTACCTGTCATGGTAGGAATATTCCTTCAAAATGTATACAGAGACCCATCCCAAATGGGGATAGGCATGTCTATTGTTTTGCTTCTAATTAATCTTTGGGTAATTCTTGATAATAAAGAAAAGTACAGGAATTTAATCAGTTAATAATTAGATCGCAGGTGGCAGATAACAGGAGATCACTATGCAGTTGTACTCCAAAATTTATGTTGTTTAGAACAACAAATCATAAAAATTTTACAGGCTGCAACCCGCTCCCTTACTATCTGCCACTATATCCTAAACAAATGCACTGAATCCTGTGATCGAACGTCCTACGATCAGAGAGTTTATTTCTTTTGTTCCTTCATAAGAATAAATAGCTTCTGCGTCGGCAACAAATCTTGCCACATCGTATTCCAGCAAGATTCCGTTTCCACCCATTACTTCTCTGGCCCTGGACACAATATCTCTTGTTCTAAGGGTACAGAAAACTTTAGCTAAAGAAGCATGTTCGTCTTTTAAAATCCCTTCATCCTGCATTTCAGACAATCTGAAAACCATTGTCTGCATCGCAGTAAGATTGGATAACATTTCCACTAAGTGCCCCTGAATCATCTGAAATGCAGCAATTGGTCTTCCAAACTGCTCCCTCTTTCGGGTATAATCCAAAGCACTTTCATAAGCACCCCTTGCACAGCCTGTAGCCATCCAGGCCACTCCTGCCCTGGTCATCCGAAGTACTTTTCCGGTATCTTTAAATGAGTTGGCATTCTGAAGTCTGTTTTCTTCAGTCACCACACAGTCTTTTAAAGTAATAAGGCCATTCTGAACAATTCTTAAGGCCATTTTCCCTTTGATTTTTTCTACAGAGAATCCGGGATTGTCTTTTTCTACAATAAAGCCTTTTACTTCTCCGCTATCCAAATCTCTTGCCCAGATAATGATAATATCTGCAAATGTTGCATTTCCAATCCATTTTTTCTGTCCGTTAAGAATCCAGCCCTCATCTGTTTTTCTGCATGTCACGGTAAGACCTCCTGCAGCTCCGGATCCCACTTCGGGCTCTGTAAGTCCGAAAGCTCCTATCTTTTCAAATTTCTGCATTTGGGGAAGCCATTTCTGTTTTTGCTCTTCTGAACCGCAAATGTAAATAGAACCCATAGCCAGCCCGGACTGCACTCCAAAAAAGGTGGCAATTGATGCATCTACTCTAGCCATTTCCATAGCAATAACACCTTCCATCAAAAAAGGCATTCCCGGACAACCGTATCCTTCATAGGTAACACCACAGATATCGAGTTTCTGAAATTTAGGAATCAGTTCAAAAGGAAATTCGTCTCTCAACCAATAATGGTTCACCAAAGGCTTCACTTCTTTTTCCATAAAAGCTCTTACTTTAAGCTGTATTTCCCGCTGCTCAGGAGTTAAGGTGTGGTAGATATCATAAAAATCACCGTCAATAGGTGGAAGCTCTTTCTTTTTCTTATCCGAATCCAGCATTTTCATAAGCCCTGTAAGCTGTTTATCATCCAGTTTTGAAAAATTTTGCATCAGTTTTGGTAAGTCCACTTTTTTAGAGATTGTACTCAATTGATCAAAATCTATAGACGTGAATAGTCCTATCGCGTTTCTTATTTTAGAAAAGGTATTTGACATAATGATTATTTGTGGGTTTGGTTTGTAAAAGATAAGCAAAAATTACTCCGAAAAAAAACAACACTCATTGGGCCAGTTTTACAAAACACTTAAATTCAATATATTACAACAGAATATTTTCTTTACAAGTCTTTTACTTCAGTTTTTCAAGCATTACAAAAGATCCTGCCCCAACTTTGACCTAAACAAAACATTAAACCCCACACTATGAAAACTACTTACATTACACTATCGCTATCTGCAGTTCTTTTGTTAGGAATCTCTTCATGTAAAAAAGGAGAAGTAGCTTCTACAGAGCTTGAAGCCTATGCCAGTGCAGATTCAACAGCAACCATTGTATCAGACAGCATCTCATCAGTGGCTACGATGAAAGTAAAAGACAAGCAGTTCATCAAAACTGCGGATATTAATATGGAGGTAAAAGATGTTTATAATACAACCCTCTCTATCGAAAAATCAGTTCAGGATCTTGGTGGATTTGTAGTTAAAAGTAATCTTCAAAGTAATATCGTTTCGGAAAACACTTATAATACCTCTAATGAAGAAGCGATGCTGATTAAAAAATATCAGACAGAAAATACGATGCAGGTACGTGTTCCCACGGAAAAACTAGGCGAGCTTCTGACCTTGGTTAATAACAATAAACTATTCCTTAATTCCAGATCTGTTAACGCGGAAGATATCACAGCCAGCATTAAATATGCAGAAATGGAAGGTAAGAGAAACCAAAAAACATCTGAAAACATCGGCCAACTGAAAACAGATAAGGATAAAGTAAAGCTTGATGATGAAAACATGGCAGAGGGAAATATCCAAAAGCTGACCAGTATGGATACAACTGATAATCTGAAGTACAGTACCGTTGATATCTACATCAAAGAACCCAAATTACGCATTGCAGAAATCGCCATTACCAATACTAACAGTATTGACAATAAATATAAATTCAATTTTATATACCAGGTGAAAGAAGGTTTTGTATATGGATTTTATCTGATTCAGAATATTATAGTAGCGCTTATCAATATTTGGCCTCTCTTACTCATTGCAGGTATAGGTATTTATTTTTTCAGAAAAAGAAAAACAGCAAAGCATGAGCAGTCAAAAATATCGGAATAAAAAAAACACCTAACCAATTGGTTATCATCATAATTTTAGATTTTACAACCTCCTTTTTTAAGGAGGTTTTTATTTTTTTTCAAAAAAAACTGTAACGATTGCAGCACCACATTTACCTACTGTTTAAAGAATAAGAAATCAAAAAAAATTAATAATATGAAAAATTTAGTAAAACTTGGATTCGCAGCATTATTATCAATGAATACGATGACCACAAAAGCACAGAAATCAACTCCCAGCAATGACAACAGCCTGCTATGGGAAGTATCCGGGAATGGTCTCTCCAAACCTTCTTATATTACCGGAACTTTTCATATCTTATGCAGTAAAGATTTTGAAATAAAACCCAAGGTATTGAAAGCTCTTGAGAAGTCTGACAATTTTGTCATGGAGATCAATTATACAGATCCTGCTGAAATAAAATCACTACAAAAAATGTATCAGACAGATAAAAAAATATCAGAACAGCTTTCTCCGAATGAAGCCAAAGAACTGAATACAATTCTGGCTGATTATGGGACAGATCTAAAAAGTATAGACTCCTCAAGTCCACAAGCACTTTATGCTCTACTTTCCACTAAAGCAATACCATGTCCCCAGACTGAAATAAAGCTCTATGAAATGGAACTTCTCCAGAAAGCAATAAAAGATAAAAAAACGATCAAAGGTCTTGAAAAGGTAGAGGATCAGATGAAGAGCATTAATGAAGCTTATAATCTGAGAAGTACAATCACCCAATTAAAAATGGGTAAGGAATATGAAATCCTTTTTAAACAGATGATAGAAGCTTTTAAAAATGAAAATATCCACTTACTTTATAGTCTTTTTAAGGATGAAAGATTTATGAATACCCAACAGGAAAAAGTAATGCTCACCAACAGAAATCAAAACTGGGTAAAAGCAATGCCTGAAATAATGAAAAACCAAAGTTCTTTATTTGCCGTGGGCGGATCTCATCTTATGGGTGAAAATGGTATCATCCCTCTTCTGCAGTCAAAAGGTTATACTGTAAAGCCTGTATCAAGTTTATAATCATAACCAAACCATGAAACTATTGTGAGTAATCCAACTGAAACAGCTTTTTTAAAGCTTGTCAACCAGCACAAGGGTATTTTGTACAAAGCCTCACGGATCTACGCAGATTCCACTGAGGACCGGGAAGACCTGCAGCAGGAAATTCTTATCCAGCTATGGAAATCTTACCAAAACTTTAAAGGAAACAGTGAATTCTCAACATGGATGTACCGTGTCGCCATCAATACTTCCATTACTTATTTAAAAAAAGAAAAACAGAGAACCAATACCCATACAGACCCTTCTCATCATTTTGAAGTAGCGCAGGAAGACTACAACCCGGCAAAAGATAGGCAGCTGGAAATTTTTTACAGCGCCGTACAGGAACTCAATTCGTTGGAAAAAGCCGTCATATTTTATTTCATGGAGGGGATGTCTCATAAGGAAATCGGAAGCAATCTGGGACTCAGCGAAGGCAATGCCCGCGTAAAACTTAACAGAACAAAAGAAAAAATACAGCAAATCATAAAAAAATCAGGTTATGAATTTTGATCAATTAAAAGAACAATGGAATAATGAAGACCATAACGTCCAAATTCCAGATACTATAGAAAAGCTAAAAGAAAGCAAACATCCTATTTCAAAAATCCAGAAAAACATGAAAAAGGAATTCCCAATGCAGGTGGTTGCCATCATCCTTATTGGTTTTTTCCCTCTTCAACTGGGATTCCCATCTTCGCAATACATCATCTACTATATATCTTATACGATGATGGTTGTTATATCCTCTTATTACCTTTATGGATTTTATAAGTTTTATAAACAAACTGAACTGTATACAGGCAATACTAAAAACAGCCTTTGGAAGATATACCATGAGCTGAGATTGAATATGGAAAGATACCAGTCTTTCGGGTTTTTGTTACTCCCTCATTTTCTTATCACCATTGGCCTGGAGATCTATAATCTTTTGGAAAAAAAGGGGAAAACCTTGTCTGAACTTACCAATTCCTATCAGCAAGCTTTGATAATAGCCGTATTATTGGGAACACTTTCTATTGTAGTAAGTATTGTTCTATGGACAAAATATATCTATGGACGCAATGCCAATCAGCTGGAAAATATCCTGAATGAAATGGATGAATAATATAAACCCAACCTTTTAATCAGTAAAAAAAACAAAGCCTCGGATCCTATCTGAGGCTTTGTTCTTTAAAAAAATGTTATTTATCATCTTCAAATTTATTTGAGGTTTTATTTTTCCTTAAATTTGCAGATCAGAAATAAAGTCTTATGAATTTTTAAAAATGTTTATTCTCTGAACTCTAATTCCCGAAAAATATGCTATCAAAAATAAATCCTATACAAACTAACAGCTGGAAAGCTCTTGACGAACATTTTGCAGGAAACGATTTTGACCTGAGAAGCCTTTTCCAGTATAATCCGAATCGTTTTTCAGAATTTTCTTTACAAAAGGACAATTATCTTTTTGATTATTCTAAAAACTTAATTGATTCGAGAACAAAAGAACTTCTGTTACAACTGGCCGAAGAATGCCAGTTGAAAGAAGCCATTTCAAAAATGTTCTCTGGTGATAAAATCAACGAGACAGAAGGAAGAGCAGTATTGCATACCGCGTTAAGAGATTTTTCTGACCGCGAAATTCTTGTAGACGGTGAAAATATCAAACCACAGATCAAAAGAGTTCTTGATCACATGAAAGCCTTCTCCGAAAAAATCATATCGGGAGAACACAAAGGTTTCAGTGGAAAAGAGATCACAGATGTCGTGAATATAGGTATTGGAGGTTCAGATTTAGGACCGGTCATGGTATGTTCTGCTTTAAAGCATTTTAAAACCAGACTGGATGTTCATTTTGTATCCAATGTAGATGGCAATCATATCGCAGAGGTAGTTAAGAAATTAAACCCTGAAACCACTTTATTCATCATTGCTTCCAAGACCTTTACGACCCAGGAAACAATGACGAATGCGAACTCAGCAAAAGACTGGTTCCTGAAAGCTGGAAAACAGGAAGATGTAGCAAAACACTTTGTAGCCTTATCTACCAACATTGAGGAAGTTAAAAAATTCGGAATTGCAGAAGAAAATATTTTTGAATTCTGGGATTGGGTAGGCGGAAGATATTCACTTTGGAGTGCTATCGGATTAAGCATTGTTCTTGCTGTAGGATATGAAAATTTCGAACAGCTGTTAAGAGGTGCTTTTGATACCGACCAACACTTCCAAACTGCAGACTTCTCCGAAAACGTTCCGGTTTTAATGGGACTTTTAGGAATCTGGTACCGTAATTTTTATGCGGCGACCAGCTACGCTATTCTGCCATACTCTCAGTATTTAGACAGGTTTGCAGCTTATCTTCAACAGGGAGACATGGAAAGCAATGGAAAATGCGTAGACAGAAACGGAGAATTTGTAGAATATGAAACCGGACCAATTATCTGGGGAGAACCGGGAACAAACGGACAGCATGCATTTTACCAACTGATCCACCAGGGTACCGAATTGATTCCGGCAGACTTTATAGCTTATGCAAAAAGCGCTAACGAGGTATCTGATCACCAGGAAAAATTGCTGGCTAACTTCTTCGCACAAACAGAAGCCCTTGCTTTTGGTAAAACTGAAGAAGAAGTAGAACAAGAGCTTATCAATGCCGGGAAATCCGATGAGGAAATAGATCGACTGTTGAACTTTAAGGTTTTCCATGGAAACACACCCACTAACTCAATGATATTCAAAGAGCTAACCCCATTTTCACTAGGACAGCTTATTGCCATGTATGAGCATAAAATTTTTGTTCAGGGGGTGATCTGGAATATTTTCAGCTTCGATCAGTTTGGAGTGGAATTAGGTAAAGTGTTAGCTAATAAAATCCTTCCGGAACTGGAGAACAATGAGCCCATAGATTCACATGACAGCTCTACCAACGGATTGATTAATTATTATAAAGAAAATAAATAGTCTATAAAAAAGAAGATTCCGGAGAAATCATGTAGAGAAAGAAGAGGCTGGTGAATTTCAGGATATCATTGTATTCAATAAAATCTAAATAAAAGTAAAAAAAGTAAAAATGGCAGAAATTCTTGACGGACTTAAAGTATCCAAAGAAATAAAAGCAGAGATCAAGGTTGAAGTAGATAAGATCCTTGAAAGCAAAAGAAGAGCACCCCACTTAGTGGCAATTCTTGTTGGAAACAACGGGGCAAGCAAGGCTTATGTGAATGCTAAAGTAAAAGACTGTGAAGAAGTAGGATTTCAATCCAGCTTGGTTAAATTTCCAAGTACGGTTTCTGAATCTGAATTGCTGGAAAAAATTGACGAACTGAACAAATCTAAAGCAGTAGACGGATTTATCGTTCAGCTACCTTTACCAGATCAGGTGGATCAGGAAAAAATTATCAATGCAATCGACCCAAGAAAAGATGTGGATGGATTCCACCCTGAAAACTTTGGAAAGATGGCTTTGGAAATGGATACTTTCTTACCGGCTACCCCTTTTGGTATCTTAACTTTACTGGAGAGATACAACATTGAAACTAAAGGAAAAGACTGTGTAATTATCGGAAGAAGTAAAATTGTAGGAAGACCAATGAGTATTCTTATGGGAAGAAAAGATTTCCCTGGAAATTCTACGGTTACCCTTACCCACTCTTACACTAAAGATATTGAAGAATATACTAAAAAAGCAGACATTGTAATTACCGCTTTAGGAGATCCTCATTTCTTAAAAGGAGAAATGATCAAAGAGGGTGCTGTGATTGTTGACGTAGGAATTACAAGAGTAGATGATGATTCTCCAAAAGGATATTATCTGGCAGGTGATGTAGATTTTGACAGCTGTGCAGCTAAAGCAAGCTGGATCACTCCGGTACCTGGAGGAGTAGGCCCTATGACAAGAGCAATGTTAATGAAAAACACCATCATTGCTTATAAAACTTCGGTCTATAACGACTAATTTTAAAAATGAACAAAGAAGAAGATATTTTATTAAAAGAAGGTAAAATGCTCCCTGTAATGGAGCATTTTTACACTTTACAGGGAGAAGGAGCCCATACGGGAAAAGCCGCCTATTTCATCAGATTGGGAGGTTGTGATGTAGGATGTCACTGGTGTGATGTAAAAGAAAGCTGGGATCCTGAACTTCATCCTTTGATGAATGCTACAGAGATTGCTGAAACAGCAGCTAAACATTGTAAAACTGTTGTTCTGACAGGAGGAGAACCCCTTATGTGGAACTTAGAGATTCTTACCTCTAAATTAAAAGAATTAGGATGTACTATTCATATTGAAACTTCTGGAGCATATCCTATGAGTGGACATCTGGACTGGATCACTCTTTCCCCGAAGAAAACAGGATTACCAAAAGAAGAGATTTATCAAAAGGCTCATGAGCTTAAAGTCATCATTTTCAATAACAACGACTTTAAATTTGCTGAAGAACAGGCTGCAAAAGTTTCTGACAAGTGTAGGCTATACCTTCAAAGCGAATGGAGTAAGAGAAATGACATGTATCCAAAGATTACGGATTTCATTCTGGAACATCCGGAATGGCAGGCCTCTGTTCAGACCCATAAATACCTGAATATCCCATAAAAATACGTAAATTAGCTAGTCGTATTTTTTAAAAACTGATAGATGCAGAGAATTCGATACTCTAGATACCTGAAATCGATTATTATTTTGCTTGACCTAATGGTTATTGCATCTATCTTCATATTTTTTTTTATAAGCAGAAACGAAAGTTTAAAATACCATAAGGAAACCTGGTATCAAAATATTTTTTCTTTGATTTTGTTATTTTTGTTCTGGGTACTTTTAAGTGGTAGGACAAAAATTTACAATATTCCAAGGAATCTGACCTATACCCTTTTCCTTGAACGCCTTTTTATCCATTTCCTCTTTTTTATACTGGGAGTTCTGCTTATTGGAAAAGTAAGTAAAAATGTTTTTTTCAATTCTGATATTTACTGGCTTTCGTTTTACCTTTTGGCTTTTATTTTTCTGGCAAAATCTATCATTTATTTTACCATCAAGTATTTCCGTTCACTGGGGATCAATTATAGGAATGTAATGTTTCTGGGAAATAACGATTCTACGGGAATCCTTAAAAATATTTTTGAAGCCAGAAAAGATTATGGATACCGGATATTTGAATATGAATATGCAGATATAAATACGGATGAATTAGTTGGTTTTTGGAAAAAAAATGGGATACATACCCTATTTTTATCCACAGAAAATTCATTTAACGAAAATACGGAAACAAAAATTTTTAAGCTGGCAGAAGATCATAAGGTGCATATCTCGCTAATTCCGAGTATAACACAAAGTGATTTTTTCCTTTATGATCTCGGATATATCCAGACCCAACCCGTTCTTAACCAGGCAAGATATCCATTAGATTATTACTCTAATTTTCTGGTGAAAAGAACTTTTGATATTGTTTTTTCCATTATAATATTAGTTTTCATCTGCTCCTGGGCATTCCCTATTATTGCTGTTTTAATTAAAGCCAGCTCTAAAGGGCCGGTTTTCTTCCTGCAAAAGAGGTATGGCTTCCACGAAGAAGTCTTCAACTGTTTAAAGTTCAGAACCATGGTTCCCAATGATGAATCTGCTACCAGTACAACCAGGGAAAATGATTCAAGAATTACGAAAGTCGGGAAGTTTCTGAGAAAAACCAGTATGGATGAACTTCCTCAGTTTATCAATGTACTGAAAGGAGAAATGTCTGTCGTAGGCCCACGCCCTCATATGCTGGCCGTAGATAATTATTATAAGCCGAAAATCGGAAGATATAGCTTAAGAAGTATGGTCAATCCCGGGATTACTGGTCTTGCACAGGTAAGCGGTTTGCGGGGTGATTTTGGAGATGTGGAAGTAGAAATGAAAAAGCGGGTTCTGGCAGATGCCTTCTATGTAAGAAACTGGAGTTTCGTATTGGATATGGTTATTATTTTAAAAACAGTTTTATTGGTTATAGGTGGAGATAAAAACGCAAAATAAGGTGTAAAGCAATAGAAAAAAAATTCAATTTTAACACTTATCTGGGTTCCTGTCTTGGTATCAACCTTAGCCCAATTCAATAAAAAAGTCTAATTTAGCGCTATGTTAAAAAAGTTTTTCACAGCAGTAGGGGAATACATGATTCTACTGGGAAAATCCCTACAGAAACCTCAGAAAATGAAGGTTTTCTGGAAGCTGTTCATGAGAGAAATTAATGATTTAGGGGTCAATTCTTTTGGCCTTGTTATCTTCACTTCTATATTCGTAGGGGCAGTAGTTGCCATTCAGATGTTCAACAATTTTGATGCATCCTCGTTTCCTATTCCTCCTTCATTTGTAGGATATGCCACAAAAGCAGTACTTGTCTTAGAGTTTGCTCCTACAATTATCAGTTTAATTCTGGCCGGTAAAGTAGGCTCTTATATTGCTTCCAGTATTGGAACAATGAGAGTTTCCGAGCAGATAGATGCACTAGACATTATGGGAGTTAACTCACCTAATTTTTTGATTTTTCCTAAAATTATTGCCTGTATGCTTTTTAACCCTCTTCTTATCGCCATCAGTATCGTATTTGGTATCGGCGGCGGATATATTGCAGGGATCTTAACAGGAAACTGGACAGAAAACGATTATATTGTAGGGATTCAAATGTATATGCCTAATCTCTTTATATATTATGCATTTAGCAAAACTATCGTTTTTGCTTTCATCATTGCTACCGTTCCTTCTTATTTCGGATATAATGTAAAAGGCGGATCTCTGGAAGTTGGTAGAGCCAGCACGCAGGCTGTGGTATGGACAATGGTATTCATTATCATTTCGGAATTAATTTTAACCCAATTAATATTAAGCTAATGATTGAGGTAAAAGATCTTAAGAAAAGTTTTGGAGATGTTGAAGTACTTAAGGGAATTTCAACTTCATTTGATAAAGGAAAGGTAAATCTGATCATTGGACAAAGTGGTTCCGGGAAAACGGTTTTTCTTAAAAGTCTATTGAATGTTTATATGCCCTCATCCGGAGAAATCTTATTCGACGGAAGGAATGTCAATACAATGACAAGAGACGAAAAACAACATCTTCGTTCAGAAATTGGAACGGTATTCCAGGGAAGTGCGCTATTTGATTCTTTAACAGTGGAAGAAAATATTATGTTCCCACTGGATATGTTTACCAACCTTACCTATAGAGAGAAAAAGAAAAGGGTTTTTGAGGTAATAGGCAGAGTTCACCTTGACAAAGCTGATAAAAAATATCCATCTGAAATCTCTGGGGGAATGCAGAAAAGGGTAGCCATTGCAAGAGCCATTGTAAACAATCCTAAATATTTATTCTGTGACGAACCCAATTCAGGGTTAGATCCATATACTTCCAAAATCATTGATGATCTTCTCTATGAAATCACCAAGGAATATAATACGACTACGATCATCAATACACACGATATGAACTCTGTAATGACGATTGGTGAGAAAATTGTATATCTGAGATTAGGAATCAAAGAGTGGGAAGGAAATAAAGATATCCTGATCACTGCGGGCAATAAAAATCTGATCGATTTCGTTTATTCTTCAGAACTGTTTAAAGAGCTGCGAGAATATTTGCTTGAAAATAATAAAACAATTGAAAATACAAATACAAAAATAGACGATAATGAAAAAGGCACTTAGTATAGCATTAATAGGGTTTTCAATGTGGGCTTCAGCACAGATCTCACTGGCAGGTAAAGCCAATTTAATATTTCCTACAGGTTCTCCTTCATGGTCAAACATCAAAGGAACTGTGAATGATGCTATTGAAGGAACAGGAAAAAATAATGTAGGTTTCAATGTGGGGCTTTCCCTAAAAGTAGGTCTTCCTACTTCATTATTTGTAATGCCTGAAATCTATTATACTCACTTCAAAAATGAGTTCACGACAGAGAATACAACTTTTGATGTAAAAAGTAACCGTATAGACGTTCCGGTTCTTTTAGGGTATAATCTTTTAGGAAATATGTTGGGCGTATTTGTAGGTCCTGTAGGAAGCTTCAATTTGAGCAAGGATAATACTTACAATGACTTCAAAGAAAATTCCAAAAACGATTTTACAGTAGGATACCAGTTTGGAGCACAGCTTGAAATTAAGAAGCTGATTGTCAATGCAAGGTATGAAGGAGCATTCAGTAAGGATGAAAGAAACTTTATCAATAAAGTTTCAGGATCTGAGATCAGATATGACAACAGACCTAACTTATTTATGGTAGGTTTAGGATATAAGTTTTAATCAACTATCGAAAATAACAACTTTAAATCCTCAAATTTTATATTTGAGGATTTTTATTTTGACTTTCTTCAAGCTCTGCCTGTCTTTTAGCAATCTCAGCAGCCTGTTTTTCAAGGTCTTCTTTATCCTTTTGCAACTGCTTGAATTCTTTTTTCTTTTGTTCTGCCTTTATAGCACTTCCTTTACTTACATAGCCTACCATTCCTCCAATAATTAATCCTATTCCTACTCCTGCCATCATCCCCATAATATGAGAAATTTTAATCTGCTCTACAGCAAAATCAGTAGTTAAATAAAAAAGTAAAGCGGAAACAGCTAACAGTATAAGTCCGGTAATTGATAAACTCTTCATAATATTGTGTTTAGGTGGTTAATTAAAAAAGCCTTACCAAATTTACTAAAAATTTAATAAGGCTTACTCAAGATTAAAATTCTATACGATTATATTTTCCCGCCAGCAGCCTTATAATATTCTAAAGCTTTAGGAAGGTCCTTATTAATATCTGAAATTCTGGTTTCCGGATTCGGGTGGGTAGACAGGAATTCCGGCTGTCTGTTTCCTGAAGATGCAGCTTCCATTCTATTCCAGAAAGGAATCGCAGCTCTAGGATCATATCCTGCCATAGACATCAGATAAAGTCCCATTTCATCGGCTTCAGACTCTTGTCCTCTTCCGTATTTCAATAAAGCAACCTGAGATCCGATAGGATATACCTTTTGAAAAACACCTGCCCATTGTGCATTTGAAATAGTTCCTCCCAAAATAGCTCCTCCGTATTGTGCTACCATAGCCTGAGAAATTCTTTCATTTCCGTGTCCTGCCAATGCATGGGAAACTTCATGTCCCATTACTACAGCAAGTCCGTTATCATCTTTCGTTACCGGCAAAATCCCTGTATAAACAGCTACTTTACCTCCTGGCATACACCATGCATTCAACTCACTACTCTGTAAAAGATTAAATTCCCAGTTGTAGCTGGAAAGATCTGCCGATCTTCCAATGCTCTGATAATATCTTTCTGCTGCGTTTTTAATTCTACTTCCAACATTTGCCACTCTCTTTGCATCTGCCGTACCGGTAATCACTTTACCTTTAGACAATGTCGTTCTGTATTCCTGCGCAGACATTGTTAAAATTTCCGAGTTGTTGGCCAACTGTAACGATGATCTCCCGGTAATCGGGTTCGTAGTACAGGCAACAGCCGACAGAGCAATAGCTCCTATTCCAAATAGATGTGTAACTTTCATAGTTTGAGTGTTAATAATTCAACCTTAACAATTTTTATTCCAAAACAGTATGAAAAAAATATATTTGCATACATTTTGCTATTTAAAATTAATAATTTAATTCGATCATGAAAAAGTTTATTTCTTTCTTATTTGCTTTTGGATTGTTGTTCTTTTTTCAGAACTGCGCTTCTCAAGGTTCAGTAGATCCAAAAACAGTAGAAACTTTAGTGGATTCACAGGAGTTTACATTCTATGCACAAAGGGCAAATCCTACAAACTATGATGTGATCAACGTGATGAATTCAATGCCGAATTCCACAGCTACAAGAGTACTGAATCTGAATGGGGATTACACGATTGATCTCAGTAAAAATAATATGGTTGTCGTTCTTCCTTATTTTGGAAGAGCATTTAGCCCTAATTACGGAAATCCCGATCAGAATAGCTACAGATTTACATCAAAAGATTTTACCATAAATAAATCACAAACTAAAAAAGGAAAATGGGTTCTCAAGATCAGGCCTAATGATGTAAGTAACGTTAGTGACATCAATATTGAGATCTTCAAAAATGGTAAAGCATTTGTTTCAATAGGAAGTAGTGACAGACAGCCTATTACCTATGATGGATATATTGGAAAAACTGAAATAAAAAAAGATAAGGAAAACTAATCCTTATTTTCTTTAGATTTAGATAGAAACATTTCAACAAATAATTTTGCTTCAGTGCTTGGGCTTGAAACCATCTCTGAAGCATTTTTTTTGTGCATCAAATAAGCTTCTTCCACGGATTCACTTTTTTTCATCAAGGCTAGAATATATTCCTGAACCCAATATTCAAACCTTTTTTCGGCCTGTAGAATTCGGATTTCTTCAAACCGACCACTTTTTTTCTTCAGCTCAATAAATTCAGTAATCGTATCATATATTTCTTTCAAGCCTTCATTATGTAAGGCAGATCCCAATAAAACCGGGATTTTCCATCCTTTTTCTTTAGGAGGAATAAAATCTAAAGCTCTTTTTAATTCTAATCTTGTGTTTTTGGCTTTCTGAAAATTATCCTGATCTACTTTATTGATAAAGATTAGATCTACCATTTCCATGATTCCACGTTTTATTCCCTGAAGTTCATCTCCGCCGCCGATAATTTTAAGAAATAAAAAAACATCTGTAATATCTGCAACCAATACTTCCGACTGTCCTACTCCAACAGTTTCAATGAGTATATAATCATAACCTGCAGCTTCGCAGATCATCATGGTTTCAAAAGTTGTATTGGCAACTCCTCCTAAGAACCCAGAACTTGGGGAGGGGCGAATGAAAGCATTTTCTTCCTTGGCAAGTTCTTCCATCCTGGTTTTATCTCCCAAAATACTTCCTTTATTGATAGAAGAGCTGGGATCAATGGCTAAAACAGCAACTTTTTGACCCTGGGCAATAGCCAGTCTTCCGAAATTTTCAATGAAAGTAGATTTCCCTGCACCGGGTACTCCTGTAACACCTACTCTGACAGATTTTCCTGTAAGGGGCATTATTTTTTTCAGAAGTTCTTCTGCCTGCACCCTGTGCTCTGCCTTTTTACTTTCAACCAATGTAATAGCTTTTGCAATCAGGCGCTTGTTTCCTGATTGTATTCCTTCTATTAAGTCTTCTGTAGAAAATTTCATTGGTTCAAAAATAATTAATTAAATGGGAATGACCAATAATTAATGGGGAATGATGAACCAGATATGGGTGACCATTTGAGCAAAATCTATTTCCTAATATGTTTTTAATTTTTATTTCTTCTAAATTAAAACTACAACGCCGTGTATCAATGGCTTAGAGAATTTGTTACATTTGTTATCTATCAAAATAAGAAACATGAAAAAACTCATCGCTGTAGCGTCATTTACTTTCATTTTATTGGTTTCCTGTACACCAAAAGCATCTACATCTGCTGTGGGATCTTCAACCTCAACGGCAGAACAAATTGCTCAGGGAAAAACAATTTTTGAAAATTCATGTGCAAAGTGTCATAAATTACCTGATCCTACCTCTCACAATCCTGTACAATGGGTAGGAATTATGAATTCTATGGCTCCAAAAGCAAAATTAAACGATGATCAGCACCAATGGGTTTATGATTATATCATTTCTATGAAAAAATAACACCAAATCCCAATAGCTTTATGAAAAAACTTATCTTAACCGGCATCGCAGCATCAGCATTTCTGGTATCCTGCGGACCAAAAAGTGTGGCTGTAACAGGGCCAAAGTATACCTCATCTGAGCAGTTGGCACAGGGAAAAACCATTTTTGAAAACTCCTGTGCAAAATGTCATAAGCTGCCAGAACCTACCAAGCATGACGACAAGGGATGGATCAACACTTTAAGCAGAATGGCTCCAAAGGCTAAACTGACTGATGACCAGCATCAAATGGTGTATGACTATCTGATCTCTGTAAATAAAAAATAAGCTTCCAATTGGAAGCTTATTTTTTTTATGAATTCTTTAAGCAAAGACTTATCTTACAATAAGCTTTTCAACCTGTACTTTATCTCCCTGTCGGATATGAACCATATAAACTCCTTTCTGCAAATCTTTTGTAGAAATTGCTTTTTTGGATGTCGATTCCCTGGAATCGAAGAACACTAATTTTCCGGACATATCAAACATTGTAATTTTAACTTGTTTGTTGGATTTATCTATGTTTCCTACAAAAAACTCATCATATGTAGGGTTAGGGAAAATAATGAATTTTTGGTCTGCTGTTTTAACATCCTGCGTCGATAAAGCAGAATTACACTCCTGAGGTACTGTTAAATCTTCCACCTGATCATTCGCTACAGATTTAACTCCTGCTGAAGCATTAACCCCTAAACCTCTTTTAGCAAATACATTCCAGATCATACATTTATCTGCACCGGCATTTTTAACAGCATCAGCCTGAAGAATAGCATCCCTTCCTTCAATAAAAGAAGGATTACAAGCCTGAAGTTTAATTGCGTCCATTACAATTTGTAATGCTCTGGCATTTCCTGAAGTCGGACTTGCCATCACATCACTATTATAGCCATATTTTTCAATATACTTCCATGTAAGATCCCATAGCATAGTTGTCCAGATAAATCCCATACCATGCGGAACAACTGCTGTATTTGTTTTTGCATAAGTATAGTTATTTACTGAAAAATCCGGAGAATATTTTGCAGGCCTGATACCTACTGCCGTTGTTGGTTGCCCATAAGGATATGTTCCCATTCCTCTAGCTAAAGAAAATGTATCTCCTGGTCTTGTTGTTATCATTAAAGCAAAATAATCTGACCATCCTTCACCCATTTGCTCTTTGGAAGCATCCTCATCAAGACATCCATATCCTTGCCCCGTTAATCTATTTGAAATCCCATGCCCGTATTCATGGGCAATAATACCGTTATCAAAACTGGAATGTTTAAAGCCATTAAAATCATATTTTAAAGTGACATTAATTGTTGTTCCGCCTGTAATCTGACTAGCAATATAGTCTCCTTCAGATTTCCCAATCATAATGGCTGGAATTGTAACTCCAGAGACAGTATTATCTCTCCCCATAGCCTGCATAGGATCACTATTAACGGGATCATAAATAATAGCTCCAATAGCTCCTGCATTCTGCATATTTTTGGTCTTAGTAGCGAAACTACAAGTCCCCCTTTTTGCAACGCCTATTTTTCCTATCATACTTCCTGCCGTTAATGTTGCGCACGCTTCATCCGGTGTAGCAAGAACTAAATTACCTGTTACAGGCTGTCCATTAAACAATTGTGTTCCAAAAGCTGCGCCTCCCGTCATTACTTTAGGTCTATTCACCATCGTCGCAGGTGAATTATATTTAAATCTATCGATCGGATCATCTACAGTTTGGGCTCTATTATAGAGATACATTTGCATTCTTGGAGCGAAAATATATGTCTGAGTGCCAATAACAGCTTCAGCGCCCGAATAAAAATTAGCATTGCTAAGTCCACTACCATCAAATGCTTCAGCATTAACAGCATCTCCTTGCAACCCTCCTTTACCAAAATTATTGGTCTGAAAATTTCTTGCAGTCTCTGTAAATCCGAATTTGTAGAAGATATCATGCATTTTGTTATTCATATAAAATAAATTCGTAATGGAGGCATCTCTATACGCAAACGGATTGTCATATCTTCCGTCTGCAAAAGGAAAATCAAAATTACGGGAGCTTCCTCCATCCGGTGAATAACCGGGAACATTAGCATTATCCTGATCCGAATAGGTATATACGTTATTTCCTCTTGTATTGGTGTAATTATTTGTTCCATCAGAATGCCATCCTTCAGGAGAAAGTGATAGATCCCAAGGATTGTTAACAATCGATCGGGAACCAAATGTAGGCGCTTCAATAGGTAGTGCAAAAATATTGTAAGATGCGTTCCCAGGTACAAGCAGATTAGTTGTTTTATTCTGATTATTCTCTTTGGAATTATCATCGATTATCTTTTCAGACTTATTGAATGTATGAGTATGGGAATCGCTTTCAAAATTGCAGCTTAATGTTGCATTACTTTTCTGGAAGATCTCACCATTGTTTGCATCAGCAATTACGTGCCACACATCAGGCGAGTTTTTATCTGCTACAAACATTTCTTTTGCAAGAATGCAAACTCCGTTTTTCTCAAAATATACATTGGGTAAATAGTCTACTCTAGAAATTTCACTTATTGCTAATTTCTGCCTAAGAAGGTCTTCCGGAAATTTCTCCTGACCTTTCTTCTGATTAGAAACTACAATATTTCTCTTAAATTCATTCTTTTCAGAGATAATTTTCCCTTCTTTAATAAGGACTTTTCCTAAGGCATTAAAGACCCTGAGCCCATCATAGGCTTGTTGTACATTGACAATATTTACACCAAGACTTTGAGATAAGTCTTCGTTTAAAATAATAACTCCCGTCTTATCATTGGCATTACTTCTTTGGGTAAGTGCTCCATTTTTTTTGTAATAATCCTGAATGATTGCCATAGAATTCTGTGCATTAATATGGCCAAAAGATAAGAAAGCTGCCATTGCAATCGGCATTAAAAATAGTTTTTTATTCATCTGATATGTTTTTTATAGAAGCAATTTATATATTATCCACATTAAAACACAGAAATAATTATTAAAATAAAAAAAGAAGACCTTTTTAGTCTTCTTTCCTCTTTTTTAGTTTTTTTATTTCACTTTTTTAGAGTATTCTATTTTGAATATCAACTTCAACTTTCTAAAGTCTAAATTCTTTAAATAAACTCATTTTTATAATTCTTCAATTCGTTTTTCAAGATACCTCTTTGTTTTTTGAAAGATTTATCCTGAAAATTCTTTTTAAAATCTGTTCCTGAAAATGTCCGAACCGGATTTCCACGTTCCACCTGCATCTGAAGAGACCAGGTTTCTTTCAGCTTTCTTTCCAGTTGTTGAATATAAACTTCCATTACCTTCTCTTTGAGTCTGATAACAGATCGTTTTTTATTCTCCAGCTGCGAACGCGAATCCTGTACAAACACGGTTTCTCTAGTAGGAATATGGGTGGCACGCACAGCAGTATTCACTTTGTTTACATTTTGTCCGCCGCTTCCCTGACTTCTCGCTGTTTGAAACCGGATATCTTTTTCATTGAAATCAATCATTTTTACATCTTCAAGTTCAAAGATTCCGATAAACCAATTGCTTCTTTTATTGAGTTTCCTGAATGTACTTTTTCCTATCCAGCAAACACTTCCCAGCCAGTTTTTTAAAAACAGGTTTAGGTCTTTTCCTTTTAAAAGCAGGGTCACAGACTTTAATGTCAGGTTTTCATCACCGTTTTCACGATGAATGATTTCGTATTCTATTGTATTTTGTTTTAATTCTTCAAGAAAGGTCTTCAGAACCTTGGCTACTACCCACTGGCATTCTAAAGGTCCTCTTCCTGAAGTTATTTGTATTAATTTTTCCATTGTTTACGTATTGAAAGCTGTTGGTTTACAGCTAACAGTCAAGCTCTCTCAACTGTTAACTACAAACCATAAGCTTAATTATCGGTCCATTCTCACGATTCTTGGTTGAAATGTCCCTAAAATATCTACCAGCCCGCTCTGTGCATTCATCACTTCATTGATATCTTTATAAGCCATTGGAGCTTCTTCAGCATTTCCCCCCATTAAGGTAACGTTCTTCAGTTTCAGTTCCTTTTTAATATCATTTTGAGTGAAAAGACTTCTGCATGCCCCTCTGGAGTGCGCTCTTCCTGCCCCATGTGATGCAGAGTTCAGAGAATCCGGGTTTCCTTTTCCACGAACAATAAATCCTTTTGCCGTCATAGACCCGGGAATCATTCCCAGTTCATTCTCATTGGCTGGAGTAGCCCCTTTTCTGTGAACAATCACTTCTTTCCCATGATGAATTTCCTTCCAGGCAAAGTTGTGATGGTTCTCAATTCTGGCTTTTACTCTGCCCCCTACAGCTTTCACCAATCTTCGGTGAATATCATCATGACAGGCAGAGGCATAGTCTCCCGCAAGGTTCATAGCCGTCCAGTATTCCAATCCAAGATGGGTACTAAGATCCAGCCATGCAAATTGCTGGGCTTCTTTTGGCAGCGGGCACTGTTCTACAGCCACTCTCGAATAATACTGGGCAATCTCTGCTCCCAGTCCTCTGGAGCCGCTATGAGAGAGAATTCCCAGATATCTTCCTTTCGGTAATCCGATCTGTTCATCCTCTTCAGTAATCTCTACTTCTCCAAATTCCACGAAATGATTTCCTCCACCTGAGGATCCCATTTGTATAATGGCTTTGCCTTTTAATCTTCTAAGAATTGGAATATGATCAAAGGTATCTCTATCAAAGATTTCGTGATCTATATGGGATTTATGAGTTTCATACATCCCAAATTTCGTATGTTCCGCAAGAGCCTTTTCATATTTATCTCTTGCTCCGTTAAGATATGAAACCGGTGTATCCAAAATACTGAGGCTCATCCTACAGCCGATATCCATCCCAACTCCGTAAGGAATCACTGCATTTTCCACGGCAAGAACTCCCCCGATCGGAAGACCATAGCCACTGTGTGCATCGGGCATCAAAGCTCCCTGAACCGATACCGGTAGCTTTAAAGCAGTATACAGCTGATTTTTTGCTTCTTCCGAAATATTGCTCCCAAAGATCTGGAAAGAAGCACGCTGAGTATTCAGCATCCTTTTTTCTGTTTTTTTGGATGAAAGCAGGCTCTCTGCAATCTGCCCAAAAGTCAGATCCTTTTCAAAATTTTCCGGATGTACCAGTATTTCCTTTAAAAGAGATTTCACATGGTGGATATTTTTAGTTGCAAAATTTCTTTTCATGACTTCCAAAGCCACATTAACGCTTTGATTATTGGGGTAGCCCAGTTTTAATATATCTTTTCCTTTTAGTTTTAAATTTCCCATTGTTTTTGTTTTAAATAATAACAGGACCTATACGTCCATAAAGCTTTCTGCAATCTCTGTTGCAGACATTCTGCAGTTTATATATTTCCTGCTTTTGATAAGATGTAAGTCTTCTTTTTTCGTTCGCCATGAATTTGATTTACCATACATTGTTTTGTGAACAATTCCGGCAACGGTATGATCACTTAAATAAGATTCCAGTTCCGCGTATTCTTTTTCCAGTTCAAAGTCTACAGGTTTATAGTGGGTAATCATATTGACCTTTACACGTAAAATAAACCTCCATGGCTCAGTAAATTCGTAGTACACTTCATTGCATTTCCGATGGGGACAATATTCTTCGTATTTCAGAAAATATTGTCGCTCTTGAACAGTGAGTCCAAATTTTGGATCATTCCAAGACCAGGAAGAAATACGTTTCAGTTTTTGCTCTTTTTCTACATATATTCTTTTACCGAATTTTCTCTTTTTCTTAAGAAACTGACGGCTTTCGGAGTACATATAGGTATTGATTTTCTTTAGAATTCCTTCGAAAAACTCTCCGTCTTGGGATCTCATTACATCGTCCCTGACGACAAAAAACCTTACAAATCCCCTTTGATAAGGATTATCTAAAGGAATCCATGGGATATTTCTTTTTATATCCCTAAGCTCTTCACTACGTTTATACTTTTTTCTTATCTGCTTTATTACATCTTTTCTAATTGTTCTTTTCCTGCTTCTGACGCTTCTAAGGCGGGAAAGCAGAAGGTTATCATTTTCCATTTTAAGACACCAGATATCGATACAAGATCAATGATGATGAACTTGTAATACATCTGTTTTTTTTCAACTTAAATTTTAGTTGAATAATTTTACAATGATGAACAAGACGAAGTTTTAATCATAAAGATTCCTTTATCCTGTCCTTAATGACACTGAAAAGATTTCGGGGAAACGTGAGTTTGAAATATTGCGCAATAAAAAACCCGAAATCTCTACGACTTCGGGTTCTGATATTTCATTGTACTGTTATTCTATGAGTATACCAAACCACGAAGCCTTACCACCATAAGTGGCAATCCAACTGTAGAATTCTGTTTTGTTCTGAACATTGCTTCGTTGTTTTTTAATGGTTAGACTTGATTTTCAGCTGCAAATATAAAATTATTTTTTTAATCACCAATTCTTTTTAAATCTTATTTTTGTGAAAAAAAATTTATGTATAAACTTTTATTAGGCTTGCTTCCCTTGCTTTTTGTTGCATGTAAGAAGGAAAATCCTGTAAAAAAAGAAGAAGTAAAAACAACCGATACCGCCTGCAATTCGTCTCATTTTATGAAAAAGATTCTGGAGTTAGATGAAATGAAGACTCAGGCTAAATTTTTGGATTCAGTAACCCATGGAAAAAGCGGAATTGCTTTTTTGGTAGACAGTACAAGGGTGAAAAATGTCTGGGAATACTCTTTTTCTGCCGGTTATAATGGTCCTGACCGATTTGAAACCTATCATATTTTTTATGCTTCAAGTGACCAGTGTAATGCTCTAAAGATTGCAGAACCTGTGTCCGGTGAGACTCTTTCTATAGAGGAATGGAGAAAACGTAAAGATGAGCCTGTAGAAATGGAGTCCTCTTTAAAAAAAGGTCTCTACAGTTTACCTGTTGAGAGTCTTCCGCAAGTGGATATGAAGTTTTTGGAAACAGATTTTCTCATAGAAGGATCAGAGCAATACAGCTGCGGAAATCCCATGTTCAGATATTTTCCTTTAACTCGGTATAAAAATATTGAACTGGTTCTGGTTCCTATGGATTGTGGTGATTTTGACTACCGGTATTATCTTCTTACGGTATTGAATAACAAAATAATCGGAGAACTTTATGTGGAAGGACTTTGGTTTGATCCGGGAAAGGATGATAAAATCGAAGAATTCAGCAGCTATAAAATCAGTAAGGGTGGGAAGATTACTGTAACTACAGAACAAAAGCTTGACGGAAATCCTCAAAAAACAACGGATACTTATTATCAGATTATGGATGACGGTCATATCAATCCAATAAAAAAATAAAATAAAAAGGCTGTTTTCCATGTTGAGAAACAGCCTTTTGTTTATTCTTGATTTATCATTCAGATTTTTGCCAATAGTCTTTCTAAGATTTCCACGGCACATTTGGGAAGGTTTGTTCCCGGCCCAAAGATAAAGTCAGCTCCATTAGCATACAGGAACTCATAATCCTGTTGCGGAATTACTCCTCCTACCACAATGGTCACATCATCTGCTCCCAATTTTGACAACTCTTCTACAACCTGTGGTACCAATGTTTTGTGTCCTGCAGCCAGTGAAGATACTCCCAGTATATGGATATCGTTTTCAATGGCCTGTTTTGCCACTTCTTCCGGAGTCTGGAACAATGGCGCCACATCAACGTCAAATCCCATGTCTGCAAATGCCGTAGCCACCACTTTTGCTCCTCTGTCATGCCCGTCCTGCCCCATTTTGGCAACCATAATTCTCGGACGGCGTCCTTCTTCTTCTTCAAACTTCTGAGTAAGATTAAGGGCTTTTTCAAAGTATTCATTTTTACCGGCGTTCATAGCATATACTCCAGAGATTGTTTTAATGTTTGCTTTATATCTTCCAAAGGTCTCTTCCATGGCATCACTCATTTCGCCAAGGGTAACTCTTCTTTTTGCGGCTTTGATACATAAAGCCAACAGGTTTCCTTTGCCTGTCTTAGCGCTTTCACGGATCTCATTTAAAACCTGTTCAACATCTTCAGCATTTCTTTCTGCTTTGATGGTATTCAATCTTTCGATCTGCTTTCTGCGAACTTCTGTATTATCAATATCCAGGATCTCTATTCCATCCTGTTTCAGTGAGGTTTTGAATGAGTTGACTCCAATAATAAATTCTTCCCCGCTATCAATCTTGGCTTGTTTTTTTGCGGCAGCTTCTTCAATTCTCATTTTAGGAATTCCGGCTTCAATAGCTTTGGTCATTCCTCCCTCCTGCTCTACCTCATCAATATACCTCATCGCTTCCTCTATCATCTGCTGAGTAAGGCTTTCTACAAGATTACTTCCTCCCATCGGATCTACCACATCACAAATTCCGCTTTCCTGCTGAAGGATGATCTGTGTATTTCTGGCAATTTTTGCGGAATAATCCGTAGGAAGAGCAATAGCCTCATCCAGTGCATTGGTATGCAGGGATTGCGTTCCGCCTAATGCTGAAGATAGTGCTTCAATAGCTGTTCTTGTAATATTGTTGAAGGGTTCCTGCTCCGTCAGAGACCATCCGGAAGTTTGCGAATGGGTTCTTAAGGCTAAAGATTTTGGATTCTGAGGATTAAACTGCTTTAAAAGAGTCGCCCAGATATATCTTGCAGCCCTCATTTTAGCAATTTCCATAAAATGATTCATCCCGATTGCCCAGAAAAATGACAGTCGTGGTGCAAAATCATCTACATTCATACCGGCCTTAATCCCTGTTCTTACATATTCTAGGCCATCTGCAAGCGTATAGGCCATCTCCAGAACCGGAGTAGCACCCGCTTCCTGCATATGGTATCCTGAGATGGATATCGAGTTAAATTTGGGTATATTTTGTGAGGTATATTCAAAGATATCTGCAATAATCTTCATAGAAGGTGCCGGTGGATAGATATAGGTATTTCTCACCATAAATTCTTTCAGGATATCATTCTGAATAGTTCCGGAAAGGAGTTCCTGTTTTACGCCCTGCTCTTCGGCAGCAACGATATAAAAAGACAGAATAGGGAGCACCGCTCCATTCATCGTCATGGAGACAGAGATCTGATCCAAAGGGATTTCATTAAAGAGTATTTTCATATCTTCCACAGAGTCTATGGCAACGCCTGCTTTTCCCACATCTCCTACTACTCTTGCATGATCAGAATCATATCCCCTGTGGGTAGCAAGGTCAAAAGCAACCGATAGTCCTTTTTGCCCCGCTGCCAGGTTTCTTCTGTAAAATGCATTAGATTCTTCTGCTGTGGAAAACCCGGCATACTGTCGGACTGTCCATGGTTTCTGAACATACATCGTGGAATACGGGCCTCTCAGATAAGGTTCAATTCCCGGAGAAGTCTGTGTTAAAGATTCATCTTTTACATCTTTTTTTTCATAAGATGACTTAAGCTCTAATCCGTCTTTTTCAAAATTGTATATTTCTCTTTCCTGAGGTAATACATTAAAATCCGGCTTTTTCACAGAAATTGTCTTTCGCATTCCAATAATTTTTGTCTGCGTAAAGTTAATTTTTTTGAATGAAACACAAAACTTCTGTTAACATTCTATTTATCTAAAGCTTAGCCACAAAAAAGGCCGGGCAAATGCCCGGCCTTTATGATAGATATACGCTTTACTTATTTTTTGATAAGCTTAGTATTGTACGTATTTTTCTCGTCTTTGATTGTTACTACATACATTCCTTTAACTAATGAAGCAACATTGATTCTACCTTCAATCTTACCTTCCTGAACCAATCTACCGTCTGCACTGTAGATTTTGTAATCTGCTTTACCTTTAAGGTTTTTCACTTCTACAAAAGTATCAGCAGGGTTAGGGTAGATAGACACTTCAGAAGTTTTTGTACTGTTTACTTCACCTACTGCCAGGTTCCCTGCAATTTTAACCGGGAAATCTTTAAATGAACCAACTGAATAGATTCCTCCACCTTCTAAATAAGATGGGCTACTACATGGTCCGCTAGCAGTAACAAAAGAGGTATTTGCCACTCTCATTCTTAAAGTTTTATCCCCTGAATAGGTGTCTCCAGGAACAGTAAATGTCATTGTTCCTGCGTGTAGTGAGTTAGCATCAGGAGTAGCACTATTAGATCCAATTTTCTCTGTACTTTCGAAAACACCATTCCTGTTGTAATCGATCCATACTTCTACGTTGTCAGGATAGTTATCATCTGCAATTTCGTTACCAATACCAATGTAAGACAATGTATATTGCGTTCCCTGAGTAAGGTTAATCATTTTGGTCGTATCTTCACTGAAATCTAAATAAGTTCTGAAGATACTCTTATAAGTTGCATCTAAGTAAGCCAAATTAGCTACGTTTAATTTAGCTAAACCACTGTTAAGTGCATAGTTGGCAAAACTATTTCCACCAGTACTCATTAAGCAATAATCTGCTCCTGTTCTTAATCCTTTAGTTTTGAAGGTATAATTATTTGAAAAAGCTCCAGGAACAGAGTTTACTACAGCAGCAACCTGTACTTCATAGTTAGTTTCATCTTCAAGAGCGCTTAACAATACTGAATTAGTAGGGCTCGTAGTATTGGTCCAGTTAGTAACTCCTGCTTTTCTATAATTAATAGAATAAGTAGCACCAGGAACACTATTCCAGCCTACAACAGCCGTGTTTTTCAATATATCCGCAGCAATCGCAGATACTCCTGTTGGCGCATCTGTAGTTGAAGTTGGTGCAGTACCAATAGCAACTTTTGGAGATACTGCATAGAATATATTTCCAATTGCAGAAATTTTTAATTTAATAGGACCTGTAACACCAGAAGGGATCTGGCCAGTATAACTTCCTGTATTAGGAGTAGAAGCTACAAGCTCTGTCCATGAAGATCCGTTTACAAGATCCGTTGTGTATTCTATTTTTACGTTAGCTACATTGTATGGTGCAGAGTTAGTATTCACTACATCCCATGAAATTGTATTAGCAGCATTATTGTATAGTACTGTAGCTTCAGTAAGACCTTTAAATTTGAAAGGGCCATCATCTTTAACATTAACCGTAGTTTCCGCCGATACTAACATTGGAGTAGCATTTTCGTCCCTAACAGTTACCGCATACTTAAGAGTTCTTGGAATATAAGAAACGGTTTCCCATTTTGTTTTATCTGTTAAATTTCCTGACATTACTATAGGAAGGCTTGGAAAATATCTTCTTCCACTGGCTGTTCCAAAATAAGATCTTGTCAATGCTCCCTGAGAATTATATCCCCAACCACTGTCACCGGATATTGAATGGTATGAATCAGCACTGTCATATTGTTCCCATGTATATTTAATAGGATCAGCATCTGTAGCTGCAGCATCCAGATAATACGCAGTACCTTTAGGAATATTATAAGCAGTAAGAGGTGAAATTACCGGAGCGGTATTGGTTGTTATATCCTGCCACACCCCGCATGTTGTCTTGCTATCCAGCTTGTTTAATACCTGGTTCACAGACGAATAATGAAAATAGGCATCAGTAAAGTTCTGTACATTATCTCCTGTAATTCCGGCATATCCCATTATGGTAGTACCACCACCTGGCTCTATGTTTACTCCCGATCCTTCTGAGTTGTGTGAAAATGTATGGTTTGCACCTAGCTGGTGTCCCATTTCATGAGCTGCATAATCTATATCAAAAGCATCTCCCGTTGGGTTTGCCATTTGAGTAAAAGCAGAACCTTTTGCTAAAGAGTTTGTATTTGCAGGATTAACACATGTAGATCCGATAGATCCAGCATTACCATTTCCCCCTGCTGCATTGAATACATGCCCCATATCATAGTTGGCATTTCCTACATCTAGAGTCAGCATCCTTTGTAATTGTAAATTCAATGAAGGATCATTTTGTGCTACTGGAGGTGTATAAAAATCTGTAGCAGGATTTGTGTAAATGATATTAGGAAGATCCTGAATAATTAACTTTATTCCAAAATCTTTCTGAAAAATACCATTTACGCGATTCATTGTAGCATTCATTTGCGCTACTGTATTAGCAGTTCCCCCATTTGGATCAAATTTTTGGGTGTATTCACCTGTAACTGCTAAAGCTAATCTGTAAGTTCTGAACTTTGTACTGGCTGGTCTGTTAGTATTTCCTGCATTAATATTAGACAGAGTATTTCTACCATAAGCTTCTAATGACTTTATATCTTTAAAATTCTTCTCATCTGTTGTACATTCGAAACCATGTTCTCCTTCCGTTCTCTTTGTTTTATAGAAAACACCATATACTTGCTTATCTGTAGTAATAGGCTCAATAAACTGGAATTTCCCATCTTTAATAATCATGGACTGCATTTCCCTTGGAGAAGTACTGAATCTTAAATATTTAGACGGATCGTCTACCCCAACTCCCATATAAGATCCTAGCTGATATCTGTCTGCCATAGATTTCTCCATTACAGGATCACTATATACAGCAAATCTTTCAATCTTCCCTTCTGCTGTAGGTAAAGAAACAATAACCGCCTGAGCTCCTTTTCCTGTTTCCACAGCATCCTTTAAAACGCTCCTAAGAGACTGTAAATCTAGTCTATAAGAATGTTGAACTTCTACTTCTTTTCTGATTTCGGACGTTCTTTGTGATGCAGGCGTCCACCTTTGTGCATTAAAGCTGGATAGCCCAGCCGCTAGTGCACAAACTAATAAAATTCTTTTTTTCATAATTACTTAATTGAATAAAAATTAGTAAACTTTAAATATCCATGGTAAAAATACTAATTACAATCAAAGTAACCTCTAAAAAAATGGCTGATTTTATTAAAAATCAGCCATTTTTGTTATTTTTTTATTATTTATCTATTATTTCTTAATTCCCATCTCATACAAAGCAAACGATATGAGATCCGCATTTTCAGCAATCACTTGTTCTGTAGATCTTCCTGCGCCATGACCTGCATTTTTTTCTATTCTTAATAAAATAGGATTTTTACACGCCTGCTTATCCTGAAGTTCTGCTCCGAATTTGAATGAGTGAGCCGGAACTACCCTGTCATCGTGATCACTTGTAATAATCATTGTAGATGGGTAACACGTACCAGCTTTTACGTTGTGAACCGGAGAATATGATTTAAGATATTCAAACATCTCTTTATTATCTTCCGCTGTTCCATAGTCATAAGCCCAACCGGCACCGGCAGTAAATTTATTATATCTCAACATATCCAAAACGCCTACTCCCGGGAATGCTACTCTTGCTAAATCCGGACGGATAGTCATGGTAGCTCCTACCAATAATCCTCCGTTTGATCTTCCTGAAAGGGCCATATATTCTTTTGAAGTATAACCTTTACTTTGCAGGTATTCTCCGGCAGCAATAAAGTCTTCGAAAACGTTTCTTTTCTGCATTTTGGTTCCGGCATCATGCCATTTTTTTCCATATTCACCACCACCACGGATATTTGGAACGGCATAAATACCACCATTTTCCATCCAGATGGCATTCACTACAGAGAAAGAGGGCTGTAAACTGATGTTGAAACCTCCATAAGAATATAAAATAGTAGGGTTTTTACCATCAAGCTTAGTTCCTTTTTTATAATTAATCATCATAGGAACCTTTGTACCATCCTTAGAAGTATAGAATACCTGCTCAGAGACATAATCTTCAGGATTAAATTTCACTTTCGGCTTCTGGTAAACTTCAGATTTACCCGAATCTACATTAAATTTATAGGTGGTTCCCGGTGTGATATAATTACTGAATGAATAATATACTTCTTTTTCCTTTTCTTTTCCTCCAAAACCGGAAATATTCCCTTTTCCAGGAAGTGTTATTTCTCTGATTAATTTTCCTGTCTTATCAAATTGTTTTACCTGATCAATGGCATCGATCATGTATGTAGCAAAGAAATATCCTCCTCCCTGGGTAATCCCCAACACATTTTCAGTCTGAGGAATCACATCTTTCCAAGTTTCAGGAGCTGGATTTTTAATTGAGGTTTTCACAAGACGCATATTCGGAGCATCTTTATCTGTAGAAATAAAAAGATCATCTCCTTCTGTATCTACGATACTGGCATTAATATCAAATCCTTTTGTAATCTGTACAAAGTCTCCTCCATTCTTTAAATCTTTAATATACAATTCATTTCCATTGGTTGCATTGGCCGCAGAAATAATCAAAAATCGTTGATCTTCAGAAACATTTGCTCCCAAATATCTTCTTGGGGTTTTTTCGCCACCGAAAATCAGCTTATCTTCAGACTGCTTGGTTCCCAGTTTATGAAAATATACCTTATGCTTATCCGTCATTCCAGAAAGCACCGTTCCTTCTTTTGGTTTATCATAACTTGAATAATAGAAACCTTCGTCTCCCTGCCATGAAATACCGCTGAATTTCACATCTAATAAGGTTTCATCAATCTGCTTTTTTGTAATCGCGTCAATGATGATAATTTTGTTCCAGTCACTTCCTCCTTCCGAAATGGAATAAGCAGCTAAATTTCCTTTTTTATTAAATGAAAGCTGTGAAAGTGAAGTGGTACCCTTTTCTGAAAATTTATTAGGATCTAAAAATACTTCTGTTGCTTTGGTCTTATTGTTTGTTCTATACAAAACAGACTGTGCCTGTAAACCATCGTTTTTAGAATAATATGTATAATCTCCTTCTTTGAAAGGGGCTGAAATTTTCTCATAATTCCAGATCTCTCTCAGCTGATCTTTAATTTTATCTCTGAATGGAATCTTTGAAAGATAATTCTGGCTGTAAGCTACTTCTTCATCCACCCATTTTTTGGTAGGCGCCGAATCATTTTCCAAATCTCTGAAAGGATCAGCTACAGCACTCCCAAAATAGGTGTCAGTCTGGCTTCCTTTTAATGCTTTAGGATAATTCATTTTTTGAGAATAAAAAGATGCTGAAAACAGAACTCCAGCAGTTAATAATATAGGTTTAAAATTCATAGTGAACGGTTTTCTCAAAAATACGTAAAGTATGTGAAATAAAAAAAGCCCCGAAAACAGGGCTTTTAAATCTTTAATATATTAGTAATCACACTATTCTTTCGATCCGAAACTATCAAAATAGAAATCGGTCAGGTTGGTAACAATCTCATCCGGGCTACCGTTCCAGTAATATATTTTATTGTTTTCTTTAAGTTCATACAAACTGAACTCCTGATCAACACTCACTGTTTTATCTGCATTTTTAAAATCCTGAACAGACTGAGTAAGATATTTCTTCAAGTCTTCAGCTTTTACTTTCTGTGGATTTTCTGTAGGTTCCGGGGCTAATTTTGAAGGAACTTTAAAGCTTACGGCATAACTTACCTCTGCAATTTTTTGCCCTTCCACATATTCATTCGGCACCACCTTCACACTTTTAACACTAAGTTTTCCTTTTCTGAAGTTTTCAAACATCACTCTGAAGTAATCTTCAGCTTCTTTTTTACAAGCTGAGGCTACTGTTTTTGGGAAAGCTGTCAGAAAGTTTTCGGCTGTCGTTTTAACCGTTTCTTCAGAAGTGTCTTTAAAGTTGACCTGATAAGCATCCTGACCTTCTACAGTAGGTCTTAGATAATCATTAAGCTTACCAATTGAAGCATCATCATTATTCACAAATGCTCCAAAAAACAATTCAAAAGCTTCTGCCGGTTTTTTTACTTCTGTCTGGGCCGTTGCATAATTACCCAGCATGGTAAGTACTAAAAACAAAATAATTTTGTAGTTTTTCATAGTTTATATTTTACGATATGTTGTTGATTTGGAAAAAATAAAGCCTCCAAAAAAATCGGAGGCTTTATTTTTATTTTTAAATATTTTAATAATTTTCTTCTTCTCCTTTCATCTTTTCTGCATTTTCTGCCATGATTACAGCATCTATCATTTCCGCGATATCTCCATTCATGTAGGCATCAAGATTATACATAGATTTATTGATTCTATGGTCTGTTACTCTTCCCTGAGGATAATTATATGTTTTGATTTTTGCAGAACGGTCTCCTGTAGAAACCATGGTTTTTCTCTGGGCAGCAATATCTCCCTGAACTTCCTGCAATTTGATATCATATAATTTGGCACGAAGCATTTCCATTGCCAATTCACGGTTAGCTAGCTGAGAACGGGCTTGCTGACAAACCACTACAAGACCTGAAGGCTTGTGTGTAAGCTGAACTTTAGTTTCAACCTTGTTAACATTCTGACCTCCTGCTCCTCCTGAACGTGAAGTCTGCATTTCAATATCAGCCGGGTTAATCTCTACATCCACTTCTTCAGCTTCAGGTAAAACAGCAATGGTAATTGCAGAGGTATGAACCCTTCCCTGAGATTCTGTTTCCGGTACACGCTGCACACGGTGAACTCCTGATTCAAATTTCATAATCCCATAAACACCTTCACCTTCCACCTTCATAATCAATTCCTTGTATCCTTTCGCCGCTTCATTAGAATCTGTCACTTCATGTCTCCATCCTTTTGTTTTGAAGTACATGGAATACATTCTGTAGATATCTTCCACAAAAATAGCGGCTTCATCACCTCCGGTTCCGGCACGTAATTCCACAATAATGTTTTTGTCATCTGCAGGATCTTTAGGAATAAGCAATACTTTCAGCTCTTCTTCCAAACCTGGAATTTTAGCCTGAGCTTCTAATTTTTCTTCTTTTGCAAGATCTACCAAATCTCTATCCGAACCATCAGCAATGATCTCATCAGATTCTTCAATAGCGTCCAAAGCTCCTTTGTACTGATCATAAACCTTTACAATTTTGCCCAAATCACTATATTCTTTGTTTAAAGAAGAATATCTTTTTTGGTCTGAAATGACATCAGGCTGTATAATAAGGTCTGCAACCTCATTATATCTTTGTTTTATAGCTTCTAATTTTGGAATTAATGATTTAGACATTATAGAATTTTTGTGGGTGCAAAGATAAGGATTATTAATTCAAAATTAAAATTACAAATCAGCATAAATTTTTGAGCATTAGACTAAAAATCCAAAAGGTCAATTTATCAATTGTCTTATTCGCTTTTGGAATCATCCATTTCCGGCTTACTTCTTTTAGAAAGTTTTCTATCTATTAAGTACAGTGCAATTCCTACAGCTACAATTCCCAGCCCAATAAAACTTTCCTTAGGATTATGAATCAGGGTAAAATAAAGAATATAAATACTGAACAGTAAAAAAACCGTGGGAAAAATATAAAAAGCATTGGATTTAAATATTTTCCGGTCTTCTTTTTTAAGAAAATATACCGTAGAAATGGCCAGACTGGCAAATAACTGAAGAATGAATGCTGTATAAACGAAAATTTCCTTAAAACTTCCTGTTAAAATAATTACCGAAGCAATAACAGCATGGGCAAAAATAGCTCTTACCGGGATTCCTTTTTTATTACCCGTGGAAAGAGGCTTCCACAGATAAGTATCCTTCGCAAAAGCCTGAGTAAGCCTCGAACCTACCCATAAATACCCACTAATGGTTGCAATCAGTTGTAAAGCAATAAAGATATTCACTATTTTTCCAAAGGTAGAGCCCAGCATATTAACTGCCGCTTCACCCATTACATCTTCTTTTCCTGCCAATTGATTCACTGAGGCATGTTTCAGCATAATGTAATTGACTAAAATATAGCTTACTGTCACAAAAACAGTCCCTATAATCAGAGATTTAGGAAGATTTTTCTGCACATCCTTTATTTCTCCCGCAATATAAGACGCTGAATTCCAGCCTGTATAAGAATAGGTAACAAATACCAGGGAAGTAGCAAAAGCAGGAAGCATGATTTCATTCTGCCAGCTGTCACTGAAATTAAGACTGTTCCCTATCTGGCCAGATTCCGAAAGTCCCACGCCCAAAATAACCAAAACGATAATAAAGGTGATCTTGATTAATGTAAAAAAATTATGAAACCTACTTGAAGCTTTTAAACTAAATGATAAGGCGGCAGCCACCAGAAAAATTGCAGCGATGGCAAAACCATTTCCAAATGTGTATTGAAATACTGAAAGATATTTTGACATGGCTAATGCCGCTAAAGCCACCGGGGAAGAGAAACCGATAATCAAAGATATCCAACTTATAAGGTATCCAAATAACGGATGATAGGTTTCTTTGAGATAAATGAAGTCTCCGCCATTGCCTTTAAAATGGGATCCCAATTCAGCATAGCAAAAAGCCCCGAATAATGCCAGAATCCCACCAATACCCCATAGCAGAAAGATGCTGTAGGTATTGGTAATATCAGATAACTGAAATCCCAGTGTTGTAAAAATTCCGGTTCCTATCATATTGGAAACCACAATGGCTGCAGCTGTTTTCCAGCCGATCTGATGTGAAGGAGTATTCATTAATGATTAAAAATTAAAATTAAGCCTTCCGAAGAAATAGCTACCTAATGTTCCCATTTGTACCGGAGCATATTTAAATACTCCATAATATGAATTTTCATAAATCTGACGATCCGGGAACACATCAAAGACATTATTAGCACCTACGGTAAAGTTGATATTTTTTGTAATATCATACCCTACACTGACATCTGTAATCACTTTCGGTGAAAATTCCTGAACGCTTCCAAAAGGATATCCGTCTCTTATTACTTTACCAAAATAGGTATTTCTTACGAGAAAATTAAACTTTCCTATTCCATAATTCAATCCTAATGAGGCCTTTGTTTTGGGTGATAAAGTTTCTATAATATTGATCTGATCGGGCCCAAAAAACTCATTCTGAGGAGTTCCCAGGTTTTCCGGGAAATGAAAATCTGTAATTTTTGTTTCTGTATAATTTCCAGCAAGGTTCACATTCAGGTTTCCTCCACCCAATTTCCAGTCGTAGGAAATAACCAAATCCACGCCTTTGGTCTCCGTATCAATAGCATTGGCAAAAAACCTACCGCTTTCGACTTCTTTTCCAACCCCTACTACATCAGGATCTGATAATCTGGAATCTGTAATATTACTTGTAATGACAATTCTGTCTTTCACTTTAATGATATAACCATCTAAAGTAATGAATAGTCCTTTCGCCGGTTTTAAAGTAAATCCAAGGCTTCCGTTGACCGAGGTCTCCTGTTTTAACTTATCAAATCCAAGAACCTGTGCCGCTTTACTGTCGTTATTAAAAATTCCTTTAGTTACAATTGTGGACCCTGAAGTTGAAATATCTGCATAAGAATTGTTGAAATACTGCTGTTGCAGAGAAGGTGCTCTGAAGCCCGTTCCTACAGCTGCTCTTACCGCATAATTTTTTAAAAACTCATATCGTACGGCGAGTTTTCCATTCAGGGTATTTCCAAAATCAGAATAGTTTTCAAATCTTGCCGCAGCATCAATATTCAGCTTTTTATCCAAATCATAAGATATATCAGCATATACCGCTGTAGAATGCCTGTCTTTTTTTAAGGTATTATCCGGTGAAAAGCCGATGAATGACTGCGATCCTCCTGCTCCTATCACTGTTGATCCCGTACTTGCTACATTTCCGTTGACATCATATTGGGTATAGGATGCAGGATCTCCGGATTTAATCTGATATTGTTCAAATCTGAATTCACCTCCAAATGCTATATTAAACCGGTTTATATTTTTAGAGACGTCAAGATTAAGGGTATTTTGCAAAAAACTGTGTGCCCCGGCATAAAATCGGGTCGGTGATTTTGCTCCTAAAGAAGCATTATTCGTATTGCTTACGTTATAATTGAAAGTATTGTTTCCAAACGTATTGCTTACATCAAAAAGCCAGTTGTTTACATTATATTTTGCTCCGACAGCATAAGAGATATCATATACCTGAGATCCCAGCTCCGCCTGAAATCCGTTGGGATAAATTGATGAAACAACATTAAACGTTTCACTGGGAAGCCTTCTGAAGCCATATCCTTTTCCTTCTTTGATACTGAAACCACCAAATGAATAGAGTTTAAAATGATCATTAAAAGGATATTCTGAATTAAAAAACAGCTGCGCCTGCTTGATCTGTGCATCTCCGATCTGAAAGTTGAAATCGTCACGGGTTAAACCTCTTTTTTTAATTTCATCATCATCTGCAGCTCTTGCCGCCTCCGGATCATCTGCGAAAGGATACGCAAAATTATTTCCGAAAATATCCAAATCATGATTTTGAGTCCTCGTTGTTTTCCCTCTGTGGCTTAGCTGTAATGAAAGATTGACATACCCTTCTTTTTTTCCTAATGAAGCCCCATAGTTAACTCCTGCCTGATAGGTGTCTCCATCATTCCTTCCGCTTAATCCGTAAGTAATACTTGCTGAAGCCCCTGCATTTTTTTTGAGTATAATATTGATTACTCCCGCAATGGCATCAGAGCCATACTGAGCTGCCGCTCCATCTCTTAATACTTCAATTTTTTCAATAGCAATAACAGGAATTGTACTCAAATCTGTTCCCACAGAACCATTTCCAACTGTATTCTGATAATTGACCAAAGAAGTGGTATGTCTTCTTTTTCCATTAACCAATACTAAGACCTGATCCGGGCCCATTCCTCTTAATGTCACAGGATCAATATGCTCGGTTCCGTCAGAAGCAGACTGTCTTACGGAATTAAATGAGGGAATAACATAGTTCAATAAATCCTGAACCGTTATTTGGGGGGATGCTTTCTGTATTTTTTCAATATTAATAACATCTACGGGAACCGGTGTCTCTAGTTTTGTCCTTTTAACATTACGATTTCCTACGATGATAATATCTTCAATTTGTTTTCCTTTTTCTTCCTGTTCCTGGGCAGCGATCCCAATGGTGCCAAGCAATAATACAGCTATGCTTACTTTTTTCATCTTTTGTTCCTGCAAAAATTATTATACATTCCGAGAATCAATCCTCAGACACACAAGACTTCAAGAAATGGAATTCATATAAGAATATTGACTTCAATTATCTCCCCCATCGGGTTGGAATTAGCACCTTTACACTTCTGGAATTGTGTAGGTTGCTAAGGTTTCTTTGGGCCAAATCCCTCCACCTTTCTTGATAAATCTACTGCAAAAGTAGACTATTTTTTTCAATATGCAAAAGCCGTTTTTACGATTTGCAAACGCAGCATAAAAAAGGCTTATGAAAAATTTCATAAGCCTCCCTAATAAAAGTAATTGTAATTGAAGTGAACTATTTTATGTAAGGGAATACAGTGATTCTACAAGAAGACTGCTTATCCTTTAATAATCTTTTTAGAAACGGTCTGTCCGTTTTTTAATTTTATTTCTACAATGTATAAACCGTCCGGAAGTCCTGTCATATTAACCTGATCATTTGAAAACCCGGCGTCCATCTTTTGTCCTACCGTATTCGTTATCATTATACTTTCAATCGAGGAATCTGCTTTAATGGTAAGAATTCCTTTTGTTGGATTGGGATACATCCCTATGCTATTATGATTTAGTCTTACCTCCGAAGTAGCAAGTGCCGAGGTAGGTTTAATACATCTTACTGAGGCTCCCTGCCCTCTGGGTGCCCCTGCTGAGGCATTAGCACTGATGGTCCCTACGTACAGATATTTCCCTCCAAGTCCGGACACATCCGAACTCCAGAAATACCCTCTCTTTCCTACAAAAGTAAAACCAGCGTCTGAAGAACTGCGATATCCTCCTGCAGGCAATTTCAGATGACTGCTGTAAGCGCTTGCGGGGGCCGTAACACTTTCAAGGCTAACAATACTTGCCCAGTCTGCCTGTGTTGGCATTCTCCAATTGGCACCTATTGCCTTGCATGGGTCTACACCCACTGTCTTTCCTAGCCCATCTATGTTCTTTGCGGTCCATTCATCATTAGCTTCAAGAGTAGACCACCACGCGGGTGTTCCTATGATGTACGAGCTCACCCCTGCTAAACCGTCCGGCCTGTTAGGAGTAGGAGCAGAAACTGTGGCTGAATTTCTTAGCTGATGGCCGTCATCCCATCTTCCCCACTGAAAGAGATCTCCATATGAAGCTTCATCATCCAGAGAAGAGGCTACTTTAGAGCTTCCCAGGTTCTGCTGCAGCCATATTTTTCCATCATTAGCTCTTACAGTCGTATAAGAAACTGTTTGGCCCTGGTAAGCAAATTTCACACATCCTACATCTCCAGGATTATTTCCAGGGTCTGCATTGGTACAATTTTGAGGATTTCCCTGCGCATATAAACCATTCAAAGCGATGAGTATCAGCATCATTCCCGCGCTTAGTTTTCTCATCACAAAATATAGATTTTCAAACATAATCAATATTATTTTTAATTATTCTAAATTTAATTTAATTTTGCGCAAAAGTAGCTTACCCGTTTAATTCAGAGTTATCATTTTCCAACTTTTAGTTATCCGATATAGGAGTTATATATGAACACCATCAAAAATAACACTGATTATGAGTAATTTAGAAGAAGAAAAGATATTATTTGCCTCAGATAATATTAGCATAGAATTTTGTTCCGAACGATATTCAAAAACGTCAATACTGGAAGCTGGATCGAGTTTTAACCTACTCTTTCTGTTGGGTTCGGACATATATCTTGAAAAATCTGCCGGTCATCTTCCAATAGTATTCAGAAAAAATCAATACATTCTTTATTATTCATCAGAAGAAAACAGAGCAGAATTACGATCTGATAGTCAGGAAGCATTACAATATCTTCTGATCCGGATTGACTATCAGTATATTAATCACCTTATCAACCCCAAATCCAGTGAGGAAAGTTCTGATATACTGGAAAACATGATGAGAAACAGCTTCATCTATTTTCATAAAGAAACACCCCCCACCATGACTGTTGAAATGCATATGATCCTTAAAGAAATCATCGGCTCTTCAAAGAAAGGTATTATTCAGAAGTTATTTATTGAAGCCAAGCTCATCAAACTGCTTATTCTTGTATTCGAACAGTTCCACGAAAAAAACAGCGCACAATCAGCCCCAAAGGCCCCTGAAATGATCAAGAAATACATCGATGAAAATTACCACAGAAATATAAAGGCTGAGGAAATAGGAAAACTGATCGGGATTAATCAGAATATCATCCGGCAGGAATTTAAGAGTCAATATCATATGACCATTTCCCATTATATTTCTGAACTAAGAATGCTGAAGGCAAAAAAAATGATTACCAACAGTGATGTAATGATCAAAGAAATCGCTATTGAATGTGGGTATGAATATGTACAGAATTTCACCCGTGCTTTTAAAAAGAAATTTGGTGTTGCTCCTGAAAACCTGAGAAATAACAAATAGAAAAACCGCCTAAAAAATTAAGCGGTTTATATATGTTGTTTTGCTTTGATATTACTTTTTCAGAATTAAGGTGAAAAAGCAATGACAATCAATTAATGATGATGTCCGTGATCGTGAATGAAAGGTCCGTTACCTTTAGGTTGGTTGTAAAGAACCTCTACACCTTCCTGCTCATAAATATTCTTTCTTCTGATATCTTCAGGATCGAAAGCCTTTACTTTTCCAAAGTATTCTTTCAAACCTTCCGTAAGCCACATTGGAATGACTAATCCGAAGAACATAAAAATACACCAGAACCCTACTAAGAACATAGTAATGAAGAATACAGTCCATAGGAACTGGTAGAACGGCCAAAATGCTGATAAAATAGTTATCATTCTCTTTAGATTTTAGGCAAAAATAGAGCTTTTTTCTTTTTTACACAAAAGATATAGGCTCTATTTTATAATTTATTTTAATTTTAAACTAACTAGTGGGCAAGATTTGCGAAGAAATCGTTTCCCTTATCATCCGTAATAATGAATGCAGGGAAGTCTTTTACTTCAATTTTTCTTACGGCTTCCATTCCTAATTCCGGGAAATCCACAACATCTACAGATACAATATTATCCTTTGCAAGGATAGCTGCAGGCCCTCCGATAGATCCAAGATAGAATCCTCCGTATTTATTACATGCATCTGCAACATCTTTACTTCTGTTTCCTTTAGCCAGCATGATCATACTTCCGCCATGGCTTTGAAACTCGTCAACATATACATCCATTCTTCCTGCGGTAGTAGGTCCGAAACTTCCTGATGCCATTCCTTCCGGAGTCTTTGCAGGTCCTGCATAGTAAATCGGGTGGTTTTTGAAATACTCTGGCATGGGTTTACCACTATCTATCAGTTCTTTGATCTTAGCATGAGCAATATCTCTTGCTACGATAAGGGTACCATTTAATTTTAGTCTTGTTTTGATTGGATATTTTGAAAGATCAGCTAAAATATCCTGCATAGGTTTATTCAAATCAACTTCTACCGCTTCTTCCAAATGGGGAGGGGTAGCTGGTAAAAATCTCTTTGGATCCTGTTCCAATTGCTCAAGGAAAATTCCTTCTTTTGTAATTTTTCCTTTGATATTTCTATCTGCAGAACAAGAAACTCCCATTCCTACCGGACATGAAGCTGCGTGTCTTGGAAGTCTGATCACTCTTACATCATGGGTAAGATATTTTCCACCAAACTGAGCTCCAATAGCACTTTCCTGACATATTTTCTGAACTTTAGCCTCCCATTCAAGATCTCTGAACGCCTGTCCGGCTTCATTTCCTTCCGTCGGAAGATGATCATAATACTTAGCCGAAGCTTTCTTTACAGCAGCAAGGTTCGCTTCTGCAGAAGTTCCTCCAATGACTAAAGCAAGGTGATACGGAGGGCAGGCTGCCGTTCCAAGATCTGAAATTTTCTCTTTGATAAACTCTTCAAGAGATTTTTCGTTCAGTAAAGATTTTGTTTTTTGGTACAGGAATGTTTTATTGGCAGAACCTCCTCCTTTTGTTAAAAACAAGAACTCATAGTAATCTCCTTTTTTAGCATAAATATCAATCTGTGCCGGAAGGTTGGATCCTGAATTTTTCTCATCAAACATAGTTAAAGGAACCACCTGAGAATATCTTAAGTTTCTTTTTTGGTAGGTATTGAAAATTCCTCGGCTTAAAAATTCACCGTCGTCTACTCCTGTGTATACATTTTCTCCTTTTTTACCCATTACAATTGCTGTTCCTGTATCCTGACAAGAAGGAAGAGCTCCCTCTGCAGCTACTGCAGCGTTCTGTAGCAGGTTATAAGCAACAAATCGGTCATTGTCCGTAGCTTCAGGATCATCAATAATTCTTCTAAGACTCTCTAAGTGAGAAGAACGTAACATAAAAGAAACGTCAGCCATAGCTTCCTCAGCAAGTAATTCCAACCCTTTAGGATCTACAGTTAAGATTTCCCTGTCTCCTAATTTTTCAACTTTTACATAATCTGATGTAAGCTTTTTATACACCGTATCATCTTTCTGAATTGGATACGGATCCTGATATCTAAATTCCATTCAATTTTTTGTTTGCACAAAAATACGGCTACCGTAAAAAAATATGAGTAAAATCAGTCATTAAAATTGATATTTATAATGATTATAAATTGCGAAATTCTGGTGTTATCAGTAACTTTATAAAAATTTCAATCACAATGAATTACAGAATAGAAAAAGACACCATGGGCGAAGTTCAGGTACCTGCAGACAAATTTTGGGGAGCACAGACAGAGCGTTCCAGAAATAATTTTAAAATAGGTCCTGAGGGTTCAATGCCCCACGAAATCATTGAAGCATTTGCCTATTTGAAAAAAGCAGCAGCGTACGCCAACAGCGATTTGGGAGTTCTTGCTGCTGAAAAAAGGGATATGATTGCTAAGGTCTGTGATGAAATTCTGGCAGGAAAACTTAATGATCAGTTCCCACTGGTTATTTGGCAAACCGGGTCGGCAACTCAGTCAAACATGAATGTCAACGAAGTTGTTTCCAACAGGGCACATGTCAATAATGGGGGTACTTTAGGAGAGAAATCTGAAATCCACCCAAACGATGATGTCAATAAATCTCAATCATCCAATGATACCTATCCTACAGCGATGCATATTGCTGCTTATAAAAAAGTAGTGGAAGTAACGATACCTGCTGTAGAAAAATTAAAAAATACATTATCTGAAAAATCCAAAGCATTCAAGGATGTTGTAAAAATCGGAAGAACCCACCTGATGGATGCTACTCCACTTACCCTTGGACAGGAATTTTCAGGATATGTCGCTCAGCTGGAATTTGGCTTAAGAGCTTTAAAAAATACACTTCCTCACCTTTCTGAACTTGCACTTGGTGGAACGGCAGTAGGAACCGGGTTAAATACTCCAAACGGCTATGATGTAAAAGTAGCTGAGCATATTGCAAAATTCACCAACCTGCCTTTTATTACTGCAGAAAATAAATTTGAAGCTCTTGCTGCTCATGATGCCATTGTTGAAAGTCATGGTGCTTTAAAACAGCTTGCCGTATCTTTATTCAAAATTGCACAGGACATCAGGTTATTGGCCTCAGGACCAAGATCAGGAATTGGTGAAATTCACATTCCAGAAAATGAACCTGGGTCGTCTATCATGCCGGGGAAAGTAAACCCTACTCAAAATGAGGCGCTAACTATGGTTTGTGCTCAGGTTTTAGGAAATGATACCACCATTTCTTTTGCCGGAACTCAGGGAAATTATGAGCTTAATGTTTTTAAACCTGTTATGGCTTACAATTTCTTACAATCTGCCCAGTTGATTGCCGATGCATGTATTTCATTTAATGATCACTGTGCAGTTGGAATTGAGCCTAATCACGAGAGAATTAAAGAGCTTGTTGACAAGTCTTTAATGCTTGTAACAGCTCTTAATACTCATATTGGTTATGAAAATGCAGCTAAAATTGCAAAAACAGCCCATAAGAATGGGACCACGTTAAAAGAAGAAGCTGTAAATCTGGGGCTTTTAACTGCCGAACAGTTTGATGAATGGGTAAAACCTGAAGACATGGTAGGAAGCCTGAAATAGGATTACAAACATAATATATCAGTAAAAGCCTTGGGATTCCCAGGGCTTTTTTAATGATGCAAAATACTGAATAACAATTTTTTATTAAATTCAGATTTGCGTATTATTTTTTCATAAATTAGTGATATAATTTCAAAACAAAAGCCATGAAAAACCTAAAGAAATTAAAGAGACAAAGCTTAAAGGAAGTATTAGGCGGAAATTCAGCATCAAACTGCCAGGGGAAATTTAAATATCCTGCTTATTATAATGGATATTCGGCATGTTGCGTTGCACAAACAGACTATCCATGTTCCCAGACTGTCATGTGCCAACTTCCTATCGGAATGTGTGATTGAGATTGTCATTTGATATCATCTCTGTAAGTAATTGATAAAAGGGCTGCCTCCGTAAAGAAGCAGCCTTTTTTCTTATATTATCCTGAAAATTCGTCAAGCATATTTCTGGTTGGAACAAAGAAGAGCGTACCCGTTACTGCTGTACTGAAGTCTAAAATCCGGTCATAATTTCCCGGAGGATCTCCAATAAACATATGGGTCAACATCTTTTTCGTAGTGGTAAAAGTACTTGCATAAGAAATGAAATAGGTTCCAAATTCATTTTTAGAAGGGTTTCCGAAAGGCATATTATCTCTTACAATCTTAAGTTCTTCACCATTCTCTCCTTCTACATTCGCTAAAGCAATATGTGAGTTTGAAGGTTTTACTTCATCAGACATTTCAATATCATTTTCCTTTGATCTGCCGATTACCTTCTCCTGGTCTTCTGTAGAAAGACTTTTCCAGGCATCCATATTATGAAGATATTTCTGAACAAAAAGATAGCTTCCTCCCTGATATTGAGAATCTTCATTTCCAATTTTCGCAAAATAATCACGGTCTTCTCCGTGTGGGTTTTCTGTTCCGTCTACAAAACCAAGAATAGACCTTGCATCCCAATATTTAAATCCATGAATTTCCAGAATACTTTCTGCTACGGAACTTAATAGTTTTGAGATTTCAACACCCATATCGAATATAACACTTTGATTGTCTGCTCTTAAATGAAAATGCAAATCTCCGGGAGTAGAAACAGCAGTATACTTTATCCCTTTTATCTCTTCAAAATTCGCAAGTTCCTTGGGCATAGGAGTAGGAAGACTTAGCTTTTTCCATGCTTCAAAGCCAATTCCCATCACACAGCTTGCTCTGCTGCCCGGGAATCTGTTGAAAACAGAATTATTAAGATTTAAAACCAAAGCACATAGCTCCTGGAAAACATCTTTCAGCTGTGGAACATCATTAAGCTTCCACACCATGAATATGGTATTCGTGTTAGGGTAATCCGTAACATTTTGCGATTCTAAACTCATGTTTATTTTTTTGAATTAAGGTACGTAACAGAATGGTAATCTACAAGCCTGTGAGCATTTTTTAACCGATCAATTCTTTAGCCTGTGCTAAAGCAGCTTCTGTAATTTTACTTCCTGAAAGTAATTGTGCTATTTCGGTTAGCTTCTGATCATCGGTTAAAGGAATAATTGTAGATTGGGTTCTTCCTGAAATATCCTGTTTTACCACTTTATAATTATCGTTCCCTTTTGCAGCGACCTGTGCCAAATGAGAAATAACGATCAACTGCATATCTTTAGACATCTCTCTCATAAGGTTTCCGATTTCTTCAGCCACTTTCCCTGAAACTCCGGTATCTATTTCGTCCAGAATAAGAGTGGGAAGATCATCACTTTCAGCAATAATTTTCTTTACGGCCAGCATAACCCTCGATCTTTCACCACCGGAAATAGCCGTTTGAATAGGCCTTAACGGGAATCCCAAATTCGCCTGAAATAAAAGCTGAATATTTTCTTTTCCGAAGGCATTAAATTCAGGAATATCAAGGAGCTCTATATCTACTTTTGCTTTTTCAAGGCCCAGTTTTTTAAGAAGAGTTTCTGCTTTTTTTACAAAAACAGGAACATTCTTTTTTCTGTTTTTTGAAAGTTTCTCAGAAAGAGTTTGAAGTATTTTTTCTTTATTAGAAATATTTTCTTCTGTTTCAATAATTTGTGCTTCCAATTCTGAAGCGCCTTTCTGATCTCCTGCCAGTTCATTCCTCACTTCTATCAGCTCATTTACATCTGAGACATTATGCTTTAAGAGTAAGGCATTGATTTTATTATTAAGCTCCGTGAGAAGTAATAAGTTCTCCGGGTTAATTTCTACTTTTTCAGATTCATTTTCAAGCTCGGAAATAATATCTTTTATTTCTACAAAAGAAGTTTCCAGTCGCTGATCCAACTCAGCAAAGCTGGTTGAAATCTCGGAAATCCTGGAGAGTTTATTCTTCGCTTCATTAAAGAAAGATAAAATTCCGATTTCTTCCTGGTGGAATCTCGATAGGATCTGACCCAGATTTTCAGAAATCATTCCTGCATTTTCCTGAATAGCGAGCTGATTCTGCATCTCTTCGTAATCTACTTCATCCAGCTTCAGTTCTTCCAGTTCATTAAGCAGAAAGTCTTTATAATCACTTTCTTTATTAGTCTCGGAAAGCTGTGTCTGAAGTTTTTTAAGCTGAAGTTTCAAGCTCTGGAAATCAGAAAACACCTGTTGATATTCTTCAATGATCTGCTTATTTTCAGAAAGTCCGTCAATTATTTTAAACTGATATTCTGAAGTAAAAAGATTGGAAGTTTCAAACTGGGAATGAATATCGATCAGCTGTGATGAAAATTCTTTAAGCACATCCAGGGTTACCGGAACATCATTAATGAATGCCCGTGATTTTCCCGAAGGCAGAATTTCCCTTCTGATAATAGTCTGAAGCTCATAATCAAGGTCGTTTTCTATAAAGAATTTTTTAAACTGATTATTCAGTGCAAATTCAGTTTCTACGACACTTTTTTCTTCTGCATTCGAAACCGATTTTATATCTGCCCTTTCTCCAAGAATAAGTCTCAGAGCACCCAGAATAATAGATTTACCTGCTCCCGTTTCACCGGTGATTACCTGCAAACCGTTTTTCAATGACACTTCAAGGGTATCAATCAGGGCAAAATTTTTAATATAAATTCTCGAAAGCATGGATGAAGGGCTGGTTACTTTAAGTAGTGCAAATATAGAATTTTAGAGTTCAGTATTCAATAGCTGAATGTTTGAATTCTTTTATTTCCACTTATTCCATTTATTATCAATATTTTTTGGAGAAAGAACAATCATGGTCTGTTTCAAATCATTAATATTGACAGGCCCATTATTCCCTGAATTAAAAATATTGAAGATCTCATCACTTTTATTATCCATAAAGGTATTGAAGAAGTATGACTGCTGGAATGAGTTTTCGTACATTTTCAGCTGCATCAGGGCATCAAAAATCACTTTTTTTGCTCCTCCCTGGTCTTGGTTAAAGAGATTGTCCAATCCCGCTCTGTGATAGGTATAAATGACAGAACGCAATTGGCTCCAGTTAGGATTCAAAATTTCATTAACCAGTATCGTACGGCTTCTTGGTTCATTTACCGTATTCCATCCCTCATAATTTCTGTTCTGTGAATTCTGGGCGATCTGCTGGGCTTTTGAAAACCATTGCGAACCACCCATAGACTGGAAGCTGTCGGCATCGTATCCTAAGATCAGATAGATATAAAAACTGATTACATCGGTAAGGTTCTTTCCGGAAAACTGTCTTTCATTAAATATAAGATTTTCATTTTCAATATATTCGAATGCAAATCTTTGATCCTGAAGGTTTAATAACGGAGATTCATAATTTGAGCTATAAACAGGGCGTACAGCCTGTACTACTATAGCACCTTTAAATCTGTTATCCGTTCTTTCAGAAATAACAATAGAGAAACCACATTTTATTTTTTCAAAATTCTGTAGTTTTTTTCCTGTCCAGCTGGTATTATTAATAAAGTCTTTGAGACTTTTTTCCAAAGCCTTATAAGCTTGCTGGTTACTTCCTCCCAATTGTTGGGAGTTTACCTGTACGGTTGCCAGCAATTCCTGGGAAAAGCTAATGCTGTATATAAAAAGCAGAAAAAATAAGCTTATAATTTTTTTCATGTCTATTAAAAATTGAGAACGGAAATTTATTAAAATTATTTTAAAAGCTGAGCTTCCACAAAGTTGAGAATATCTTTGGCGACTTCATCTTTTGATTTAAGGTTAAATTCTGTCTTTTCCGTTTTGGTAAATATTTTAATTTTATTGGTATCGTTTTTAAAACCTGCACCTTCATCGCGCAGAGAATTTAAAACAATCATATCAAGGTTTTTCTTTTCAAGCTTTCCTTTGGCATTCTCTTCTTCATTCTGTGTTTCGAGGGCAAATCCTACCAAGAACTGATGGGTTTTCTTTTCCCCCATCGTTTTTAAGATATCGGGATTCTTCACCAGCTCAATCGTTAGATTTTCATCATTCTTCTTGATCTTTTCTTTAGCCACTTCTTTTGGAGCATAATCTGCTACAGCAGCACTGGCAATTCCGATATCTATTGTATCATAAAACTCAAATACTTTGGCCAGCATTTCTTTAGCAGAAGTGACTTTGTGAAGTTCAACATTTTTATCATGAATCACCTGAGCACTAGGTCCTGAAATTAAAATTACTTTCGCTCCCCTTTTTGAAGCTTCTTCAGCTAAAGAGAAACCCATTTTTCCTGAAGAATGATTTCCTATAAATCTCACCGGGTCAATCGCCTCATATGTGGGACCAGCAGTAATCAATACTGTTTTTCCTTCAAGACTTTTTCCTTTAGTTTCAGTCTTAAAATAATTTTCAACTGCATTAAAAATGGTTTCAGGCTCCGCCATTCTTCCCTGTCCGATAAGTCCACTCGCCAAATCTCCGTTTTCTGCAGGAATTATAGTATGTCCGAAGCTTTCCGCAAGCTCTATATTTTTCTTTGTAGACGGATGGACATACATATCCAAATCCATCGCAGGAGCAATAAATACAGGGCATTTTGCAGACATATACGTGGCAATAACCAGATTATCGCACATCCCATGAATCATTTTAGATAGGGTATTGGCTGTACAAGGCGTTACAAGCATTACATCTGCCCAAAGTGCCAATTCTACATGACTGTTCCAGCTTCCGTTATCTCCATAAAAGTCTGAGTAAACAGGCTTTTTCGATAATGTAGACAAGCTTAATTTCGTTACAAAATGTTCAGCATCGGGAGTCATAATAACCTGTACTTCGGCACCTTTCTTTACAAAATCCCTTATCAGAAAATGAATTTTGTAAGCCGCAATCCCTCCGGAAACTGCGATAAGTATCTTTTTACCGGAAACACTCATTTAGTTCTAATTTTTTTTGAAACACTAAAATACTTATTTTTTCCCACAATCAGGGTTTAAAACAACAAAGGTCATAAAAGAACCGAGTTCCTTTATGACCTTTGTCTATAAAAATACAGATGATTATTTTCTTTCTTCTGTTTTTCTGAAATAAATATCTTCATTTAACCATTCTTCAATAGCGATTGAAGTTGGCTTCGGAAGTTTTTCGTAGTGTTTAGAGATTTCAATTTGCTCTCTGTTTTCGAAAACTTCTTCTAATGTAGAATTGTGAACAGCAAATTCATCTAATTTATTGTGAAGTTCCGTACGGATCTCCGCATTGATTTGCTCTGCTCTCTTTCCCATGATAACAATAGCTTCGTAGATTGAACCTACTTTATCTTCAATCTTATCTTTGTCGTAAGTAATAGTATTTACTTCGGCTTTTGTATCTTTTACACTCATTTTGAGAAAATTATTTTATTTATAAGGTGGCAAATTTACGAATTATCTTTTAATTTTGAAAGTCGCCGCTGGAGGAGGGGTATTAAGTGCCGCACTATCCCTCTGGATCTGCATTGCTTTCTTTTCATTACTGATCTGATCCTTGATTTGTTGATCTGTTTTATTCTTTTCAGCCAGTTTTGCTTCCTCTTTTTTCTGTTTTGCGTTCAAAGTGGCAATTCTAGCTTCCACCTGTTTTTTAACAACAACGAAATCTTTCTTTTCTTTTTCCAATTTCCCACGCAGATCTACTGCCGTTTTAGAATATTCCGTATTAGGCAATTCTTTTTCTACCACCTTCGTGTAGGCTAGTGCACTTTCAATACGCTCATCTTTAAGTTCATAAACAGACTTTGCAGCTAATTCATAACGAGATTTCATGATATAATCATAAATTTTCGGACGAAGTTTTGTACTCGGAAAATCTTCCAACACATTTTCAAGTGCTACATACGCTGCTTTGTACTGGCCCATTTTGAAATACTGTCTTGCATTTTCATAGGCTTTAAACTCTAATTTATAAGTCAGCTCATCAATAAGCTGGCTGATATTTTTAGATCTTTCAGAATTTGGATAATTGGTAAGGAAATCCTGAAGTTCATTAATTGCTAATTCTGTACTGGACTGGTCAAGGTTATAATCCATTGATCCTTCATAGTAGCATAATGCAGACATATAAGCCGCTTCTTCTGCTCTGGGATCTTTTGGAAAGTTGACCGCAAAATTTTTAAATTGGTGCCCTGCCAGTTTATAACTTTTATCGTAATAATTTGCATAGGCTGTATTGAAACCTACGTTGGGAAAATCATCTGTTCCTGCTACCAGATTGGTAAGTCTGTCATAAAGAGCCAGTGCGTTTTTCCACTTTTTCTTAGCAAAGTTGTCATTCGCTGCTTTTAAGATAAAATCTTTATCAGCACTCTTCATTGCTTTTTCCTGACGGCTTGCACATGAAGCAACCACTGCTACAGCAAACAGCCCTAAAATATATTTTTTCATATAAAAAATTCAACAGTTTTCGGATTAGACAGCCGATTTACTAATTTGCAAAAATATAACTTTTTTGTCAATAGATTTTTTTTTATGAATATTTAACGTAATTTTAGTCTGCAGCGTATCCCAAAATTGCAAAAACACTCAATAAAAGATTCATTCTCACTTTCTTTTCAGCTTCTTTCGCATAGGTTTCCTCATTTTTACTTGGGACATACAGTTCATAGAAGTTTTTATTTCGGATCACAAATAATGTGGACCCTATAATCATGGTAAGAATATCTTCAGGTTTCGGGGTAAAAGTAAAAACTCCCGATGCTACTCCTTTTTTTATGACTTCATCCAGTTTTCTTACAAACAGCTGGTAGAAGTCTAGCAGCTCATCCTTCAGGTTTTCCGTATGACGAAGTTCCTGCGTAACAAAGCCATGAAAATAATTGTATTTGAAAAGCTGTGATACAATGTATTTGATCATTTCTCTCATCTGCATTTCCGGTTTTCCTTCTTTGATTGTATCTGCAAATTCTGAAAAATTCTCTCTGGTTTTCAGCACTCTATATTGGTAGAGATAAGACATCATCTTTTCTTTAGAACCAAAATAATAGGAAATCATTGCTACGTTGATATTTGCTTTTGAGCAGATATCTCTTACAGAAGTTCCCTCGTATCCTTTTTTTGCTATTAATTCTTCAGCAATGTCTAAAATGTGAATCTGTTTTTCTGTAAATTTTTTCTTCATGAAGTGCACTTTGAGTAAAGTTAAGAAATTTTTAACACATTTGTAAACGTTTGTTTAATAATTTTATATTAATTCTAAATAATAGTATTTTTGAGGATGGAATTTTTTGATTTTCACCATCATAAAAAAAACACCGGATATGGAATTTACAATGTAAATATTGGAGAAATTCCATCAGATTCCCTTTATTCAATAGGAATTCACCCTAAAGACATTGACGTTAACAATATTGAAGAACAGCTCAGCTGGGTAAGAAATACAATATCGCAAAACTGCTTTGCTATTGGAGAGTGTGGTTTAGATTCTTTGGTGGCGATTCATCAGAAAATTCAGGAGGATGTCTTTTGGGAACAGATCAAAATAGCCAATGAGGTAAAAAAACCTGTCATTATTCACTGTGTCAAAAAATTTTACGAAGTCATTTCTTTAAAAAAAAAGGCTGAACAAGCTATGATTATCCATGGTTTTAACAAAAAACAAAAAATTGCAGATGACCTGCTGGCTCATAATTTTTACCTGAGTTTTGGAAAAGCTGTTTTGTATAATTTATCTTTGCAGAATGTTTTAAAGAACACACCATCAGACAAATTCTTTTTAGAAACGGACAATGAAGATTTTGGTATTGAAGAATTATATCTGAAAGTATCAGAAATAAAGGGAATTTCTTTGGAACAGCTCAATGAACAAATTTTAGAAAATTTACACACTATAAAAAATGGATAAATACTGGCTCGAGAGAACTGAGCTTTTAGTTAAAGATGAAGGATTGGAAAAGCTGACTAAAGCAAATGTCCTGGTTGTAGGGCTGGGAGGAGTTGGCTCTTTTGCTGCAGAATTTCTTGCAAGAGCGGGAGTAGGAAGCATGACGATTGTAGACGGCGACACCGTAGACATCACAAACATCAACAGGCAGCTTCCGGCTTTGCATTCTACCATTGGAAAACATAAGGTAGAAGTAGTTGCAGAAAGACTTCTGGACATCAATCCCGAGATAAAATTAATTAAAATCAATGAGTTTCTGAATCCTGAAAGAATGGATGAAGTGCTTGATTCAGGTAAGTTTAATTATATCCTGGACTGTATTGACAGTGTGACCCCTAAATTATGCCTTATCCGGGCCGCTAAAAGAAAAAAAATAAAACTTGTAAGCTCTATGGGAGCCGGTGGAAAGACCGATCCCAGCAAGGTTATGGTAAGAGATATCAGTAAAACACAAAACTGTTTCCTGGCCAGACAAATAAGAAAGAGGCTTAAAAAAGAAAAAATTAATAAAGGATTTAGATGTGTTTTTTCCAACGAACTTCAAAATGAGGAAAGCCTTAAGATGACCGATGGAGCTAATTACAAAAGATCTTTCTATGGCACTATAAGCTATATTCCGGCAATTTTCGGTCTGTATGCAGCCTCTGAAGTCATCAATTATTTATTGAAACAAGATTAATGCAAAATTTTACCTACCCCAGAGCTGAAAAACTCAAAAAGAATATAGAGATCGCTTTACTTTTCGAAAAAGGTAAATGGAGAACCTGTGGAAATCTAAGAATAATCATCTTAAAAGATAAGCCTAATCTTCCGGTAGAAAGCGTCAAGTTCGGGGTTTCTGTTTCTAAAAGATATTTTAAAAAAGCGGTTCACAGAAACCGTTTGAAAAGACTTCTGAGAGAATGTTACCGTCTGAACAAAGGGTTATTTGAGACCGCATTCGGAGATAAAACCCTTGCTATGCTATTTTGGGTTTCCTCGGAAATGCCTCAAAAATATCAGGATGTAGAGACCCAGTTTATCAAGCTCTGCGAAGCACAAAAAAAGCCATAACGGCAATATATACCATACCGATATCTGCTTATTCAATAAAATTTGTAAATGCTATTTTGGCATTCAGATTTATAGGGTAAGCAGATTTCTGTTTTGATCATCTTCTTTTTTGAAACCATACTTGAGGCATCTTCACCCACTTATCTTTATGAATTTAAGTTTTCATTAAGTGGGATACTTTTTGTAATTTTAAGGGAAACAATAAATCTGAAAATTAATATGTTAGACCATATTCCCTATTTTTCTTACATTCTCAGTGCTTTTATCGGCATTGGACTGGCTGCAGCTACAGGATTCCGAGTCTTTCTTCCCATGTTTTTTGTAAGCCTGGCTTCTTACTTCCATTGGATTCCTATGAGTGAAAATTTTGAATGGCTCTCCGGTCTGCCAGCACTCATTACCACCGGTATTGCTACTATAGCGGAGATTCTGGCCTATTATATTCCTTTTATAGATCATTTGCTGGATACGGTTTCCGTTCCAATGGCTGCCGTAGCCGGATCCGTATTATTTGCCAGTCAGTTCGCTGGCCTGGAAACATTTCCCCAGTGGGCGTTAGCTCTTATTGCAGGAGGGGGAACAGCCGCAACGATAAGTTCCGGTTTCGCAGGAATACGTGCTGCCTCTACAGCAACAACCGGAGGTCTGGGAAATCCCATCGTGGGAACTACTGAGACTGCAGGAGCGGGTGTGATGTCTATCCTGGCAATGGCCATGCCGGTCGTAGCAGCTATTTTAGCCGTCTTATTTATTATTCTGGTAATTGTCTTCGGACGGAAAGCCTGGAAGAAGCTACGGGGCCGTAAAGAGCCTCATGATACCTTATAAAAAATGTGCTGTCCGGGAGACAGCACATTTTTTTAATTTTTACTTCTAAAATCTTTTATTTCCTTGATTTTAGATTCAAAATATCCTTTTTTATCCGGATTTTTCTTAATTAATATCTCGAATGCTTTTATCGCTTTTGTATATAGCTTTTGTTCAAAATAAAGGTTAGCCAATGTTTCTGTCATCAAATGGGAGATATCATCATTCTTCTCTTTAACGACATAAGAACTTTCTTCTTTTAACTGACTGATTTTAGGATTGTTTTCAATAAAGTTATCAATAACTTTTATCTTCTTTTCAGGTTTTTCTTTTTCAACCTCTTCCGGTCTGTCGATTTTCAGCCAGCTTTGCCATGTATTGATAAAACCGGGAACATTGCTGTCTACAACAGGCTGAACCGTTTTCTGTACCGGAACTTCCTGCACTGTTTCTTCTTTCATTGAATCTTCATTAGCTTCTTTCCTTCCTTCCGAAACCCTCAAACTTGAAATATCAGTCCCGAAGAATGACACATTCATCACCGGAGCTTCTTCTTTTGCCACCTGTGTATGAGCGCTATCTTCAGCATTTTCAGGGGCATCATCTTCCGGAAGTTCGGAAGCTTCTTCTATAGTCTGTACAACCTCTGTATCAGACGCTTCCATTATATTTTCAGATTCTTCTACAGCTGTGACACTCTCACTTTTCCCCTCTGTCTCTGCCACCATTTCAGGAGTTTCATCCTGTAATGACGCTTCTATTTTAGATTCGGAAACTTTTCCAGGTTTAGCAATTAAGGAATCCGGCATATTGGTTTCAAGGCTCATCGGCTTCCATCCAGACTGGATTTCCGGAACGGCTTCTTCCTGTACAACTTCTATAGTATCTGGTACTTCTACAGGTTCAGAAATTTCCTCTTTTTCTTCTACCGGAGCTGTCTGTGAAGGCTCCTCTTTAGCAGGTTCTTCTTTTTCTGTGGACCAGAAATGGAAATTTTGAGTTTCTGCAAAACTTATTTCATGATCAGCAACGACTTCCGGTTCCTCTTTTTCTTCCTGAGGAACAACTTTAGCCTCTTTCATTTTTTTCTCAACCTCTTCAATCAGACGTCTCATTTCGTCTTCATGCTTGTTTACATTAGGTTGTGAAATTTCCGTGTTTTCTATTGTTTCTTCTTCATTTACCTGAATTTTGACATCCGGCATAAATGAATCTGTCCCATGGAAACTAATTTCGGCCTCAGGTTCATCAGCCATTTCTTCTTTATCAGAAACGGTATTGGCTTCTTCTACATTTTCCTCTACCTCCTCATGCTCCCGAACGGTTTCTTCCTCAACGGTAAGTTCCGGTGCTATCGCTTCTACTTCGTGGAAGCTTATTTCCTCTTCTTTCTCAATCTCCTCTTCTTCAGGTTCTGAAGAAATTTCATCTTCATTAATAATGGTTTCAGGCGTGAAACTTTCTCCTGTATTTTCTTCTTTTTCCTCCTCTTTTATATCTTCTGCTACTGTTTGAGATACAGGTTTATGAGTAACCAACGTACCTGATTCTAGGGTAGATTCAAGATCAATCTTTTCCGTATGCTCTTCATCAAGAAAATTCTCTTCTCCTTCAAAAAGAATTCTGTTACGTTCACCGTTAACATAAATAGGCTCAACACTTTGTGGGGCATCCAGGACACATGAAACACCTTCTTCCTCCTTCACTTCATTTTCAGAAGACTCTTCTCTTTTGATAGGAAAGACTTTTTCTTTATTAAAAGAATATCGGGCAGATTTCTGAGCGTTTTCAGAAGCCTGTTTTTCTTCTGTAGTTTCAGGTTTAGGACTTTGCTGAATCACTCCATTGATCAGCTGATAAAGAATTTTTTTATCTGTAGTGTACGCTGCCGTTAAGGAAAGCTCCTTCTGATAGCTTTCTTTATCATAAAGATGTACCCCATATAAGTGGAGTGCCCTAATATTTTGAATATAGGGAAAAGCGTGAATCTCTTCTTTCAAAAGATGAAGATCTTCTGACTGAATATTTTTCGGATTTTTTATTAATTCTAAAACTCTTGGATTCATCTTACCAATTCGCTACAATGTCGTTAAATATCTTATTAATTATTCTTTCTGTAACAATTTTCACCTGAGATGCTTCGATCTCACTTTGTGATAAATTGCTATTAAAAGCAGCTTCATCTGTGTAGGTTCTGTCAAAACTGGAATCAGGATGTACTTTATTTTCATAATGTACTTTCACTGTGATTACAAGTCTGTTTTGAGCCTGTTGTATCACTCCACCAGAAGGATTTGTCTGGGTGTTGGAACTAATGGTAGTAGGAGAAATACTGTAATCTGAAATTTCCCCTTCTATCAGAATATCAGGATTTTCTTTAGTCCCTTTCAATGTTGTTCTCTGCAGAAATCTATTTTGAATATCAGTAGAAAACTGTTGGGATAATGTAGGGTTTACAAGAGCCGCATTATTCGGAAACTCATTGATCTGAACGGTCTTTTCATCTGTCAGGGATGATCCTGTAAAGCTATAGCATGAGTTTAGAACTCCCAGCAAAACGAAAAGTACCCCAACTAATATTGGTCTCTTCAGACTAATATTTTTAATCTTAATATTCATCTTTTATTTTATTTCATAGAATCCAATTCCCTTATACAGGATTAGTCTTCCAGATTATACTGTTTTATTTTTCTATACAAAGTTCTCTGTGAAATTCCCAATTCATCTGCCGCCCTATTTCTACGTCCCTTATGTTTTTCCAACGCTTTGACAATCAAATCTTTTTCATTATTCTGAAGAGAAAGGGATTCCGGTTTATTTTCCTCCACTTCAATGTCTTCAATATCTTCATAGCTGTCATCCTGCGTTGAGATAATGGTTGGGTTCTGAACAGTCTGGGTATCATTATTATTCTCAAAATATAATAAAGATCCCTGGCTTACCTGCGGCTGGCTTTCCGGAGTATAGATTCTATTGATCAGGTTTTTCTCCTGATTACTCAAGTCACCTGCTCCTCTGTTCTTTATCAATTCCGAAGTTAGGGATTTTAAATCATTGATATCATTTCGCATATCAAAGAGAATTTTGTACATAATCTCCCTCTCACTTCCAAAATCATTTTGCTTAGGTGTATTTTGATTATTGACCACCATCGGAAGATGCGTTTCCATTGGAATATATTCTGCAAGCTTCTCGGCTGTGATATTTCTATTCCTCTCTACCACAGTCATCTGCTCCACAAGATTTCTTAACTGACGGATATTTCCCGGGAAAGAATAATTTTCAATATAATGAACGGCACTAGGTTCCAATTCAAGTTCTGGCATTCTGTACTTCTCTGCAAAATCTATTGCAAATTTTCTGAATAACAAATGAATATCTCCCTTCCGTTCTCTTAAAGGAGGCATATCTATCTGAACGGTATTCAAACGGTAATATAAGTCCTCACGGAATCTTCCGTCATGAATAGCCTTCATCATATTAACGTTGGTAGCGGCTACAATCCTTACGTTGGTCTTCTGAACCTGTGAAGAGCCTACTTTCATAAATTCACCACTTTCCAGTACCCTTAAAAGACGAACCTGTGTTTGTAAGGGAAGCTCTCCCACCTCATCCAAAAATATAGTCCCGCCATCAGCTACTTCAAAATATCCTTTTCTTGTGGCGGTAGCCCCTGTAAAAGCTCCTTTTTCGTGTCCGAATAATTCAGAGTCTATAGTTCCTTCAGGAATAGCTCCACAGTTAACTACAATATAAGGTTGATGCTTTCGTCTCGATTCTGAGTGGATGATTTTTGGAATAAATTCTTTTCCCACTCCACTTTCTCCAATCACCAAAACGGAAATATCCGTAGGTGCTACCTGGATAGACTTTTCTAAAGCCCGGTTAAGTGCCGGAAAATTTCCGATAATTCCAAAGCGGTTTTTTATGTTTTGTAACTCGTTGCTCATAAGTAAATGTTTGATTATTGATTTAATATAATCTACAGCTCTTCAATCTGCTTTCTGTAGATCTTGTTAAAATGATGAGTGTAGACATCTTTCATGGTCTTTCCTTCATCGTACGTTTGCAATGCCAACGTTTTTAAATCCAAATAATCTTTGTTTCTTATTTTCGAAACTTTACTTTTAAAGTATATATTCTCAGCAAAGTCGTATTCTTTGCTTTGTTGTTCAAAATTTTCCAGGGCTTTATCATACTTCCCCAGCTCAAAATAGGTTACGCCCAGCTGGTAATGATCAAACATTCCCTTTACATACCCTCTGGTGGCCAGCTGTCTTTCGATAATTCCGGCAGCCTTTTCTTTCTGTCCTAAAGCACTGTAAGACATAGCTTTTACTATGCTCAGGTTATAATCTCCGTTTTGAGATCTCCCCAAATCTTCAGGATAATATTGTTTTAGTGTTTCTAAATCCAGAATAGCACCACTATAGTCTCTTAAAAACTGAAATTTGCACCAGCCTCTGTATCCTAAATGCATTTTAGGGTCCAGGGCAACCGCCTTGTCAATTAATCCCTTCCATGTTACAAAATCTCCATTTTTAAGATATGGAACTGCCTTCTCCATATAGGCATTGGCAAAATCCGGGCACAACTCAATAGCTTTATCAAAGCCTTCCTGAGATGCTCTGTACCCTTGAAAATCGGAAGCCAGATTGTATAACTCACAAGCTTTTTTACAGTCCTCTCCCTCTATTGCGTTACAGTTAACCTGTGCAATAGTATTGGTATACACTATAAGTAACAAAAAGCTAAGGTAATACCTCTGAAACTTTTCCATTTTCAATTTTATAGGTTAAATACTGATAATAGTCTACTTTAGAACCATTGATTTCCTTTGGAATCCATCCATCTAATGATTGGGTAAACTGTAACAGCTTATTTTCCAATTCTACATCCAAGACTGTGTCTTTCAGATCCGGGCTCATATGCTGTAACCTGAACAATCCTGTCTTTCCTTCACAATTTACTAAAAATCTGACGGTAATAAAACCGTTACTCTTATTTTCAGAATAAATATTTTCTTTTTTCAGTTTTTCTACAATGGCAATCTTTTCTCCTTTGTAATCAAACCCTTTTGCACCGTGATAATACTGAAAGCTGAAGGGTTTATCTTTTCCGGCTCCGCATTTTTTTAAATCTGCGGCATCTAATTTCCTGTCAAATTCAATATCTCCAACCGTATTGGGATATTTACTCACCCTTTTCTCTGTCTGACACGATATCAGAATACAGGAAAACAAGGCTAGAAAACAGATTGCTTTTATCAAAACTTCAAATTACTCAACCATTCTCCCTAAAAGTGTGCCTTGCGTATTGTCATAAACAAAAACGTCCACAATGTCTCCTATTTTCTGCCCTTCAAGTTGGTCAAAAACACAAACGGCATTCTGGGAATTTCTACCCTTCCATTGGTTTTTGTTTTTCTTAGAGATTCCTTCAATCAGAATCTGATGTACTTTTCCTACATAAGATATCATTCTTTTTCTGGAAAGCTCTCCCTGTAGTGCAATAACCTCAGCTAAACGCCTTTGCTTCACATCTGCCGGAATATTGTCTTCCATCTTCTTGTGAGCAGGTGTTCCCGGTCTTTCTGAATAAGCAAACATATAGCCGTAGTCATATTCTACTTCTTTCATAAGACTTAAGGTATCCTGATGATCTTCTTCCGTTTCATCACAGAAACCAACAATCATATCCTGTGAAAATGAAACATCAGGAACAATTTCTTTAGCCTTTCTGATCAGCTCTAAATACTCCTCACGGGTATGCTGTCTGTTCATGGCTTTAAGCATATTGTTACTTCCGCTTTGTACCGGAAGGTGTACATACCTACAGATATTCTCGTGTTTAGCCATCATGTGGAATACATCCAAACTCATATCCTGAGGATTCGAAGTAGAGAATCTGATTCTCATTTCAGGTACCGCTTTCGCTACCAAATCAAGTAATTGCCCAAAGTTAATAGCTGTAGCTTTCTGCATCTCAGAAGCTTTAGCAAAATCTTTTTTAGGACCTCCTCCATACCATAAGTAAGAGTCTACATTTTGGCCGAGAAGGGTAATTTCTTTATACCCATTATTGCTAAGTTCTTTACATTCTTCGATAATAGAATGTGGATCACGGCTTCTTTCTCTTCCTCTTGTGAACGGAACTACGCAGAATGTACACATATTATCACAACCTCTGGTAATCGTTACATAAGCGGTTACACCGTTTCCACCCAAACGGACAGGATTAATATCGGCATAGGTTTCTTCTTTGGAGAGTATGACATTGATGGCGTCTCTACCATCATCGGTTTCTTTTAAAAGGTTAGGGAGATCTCTATAAGCATCAGGTCCCACAACAAGATCAACCAGCTGCTCTTCTTCCAAAAATTTGGTTTTTAGCCTCTCAGCCATACATCCGAGAACTCCTACCGTCATATTCGGTCTTTCTTTCTTAAGATTTTTGAACTGAGAAAGACGCATTCTTACAGTCTGTTCTGCTTTTTCACGAATAGAACATGTATTGAGAAGAATAAGATCCGCTTCTTCAACCTTCATTGTTGTATTGTATCCCTGCTCATTAAGAATAGAAGCAACAATCTCAGAATCAGAAAAATTCATCTGACACCCGTAGCTTTCTAAAAATAATTTTTTAGAATTTTCAGGTTTTTCAGCCACTGCAAAAGCTTCCCCTTGCTTTGTTTCATCTATATATTTTTCTTGCACAATAATCAATTTAAGGTTCGGAATTTAAATTTCAGGGCATAGATCCTGAAAACTTAAATCACAAACAGATAAGTTTGCAAAGATACAAAATATTGTGACAGAATGTCAGGAGATTCTGCTGAAGTATTATACCCTTTTTAAAACCTAGTTTTAAGAAATAAAAGTATAATCAAACCATTAAATTTCAAATATTTACACGGGTTATTTTTAAAAACATACCAAGAACTTATTTTCTAATCTCCATGGTCAAAATGATCTGATGTAAAATTGATTTTAATTATTTTTTTAGAAACCACCGGTATTCCATCTTTAATCGCCGGCTTCCATTTCTTTTTTACTCTTTTGATAGTAAACTGCATATCATCAATAAACATTTCGCTATTTTTTACTTTGGGCAAGACATCAAGATTTTCAACTTTCCCATTCGTGTTCACATCAAAAACAAAAACGAACTGTCCGTTCACAGCATACTTCTTTAAATCGATATAAGAATGAATCATTTTTAAAAACTCCTGAGTAAAAGCGGCATCTCCGCCTGGAAATTCAGCATTCTGCGAACTGGTTACACTTCCATTCTGTGGTTTTGATTCTTGGGAATACCCCAAAAAGCTGAAAAGAAGGAAGAGGATTATAATATATTTTTTCATATTTATATATCTACAGATAAAGAAGTCAGGCTCATTCTCAATTTCATTTCAGATTTTACAGGCTGACCATTGCAGGTTGCAGGCATCCAGCTTTTCTTTATCCTCCTCACCACATACTGCATATCATCAAAGAAAACTTCACTATGAAGTACTTTAGGAGCCCCCGCAATGTCAATCACTTTTCCAGCTTCATCAATCGTTAAGGTAAATGTAAAATCTCCTGTCAGGGTGTAGAAGTCAGAATTCAGATAGGTATACATATACTTTCTCAGTATCTCTTTGTAGGCAGCTGCTCCTCCTTCATAAGCAGCAGGTTTAAAATCATTGCATTTAACAGCAACCTGCATAAAAGGCTCCTTAATATCTATTTTCAAAATATTTTTGTTGTTCTCTGTGATAAAAGAATCATCTCTGTCTTCAAGATCCTGGGCAAATGAAAAATTGGCAACACAAAGTGCAAGAAATAAAAATATCGTCTTCATTTTCTATATATAATAATAAACAAAGGTAAATATTTACATTCCTTATAAAAAAGAAAAACTTCACACAATCAGTATGAAGTTTTATGTTGATGTTAAGAAATCACAATGTAATTTCAGTTTACAGCAATCCTTTAATATGCTTATAATTGGATTTTACCGTTTCAAAAGCTTCTTCCATTTTTCCACCCAGCATCAACTGAGCCATTGATTTTGTCATGCCTATGACCTGATCAAATTCAATTTTAGGGGGCAGGGCCAGTGCATTAGGATTGGTGAATATATTCAGAAGGTAGGGACCGTTATACTCTAAACATTCCTTAATTGCATTTTCCACCTCTTCAGGATCATGAACATTTTTCCCCGGATATCCCATTGCCTGGGCCACCATAGCAAAATCAGGATTAATCATATCGGTCTCATTATCCGGCATTCCCCCCACTTCCATTTCCAGCTTTACCATTCCCAATGTTCTGTTATTAAAAACAATCAGCTTTATGGGAAGTTTATACTGAAAAATGGTTGCCATATCTCCTAAGAGCATTGATAATCCGCCATCTCCACACATGGCAATCACCTGCCTTTCCGGATGAGCTAAAGAAGCTCCAATAGCCATTGGCATTGCATTGGCCATCGATCCATGATTAAAAGAACCGAGCATTTTCCGTTCCCCAGTTCCTGTAATAAACCTTGCTCCCCAGACGCAACACATTCCGGTATCTACTGTGAAAATAGCATCCTTTTTGGCAAGCTGATCCAGGGTATATGCCACATATTCCGGCTGAATAGCATCTTTTTTTCCAAAATCTTTAACATACGTGAGCTGATTCTCTTTTACTTTTTCATAGAATGCCAGCTGTTCATTGAGAAAATGATCATCTGTTTTTTCCTTCAGCATGGGAAGCAGGGCTTTAATTGTTTCTTTCACATCTCCCGTCAGCCCCAATTCCAGCTTAGCCCTTCTTCCCAGTCTTTCAGGACTTTCATCAATCTGTATGATTTTATTTTTGACCGGCATAAACTTTTGGTACGGAAAATCTGTTCCCAGAAGTATAACGAGATCTGCTTCATGCATCGCATGGTAAGCCGACGGATATCCCAATAGTCCGGTAAGCCCTACTTCATTAGGATTATTTGGCTGAATGGCCATTTTCCCACGGAATGAATATCCCACCGGGGCTTTTAATAATTTTGATAATTCCACCACTTCTGCGTTGGCTGCACCCGCTCCTATTCCACAGTATAGGACAACTTTTTTATTTTCATTCACCAGTTCTGCCAGGTGTTTCAGCTCATCATCTGAAGGCCTGATCACAGGGTGGGTTTTAAATAACTGAGCGGAAGTAGCCGCTTCCTCTGCATCCAGCTCAGAAACATCTCCCGGAAGGCCGATCACTGCTACTCCTTTTTTAGAAATAGCATGTTGAATAGCAGTCTGGAGTATTCTTTGCACCTGCTCGGGTCTCGTAATCATCTGATTATAATGACAGCAGTCATCAAACAGCTTTATTGTATTCGTTTCCTGGAAATAATCCATGCCCATTTCCTCACTGGGGATAGTGGAAGCAATAACCAACATCGGAACATGGGAACGGTGTGCCTCATACACCCCATTGATCAGGTGAACATGTCCCGGACCACAGCTTCCTGCACATACAGCAAGGCCATCCAGTTCAGCCTCAGCAGCGGCGGCATAAGCTCCCACTTCTTCATGTCTCACATGAATCCATTGAATACTGCTTTTTTTTACGGCTACATTCAAATGGTTGAGACTGTCTCCGGTTACTGCATAAATTCTTTTCACATTGGCATTTTCGAGCATTTGTACAATCTGCTCTGCTATATTTTTAGCCATAATTGATTAGGTTTGGTGTTTATATGTAAGGAAAATACAGCCTTGAAAAATCTGTATCCCTATCAAATTTAACTAATTAAAATGAAACCTTCCCGGGGTTTCAATGTTAAAAAAATGGTAATTTAATAATAAACCCATCCCTACAGAATGTAACTTCGCAACTAACCAAAAGATTTTTAAACCTGAATGACTACAGTCATGAAAATAAAAACGGCCATCCAAAGGACAGCCGTTGATGTATTATATATTTGATTTAGATAACTACTTCAATCTGATTTCTCAATAAATCTTCGAATTCATCTCTTTTACGGATCAGATGTGCTTTTCCATCAAGGAATAAAACCTCAGCAGGCTTTAATCTTGAATTGAAATTTGAACTCATTTCAAAACCGTACGCTCCGGCATTATGGAAAGCAAGGATATCACCTTCTCTCACCTCGTTCAGTTTTCTGTCCCATGCAAAAGTATCTGTTTCGCAGATGTTCCCTACTACGGTATAAATTCTTTCTGCTCCTTTTGGATTAGACAAGTTTTCAATTAAATGATAAGAATCGTAGAACATTGGACGGATCAAATGGTTAAACCCAGAGTTTACTCCCACAAAAACAGTAGCAGTCGTCTGCTTGATTACATTAGCTTTCACTAAAAGATAACCGCTTTTTCCAACTAAAAATTTTCCCGGTTCGAACCAAAGCTCAAATTTTCTTCCTGTTGTTTTAGCAAAGTCGGCTAACACTTTTTCTACTTTTCTACCTAATGTTTTAACGTCAGTTTCTTCTTCGCTATCCTGATAAGGAATTTTGAAACCACTACCCATATCAAGATACTTCAGGTTCGGGAAATGTTCTGAAAGCTCGAGCATAATATCTAAAGCCTGAAGGAAAACTTCCGGATCTTTAATCTCACTTCCCGTATGCATGTGAAGACCTTCCACATTAACGTTTGTACTCTTCATCACTCTTTCGATGTGGCGAAGCTGGTGAATTGAAATCCCGAATTTACTGTCGATATGACCTGTAGAAATTTTATAGTTTCCTCCGGCAAAAATATGCGGGTTAATTCTCACAAAAATAGGGTAAGAATTTCCATATTTATTCCCAAACTGCTCAAGAATAGAGATGTTATCAATGTTAATATGAACTCCAAAAGTCATTGCTTCTTCTATTTCCGCCAAGTCAACACAATTGGGAGTAAACAATATTTTTTCTTTCGTAAATCCTGCTTTTAATCCAAGTTTAACTTCATTAATAGATACACAATCCAAAGAAGCACCCAGCTTCTTGACATACTTAAGGATATTGATATTTGTCAATGCCTTCGCTGCATAGAAGAACTTAGTGTGTTTTAAAAAAGAAGATGTAAGTTTTTCGTATTGAATTTTGATGGATTCAGCATCGTAAACATACACTGGTGTACCAAACTCATTGGCAATCTTTAATAATTCTTTTGAATTCATAATTTCATTTTTAACATAAAAAAAGGCAGATCCTTCGAAAAAGAGTCCACCACATTAATTATTTTTTATGCAAGACAACTCTTTTAAATATTCCAAACCTTAGAGAACTTAATAGCTCCCTTTTTTCCAGTTTTTATTTGTTTAAAATTTTGCATTGCTTATTTTTATTTTTTGCAAAAATACTATTTATTTTTTACTTTTAAGAAAATTGATTTGAAAAGCACTTTCCTTCCAATGAAAATCTGTAAAGTGCAAATTCTTCTATTATTTTGGTAATGGCAATGTTTCAAAATCGCCACGAAGCAGTGCCAGCTGTAACTCATTATTCAAATCACCCGCAGGTAAAGGAAGATCAATTTTCAGCTTAGCAAGCTTGCTTAAGGTTTGTATCTGCGTAAACAGTTCATAAAAACCAAATGATATCACCTTTCCGTTTTCAATGATTAAAAATAACTTTTCACCCAATTTTCTTCCGGACCCCAACCACAGTTCATTTCTTTTTCTGAAGTCTATTTTTTGTTTCAGGACGGCAGAGTCTTTATATTCGGGTAATGCTCCGAGAAACTGAACAGCCTTCGTTCCCTGGGTAAAAGATCTGAATTTTAAAATCGGTTTTTCAGTTTTATTAAGGTTGTTTTTTTCAACAACATATTTATTATTTCTGGAATAAAGCCCAAAAGGCAGGACTTCCTTCTTCTTAACATTCTTAGAATTCAGAATGAGCTTGGCAATAATATCCGTTCCGGTAAGTTCAAAATTGATCTGTCCTACATTATTCTGAACCTGTTCCCATTTTTTAGATTTGGAATTGAAAACTTTTTTTGAAAATTTATTGATATCCTGAACATAATCTGAGAAAATAATCTTCCCGGCTTCATTCTGGAAATAAATAAATCCTTTTTCATTCGGCAGATCCTGGGTCAGCTCTTTGATCTTATTGATATAGGTTTTGGCATTGGACTCTTCATGTTGCTTTTGGATGATTTCGTTTTCGATATCTTTTGATACTAAAAGCCTGAAAAGTTCCAAGGTCGCTCTTGCATCGCCCTCAGCTCTGTGATGATTGGTCAAAGGAATCCCCAATGATTTCACTAATTTCCCTAACGAGTAACTTACCTCATCGGGAATGAGTTTTTTAGCCAGTGGAATGGTATCTAATGTATTGATTTTAAAATCATAGCCAAGCCTTTTAAAAGACTGGCGGAGCATCCGGTAATCGAAATCAATATTATGCCCAACCAGGGTGGTATTTTGAGTTATTTCTATAACTCTTTTGGCTATTTCATGAAATTTCGGTGCCGTTTTGACCATTTTGGGAGTAATACTGGTCAGTTTCTGTACAAATGGTGTGATATCACTTTCGGGGTTTACAAGAGATATAAACTGGTCCGTGATTTTCTGACCATCATATCTGTAGATGGCAATATCTATAATGCATTCATTTCTATAACCTGCACCATTACTTTCTATATCTATAATCGAATACATTTATTTCCCGTTAACTGATATTTTAATTAAATTAATAATCCCGTGGTCCTGATATTTTCTTCATCAATCAAGATAACCTGCTAAAGTAACGAAAAATATATCAAAAACATAACAGGCCATCTTTCTTTTCAACTATCTTCTTCGACCTCCGAGTCCAAACATTCCAAGAATAGCTTTTGCCCCTTCTCTCATTAAGGTTGTGGTAAAAGTTCTTCCTGCTTTGCTTTGCAGCACCTGTTCAAACATCCCCGGTTCTTCTTTTACAGGTTTTGTTCGTTGATTGGATGCAGGATTCTGGGCAGCCTGTTCCATTCTGTTCGTAAGCATTTCATAGGCAGACTCTCTGTCTACAGCCTCTTCATACTTGGCTACTAAAGCAGATTTCGATGTAAGCTCGGAAATTTCAGCGTCGCTCAGAACATCCATTCTTGATTCCGGAGAAATCAGGTAAGTATGTACCAATGGCGTAGGAATCCCTTTTTCGTCCAAAGCCGTTACAAATGCTTCTCCAATTCCTAAATTCTGAATCAGACTTGAAGCATTATAAAATTCCGTGGTCGGATAATTTTCAACTGCTTTTGTGATCTCTTTTTTATCTTTTGCGGTAAAACCTCTGAGTGCATGCTGTATTTTTAGTCCTAATTGTGACAATACATTTTCAGGAACATCACCAGGAATCTGCGTGATAAAATAAATTCCTACTCCTTTTGACCGGATCAGTTTCACCATGGTTTCAATCTGTGATAAAAGAGCTTTTGAGGCTTCATCAAAAATAAGGTGCGCTTCATCAATAAACAGCACTAATTTTGGTTTTCCACTATCCCCTTCTTCTGGGAATGTCATATATATTTCTGCGAAAAGCGAAAGCATGAACGTGGAGAACAACTGTGGTTTACTTTGTATTTCAGCCACTCTTAAAATATTCACGACCCCTTTTCCGTCTCTTGTTTCAAGTAAATCCTGAACATCAAAACTTAATTCCCCAAAAAAGCTGGAAGCTCCCTGCTGCTCCAACGCCACAATAGACCTGAGAATGGCACCTAAGGAAGCCGGGGCTATTGATCCGTAATTGGCGGCAAGCTCTGCCTTTCCCTGAGCATTATCCGTCACATACTGCAATACTTTCTTTAAGTCATTCAGATCAATTAACGGAAGACCTTTATCATCACAATATTTAAAAACAATAGACATAATACTCTGCTGAGTATCATTCAATTCTAATATTTTACTCAGAAGAACCGGTCCGAATTCTGTAACCGTAGCTCTCAGTTTCACTCCTTTACCTCCTGAAATGCTCATCAGCTCTACCGGAAACCCCTGAGGATTATAAGGCAGTTGTGTTTTAGCATATCTCTCTTCGATAATAGCATTCATCTGACCTGCTTCAGCTATTCCTGAAAAGTCACCTTTAATATCCAAAACAAGTGAGGGGATTCCTGCATGAGAAAGCTGTTCTGCAAAAACCTGCAGAGTTTTTGTTTTACCGGTTCCTGTGGCTCCGGCAATAAGACCATGACGGTTGATTGTTTTTAAGGGAATAGTCACATTAACTTCCGGAACAACTTCTCCGTCCAACATTCCCTTTCCCAGTATAATATGATCCCCTTTCGGAGTATATCTAGCATTTAATTCTTCTGTAAATTGTGTTTTGTCTGCCATCTGATCGCTTTTTAAACTTATAAATATAAAAGTTTTTGTAAAATATTTAATCATTAAGAAAATATTATACCATTAATTTTTGTTTTTACTTTCAGCAGATTAATGCTTATCTTACTTTTTAAAATGAACATCAGATGTATGTAAACAAAATCCTTTGCAGGAAGAACTTATTAATTCTCTTCTCTTTTTTATTCACAACCCTTTTTTCCCAACCTCGGAAACAACCTGTAGATCTATTGATAAAAGGTGATTTCACTCATCAAGCCTCTTCAGTGATTTTCCCTCCACTGTGGTCAGGGTTCCAAAGAGAGGCCATTTATTCTTATGATATGCAGAATAAGCATGTAGCCATAAGCTATATACAGCAAAGCACAAAAAAGAACAAGACTATACTCACGCTGTATATTTATCCCAGAAAATCAATTGACAACCAATCGCTTAGAGATGAGTTTTCTTCATATGAATATGCCCTTAATCAGAATTCCAATAAAGGTACAGATATAAAACCTTCATTTGGAAATGCTTCCAATGACCAGATAAAAGTAAATTATATTTATTCCATATTCAATCACTCAATGGGTGAACGCGATTTTTTCAAAGGGGTAAAGTATACTGATAAAATGTCTCTTCTTTCTATTTATGAATGTGGAGGATGGAATTTTAAGATCAGAATATCCAGTGATGATATGACCCAGGGTCAGCTGGCTGAATTAAAAGATAAAACTGAAGGATATTTTGGCCTCCTGGATATCGCTTCTAAAAAACCTCTGCCGATCGATCAGACACCGGACATCATTCTGTCTCCCGTTGTGAAGAGAGATTCTATGATGATGTACTCCACAATCGCTGCAGCTAAGGCTAAAATAGAATGGTTAGGGAACCACTCAGAAAAAAAAGAACTTCTGACAGGATTTAATGATATGAAAATTGATTCTGAGGTTTATGCCATTGAGAAAATGATAGCATTCTATAAAGCCCATGAAAAAGATTGGCCCCTGCACGAGGACACAAAAAAATATTTTACTCAAATGATCACCATAGCCGACAACCAAAAAATTAAAGATCATATTTATGATAAGTATAACAGATTGATTAATTATGAGGAAGGAGAGGCCAGAAAAGATGAGTATATCCAATTCAAAACGGATAAAAATATTTCAGAAAACACCAATGAAATTGTATACAAAATATATTATAAACTGGAATAGATAACAAGTCCGTTTAAACTTAACCATAAAAGCCATAAAAGATTTTTAAACACTTAAGCTATTTAAGTTATATACTTTGTGTATAAAAATTACACAAAAGTTTTGTGGTTTTTGACTACGTCGAAATAATATTCATCGACTGAAAGGAGATAATCTTCGATTTGTGGTTGAGTAAAAAAGTTTAAATAGCTTTATATCTTAAGTTTTATTACAAGAACATGATAAAAAACAGCATTTAAAAATTAACATTCCCTAAGGCATTATTTTTGTTGAAAGGAAAGGGATCTAAGTATTTACCGTGTTATTGTATTGAAAGAAACTATTATTCAGATTTAACATTTCGTTTACAATTCATCTAATACTTTGTATCTTTAACTCATTAAAAAAATACCCAATGAAAATTGAACAAATATATACGGGCTGTCTGGCTCAGGGTGCCTATTATATTGTATCAGAAAATGAAGCTGCCATTATAGATCCGCTAAGAGAGGTAAAACCTTATCTGGATCGCTTGGAAAAAGACAATGTCACCTTAAAATATATTTTTGAAACCCACTTTCACGCTGATTTTGTTTCAGGTCATTTAGACTTAAGTGAAAAGACGGGTGCTCCAATTATTTACGGACCAACTGCTGCTCCTGAATTTGAAGCTATCATTGCGGAAGACAACCAAATTTTTGAAATTGGAAAAATAAAAATAAAAGTACTGCATACCCCAGGTCATACAATGGAAAGCAGCACCTACCTTTTGATTGACGAAAATGGTACTGAAACGGCAATTTTCACAGGAGACACTCTGTTTTTAGGTGATGTGGGAAGACCGGATCTTGCCCAAAAGGCAACCAGCCTCACTCAGGAAGATCTTGCCGGTATTTTATACGACAGCCTTCAAAGCAAAATTATGCCACTGGATGACAGCATCACTGTTTATCCTGCACACGGTGCCGGCTCTGCGTGTGGAAAAAACATGCAAAAGGAAACGGTAGATATTCTGGGAAATCAGAAAAGAACCAATTATGCACTGAACCAGCCCGATAAAGAATCTTTTATCAGGGAAGTTCTGGATGGGTTAACGGCTCCTCCAAAATATTTCGGGATGAATGTAGCCATGAACAAAGGCGGATATGAAAGTCTTGACGTTGTGATGGACAAAGGGTTAACGCCTGTTTCCGCAGAAGATTTTGAGGCTTTTGCAGAAGAAACCGGTGCTTTAATTCTAGATACCAGAAGTGCTGCAGAATTCCATAAAGGATTTATTCCAAACTCCATCAATATTGGAATAAAAGGTGACTTTGCTCCATGGGTAGGAACTCTTATCGTGGATGTAAAACATCCTCTGCTGTTGGTAACAGATACTGAAATGGAAGAAGAAGTGATTACCAGATTAAGCCGGGTAGGTTTTGATCATGTTGTAGGCTATTTAAAAGGAGGTTTTGAAGCCTGGAAAAAAGCAGGCAGAGAAATTGATGAAATCAAAAGAATTACTCCCACTGAATTTGCAGATCAGTTTACAGAAGAGGCTACCGTTATTGACGTCAGAAAACTGAGTGAATACTCAGCAGAGCATATTGACAATGCTTATAACAAACCATTAGACACCATCAGTGAATGGGCTCGTGGCATCGATGATTCAAAACATTTTTTCCTGCACTGTGCAGGTGGATACAGAAGCATGATTGCTGCCAGCATTCTTAATTCTCACGGGATCAGGAATTTCACAGAAATCGAAGGAGGTTTTAACGGAATCAAAAAGACAGAAAAATTTCCAACAACGGATTTTGTATGTCAGTCCAAAACATTATAAATTCATGAGAATTCAATTTTGGGGACTTATTTTCGCTTCAGCTTTTATCTTAGCTTCCTGCAAAACAACCAATCTTGCGGAGGCTCCAAAAGCCAATATTAAAGAAGTGGTAAACAGTTCGGAAGTAACATTGGTAGATGTAAGAATTCCTGAACAATATGCTGCAGGAACAGCTAAAGATGCCATCAATATTCCTCTGGCTGAAATTCAGAATAATATTGAAACATTAAAAGGCAAAAAAGTAGTGGTATTCTGTAACAAAGGAATGCAGGCAGACCAGGCCATGGAAATTTTAAAGAAAAACGGCGTAGAAGCTTACGACGGAACATCCTGGAAAAATGTAAAAGCAATCCAGAACGAAACTGACAATAAATAATTTGAATAAGCTAAAAAACTATGTCACAAAAATTTCAGGAAATCATAAACTCCGAAAGACCGGTACTTATTGATTTTTTCGCAACCTGGTGTCAGCCTTGTAAGGTACAGTCTTCGGTGCTGAACACTGTAAAAGAGAATATCGGAGAAGGAGCCAGAATTATAAAAATAGATGTGGACCAATATCCGGCAATTGCATCACAATACGGAGTTCGGGGAGTCCCTACACTAGCCATTTTCAAAAATGGCGAGCTTTTATGGAAAGAAAGCGGAGTACATGATGTCAATACCCTGACGACTCTTCTTCAGCAATATATTTAACTAAGGCTAAGATTAAGGTTGAGCTTTTAATTACAAGGCTCAACCTCAATCTCAGCTCTCTTACCATTGAATTGAGAAATCATCCCGGTCATTTAAAAACTGGAAATGTTTTCTAAAATCTGCCAATTCATTCATATCCAATTCTGCAGATATCACATTCCCGTTTTTATGGGAAATCTCTTTGCCATCAGCAAAAAAGCAGTGCGAACTTTCCTGATAAAAGAGATTATTTCCGTCCGTTCCTATTCTGTTCAAACCAAAAACAAAAGACAAGTTCTCAATAGCTCTTGCTTTCAAAAGATGTTCCCAGGCCCCTACTCTTTTTTCCGGCCAATTAGCCACATACAAAATAGCGTCATAATCATCATTGTTTCTTGCAAAAACAGGAAAACGGAGATCATAACACACCTGAAGCAGAAATCTGATTCCTTTATAACTGACAATAACCCGTTCTTTTCCGGGAGTATACACTTTATCTTCCCCTGAAAAGGAAAATAAATGTCTTTTATTATAAAACACAGTTTCTCCATCCGGCTGTACAAAGTACATTCTATTATAAAAATGACCATTCTGCTCTACCGGAGCACTTCCGCAGAAAGCCGTATTCTTTTCTTTTGAAATCTTTTTTAAAAACTCCAGAGATTCTTCATTCCTGTCTGAAACTTCAGAAGCATCCATACAAAAACCTGTTGAAAACATTTCGGGCAACATAAAAAGATCAGCTTCCTGATGCTGAAGCTCATGTTCTATAGCTTTAAAATTTCCGGTTTTATCTTTCCAGATGATATCTAAATTAAGTCCTACCACTTTCATCTTTAATGTACGTTTAAATTATTACAATCCGATTTATAAAAATACGGCTTTTATATTTACAAACGGATAAAGAGACCGTAGATCGTTTCTTCTTTACCCGCTACGGTCTCTTTCTTAAAACTTTTTATCAAAAGATTGAATTTCTTAATAATTCATAAAGTCTTCTGTTTTTACCAGATTGATGGTTTTCGGTTTCATTTTTGATGCTGATAATTTTTATTAATATCATTAAAAATTAGAAATTTATGAAGAAATTGGTTTTTATGGTGATGGTACTCTTTTTTGGAGTTGCTGCCAATGCTCAGGCTTGGACAGGAAAAGGAGACCAGAAAATTCAGTTGGGTTTAAGTGCCTGGGGATACGGAACAGGTATTACGGGGACTTATGATTATGGACTAAACAAAATGATATCAGTGGGAGCCGGTATCAATGGTTACTTCGACAATTACAAAGATAACGATAAAGACAACCGTGTTTTTGTTTTCGGAAGACTGAATTTTCACTTACAGGAAGCTTTGAATCTTCCTTCCAAATGGGATATCTACCCGGGAGTTGATCTGGGAGTGCTTGGAAAAGACTTCGGAATAGGAGCTCATATTGGGGCACGTTACTTTTTCACAGAAAAAATTGGCGTTTTTGCAGAGGTCGGTAATAATGGAAGTCTTGGAGTTTCGTTCAATTTATAACCAATCGTCTTTAAATATGACAAAGCTTCTCGTTTAGAGGGGCTTTTTTATTTGGCATAGTTTTGATAATTGTTACCTTTGCAAATTAAAATCTAAAATTTATTAATGGAAATAGCAATCAAACTCTTTCAGTTCATTCTGAGTATCTCTATACTGGTAGTTCTTCATGAGCTTGGGCACTTCTTACCGGCCATATGGTTTAAAACAAGAGCCGAAAAATTCTTCCTGTTTTTTGATCCTTACTTTTCAATTTTCTCAATGAAGAAAATCAATGGTCAATGGAAGTATAAATTCTTCTCAAAAAACCTGCCGGATACTGAAGTAACAGAGGTTAACGGAAAGAAGGAAGAAGTTCCTATCGATATATCAAAACTTCCAGACAGTGACTGGAGAAAACATCCTGAGCAGACCAAATACGGAATCGGATGGCTTCCTTTCGGAGGATATGTGAAAATTGCTGGAATGGTAGACGAAAGCATGGATACCGCACAGCTAAAAAAAGATCCGGAATCTTGGGAATTCAGAGCTAAACCAGCCTGGCAGAGACTGATCATTATGCTTGGTGGAGTTACTGTCAACTTTTTCCTTGCATGGATCATATTTTCAGCACTGGTTGGGAAAAATGGAGAAAATATTTTTGAAGCGGATAAAATTACAACCCCACTTCATTATACGGAAGCCGCAAAAAAAATGGGCTTTCAGGATGGGGATAAGATCTTAAAAGTAGACGGAAACGTTCAGAAAGATTTCAAAAAATTAGCACTTGATGTTTTATTGAGTGATGAAATAACTGTTTTAAGAGATGGAAAAGAGGTTACTTTCCCAACCAATGACGACGGAAAGGCTTTTGCATTCCAAGATCCTGAACCTAAAGCATTCTTAACTCCAAGAATGTCTCCTGTTGTGGATACTATTGTAACAAAATCTACTCTGGATGCAGGATTAAGAATCGGAGACAAAATACTTTCTATCAACGGAAAGCCACTTAATTATTATGATGAAGTAAAACCTTTGGTAGTTCCTAACGCCGGAAAAGTAGCAGATTTTCAAGTCTTGAGAAATAATCAGGTGGAAGATTTAAAAATCCCGGTATCGAAAGAAGGAACAATTGGAATCTTAGCATTCAAAGAAATTGAAAAATATTCTGTTCATAACGATTATAACTTCTTCGGATCAATCAAAAGGGGATTCACACTTACGATTGAGAGTTTAACGTACCAGATTAAGCAGTTCAAATTAATCTTCAATAAAAAGATCAAAGGATACAAGAAAGTAGGCGGACCCATCGCTATTGTAAAAAATATGCCTATAAATAAAGATGCTACAGGACATGTTTCCATTGACTGGTCAGCATTTTGGGGCTTTACAGCAATGTTCTCCGTATGGTTGGCATTCCTTAATCTTATTCCAATTCCGGGACTTGACGGAGGTCACGTTTTATTTACCTTATATGAGATCATTGTAGGAAAACCTGTTCCACAAAAAGTATTGGAAAATGCTCAAATGGTGGGGGTTATCTTCCTGTTAGGATTAATGGTACTGATATTCGGAAGCGACATTTTTAAAATGCTTACCGGAGGTTTATAATTTTTTTGAGAAAATTTATTAAAAATATTTGCAGGGTATAAATATTCGTCCTATATTTGCACCACTTAAAAACAAGGACATTCCTCCTTAGCTCAGTTGGTTAGAGCATCTGACTGTTAATCAGAGGGTCGCTGGTTCGAGCCCAGCAGGAGGAGCCAAAAAAAGACTTATATTTTGTAAGTCTTTTTTTATTTGCATATATTTTGCTTACTAGACATTGATATACTGTAATTATATAAACAATGCCTTACCTATCCCGGATCTATTTAAAAGATAACCACCCGCAAGACTTCCCTTTTAACCTTCCTTTTTTGAGTAAAGGCTTGGATCTAAGGCTTAAAAACAATGTTACTTTTTTCGTTGGAGAAAACGGAATCGGTAAATCAACACTGTTGGAAGCTATTGCGGAAAACTGCGATTTCAATGTGGCCGGAGGAAGCCGAAATCATCATTATAATTTCCATAAAACAGAATCCGGGTTATCAGAACACCTTGTGCTTTCCTGGAGTACCAAAACGACACAGGGATTCTTCATGAGAGCTGAGAGTTTTTTCAATTTTGCCACCTATATCGATGAAGTAGCTGAAGAAGACAGAAGGGTCTTGGAGGCCTATGGAGGCAAGTCTCTGCACCAGCAATCACATGGCGAGGCTTTCCTATCATTATTCCACAATCACTTTCAAAAAGGAATTTATATCCTTGACGAACCCGAGTCTGCTCTATCACCCCAGAGACAGCTTTCTTTGCTCTCCATCATCCACAAATTAGAAAAAGCAGGAAAAGCTCAGTTCATTATTTCAAGCCACTCACCTATCTTGATGAGCTACCCGAATGCTGAAATCTATTTATTAGATGACAAAATTCAACGTATCCCATACAAAGAAACGGAGCACTATCAGCTGACAAGGAATTTTTTGGAGCATCCGGAGCGGTATTTTAAACATTTATTCGAAGATATCTAAGATGAAATTAAAAATAAGTGAAATATTTCTTACTGAAATTCAACATATTTAGTTTAAAACCATCGATAATTGGGGATAAAACTTGACTGATATTAATATTCCTCTTATATTTGCATCACTTAAAAATAAGGAAAATTCCTCCTTAGCTCAGTTGGTTAGAGCATCTGACTGTTAATCAGAGGGTCGCTGGTTCGAGCCCAGCAGGAGGAGCAAAAAGACTTACAGAAATGTAAGTCTTTTTTGATTAATAAATCTTCTGTTTGCTGAAAACAGCAAACAATAAAGGTCTTCAGCTCATCATTTTCATCTTAGTATAAGTCGTAAATGTTGTAACTTTTCACATCAATTTAATCTCCTGATTCATTACATTTTAAGCGCTTAAAAATCATCTCTGAATCTTAATAATTGCTAGTATTATTTTCGTTACATTTGCAAACTTATAGGGAATAATAATTTTTTCTATTTTTTTCTATTTTTTTGAATAAACTGCATACTTTTTGTTTGTGATAATTGCTTGAAGAAACGAATGATGTTAAACAATAACCCTAAACACAATTTTTTATTTTTTTTCCTGCTTTTCACCAGCTTTTCGTTGGCTCAAAATAGAGTAAGCGGAAGAATTGTCGATGAAAAAAATAACAAAGAGCTTACTAAAGTTGATATCTTTATCAATAACAGTAAAATCCCGGCACTTACGACAACTTCCGGAAGCTTTGTTATTCAGTCTGACAGTTTAATCAGCACATTAAAATTCTCAAGAAAAAGCTATACGCCTGAAACCCTGGATGTAACTCCTGAAACCTCAGAAAATATCTTGGTACAGCTATCACAGGCACAGGTGAGTAACATCCAGGAGATTGTTATCAATACCGGAAAAACCAAATACAAAAGCAAAAAAGAAAATCCCGCCTATGCCATTATGCAGAAAGTCTGGGCACGCAAAAGAAATAATGGCTTAGAAAAGTTTGATACCTATTCATACAAAGAATATGAGAAAACTCAATTTGACCTTAATAATCTGGACAGCACGTTTATGAAGAAAAAAATCTTCAAAAAACTGGATTTCATTTTTGATTATGCTGATTCTACAGCAAGCGGCAGATTAGGTCTTCCCATCTTTATAAATGAAGCTGTTTATGAAAATTATGGTAAAAATAAGCCTGAAAAAGACAGCAAAAGAACACTTGTCGCCCAAAAGACTTCAGGGTTTCAGGATAATCAGGTAATCACCGTTTCGGCAAAAAACCTATATCGTGAAATCAACATCTATGACAATACCCTCAATTATTTCGATATAGGATTTCAAAGCCCGGTAGGATCAGATGGATTCAGCACCTATGACTACAGCCTGGTAGATACCATTGCCATTCATGGGGAAAAAGCTTTCCATATAAGATACCAGCCTAAAAGAAAGGATATACTGGCTTTCCAGGGAAATCTCTATATAGATACAGACACCTATGCTGTTATAGGAGCCACCTTAAAATCAACACAAAAAATAAACGTCAATTTTGTCAATAGTGTTTCCACTCAACTGGAATATGACAACCCTGACGAAACCACATTCCTCCCTAAAAAACTGGTTACAGAATTTGAGATAAGTCCTTTTTCCAAGAAAAAAGGATCTAAGAGTATTATCGCTAAAAGATCAGTAGATTATTCAAATTACGAATTCAATAAACCAATTGACCCAACCGTATTCAAGAGAAAAGAAGAGGAATACGAAGACGATTTTGTCAAAAAAGATGATGCTTATTGGACAAAAGCAAGACCTGACACATTATCCAAATCTGAACAGGGGGTGTACAACATGCTTGATCAGCTCCAGCAGACACCAAAATTTAACCATATGGTTAAATTATTTGAAACTCTCGGTTCCCGTCATTATAATGCCTTTAAGGGCGTAGATATTGGTCCTATTTTTTCAATCTATGGAAGAAATGAAGTGGAAGGAGACAGAATAAGATTGGGTGCAAGATCCTATTTCGGATTAAATGATACATGGAGAGTACAGTTTTATACAGCATATGGATTTAAAGATCAACAGATAAAATATGGTGTTGACGCCAGATATATGTTCAATAAGCTTAACAGGTTTATGATAGGAGCCGGAACCAGTAGAGATATTGCTCAGCTGGGAGGACAGTTGACCAGTGGAGACGGCATGACCGGTCCACAATCTACTTCTACATTCTTTGCAAGAGGTGAAAACAATTCCTTAAGCTCCGTCAACCAAACCAGAGTATTTGCAGCCATTGAACCTTGGAAAAACGTACAATTCAGAGTAGATGGGGTAATGCAAAGCATTAAATCTGCTAACCTGGAGCTGTTCAACCTTATGTACTATAAAGACGGAAACTTAAGAAAAACAGTAAATGACTCTCATGTTACCTTCAGCATAATAGCAAAACCGGGAGCAAAATTTTCCCAAACAGGGATTGACCGATATCAGGCCAAAAACCTTGCCCCAACCATTGTATTAAGATATACAAGGGGAATTGAAGGACTCTTCAATGCTGACTTTAATTATGACAAGCTTCAGTTCATGCTTTCCAAGCCATTCCTTATTGGAACCATCGGTAAAACAATTGTTAACTTTGAGGCCGGAAAAAACTTTAATACCGTTCCGCTGGCATTGCAGAATATCATTCCCGCCAACCTTTCCTATGGGTTGGTACCTAATACCTTTTCACAGCTTAATTACTACGAATTCGTGGCCGATTCTTACGTCACCCTTAACCTTGAGCATCACTTCAACGGAAAAATACTTTCTTACATTCCATTGATTAAAAAATTAAAGCTTAGAGAGATTGCATTTATAAGAGGTGCCTATGGATCATTAAGCGACGAGTCTAAAGCAATTAACGTAGAAGGATTCAAATACTCAGCGCCCAATGAACATATTTACTTTGAATACGGATTTGGAATTGAGAATATTGGAATTGGAAATCTTAGAATTTTCAGAGTGGATTTCAACTGGCGAGGAAATTATCTTGACAGACCGGATATCTCAAAATTCGGTATTAAAGCAGGATTTCAGGTTGGATTTTAATATCATATAAATAATCCGCGGCTTCAGAGAAGCTGCGGATTATTTTTTCAATTTTACCTAACATTTATGATGCATTGGAAGACATAGGGTAAAACACCCAAAGCATCTATTGATATTAACTAGTCAAAACATTCCGACAAGGTGCATGGCTCAGAAAGCATACAGTTGGCCTGCTGCCATGAGTTCCATCTGCACCAATCAAAACATGATTGAAATAAAGAAGGGCAAGTTGCTGTCACTCCTCCGCTTATTTCCTTTAAACTCTTTTTAGTTAATTTTTTCAGATTTTTCATATCAATGCATATTAATGGTTATTAGTCATTTATATTGTCAACCTGTTAGCACTCACAAGGTTCTTCGTAAGTATTGGTTAAACAATGTACCTTCTGCCATGCGCTCCATCCACACCATACACTACAAGAACTTGTTATAGGCGGACATTTTTCTGCACCTCCCTGAATTAGTTTCAAATTCTTCTTTGTTAGTTTTTTTAGATTATTCATATCAATGTGATGGTTATCGCTATTAATTACATGAGCAAGATTGCTCTACATAGAATATACAACGAAATTTCTCTATCGGAGACAACCCACACCATACATCGCATGATCTGATTGGAGCCTGAGGACACGATCCCGCTCCACCATTAATTTCTTTAAGGTTCTTCTTTGTTAATTTTCTTAGATTTTTCATGTTAATTAGTTTTTAATTTTTGCCTACTCTATACGCTTTTCGGCTTCCGCAATTAACTTATTGTATGACACTTAACAAATATATAAATATTTCACAAGCAATAGAATATTAATGAAAATATTTTTATTTCTTCCGTAAACAAATGGCTCAGGCCTCTTTTTCAGGATAAAAAAGACAAAAAAAAAGCCTCAGCAAATGAATGCTGAGGCTTAATTTTTTATAAAACGCTTAACTTATTATGCGTTTGCTTCTACAGATACGAAAGATCTGTTGTTTGCTTTCTTTCTGAAAACTACTTTACCATCTATTAATGCAAACAAAGTGTGATCTTTACCGATTCCCACGTTATCACCTGGGTGGTGCTGAGTACCTCTTTGTCTAACAATAATATTTCCGGCAATAGCTGCTTGTCCTCCGAAAATCTTCACACC
>Ga0105243_10000082_pt1 | contig 108252 bp, 96 predicted proteins | sample KBSM34metaG_FD_81525 | JGI IMG/M metagenome (GOLD analysis project Ga0105243, IMG submission 81525) | Miscanthus rhizosphere microbial communities from Kellogg Biological Station, Michigan, USA - KBS M3-4 metaG | ecosystem: Host-associated > Plants > Roots > Rhizosphere > Soil | place... | reverse complement strand
TGGCGCAGCGCCATGCGGCTGCCCATCGGGGAGTCGAGCTGACGCTGGCCGGTGCGCTCGGCAAAGGCGCCGGCGGAGATGTCGACCTTGGCGATCACCGAATCGACCTCGGTCTTGGCTTCCCAGAGCGGCTTGCCGGTCTCGCGCGCGATCAGGTCGGTAAAGGCATCGGTGCGCGCGCGGACGACATTGGCGTAGCGTCGCAGCGTCTCGATCCGGAAGGTGACCGGCTTGGCTGCCCATTCGGCCCAGCTCTCTCGCGCGGCCGCGACTTCGCTGTCGGCATCGCCGACCGCATGGCGCCACAGCAAGGCGCCGGTCGCCGGTTCGTAGGAAAGAAGTTCATCCGACATCGATCACGGTCCCTAGCCGTTCGCCGCGGCCGCCGCCAGCGGCTCGCCGGCCAGCGCCTGACCCATTTCGCGTATCGCCGCGACCTTGGCGTAGAGCGGTGCCCAGTCGTCGCGTTCGTCGACTGCCGACCAGATCGTTTCAACCTCGTCGATCAGCATCGAGCAGGGTTCGCCCGACCAGTAAGGATGCGAACGGTCGGACCGGCGTGCATAGGCAGCCAGCGCGCTGCGGACCCCGTCCCATGGCTCGCCATAGCTGTCGGGCAATTGGCCGCCAAAGGCGTCGAAAAAGAAGCGGTCGATCCCGGTCGCGGTGCCGCGCAATGCCGGCTCGATCGTCTGGACCAGCGCGCGATCGCTGTCGGGATCGCGCGGAGTCAGGCCCAGCCGCCACAGGATCGCGTCGCTGACCGCGCGCTGATAGCGGTCGCCGAACGTATCGAGCACCGCGATCAATGGTTCGGCCTCGCAGATCGGGCGGAGCGCGACCGCGAGCTGCATCGCGTCCCAATGGATCGCCTCGGGCTGGCGGCCGAAGGCGTAGAGCCCGGCATGGTCGAAATAGGCGGCGGTGAAGGCCGGATCCCACGTCGGGGTGAAGCGCCACGGGCCGTAGTCGAAGCTTTCGCCGGTGACGTTGATATTGTCTGAATTGAGCACGCCATGGACGAACCCCGCGGCCATGTATTTGCCGGCCAGGATCGCGGTGCGGCCAACCACCAGATCGAGCAAGCGCGCCGGGGCATCGTCGCCGGGCTTTTCGCCGTACAGCCGGAGCAGCGCATAGCCGGTCAGCGCGCGCAGTGCCGCTTCGTCGCGGAAATAGGCCAGGCGCTGGAACGTGCCGATGCGGATATGGCTGTGGCTGAGCCGCACCAGCACCGCCGACCGCGTGGGAGAGGGCTCGTCGTTACGCTCGAGCGCTTCGCCGGTCTCGATCAGCGAGAAGGTGCGCGAGGTCGGCACGCCCAACGCCTCGAGCATCTCGGTCGCCAGGATTTCGCGAATCCCGCCCTTGAGCGTCAGCCGTCCATCGCCGAACCGGCTATACGGTGTCTGGCCCGATCCCTTGGTGCCCAGGTCCATCAATCGGCCGTCGGCGCCCAGCATCTGCGCGAACAGGAAGCCGCGGCCATCGCCGATATCCGGATTGTAGGTGCGGAACTGGTGGCCGTGATAGCGCAGCGCCAGCGGCTCGGGCAGCGACCCCGAGAGCGGCGCGAACCGGCCGAAATGCGCGATCCACTCCTCATCGGTCAGCGTGTCGAGCCCGACTTCGGCCGCGGCGCGATCGTTACGGAAGCGCAGGATCGTTTGCGGAAAATCGGCCGCGGTGACGCGATCGTAAAACGCATCCCCGAGATCGAGGATTGCTGTTTCGGGGCGATAAGCTTGCGGTCGCGCGGTCATGCGGCAATATGGGTGGACCGGCCGCGGGGACGCAACCATTGTCAGCTTATGAAAATCGCTACTGGTGGTCCAACGACGAAGTGCGGCTGCATTGCCGGGACTATCCGGGGCGTGGCGGCGACGGTGACGGCCGTCCCCCGATCGTCTGCATCCCCGGCCTGACACGCAATGCGCGCGATTTCGAGGACATTGCCGAGCGGCTGTCGCCCGACTGGCGAGTGATCCTGGTCAATCTCAGGGGACGCGGCGAGAGCGGCTATGCCAAAGACCCGATGTCCTATGTCCCGCTGACCTATGTCCAGGACGTCGAGGCGCTGCTCGCCGAACTGGCGATCGATCGCTACGTCGCGTTCGGTACCTCGCTGGGCGGGATCGTCACCATGTTGCTGGCGGGCACCGGGCGCGAGAAACTGGCCGGCGTGCTGCTCAACGATGTCGGACCGGAAATCGAGCCGGCCGGCCTGGGTCGGATCCGCTCCTATGTCGGCCGGGCTAATACCTGGCCGACCTGGATGCACGCCGCACGCGGGGTGCAGGAGGCCAATGCCGATGTCTATCCGCATTACGGCGTCGAGGAGTGGCTGGCGATGGCCAAGCGGTTGTATCGCCTGAACAGTTCGGGGCGGATCGTGCTCGATTACGATATGAAGATCGCCGAGCCGTTCCGTGTCCCGGGAAACGAGGCCGGCCCCGATATGTGGCGGGCGCTCGACGCGCTGAAAGAAGTGCCGGCGCTGATCCTGCGCGGCGCCCGCTCGGACGTCCTGTCGGCGGCGACCGCCGAGAAGATGGCGAAGCGGCTCGACCGCGCCGAGCTGGTGACGGTGCCCGATGTCGGGCACACGCCGACGCTGACCGAGCCAGAAGCGGCGGCGGCGATCGATCGCCTGCTCGACCGGGTGGCGAAGGAACCCGCCACGGTGTGACGCGTCTTTCCCGCTCAACAGGGCCGAAACGTGCGACCGTGACGCCATTGCTCAAGGGCGACGAATGACCCCAATGTTCGACCAGATTATCTTCGACCCGCGCGACGTCGATCTCTCGAAAGGGCCATTGGCGGGGGATATCGATGCCGAGACCTATTGCCTGGGCGCATTCAATCCCGGCCTGACGCGGCTGCCCAACGGTAATCTGCTGATGATGGTGCGGATCGCCGAGGCGCTCAGGACGCCGATCGCCGATCAGAAGATCCATTCGATCCGCTGGGTGCCGAGCGACGGCACGGCCGCCGATGCCGGCAGATATTGCCTCGACCCCTGGCCATTGGAGATGGTCGATACCGCCGATCCGCGCAAGTTCATGATGCGCGGCGGCGGGTGGAAAGTCATGGCGCTGACCAGCCTGTCGTGGCTGTTGCCGGTCGAGCTCGATGCCGAGGGGCGGTCGGTGGTCGACGTCCATTACCGCGACGCGATCGCGCCACGCGCGTCGTACCAATGCTACGGTGTCGAGGATGCGCGGATCAGCCGCGTCGGCAATCGCTGGCTGATGACGACGTGCTCGGTCAGCCCGGAGCGGCATTCGACCACGCTGTATTCGTCGAACGACGCGCGCGACTGGCTGCTCGAAGGGATCGTGCTCGATCACCAGAATAAGGACATGCTGATCTTCGAGGACCAGATCGGTGCCAATTACTGGGCGCAGACGCGGCCGCTCGGAGACCTCTATTTCGCTTATCCACCGGGCAGCGAATGGCGCGCCGGTCCATCGATCAACCTCGCCACCTCACCTGATGCACTCCATTGGAAACCGCACGACAAGCCCGGCATCCGGCCACATTCGGCCACGCTGGCGACCGCGCGGATGGGCGGGGGGGCGCCGCCAGTGTTGACCAATCGCGGTTGGCTCTCCTTGTGGCATGGGGTCGAGCCTTATGGCGTGGTCGGCATCTATCGTACCTATTGGACGCTGCTCGACGCGCGCGACCCGTCAGTCACGATAGCGACGAGCGATACGCCGTTGCTGGAACCCGCGCCGCATCTGACTGACGAGATCAAGCAGCTGATGTATCTCGATAACGTCGTCTTCACGACCGGCATTGCCGACGCCGGCGACCATTATGTCGTCGCGAGCGGCGAGGCGGATCTGGCGTGCCGCATCACGCATGTGCCGAAGAGTGTGTTTGGGCTCTAGTCCCCCTCCCGCTTGCGGGAGGGGCTAGGGGAGGGCATGTGGCGACCTCCAACGCCGGGTCCGACAGACCCTCCCCCAACCCCTCCCGCAAGCGGGAGGGGAGTTTAAGGTTCGCGATGCCTGCCCCGCTCAACATCCTGCACATGCATTCCTCGTTCAACCTGGGCGGCAAGGAAGCGCGCTCCGTCCAGCTGATCAACGCGTTCGGCGACCGCGCGCGGCACACCATCGTGTCGGGAATGCCCGACCAATATTCGGCGCGCGACGCGATCGCGCCGGGGATCGGCTATGAAATCGCGCAAAACCCGCCGCCGCTGACGGGGCGTCCGTCGGTTGGCCGGTACGAGGCGATCGCCAAATATATGCGCCGGTTCGACCTGGTGCTGAGCTATAATTGGGGCGCGATCGACGCGGTGATGGCGAAGCGCGTGTTTCCCAAGAACATGCCGCCGATCGTTCACCACGAGGATGGCTTCAACGCCGACGAAGCGATGAAGCTCAAGCCGCAGCGCGCAGTCTATCGCCGGATGGCGTTCCCCGCCGCTTATGCCGTGGTGGTGCCGTCGATGACGCTCGAATGGGTAGCGACCAATGTCTGGAAGCAATCGGCGCCGCGGCTGCGCCGGATTCCCAACGGGATCGACACCGCGCTCTATGCCAAGAAGCCCAATCCAAAGGCGATCCCCGGCTTGGTCCGCAAGCCCGGCGAAGTGATCGTCGGGGCGCTGGCCGGGTTGCGCGAGGTCAAGAACCTGCCGGCGTTGGTACGCGCGACCGCCGGCTGCTCGGCGCGGGTGCGGTTGGTGATCGTCGGCGAGGGTCCCGAGCGGGCGAAGATCGAGATGGCGGCGCGCGCGCTCGAAATGCAGGACAAGGTGCTGTTGCCCGGCTTCCTGCCCGAGCCGCACAACTATGTCGGGCTGTTCGACATCATGGCGCTCTCGTCATTGAGCGAGCAATTCCCGATCTCCGTGGTCGAGGGGATGGCGGCGGGATTGCCGATCGCCTCGGTCCCGGCGGGGGATATCCCGCACATGGTGAGCGAGGAAAACCGACCCTATATCACGCCGCATTCGGGCGAGGTCGACCTGCGCGATGCGATCCAGGCGCTGGCGGCGGATGCCAAATTGCGCGCTGCAATCGGCAAGGCCAACCGCGCCAAGGCGGTTGCCGAGTATGACGACAAGGCGATGATCGCTGCCTATGCGCATCTATACGAGCAGGCCTTGGGCAGGGCAGGCGTCCTGTCCTGACAAGTATTTTGCTCGCCTACAGGCAGCGAAACGCTATAGGCTGCGTTATTCGATCACAGGAGAGTTACGTGTTCAAGGGCTTGACGCCTATCGTCTATAACGGCCGCGAAGTGTGGCCGCTGGTGGAAGGCGGCAAGGGCGTTGCCGCGACCAACCATGCCAGCGCCGGCGCGTGGGCCGCCGCGGGCGGTATCGGTACGGTCTCCGCGGTCAATGCCGACAGCTACGATCCCGAGGGCAAGATCATCCCCCAGGTGTACAAGGCGCTGACTCGCCGCGAGCGCCACGAGGAACTGGTCGAATACGCCATCGAAGGCGCGGTCCAGCAGGTCAGGCGCGCGTTCGAGATCGCCGGCGGCAAAGGCGCGATCAACATCAACGTGTTGTGGGAAATGGGCGGTGCGCAGCGGGTGCTGCATGGCGTGCTCGAGCGTACGCGCGGCCTGGTCGCCGGCGTCACTTGCGGCGCGGGCATGCCCTACAAGCTCAGCGAGATCGCGGCGTCGTACAACGTCAATTATCTGCCGATCGTCAGCTCCGGCCGCGCCTTCCGCGCGCTGTGGAAGCGCGCTTATTCGAAGGCGGCGGAATGGCTCGCCGCGGTGGTCTATGAGGATCCCTGGCTGGCGGGCGGGCATAACGGCCTGTCCAATGCTGAAAATCCGCTCGAGCCGCAGGACCCGTATCCGCGCGTCAAGGAATTGCGCGAGACGATGCGCGAGGGCGGTATTTCGGACGACGTGCCGATCGTCATGGCGGGCGGGGTGTGGTTCCTGCGCGACTGGAACGACTGGATCGACAATCCCGAACTCGGGAAGATCGCGTTCCAGTTCGGGACGCGGCCCCTGCTGACCCAGGAAAGCCCGATCCCCGAAGCCTGGAAGGCCAGGCTGACGCAGATCGAGGAAGGTGCCGTATTGCTGCACCGCTTCTCGCCGACCGGCTTTTATTCGTCCGCCGTCCGCAATCCGTTCCTGCGCTCGCTCGAAGCGCGGTCGGAGCGCCAGATCGCCTTCTCCACGCAAGAAGCCGGCGATCACACCTTCCAGCTCGATGTCGGGGTGAAAGGCAAGAATTTCTGGGTGACCAGGAACGACCTGCTCCGCGCGCGCGAATGGTTTGGGCATGGCTTCACCGAAGCCCTCAAGACCCCCGACAACACGTTGGTGTTCGTGTCGCCGACCGAAAAAGCGGAGATCCGCAAGGATCAGGCGGACTGCATGGGCTGCCTGTCGCAATGCCTGTTCTCGAGCTGGGCCGACAGCGAAACCAACTCGACCGGACGGCTGGCCGACCCGCGCAGCTTCTGCATCCAGAAGACCCTACAGGACATCGCGCATGGCGGCGATGTCGATCAGAACCTGATGTTCGCCGGGCATGGCGCGTATAATTTCAAGAAGGATCCGTTCTACTCGAACGGCTTCGTGCCCACGGTTAAGCAATTGGTCGATCGCATCCTGACCGGCGATTGATTGCAAAGACGGATTGGCGGGCAGGCCAAGCGGAGCTTGGTTGCACTGCAGCACGAACGCGTTAGCTTGACGGGATGAAGCGCGCGCTCGTCCTCCGTCACGTCGACCACGAAGGCATTGCCGGCTATCGCGAGCCCCTAGAGGCTGCGGGCTATGCGATCGAGCGCGTCGCCGCACACCATTCAGGATGTGCGGCGCTCGATACGCTGTCGCCCGATCTGCTGGTGGTCATGGGCGGACCGATGGGCGTCTATGATACCGATCGATTCCCCTGGTTGAGCGACGAAATCGCGGTGCTGCGCCGTCGACTGGCGGCCGACCGTCCCACGCTGGGCGTATGCCTTGGCAGCCAGCTGATTGCCGCGGCGCTGGGCGCGGAGGTGCGCAAAGGGCCGGTGCGCGAGATCGGGTTTGCCCCCGTGACTTTGACCGAGGCGGGGAAAGCAGGGCCGCTGAGGCATCTCGACGGTGTCGATCTGCTGCACTGGCATGGCGATACATTCGACGTGCCTGGGGCGACGGAATTGCTCGCGACAACCGTGCCTTACGCGCAAGCCTTCGCACGCGGCCGCAATCTGCTGGCGTTGCAATTCCATGCAGAGATGGGCGAGGATGAGCGGTTCGAGCATTGGCTCGCCAATGACGGCGCCGATATCGCCGAAGTCGGTTCGACGCCGGAAGCTCTGCGCGCGGCACACGACCGACTGGGGCCGCCTGCGGTCGCGGCGGGGCGGGCGATGATTGCCGAATGGCTGGCCGGGCTGGTCAGCTGATCGGGTTCGGCAGCCGGGCCGCCGAACGTGAAGATCAGATCCACCCCTCCAGGACCTGATCGGGCGGCCGGTGGCCGTCGGCCCAATGCTGGATGTTGCGGATGACGCGCTCGCCGGTGGCGGCGCGAGCTTCGAAGGTTGCCGACCCCATGTGAGGCAACAGCACGACGTTGCGCAGCGCGAGCAGGCGCGGATCGATCTTGGGCTCGTGCGCGAAGACATCGAGTCCGGCACCGGCGATCTTGCCGCGTTCGAGCGCGTCGATCAGCGCGGCTTCGTCGATCGCCGAGCCGCGCGACGTGTTGACGATATAGGCCTCGGGCTTGAGCAGCGACAGGCGGCGCGCGTCGATCAACTGCTCGGTCTGGTCGGTATGCGGCGTGTGGATCGAGATGAAATCGGACCCGGCCAGCATCTCGTCAAGATTGGCGTGCCAGGTCGCCGCGAGTTCCTGTTCGACGCTTTCGGGCAGGCGGTGGCGATTATGGTAATGGACGGTGAGGCCAAAGCCGCGCGCGCGCACCGCGACCGCCTGGCCGATCCGCCCCATGCCGACGATGCCCAAGGTCTTGCCGCCGATACGGTGGCCAAGCATCGCGCCGGGGCTCCACCCGCTCCACTGGCCCGACCGCGCGAGCTTCTCGCCTTCGGCCAGGCGGCGCGGCACCGATAGGATCAGCGCCATCGTCATGTCGGCGGTGTCGTCGGTCAGCACCCCTGGCGTGTTGGTGACGAGGATGCCGCGCGCACGCGCCGCCTTCAGATCGATATGATCGACGCCGTTGCCGAAATTGGCGATCAGCTTGAGCCGCTCGCCGGCGGCTTCGATCAGGTCGGCGTCGATCGTGTCGGTGACGGTCGGGACCAGGACATCTGCATCCTGGACCGCGGCGATGAGTTCGTCGCGGGTCATCGCGATATCCAGGCGATTGAGGCGCGTGTCGAACAATTGCGCCATGCGGTCCATCACCGCATCGCTCAGTTCGCGCGTCACGATCACCCGAGGTTTGCGCTTTGACCCGGCCATGCACTCGGCTTGGCGGCTTCACGGGTTTTGGTCAATCCGGTTGATGCACCGCGGCGCCTGCGCAATAGGTATGAATCGGTTGTAGCGTAAAAGGGGGATGGCCATGCGTATTGGCTGGGCGTTGTCGGGGATCGCGGCGGCTGCGATTGCGGTGCCGGCGATTGCCGCGCTGGTGGAAAAGAAACCGCCTTATTTCGCGTCGATCAACGCCAAGTCGGCGTTCATGCGAACGGGGCCGAGCCGGATCTATCCGGTCAGCTGGAAATACCAGCGTCAGGGTTTGCCGGTGAAGGTGATCGAGAATTACAAGGAAAAGGGCGGCGGCGCCTATTGGCGCAAGATCGAGGATCCAGGCGGCACGCAGGGCTGGATGCAGGCGAACCTGCTCAGCGACCAGCGCACCGCGATGGTGATGGGCGATATCGCCGAATTGCGCGATTCGCCGCGTTTCGCGGGCAAGGTCAATTGGCGGGCAGAGCCCGGCGTGATCGGCCGCGTCAGCAAATGCGGCGACGGCTGGTGTTATTTCGACGTCACCGGACGCGGCGGTTTCGTCGAGGTCAGCCATTTATGGGGGGTCGATCCGACCGAAACGATCGAGTGATGCGGATCGAACTGGACGATGTCTCGCGGCCGGCGGTGATCGCGCTGGTCGAATATCATCTCCGCTCGATGCACGAGATTTCGCCGCCCGACAGCGTGTTCGCGCTCGATTTGTCTGGGCTGAAGCATCCGAGCGTGACCTTCTGGACGGTCTGGGACGACGACAAGCTGCTCGGCATGGGTGGGTTGAAACAACTCGACGCCGAGCATGGCGAGATCAAATCGATGCGCACGGCGCCGACGGCGTTGCGACGCGGCGTCGCGCGCGCGACGCTCGACCATATCCTGAGCGAAGCGCGGGCGAGGGGGTATCGTCGTGTCAGCCTGGAAACGGGCAGCAATGCGCCGTTCGCGCCGGCCTGGGCCTTGTATGAACGCGCAGGGTTCGTGCCTTGCTCGCCGTTCGGAAGCTATAGCGATATCAATTTCAGCCGGTATTTCACTATCGAGCTTTAGCCGGCGACGATCGGCGACTGCGTTGCCGACAAGCATTTGGGCGGTCACCGGGCGGCGCGGGCGAGACCACATTCATCGCGCCCCGTTTCCATTCGTCTCAAATCACGGAACTTTTTCCAAAAGTCAGGTTTTACTTCGGGAATTTGGCAGCGCGGCCGGCGACCCGCCCGACGCCAACCCTGACCGGTCTGGCGGTCCGCTCTCGCGCGCTATCGCCGCGGCATGCCCAATGCTGCGATCCCAGGATTCCGTAGCGTCGAACGAGAATTGCATCTGCTATTGAAATGAATTTCAGAAACGGATAGCGCCGCCGCCTCAACAGCGTAAACGCGTAAGGGAGGATGTCATGTCTGGAGTTTTCAATCGCCTTGTGCCCGCGTCCGTAAGGGCTGAGCAGCGCGAAACGATGGACAGCGGCCGCCTCCGACTCGGACTCAAGGCCGCGTTGCTGGTCGGTTCGGCCGTCCTCCCCGCGACCGGCGCGTTGGCACAGCAAGCGCCGGACGCTACCCAGCCGGCCGCGCAATCCGCCGAGCCGACCACGCCCCCTAACACCGACGCGCAGTCTGGAGATCAGACGCTCAACGACATCGTCGTCGTCGGTAACACGTCGGGCAAGCGAACCTTGTTCAACTCGTCTTCGGACGTGACGCTGGCCAATGCCGCTGACATCCAGCGCAAGGCGCCGCGGTCGACCGCCGAAGCGCTTGAACTCGTGCCCGGCATCTTCGTCGAGGGGACAGCCGGCGCGGTCTCCAACAATTATTCGGTGCGCGGCCTGCGTGGCGGCGCCCAGACTTTCATCCAGCTCGAAGAAGACGGCATGCCGATCATCTACGGCGGGGGCGGTGCCGACGAATATTTCCAGAACGACATCACGATCGATCGGCTCGAAGCGGTCGAAGGCGGCACGTCGGGCGTGCTGGCGGTCAATGGTGCCGCAGCGACGATCAATTTCATCTCGCTCAAGCCGAGCTACGACCGCGCCACCGCGATGGCGCGGTTCACCGGCACCAGCTATGGCGAGTTGCGCGCCGACGCGTATTTCTCGGCACCGCTCGCCGACAATGTCGCTTTCTCGGTCGGTGGCTATGTCACGTCGAACCCCGGCTTCCGCCGCTCCGACTTCGATTATACGACCTACCATTTCAAGGCGATGCTGGAGACCAAGTTCGCCGGCGGCGGCTTCCTGCGCTTCACCTTCAAGAAGGGCGATCAGCACGACGCTTATTATGCCGACATGCCGTTCGCCTCGAACGGCAACGGCAAGATCGGCGACGTTCCCGGATTGAACGGACTGCGCGACAATATCGCGGGTCGCGCTTTCGGCCAGATTCTCGTGCCCGATTCATGCGCGACCGGCACCTGCCTCCGGCCGTTCAGCCTGGCCGACGGCATCCACACCCAGACGACCCAATATCGCATCGACCTGGAAAAGCCGCTGACCGACAAGATCAGCATCTTCGCCCGCGCGCGCTATCTGAAGGCGTCGTTCGATTTCAACGGCATTTTCCCCGGATCGAACGGCCAGCCGCCGGCGTCGGCGGTGACTTATCTGACCCCTGGTGCGTCGCCGATCTCGGCGCTCCTCGCCCAGGGAACGGCGGCGTTCGGCACGACCAATTTCGGCATCCGGAACGTGCTGACGGGCCAGGTCATTCCGGTCTCCGACACCGCGACGTTGAATTCGCTGAATGGCAATGGTCTGCTGCAGCAGACGGTGCTCAACCACCAATTGGCCGACACGAAGGATTTCGGCAGCGATTTCGGCGTGAAGTTCGACTTCGGCGGCGGCGCGATCGACAATTCGCTGACGATCGGCGGCATGTATTACAACGTCACCAAGTATAACGATCAGTCCGCGACCGCGTCGCTGATCAACGACGTGACCAACGGGTCGAACATCTACGATGTCGTCGCGCTCAACGCCCAGAACAATGTCATCGGCCAGCTGACCAACAACGGCATGGTGAGCTATGGCGACTGGGGGCAGGGGATCTATAAAGACAAGCTCGAGTCGATCTCGGGCTATTTCAACGACGAGTTGAAGATCGGCGACAACCTCCATATCGACTTTGGCGCGCGCTACGAGCACGTCAACGACCGCGTCGACATGGGTAACTTCTATGCGGTCAATCCGCCGGTGCCGGCCGGCACGCCGGGCATCATCCCGACGCTCGGTCAGTCGTTCAACGGCACCTATACGCGCGTGTCGGGCAGCTATGACCATGTCGCGGCGACAGCCGGCATCAACTATACGCTGACCCGCAATTTCTCGGTCTATGCCCGTTATGCGCGAGGGTTCCAGACCAGCGCGGGCGACAATGGCGGCATCCACTTGCCGGCGAATTTGACGCTGTACGAGGCGGGCGTGCGCTTCCAGTCGCGGATGCTGGTCGGGTCGTTGGTCGCGTTCAAGACCGAGTTCCGCAATCAGGGCTATACGTTCCTCGATCCCAGCGATCCGACCCAGGTCACCAACGCGACCGCGGATGACAATATCAAGGGCATCCAGCTCGATTTCGACCTGAAGCCGGTCGACTTCTTCAAGCTGTCGGTATCAGGGGTGTACCAGGACCCGAAGCTGCAGAACCTGCGCTTCAATGGTACTGCGCAGCCGCAATATGAGGGCAACACGCCTGAGCGCACGCCCAAGGAATTGCTGACGGTCACGCCGCAATTCATCCTGCCGGGCGGGCTGGGCGAGATTTACGGCCGGTACAAATATATCGGCAAGATCTTCGCCGATGCCGGCAACGGCGTCGCGCTGCCCGCTTACGGCGTGTTCAGCGTCGGCGGCTCGATCAATCTGTCGTCCAAGATCAACCTCAATGTCAGCGTCGACAATTTGACCAACGTGCGCGGCTATACCGAAGGCAATCCGCGCCAGGGCCAGACGCAGTCGATCGTCAACGGCTATTTCTATGGCCGCGGCATCGTCGGTCGTAACGTTCTCGCCAGCATCACCGCGAAGTTCTGATAGGAAAAAGGAGCGCGCCGGTCCGGAGTTCCCGGGCTGGCGCGATCTTGCACGAGGGACAGGTGATGCGGCTTCGATCGATACTGCTCCTGGCGCTGGCCTGTGGCACCGCGCTCGGCGCCCGTACGACGCCCCGCGTCGACCCGGCTTTCGTCCAGAAGGAAGGGCTGAATCTCAACAGCTTCGTGCGCAAAGGACCGGTCGCCGCCCATATCGTGCTGCGGTCGGGAAGCGATCCCCGGCTGATCGTCGCCTTTCCCGCCGGGAATAGCGGCGTCGGCCTGTGGTTCGACCATGTCCAGGGCGCGCCGCAATGGACGATGACGGCGCCGGCCGCGCCGGTGACCGTCATGGACGCCAAGGGGCGCCCGCTCCACGGTGTGTCCTTCATTGCCGCAATCGGAACGCCGCGCCTGACCCCGAAGCAGGCGGTGCTGTCGAGCGTACGCGTGTTGCGCGATTATCAGGCGCTCGGCACCGCGCCCGCCGAACTGCTCACCTCGGTTGCGGTGCGCGGCGATGCCCTGATCTGGGCGCGCGATCGTCTCGACGGCGCGGCTGGCTATCGCTTGAGCGTCCGGATCGTCGATGGCCGATGGGACGGGCGGAGCATTGTCGCCGCGGCCGACGGGCGCATCACGCTCGCGATCACCGCCGTATCGGGGGAGGCGCCGCTGACTCCTGTGTCGATTTCCGGTCTGCTGACCCCGCAGGCCAATGCCGATGCCGGGGCGCGACGGGCGCTCGAATTCTTGAGCTATCGGGAGAAGTTCCTCGCCGGTTCGTGGCGCTTCAACACCTATTTCGGACGCGACACCTTGATGTCGGTGCGGCTGCTGATGCCGGTGTTGCAGCCCGCCGCGGTCGAGACGGGGTTGAGTTCGGTGCTCGAACGCCTGTCCGACAAGGGGCAAGTCGCGCATGAGGAGGATATCGGCGAGTTCGCGATCCTCGATCATTTGAAGGTGGACGGCACCAGGTCCGACGCGCCGACCTATAATTACAACATGATCGACGGCGATTTCATGCTCGCGCCGGTTGCGCGCGCCTGGCTGGTCGACGATCCGCGCGGGCGCGCCCGGGCCGCGGCCTTTCTGGCGCAGCGGCATGGTAAGGAGCGCGCCGGCGACGCGCTGATGCGCAATCTGCGCCACGTCCTGCGTCGCGCGCGACCGTTCGCGGACGATCCGACGCCGACCAATCTGATATCGCTCAATCCGGGCATGGACGCCGGCGAGTGGCGCGACAGCAATGATGGGTTGGGGGGCGGCCGGTTCCCCTATGACGTCAACGCGATCTTCGTCCCGGCGGCGCTCGACGCGGCGGCGGCGATGAGCCACGCCGGCCTGCTCGCACCCTATATGACGCCCGGCGATCGCGAGGCGTTTGCCAGGCTGCCGGATATCGAGGCAGTCTGGCGAGCGCGCGCGCCTGGACTGTTCGCGATGACCATTCCCGCCGCCCGTGCCCGCGACGCGATTGCGGCTTATGCCGCGCAGGCTGGCGTGCCCGCCACGGCGGCGCTGCAGGCGATTGGACAGGCCGGTTTGCGCTTCAATGCGATCGCGCTCGATGCTGAGGGTGCTCCTGTACCGATCGAGAATTCGGACGAGGGTTTCGCCTTACTGTTCGGTCGTCCCGACGATGCGGCGCTGGCGACCGCCGCGGAGGTGATCGGCAAGCCGTTTCCCGCGGGGCTGATGACCGGGGCCGGTATGCTGGTCGCCAATCCCGCTTTTGCCCCAGAGTCGCTCGCCGCCAAATTCGGGCCCAATGCCTATCACGGCACGGTGATCTGGTCGTGGCACCAGGCGCTCGCGGCGGCCGGGCTCGAGCGACAACTGGCGCGAAGCGACGTGTCGCCGGCGGTCCGCGCGAAGCTCAGAGCGACGCAGCAATGCCTGTGGCGCGCGATCGCCGCGACCCGCCAGGTCCAGAGTTCCGAGCTCTGGTCGTGGCGTTACGCCGGCGGCCGCTACGAGGTCGCCGCGTTCGGCGCGAGCGGAAGCGATGTCGACGAATCCAACGCGGCGCAATTGTGGAGCACGGTCTATCTTGCGCTCAAACGCCCCGCGCCGGACGGCCGTGTCGCCTGTCCAGCCAATTGATGCCGGGCTAGGGTAGCGACATGGCAGAGACCGGTATTCGCGACATCGTCATCCTTGGCGGCGGCACTGCCGGCTGGATGACCGCGGCGGCACTGAGCCGCGCGTTGCAGGGATCGGGCCGCACCATCACCCTGATCGAATCCGACGAGATCGGGACGATCGGCGTGGGCGAAGCGACGATCCCGACGATCCACTGGTTCAACCAGATCGTCGGACTGGACGAGGCAGAGTTCATCCGCGAGACCAAGGCGACCTACAAGCTCGGCATCGAGTTCGCCGGCTGGAACGGCGACGGCAGCCGCTATCTCCATCCGTTCGGCACCTTCGGCCCGCCTGGCGACGGCGTCATGTTCCTCCACCGCCTGATCCGTGCCCGGCTCGGCGGGATGGCGGCGGCGACCGAGGATTTCTCGCTGACCGCGCAGGCCGCGCGTGCCGGGCGGTTCGCCAAGCCGGTTGGCGATCCGCGCTCGCTGCGATCGACGTTAGGCTATGCCTATCATTTCGATGCCGGGCTCTATGCTCGCTATCTTCGCCGCCACGCGGAGGCGTTCGGCGTCAATCGGATCGAAGGCAAGGTCGCGCGGGTCGACCAGGATCCCGACAGCGGTTGCCTCACGCGGCTCGTCACCGAGCGTGGCGACGAGGTGGCAGGCGAGCTTTTCATCGATTGTTCGGGCCTGCGCGGGCTGCTGATCGAACAGACTCTGGGCGCGGGGTTCGAGGATTGGACCGAGTGGCTGCCTTGCGATCGCGCCTGGGCAGCACCAAGCCCGGCCGAGACCCGGGTGATCCCCTATACGCGCGCAACCGCGGCGGAGGCGGGCTGGCGCTGGCGCATCCCGCTCCAGCATCGGACCGGCAACGGCTATGTCTATTCGAGCCGGTTTCAGGACGACGATGAGGCGCGCCAATCGCTGCTCGATGCGCTGGGCGAAGAGCCGATAGCCGAACCGCGCCTGATCCGTTTCCTACCCGGCAAGCGCAAACGCTGCTGGGTCAAGAACGTGGTCGCGATCGGATTGTCGAGCGGGTTCCTCGAACCCTTGGAATCGACCAGCATCCACCTGATCCAGAGCGGCATCGCCAAGCTGTTGGCGCTGTTTCCGCGCCATGGCGACGATCCGCTGGTCGCCGAACAATTCGACCGCGTGTTCGGGCGGGAAATGCTCGACGTCCGCGACTTCCTGGTGCTGCACTACAAGATGACCGCCGGGCGCGACGAGCCGCTATGGCGCTATTGCCGCGACATGCCGATCCCCGACACGCTCGCTTACCGCATCGACCAGTTCCGGGCGTCGGGCCGGCTCGTCCTGTCGACCGACGAGCTGTTTCGCGACGCCAGCTGGTTCGCGGTGATGGATGGACAGGGGATCCGCCCGGCCGATTACAATCCGATGATCGAGACGATGAGCGAGGCCGACAATCGGCGTCATGTCGAAGCGGTGCGCGCCGCGATCGCTCAGGCGGTGGCGCAATTGCCGCCGCTGCCGCTGCCGTCGGATATGGGCAAGGCCTGACGCGGTGATGCGCGGCGGCCCCACGACCGCCGCGTGGCCGATCAATCGATCAGCTCGACCGCCACTGCCGTAGCTTCGCCGCCGCCGATGCAGAGCGACGCCATGCCGCGCTTGAGCCCACGCGTCTGAAGCGCCGACACCAACGTGGTCAGGATGCGCGCGCCGCTGGCGCCGATCGGGTGGCCGAGCGCGCAGGCGCCGCCATTGACGTTGACCTTGTCGTGCGGGATGCCGAGGTCGTGCATCGCGATCATCGCGACGATGGCGAACGCTTCGTTGACTTCGAACAGGTCGACATCGGCGACGGTCCAGCCAGCCTTGTCGAGCGCCTTCTGCATCGCCGCGACGGGGGCGGTGGTGAATTTGGCGGGGGCGTGCGCATGTGCGGCTTGCGCGACGATCCGCGCGACCGGCTTCTTGCCAAGCTTGTCGGCAATCGAGGCGCGGGTGAGGACGAGCGCGGCGGCGCCGTCGGAGATCGACGAGGCATTGGCCGCGGTGATCGTGCCGTCTTTGGCGAAAGCGGGCTTGAGCGTCGGGATTTTCGACGCGTCGCCCTTGGCCGGCTGCTCGTCGAGCGTGACCGTATCGGTGCCCTTGCGGCCGACCACGTCGACCGCGACGATCTCGCGCTCGAACGCGCCGGATTTCTGGGCGGCCTGGGCGCGCTCCAGGCTGGCGATCGCGTAATCGTCCTGCGCGGCGCGGGTGAACTGATATTCCTGCGCTGTTTCCTCGGCGAAGGCACCCATCAGCTTGCCGGGCTCATAGGCATCCTCAAGGCCGTCGAGATACATATGGTCCTTGAGCACGTCGTGCCCGATCCGCGCGCCGCCGCGGTGGCGCATCGACAGGTATGGCGCATTGGTCATGCTCTCCATCCCGCCGACGACGATGAGGTCGACCGAGCCCGCGGCGAGCGCCTCGCTGCCCATGATCGTCGCCTGCATGCCCGATCCGCACATCTTGTTGACTGTCGTCGCCTCGACATGATCGCCGAGACCCGCGTTGATCGCCGCCTGGCGCGCTGGTGCCTGGCCAAGTCCGGCCGGGAGCACGCAGCCCATGTAGATGCGCTCGATCTGCTTGGGATCGACCCCGGCGCGCTCGACCGCGCCCTTGACCGCAGTGGCGCCCAATTGCGTCGCGCTGGCGCCGGTGAGCGTGCCCTGAAAGCTGCCCATCGGGGTGCGGGCATAGGACAAGATGACGATCGGGTCGGCGGTCATGGAAAAAACTCCGGGCAAAGATGTTGGCGGCGATCTAGGCGCGCGGGGCGGCGAATTCAAATTGCGCGGCTTGCTTTGCGGCAATTCGGCGATGCCGTTCGTTCGCTAATCGATGATGATGGAAACACTGACCACCGTGCTCAAATGGACCGCTTCCGGCAGCGGGATCATAGCGGCTTTGATGGTGTCGCTCGATTTAGGTCGCCGTGTGACCGGCTGGGGATTCGTGATCTTCGTCGGATCGGCGATCTGCTGGATCGCCGGTGCGGCGTTGGCGCGCGATGCTGCGCTGGGCACGCAGAACGGCGTGCTGCTCGGGATCAATGCGTTCGGCGTGTATCGCTATCTGATCCGCAAGAAAGCGCCCGGCTGATCCCGCTTACCCTTAACGTCAACGCATGATAGCAAGCACGGCGATGAGGATAGTACCGCTCGCTCTGTTGCTGATTGCCGCGCCCGCGGCAGGGCAGGACGCGCCGTCGACGGGGCTCCCGGCACCACCGCCCGCGCCGCAGATTATCGACCCGCTCGTTTCCTCGGTCGACGGCCTGGCGATCAGCGCGCTGCCGCCCCAGCGATTGCCCGCCAAAGGCTGCGCGGCATTCCTATGGACGCGGACGCCAAGCATGGCGCTGGTCGCGATGGCGACCACCGACCCCGCGTCGCTGCGGCTGACGATCGACGGCAAGGCGGTGGACCTTCCGATCAGCGCGCAGAACGGGATCGGTGGTCTCGGCTACTCGCAGATTACCGAATATAAAGGCAGCGGCGCGACAGCGACCCTGCAGGCCACGGTGAAGACCGACGCCAGCGCACCGAAAAGCGGATCGATTGCCGACGCGACCTTGCGGATCGACCGCACCGGCCAAGCCAGCGTCATCATACCGGTCGCCGGGGCGATCGGCTGCGCGTGAACAATCGGGGAGGACAGACGCGATGACGATGCACGACATACTGGCGGCGCAACGCGCGGCGTTCATGGCCGAGCTGCCGGTGAGCCTAGACGTGCGCAAGGACCGGCTGAGACGCGCCGCCGCGATGATCGCCGACCATGCCGATCGCTTCTGCGACGCATTGAGCGAGGATTTCGGGCATCGCAGCCGCGAGCAATCGATGCTGACCGATATCGCTGCTTCGGTCGCGCCGCTCAAACATGCGTTGAAGCATGTCGACCGCTGGTCGCGCCCCGAACGCCGGCCGGTCACCGCGCCGCTCGGCCTGCTCGGCGCCAAGGGATGGATCGAATTCCAGCCCAAGGGCGTGGTCGGCGTGATCTCGCCGTGGAATTTTCCGGTGAACCTGATCATGGCGCCGCTCGCAGGCGTATTCGCGGCGGGCAACCGCGCGATGGTCAAGACCAGCGAGTTCACGCCGCGCGTCGCCGCCTTGTTCGAGGAAATCTGCCCTAATTATTTCGCTGCGGAGGAACTCGCTTTCGTGTCGGGCGGGCCCGAGGTCGGCAAGGAGTTTTCGGGTCTCGCGTTCGATCACCTGATCTTCACGGGCGCGACCGGGATCGGCCGGCACATCTTGCACGCCGCGGCGGACAATCTGACGCCGGTGACGCTCGAGCTTGGCGGCAAGTCGCCGGTCATCTTCGGGCGGTCGGCCGACGTGAAGCGCGGCACCGAACGTGTCGCGATCGGCAAGATGCTCAATGCCGGCCAGATCTGCCTGGCGCCCGATTACATGCTGGTGCCGGCGGACCAGGAGCAAGCGGTGGTCGACGGGCTCAAGCAGTCGGTGTCGGCGATGTATCCGACCCTGCTAGCCAATCCCGACTACACCTCGATCATCAACGATCGCCATCACCAGCGGCTGCAGGACTGGCTGGAGGATGCCCGCGCCAAGGGCGCGGCGATCGAGACGGTCAATCCGGCGAACGAGGATTTCGCCGCGTCGAACAGCCGCAAGATGCCGCTCCACATCATCCGCGATGCCACTGACGACATGACGGTGATGCAGGAGGAGATTTTCGGACCGATCCTACCGGTCCGCCGATATGACGATATCGACGGCGCGATTGCCGAGGTGAACCGCCGCGACCGTCCGCTTGGCCTCTATTATTTCGGCAGCGACGACAAGGAACGTCGCCGCGTGCTCGACCGCACGATCTCGGGCGGCGTGACCCTGGACGACGTGATCTTCCACATCTCGAACGAGGAATTGCCGTTCGGCGGCGTTGGCCCGTCAGGGATGGGCGCTTATCATGGCCAAGACGGGTTCCGGACGTTTAGTCACGCCAAGACGGTTTACCGGCAGTCGCGCTTCGACATCGCCAGGCTCGCTGGCCTCAAGCCGCCATATGGCAAGGCGACGATGGCCTCGGCCAAGCGGCAGATGAAATAGGCAAAAAAATAGAGGCCGCCCGAAGGCGGCCCCAAGTGATGCTGCTGTTTGCCAAAGCAGTAGGTCCGACATGGCCGGAAACCCGGCGATTCGCAATGGGCTGTGCGTATTTGCATACCCATTCCGAGCTTCGGCACATCCCGCGCGCTATAATGATCGAGCCGCCCGGCGGCCCGAGAAACTACTCCGGTGCCGCGGTCGCGCTGCAACCGAGCTCGAGACGTGCGACGCTATATATCTTTAGTTTGCAGCGTTTCTATTGAGCGATATTAGTAAAACTACAATACTTATATAAAAAATATATCTGAAGATATAGATTATTCGGGGTAGGTGATATGCATACTCCGGCGAGATCAACTGGACATCCCAAGAATAGTTGCATCACAGCGCATAATTTCCAGAATTTTAGCAGGGGTAATATTTACCGACGGTTCATTCCGGAGCAAGTTCCGTGGTTCGATGCAGGGTTGCTATGCTGAGTCGTCATAAAGGTGTGAGGCTCCAAACTTGTAATTCAGGAGTGTGCCATGATTTCGACCTTTCGAGCTTCTGCGACAGCGATTGTCGCGCTCGCAGTCTCCATCGCCCCGATTCCGGCATTCGCCGCGGTCACTCTTATCGATCCGACGCCAGCGGCCGATCCCGGGCAGGTTGTTCTTCCCGGAATGCAGGCGACGTGTAACGCGGCGGCATCAGCCCATGGTAGCGCTGAAGGCGGAAACATCTGGTCTGGCCAAGTGGTACTCGGCCCGGTGACGCTGGTCGCCGGACCCGTCGAAACCGGCACCCATTCGATTGCCGGTGCAATTCCAGGCACCCTGGTCGGCGCTGGCACCTTTACGCCCGCGCATGTCGAAATTCTCGGCGATCCTTATCGCAACGGCGGTAGCGTCAATATGTTCGGGATCAAGCAGTCGGTTGGCGGCCATTACAGCGCCAGCGCCTATGATTTCATGGGAACGTTCAAGACGACCTATGCCCATGCTTTCAGCTGCGACATCTTCAAGGCGCTCTATCATCCCGCCGTGAACATCTTCCATCCGGCGGTCGGCATTTACGTGATAACCGGCGACTTTGGCGAATCCGAGGATGCGGTCAGGAGTGAATGCGCTGCTTTCACCAAACAAGGCGAGGATCCGCAGAATCTCCCGACCTGGTGGGGTTCCCCCTTTCATGGCGGCGCTGAGGGCAATCCGCACTGCAAGTTCCAAGGCACCGCGGCGTACACCGAACACCATGATGCCTATTACGATTCTCCCGAGCTCCAGGGCAACGAGGCGCAAACGGCGATCAACGTCGACCAGACCAATACGTTGCGCGCGCATGAGAACGCCGGCGAAGGCTTCGACACCAGCGCCACGCTGATCATCGGCCAGGTCGTGGTCTGCATCTCGCCCAGCAAGACCGGGACGAAGCTGCCGGGCGCCTGGACCAAGCAGAACGGCTATACCGGCGATAAATGCACCACCGTCTGGTACAATGGTGGCGCGACTGTCGGGGTTCCGAACCTCAATGACGGCAGCCACAATTGGGTCACGGTTCCGGTGATCTGATTTGCCAGCTTACTGACTCAAAAAGCCTCGCCAGCTGACACTGGCGAGGCTTTTTTGATTCCAGCGGTGGGTAGAACATCGTGTGGAAAGTGAGCGCCTTCTTTTCGCAAGAACGATTGATAGAGCGGCATATGCGATTCAGTTATCGCGCGTGTCGCTCCCGCTACACCTCGGCTCAAAATACCTTGCGAAGTCCGATCGTGATTGCGCGCCCGAGCGGATTCAGGAGATAGGGCTGATACCGGATCGGTGTCAGCCCGCTGCCATTGCGAACCCGCTGCTTCGAATCGAGCAGATTGGTCACCGACAACGACAAACGCGCCCCTTTTAGAACACCGCTACCCGGTACCAATGTGCCGAGATCTGCGAAAAGCCGCATATCGACATTCGTCTGCGCTGAAAAATAAATGTCGCTTGGCGATGGCGTGTCGGCAGCCTTGATCAGCGTTGCGCTGCGCCAGGTACCGTAAAGCTGCATTCCCACGCCCCGACCGGCGAGATTGGCCGAAACTCGGACGGTGTGTCGAGCCAGGCCTCCGCCATATCCAGTCGCGCCCCCGGCCAGCAAATCGACCTCGGGCAGGCCAAGCTGGGCCCGACGCACGCTGCTGATGATCCAATTGTGCTCGATACTCAAATTGAAGCGCGCCCGACCGTCGAACGAAAAAGCTCCGTCGGAATCGCTTCCCGAGCCGGCCGCGCGTTTCTGGCTGGGCTTTCCGAGCGACCCATGAAAGTCGATCCGCGAGTGCAATTGGTCGCTATTGTCGTAGGCAAAGGCGACCGGTCGGCTGTCGACGAGCGTCAGGACGCCGTTGGCGTCGCGCACGAAGCGATCGGGAAATGCCGCCTGGACCTGCGCGTTGACGGGGGGGAGTGTCGACTGAAGATTTGTGGTTCGCCGGCTGGAATATTCGGTGGACAGGATGAGGTTCGCGTCGCTGAAGGGCAGATAGGTGGCGCCGATTGACCAAATCCTCCGCCTGGCAACGGGCAAATTGGGGTTGCCGCCGGTAATGTAGCGGACCTGGACCGTCTGCCCGGTGACAAAGTCGAAAATCCGATAATTTTCGTAGACGATTTGCGGGTCGCTGAGTGTCTGCGCCGATGGCGCTTGCCGTTGCATGTCGAATGAGCCGCGCAAATTCAGCGACCTGACCGGTTGCCACGCCAGGCCGGCGCCGAAATCCTCAACGGTCCCGATCCGGTTGAGCCTGCGGATCGCTCCATTGAGGTCGAGTTCCAAACTGCCGATCGGCGACTTGTCGCCGAGGAGAGGAACCTGAAGATTGCCGGAGAGGGCCGCTTCGTTTTGTGTAAACCTCGTCACGTTCGGGACCGACAGGAATTCCCACCTCCCATTGAGTCGGTCGGTCCGTACCATCGCCGTCACCGCGGCGCGCATCGCGCCTGCCGGCAGTTTCATCACCCGTCCCGAAAGCGTCGCCCGCAACGACGCAGTATCGCTGTGCGAGCGCGAGAAATTGTTCCGGGGCGCCGTCAGGTCGGTGGGCAACGCCTCGAACGGATTGACCGTGCCGGCGTTGATCGCGGCCTGGAGCAGCGTCGGATCGAAAGCCGCCTGGCCATCGGTCCTGGCGGCAAGGTGTTGCCAGTTTCCAGCAACGCGCAAATTCCAGCCGCCGACCGGCGTCGTGAAATCGCCCCCAAGTTCGAGATTGGCGTTGTGCCCCTGCTGGCGCAGCGCATCGCCAACGTAGCGAGCAATCCTGACATCGCGTGTGAATGGCGAAAATGGCGTGCCGGCCGGCAGCAATAACGACACGCCGGCAAGACCCGATTGCGAGTCCGAACTCACCCATTCCGCGCGCGCGTTGAGCGAGAGCGCGGTCTTTCCCCATTGTCGCGCCATGTTGCCGTTCACCGAGAAGGTGCGCTTGCCTGCAGTAAGCGTGCGAAAATCACGAACATCGGTAAAATTGGGCCGGTTGCCATTGGCTGCCAACGCACCCAGCGTCGGCGTCGCATTGCCGGCCGGGACCGGTGCGACAGCGACCATTTGTCCCGCCAGCGCACTCAACGCCGGATCGATCTCCGCTCCCAGGATCGTGGACGCGAAAATATTGCCGCGAATATCATAGGGCGCCGTCAACGGGTCGCTGACAATGTTGCGGTCGCTTTCAAACAGCGGATCGACGCGTTCGCTGCGGAAAACCAGGCTGTCGCGGTTGCCGTCCTTCAGTCGCAATAAGTTGATTTCGGCTTTGTAGCTTCGCCCGGCGCCCGCGGTTGCGAAAGTCCCTTCGGCATTTCCGGTGATCTGCCGGTGGTTGTCCTTGAGCACCACATTGATCACTCGCCGGGTTGGGCGTTCGCCCAGCCGACCGGCCACCCGTTGCGGCAATACCTGGATCTTGCGAATTGCCTCAGTCGGAAGGTCGTTCACCGTGTTCAGTCCGGTGGTTTCCCGGCCATTGATGAGGATCACGGGGCCTTCACCGGACGAATCGGCCGCGCCGCCTACCTGATCGAGCAGATCGCCGACGGTATCGGCGCCGTAGGCGGCAATATCCTGTTCGTTGAGTTCGTTTTCCGGCGGAATACCCGGCAATATGCCCAGCCGGGATGCATAAATAATGATGTCATCCGCTGTTTGCGGTGACTGATCCTGTGGACCATCCGTTTTGTCTCCCGTTGCCGGCGACCCAGCAGAGAACAGGAAAGGTGGCGGTCCATCGCTCGCCTGCGCATCAACTGATATGGGCAACGCAATGCATAGCAGGCTGCTAGTGCATAAGAGTTTCGATGTCCGCCCCATGAAGACTGGCGTAACATCGAGTACCTGAAAATAACAGGCTAACGTTTACTGAATAAATCCAAATCTGGGCATTTATAACTATCGATATATGCTGAAGATATTTGGCTCTATTAAGAGTTCTTGCCTTGTTATAGCGCGGCGATGGCGGCCGGTGCACGATCGGCGTCGGTCAAAGCCGGTTGCTCCATTTCCACCTTGCGGATCGCCGCGGCGAGCTGCGCCTGGCCGAACGGCTTGGCGAGCTTGATGACGTTGTGAATCGCGGCCTCGGGAAGTTCGCCATAGCCGGACGCCAGGATGATCGGCAGGTCGGGGACGATCTCGCGCGTTTTCTCGATCAATTGCGTACCGACCATGCCCGGCATGGCTTGGTCGGTGATCAGCAAGTCGAATGCAAACGCGTCTTTGAACGAGGCCAATGCCTCCGCCCCGGAACTGGCTTCGGTCACGACACATCCCATGTCCTCGAGCAAGGCGGCGGTGTTCATCAGGACGAGGCTGTCATCGTCAACCACCAGGACGCGGAGGTTGCGTGGCTGGTCGATCTTCTCGGCCGGGGGGGCCGGTGCGATGGCGGCATCTCGGCGTATGTCGGTGACCGGCAGCCACAGCTCGGCCGTGGTGCCATGTCCGACCGTGCTACGCAGGACGAGTTCGCCTTTCATTTGCTCGGCGAGACCGTGGATCATCGACAGACCGAGGCCCGTTCCCTTGCCGACACCCTTGGTCGTGAAGAAGGGCTCGGTCGCGCGCGCCAACGTGGCGGCGTCCATGCCGGTCCCGGTATCGATCACCGCGAGTTTCACATACCGGCCTGGGGCGAGCCCCTCGATCGCCCGATCCTCGACCGTCGCCTCGCTGGCGGTGATCGAAATGGCCCCGCCGTCCGGCATCGCGTCGCGAGCATTCACCGCGAGATTGAGCAAGGCCATTTCGAGCTGGTTGGCGTCCGCGAGCACCCAGGGGAGCGATAGCGGGAATTGCAGTCCGATCGGGTGCGACGGACCGAGCGTGCGCTGGAGCAGGTCGTTCATGCCGCGGACTAGTTCCGGCACATCGACGGGTTCCGGGTTGAGCTCCTGGCGCCGCGCAAAGGCAAGCATCCGCTGCGTCAGCGCGGCGCCACGTTCGGCGCCTTGCCGGGCATTGTCGATCAGCCTCTGCGTGGACGCGTCGCGCGCAACGCGTCGTTCGAGGAGCGTAAGGCTGCTGAGGATGGCCATCAGCAAATTGTTGAAATCATGCGCCACACCGCCGGTCAATTGACCGATCGCTTCCATCTTCTGCGACTGGAACAATGCCTCCCGCGCGAGGTCGAGCTTGCGCTGCGCATCCTCTCGTTCGCTTACGTCCCGCGTGACCTTCGCGAAACCAATAAGCTTGCCCTTGTCGTCGCGGATGGGATCAAGCACCACGCTGGCGCGAAACCGGCTGCCGTCCTTGCGAACGCGCCAACCCTCCGCGGCGAAGCGACCATGCTCGCGCGCGATCGACATTGCCCGTTCGGGCTCGCCGGCCAGGCGGTCCTCCTCGGTGTAGAAGCGCGAGAAATGGGAGCCGATGATGTCGGCCGGCGTATAGCCCTTGATACGTTCGGCGCCCGAATTCCAGCTCGCGACATGACCCTCGGGATCGAGGCGATAGATCGCATAGTCGGTCACGCTCTGGACGAGCAGCCGGAATTGCTCCTCGCTCTGGCGCAAGGACTCCGCGGCGGCGCGGCGTTCGGTGAGGTCTCGGGTGATCTTGGCGAAACCGATCAGTGTGCCGTCCTTCGCCCAGATCGGGTCGATGACGACATGCGCCCAGAACCGCTCGCCATCCTTGCGAATCCGCCAGCCTTCCTGTTCGAACTTGCCTTCGGTGCGGGCAATGGTCAGCGCGCGCTCCGGCAACCCGTCGCTGCGATCTTCAGGCGAATAGAAGCGCGAGAAATGCTGACCGATGATCTCTTCGGCGGCGTAGCCCTTGAAGCGCTGCGCGCCTGCATTCCAGTTGGTGACGATCCCGTCGGGATCGAGCATGTAGATCGCATAGTCGGTGATCGCGTCGACCAGCAGGCGGTATCGATCGTTTTCCGACTTTGCATCGGCGTGACGTAGTTCGCGATCCACCCGGTCCCCTTCGTCGTGTCGTGCAGCTGACACGTTAATCAAGTTGAACCGCGCGGCACGCCAAAGGTTCCGGGTCCGCTCATCGCGAAAGCCGCTTCAATCCATGCATTTGGACCGGCCGCGCTCGAGCCAGCGGCGCTCCGCGCCTGCCGGTGCGAGGGCGAGGGCAGCGTCATAGGCCTGGCGCGCGCCATCGGCCAGTCCGAGCCGCGCCAACAGATCGGCGCGCACGGCGTGATAGGGAAGGTAATCAGCCAGGCCGGCATGGCTGAGCGCGTCGACCTCTTCGAACGCGATCGCCGGTCCGCATACTTCGGCCAATGCCACCGCCCGGTTGAGGCGCGTAACGGGATCGTCGCGGCACGCGAGCAGCGCGTCGTAGAGAGTCAGGATCGCCGGCCAGGGGGCCGGATTGGCGAGCGACCCCCGCGCGCACCATTCGGCATGGATCAGTGCTTGCACGCCGCGCACTGCAAGCGGGTGCGTCAGGATGCGGGCGAGATAGCGGCGACCTTCGGTGATCAGCGAGGCATCCCACAACATCGGATCCTGGTCGGCGAGCGGCACCATCATGCCATCGGCATCGACCCGTGCCGGCCGGCGCGCCTCGGCGAAGCGGACGGTCGCGGCAAGTGCCTGGACCTCGGATTCGGTCGGGAGCATCGCCGCGAGCGTTGCGGTGATGCCTAGCATCTCATCGGCATAACCGGCATGGCGGCCGGTGCCGGCGCCGTCGGCATGGGCGTGGGCATAAGCGACTTCCAGTGTCGACAGCACGGCATCGAGCCGCTCGCCCCAATGATCGGGGCCGGGTACCTCGAACGGCACGCCGGCATCGGCGATCTTGCGCTTGGCGCGGGTCAGCCGCTGGAGCAGCGTGGGTTCGGCGATGAGGAAGGCACGCGCGATCTCCTGCGCCGACAGGCCGCATACCAGCCTGAGGGTGAGCGCCGCCCGCGCGTCGGGATGGATAGCCGGGTGGCAGCAGACGAAGATCAGCCGCAACCGTTCGTCGGGGATCAACGGCGTGGCGGTCATCAAATCCTCCACGGTCGGTTCGGGTTCCGGCTCGAACAGGGTGGTCGCGTGGCGTACCGCATTGCGCCGCAAGCTATCGAGCGCGACGCGGGTCGCAACGCGATAGAGCCAGCCCGCCGGATTGGCCGGCGGGGCGTCGGCCCAGGCGGAAACCGCCCGCGCGCACGCCTCCGCCAGCGCTTCTTCGGCAAGGTCGAGGTCGCGGAAGCGGGCGGCGAGCGCGGCGGTGATCCGCCCGCCATCCGCCCGCAGCACCGCCTCGATCATCACTTGCCCGGCGGGTGGAGCAGCGGCCGGATTTCGATCGAGCCATCGAAACGGACGGGCACGCGGCGGGCGACCGCGATCGCATCGTCCAGATTGTCCGCCTCGATCACGTAATAGCCGCCGAGCTGTTCGCGGGTTTCGGCGAAGGGGCCGTCATGGATCGTCTGCTTGCCGTTAACGGTGCGCACCGTCGTCGCCGCGGAGGTCATCGCCAGCCCGGCGCCGGTCTTGTATTGATCGCCCAGGTCGCTGACGAGGTCCCAGTGCTTGGCGACGATCGCCTGCATCTCTGGCGTATCGTTCTTGTCGCCATAGACGCTCTCGTCCTCGTAGATCAGGATCATGTAATGCATCGGATATCTCCCGCGATCGCCGGAATGCGATCGTACCGCGGAGACGCGCCAGGGGGAGCGGATTCGACAGGCTACGGAAAATTATTTGATCGGCGCCGCTATCCCTCCAGGCCGTATTTCTTCGCGCGATCGGCAACCTTGGGGTCGATGGCGATCGCCGCCGCGCGATCGGCCTTGGCCTGGGCGTCCTGACCCGATTTCGCTTCGACCAGCCCGCGCATATAAAGCGACCAGGCACCGCGCGGATTGATCGCCAGCGCCGCGTTATAGTCCGCCATCGCCTGTTGCCATTCGCCGCGGCGCACTCGGATCAGCGCGCGGCTATCCAGGATCGCGGCGTCGCGGGGCTGCGCGCGCAGCGCGGCGTTGCAATCGTCCAACGCCTTATCGAGGTCGCGGTTGAGCAGGCCGCGCACCCAGCAGCGGCCGTTGAGCGCGGCTCCGCGGTTACTGTCCTCGGGATGGCTCTTGAGCCACAGGTCGAAATTGGGCAGCGCGGCGTCGGGCGCGCCCAGGCGATCGTATAACGACGCCACGACCAGGCGCTTGTCGGACGAGGGGGCGAGGGCGCCTTCGGCCGCTTTCACATCCTCTCTGGCGCCAGCCTCGTTGCCGTTGTGTAGGCGGATTTCGGCGCGCGCCAACCGCGCGTCGCTATTGTCTGGAGCCAAAGCGATGGTGCGATCAAGGTCGGTGAGCGCGCCGGGGCGGTCGTGGCTGGCGAAGCGGGCCATTGCGCGCTGATAGACATAGCGGCTCTCACTGGGAGCGAGCGCGATGGCCTTGTCGAAATCGGCCAGTGCTTCGATCAGCTTGTGATTGGAAGCATAGGTCGCGCCGCGCCGCGAGAATTCCTCTGCCGTCGTCGGATCGGCGGCCTTGTCGGTGAGGTCGAGCGGCTTGCCGTCGACCGACCGCGCGCCCTTGGGCGACAGGCCGAATACCGGGCCGCCTTCATAAGTGATGAACATACGGTGGGTCGTGTTCGACACGAACATCCGGTGGGTCAGGAAGAAATCGACCCCGATCAGCATGTCTGCATTGCCGAGATCGAGTTGCGACATGCGAATCTTGGGCTTGTTGATCGCTTCGCCGCCGATATCGATCTTGTCGAACGTAGCGAGCCAGGTCGACACCTTGCGCGTGCCGAGCCCGCCGCCATTGCCGACGAATTCCACTCCCGGCGTGTCCGGCGTGATGCCGAGGCGCTTGGCCGTCGCCAGCGACAGCAGTGAGCTCTGCGCTCCGGAATCGAACAGGGCCTTGATCTTGACCCCGTTGAGCAGGACGGTGGCGATCGTGTGCGGGCGAAACGCGCCGTCGGGATTTCCCTCGAGTTCCAGCATGGTATACGGCTTGTCACCGGCCCAATAGGCCAGACCCGTGCGGCCGCATCCATTGGTCTTCATCAGCCGTACCGCACCATGCGGCAGATCGTATTCGACATCGGCGATGCCGAGGATGTTCTGTCCGATCAGACCGGCCGTGCCCGTGTCGCTGCCGCCCACGATGAACCCGACTTTGGGCAGCTTGATGCCGGCGAGCGAGAACGTGTCGGTCTCCGCAATGCCCGCCGACGTATCTCCGCCGATGCCCTGGAGGCGAAACCATTCCGGCGCCGGCGAGACCTTCAGCCCGAACTCGGCTGCGCTTGCCCGTGAAATGGTGCTGTAGAATGCGCCGCTGTCGAGGATGAAGCGCGCGATCCTGTCACCGAAGCGGGCATCGACCATCGGCGAACGTCCCACCATAGTGATCGGGAATTCGGCGATCTTTGCCGCTTGGCATTTGCCGGCGGGCGGCATGGGGGCAGCCAGCGCGCCCAACAATGCAATCAGACTCGTCGCGCCCATCAGACCCCCCCGCTTATTCCACGCTAGCTATGCCAAATTTCCAATTCGCTTAGCAAGATAGGGCCCAGCGGATCGATCAATATGCCGGACAAGAAAAAGCCCGGCGGCCGGATAGGCCGCCGGGGAGGATCGCGCCTTTGATGACAAGGGGCGCGTAAGCGTTGAGCGTCAGGCCGCGACGGGCATTTGGACCGGCGGCAGGCGGTTGCCGAGATTGCCCAGCGTGCCGATCACCGCGCGGCGCATCGGATGCCAGAAGGCCGAAAGCGTCAGCAGCGCCGATCCGATGACGAACGCGGTGAAGGCCATCGACAGTTCGACCGCGCCGGCATGCTGGAACAGCATCGACAAGGCGTAGAGAACATAGGCCAGGCTCGATACCAGCAATGCGCGGCGATCGATTGCCAGCGCGATGAAGGCGAACACGACGTACAGGGCCATCACGATCACGGCTTGGCTAACGCCGATCTCGCCTTCGAACACGCCGAGCATGTGGAACACCGGATGCGCGATCATCGGCGCCGCCGCCAAGTGCAGCCAGAAGGCGACGTCGCTGCGCCGCGTCGTGCGCGTCAGGTCGGAGCCGTCCCACCACATTGCCAGCGCGAAGGTGCCGAGGCCGCCGACGAACAGCACCGGGAACAGCAGATCCTTGCTGTGCGGATCGATCGACATGACCAGCGCGGCAATCATCGCGACGATCGCCGCGGCGCCGGCAGCGACGGTGATCGGCACCATGAAGCGCTTCCAATGCAGCCAGGCAGCACCCGCGGTTACCAAAGCAATGCCCGCGGCGATGATGGCGTTTGTGCGATCGCTCCAGTCGGGATTGATATCGGCCAGCGTGCCGATCATCGTCGCCGCGACCCCGCCGACAAAGGCCAGCAACAGGATGATGCTCGGCAACGCCATGCGCCGGACGCGGGTGAAATATTCGGCCAGCGCCCAGGCGGCCACCGCGACACCCAACCCGCCCAGGCCGGTCTTCACCCAGCCGCCCAGCCAGGCGATCGACGTCAGCAGCAGCGCGATGGCGATGCCCACGAAAATGTCGTTGAACCCGGTCAGCAGCCGGAAACTCTCCTCGTCCACCGCGGGCGCGACGCGCGACGCGGCGATATGCTGGCGGAAAGCGTCGGCGGTCGACTGCGGGATCACACCCGCCGCCACCGCGCCCTCCAGATCGCTTTCACTATACATGGCACTCCTCCTCTGAGGAGATCATGTACCACAGGTGAGTTAGTGTATCAATACACCATGGCTGTTTGCTCGGTGCGTCGGTTGAGCGAGTCTGGTCACCGCAGTCGGCGCCGCTGGCGCTTGACTATCTCGAGAGCGGATTGCTGTTACGGCATGCATGATGGAAACGGATATCGGGCGCTACGATCTCAACCTCTTGCGTGCCCTCCTTGCCATGATCGACACGGGTAGCGTCACGCGGGCGGCGGAGATCGTCGACGTGTCGCAGCCTGCGATGAGTCGCATCCTCGCCCGGCTGCGCGAGGATTTCGGCGACCCGCTGCTCGTGCGCAGCGGCGCGGGAATGAAACGCACGCTGCGAGCGGAAGCGCTCGCCGATCCGATCCGTGCGTTGCTCAAGCAAGCGGCCGCCTTGTACGAGGGCGAGGCGTTCGATCGCGCAGCGGCGCGGCGCGTATTCCGGGCGGCGATTCCCGACGTCGTCGCCGCGACCCTGCTCGCGCCGTTGATCGAGGCGATGGCGCGGGAAGCGCCGGGCTGCCGGATCGACCTCATTCCCTGGCCGCGCGCCAATGACCCGGTGATCGCGACGCTCGATTTCGCGATCAGTACCGACGCTATCTTGTTCGCCGGGCTGCGCATGGCGCCGTTGTTCGACGATCATGATGTGCTCGCCGTCCATGTCGGGCAGCCGGCAACCTGGCGGCAGGTGCTGGAGATGCTCGATGCGCCGCATGTCGCGGTGGTCGGCGCCGGCGCGACGAGCGATCCGGTCGACGACTGGCTGGCCGCCCAGGGCCTGCATCGCCGCATCGCCGCGGTCGTGCCACATTATCTGCAGGCGCTGATGGCGGTTGCGCGAACCGACCTCGTCGCCATCCTGCCATCGCGGCTGATCGCCGCTTATGGGGCGAAGCTCGACGTGCGCGCGGTCGAACTGCCGATCGAGCAGAGCATCGACCGGCATTTCCTGTTCCATCCGGTCGAACGCGATGCCGACGCGGCGTCGGTATGGCTACGCGACCTGATCCAGCGGACGGTGGGGGACAAATAATCAACTCCTCCCCGTTTACGGGGAGGAGTTTACTGCTCAGCCGCCGGTCAGCTTCTTCATGATCGACATCGATTGCTCGTTGCCCGATTGCGGGGTCAACTCACCGGTGCGGTCGGTGATCTCGGCCCAGTGCGCGGCGACGCCTTCGGGCGATAGGTCGTCGCCGGTCAGCAGCTTGCCTTGGGTCAGCGTGACATAGGCCGCCTGGAACACGCCGGCGCCGGCGCCGACGATCGCATTGGTCGGCGCGTCCTCGCTGACCAGATAGAGCGCGGCGGGAGCGACCTTCTCCGGCGCGAACGCCTTGAATGCCTCGGCCGGGAACAGATCCTCGGTCATCCGCGTGCCGGCGGTCGGCGCGATCGTGTTGACCTTGATGTTGTACTTCGCACCTTCGAGGTAGAGCGTCTTGGTCAGCCCGGCGAGGCCGAGCTTGGCGGCGCCGTAATTGGCCTGGCCGAAATTGCCGAACAGCCCGGTCGACGACGCGGTCATCAGGATGCGGCCATAGGCTTGTTCGCGCATCGTCGCCCATACCGCCTTGGTGCAATTGGCCGATCCGTTGAGATGGACGTCGACGACGAACTTGAAATCGGCCGGCTCCATATTGGCGAAGCTCTTGTCGCGCAGCACGCCGGCATTGTTGATCAGGATGTGGACGCCGCCCCAGGCTTCCTTCGCCTTGGCTACCATCTCGACCATCTGCTCATATTCGGTGACGCTGCCGCCGTTAGACATCGCCTCGCCGCCCGCGGCCTTGATCTCCTCGACGACTTTGAGCGCCGCGTCGGAATGACCGGTGCCGTCACGCGCGCCGCCCAAATCGTTGACGACCACCTTCGCGCCGCGTGCCGCCAGCGCCAGCGCATATTCGCGGCCCAGTCCGCCGCCCGCGCCGGTGACGATGGCGACCTTGTCGTCGAAACGGATGCTCATGAAGTGCTCCCTGAATGGTTTGAGCGCTTCCTAGCCAAAGCCGCGCGTCGCGCAACCCCGCCGTACCGCAGACACGAAAAACCCGGCGCGGGTTGTGCCGACCCGCGCCGGGAAAGGGGAGCTACGACCCGTCTTATGCGGTTATTTGGGACTGTTGCGCTCTACGCAGTGGTCGAACTGACCGCGTTTGCACACCGGATAATTGGCGAGGGGGGGCGGCGGCGGAAAGGCGACGTCGGGCGCCGGCGCTTCCTTGAACACAACCGTGGCACCTGGCGGCGGTGGCGGTGCGGGCGGCGGTGCGTAGCCGCCCGGCGTCGGCGCTGTGTTGTCGGTGGTCATCGACGTCGGCGTTTGCGACGATTGCGGTGTTCCATGTGCCAAGGCGGGGACCGCGAGCGTGGCAATGGCGGCGAACAGGATGATTTTCATGACGGTCTACTCGATTACCGGCGGGGCGGGCGTTAGCCCGTCCCGACCGGAGCGACAAAAAGCCATTACTTACCGTGAGGACGCGGCGTCGAATGCAGGCGTTCACCCCTGGCGTTGGAGCGTTCCATGCAGTGATCGACGACGGTCTTGGTGCACATCGGCACATCGGCACCGGTAGCGGGTGCCGCGGCGTCCGGGAGCGGCTGCACGACCGGCGTCGGCGGACCCATGGTCATGACCGCGGGGCCGGCCGGCGGTCCTGGGGGGGCGGGCATCGGCGCGGCAGGCGGTGCGCTGGCATCTGGTGCAGGCGCTGGGGCGGTCTGCGGATCGGGTGGCGGCGCGGGCGTATTTTGCGCGATCGCGGGCATCGCGATCATGGCTGCCGCCGCAGCAAGGAACAACTTCATGCGACTCTCCTGGTTCTGCACGATCTTCCGTGACTCGACCCAAACGCGCCGCACGCAAATTGGCTCCCTCGTTTCGGATGCGATTCTTTACGCACCCGAATCGAGGGCGTAACCCGCCGATCGCACGGTCCGGATGACGTCAGGCCGATCGCCACGATTGATCGCTTTGCGCAGGCGCCGGATGTGGACGTCGACGGTGCGGCTCTCGATGTCGCTGTCATGCCCCCACACCGCGTCGAGCAGGCGCTCACGGCTGAACACCCAGCCCGGATGTTCGAGAAAATGCTTGAGCAGGCGGAATTCGGTCGGGCCGAGCGGCACCACTTCGCCGCTGCGGCGGACCTTATGCCCGACCGTATCCATCTCGATATCGCCGTAGGTCAGCTGCTCGCCGGCCAGCGCCGGGCGGACGCGGCGCAGCACCGCACCGACGCGGGCGACCAGTTCGCGGGGGGAAAACGGCTTGGTGACATAATCGTCGGCGCCGGTTTCGAGCCCGCGGACGCGATCTTCTTCCTCGCCGCGCGCGGTCAGCATGATGATCGGTATATTCGCGGTTTCGGGCATGCGGCGGAGGCGCCGGCAGACCTCGATTCCCGACAGCCCTTCGACCATCCAATCAAGCAGGACGATGTCGGGAGTCGCTTCCTTGGCGAGCAGCAAGGCCTCTTCGCCGTCAGGCGTGTGCGCGACCTCGAAATCCTCGCGCTTGAAATGATAGACCAGCAATTCCGCCAGCGCGGCGTCGTCTTCAACCAGCAACATCTTGGCGCGTGCCATTACATTTCCCCTGACTTGCCGCGCTCACGCTCGGTCATTTGCGTGCCGGTGGCGGCGAAATAGATCATCTCGGCGACGTTCGTAGCGTGGTCGCCGATCCTCTCCAGGTTCTTGGCGACGAACAGCAGGTGGGCGACCTGTCCGATCGTCGCGGGATTTTCGACCATATAGGTCACCAGCATGCGGAAGATGCTGTCGTAGAAGTCGTCGAGCGCCTGATCGCGCAGGCAGACATCGACTGCAGCCCGCGCGTCTCGCGCCGCGAAGGCGTCGAGCGCGTCGTGCACCATTTCGGCGGCCATCTTGCCCATCGCCGGAATGACCGAGATCGGCTCGATCCGATGCTCGCTCTCGATCATCGGCACGCGCTTGGCGATATTCTTGGCATAATCGCCGATCCGTTCGATCACGCCGGCGATCTTCAAGGCAGCGACGACTTCGCGCAGGTCGTTGGCCATCGGCGCGCGCAATGCGATGATGCGGACCGCCAGCGTCTCCACCTCGGCCTCGATTACGTCGATCTGCTTGTCGGCGGCGCGAACTTGCAGCGCCAGGTCAAGATCGACCCGCTGCAAGGCGTTCATCGCGTCGTGGATCGCGCGCTCGGCGAGCCCGCCCATCTGGCTGATCAGGCCGCGCAGCTGTCCGATCTCGTCATCGAACACCTTGACCGTATGTTCCTGGCCGGTTGCCATTCGCTCAAACTCCTCAGCCATATCGGCCGGTGATGTAATCGCGCGTCCGCTCTTCGCGCGGGTTGGTGAAGATGTCCGATGTCTGACCATATTCGACCAGCTGGCCGAGGTGGAAGAAGGCGGTACGCTGCGACACGCGCGCGGCCTGCTGCATATTGTGCGTGACGACGACGATGGCGTAGCGGCCCTTCAATTCGTGGATCAGTTCCTCGATCTTGGCGGTGGCGATCGGATCCAGCGCCGAGCACGGCTCGTCCATCAGGATCACTTCCGGATCGACCGCGATCGCGCGCGCGATGCACAGCCGCTGCTGCTGGCCGCCCGACAAGGCGGTGCCGCTGTCCGACAGACGATCCTTGACCTCACCCCACAGGCCGGCACGCGCCAGCGAGCGTTCGACGATGCGATCCATATCCGCCTTGGACGACGCCAGGCCGTGGATCCGCGGGCCATAAGCGACATTCTCGTAGATCGACTTGGGGAACGGGTTCGGCTTCTGGAACACCATCCCGACGCGGGCGCGCAACTGGACCACGTCCATCTCGCGCGCATAGACATCCTCGCCGTCCAACCGGATATCGCCTTCGACCCGCGCCGAGGCGATCGTATCGTTCATCCGGTTGAGCGTGCGCAGGAACGTCGACTTGCCGCACCCCGACGGGCCGATGAACGCGGTCACCTTGTCCTGGTCGATATCGATCGACACGTCGCTGATCGCTTGCGCCGCGCCGTACCAGACGCTGACATTGTGCGCGGTCATCTTGTGATCAATCGAGGTTTTGTTGTCGGTCACCAGCGGGTCTCGAAGCGATTGCGGAGGTAGATGGCGATGCCGTTCATCGCCAGCAGGAAGACGAGCAGAACGATGATCGCGGCCGAGGTCTTCTCAATGAAGCCGCGGCTGACTTCGTCCGACCACAGGAAGATCTGGACAGGCAGCACGGTCGACGGATCGGTCAACTTGCCGGGCGGCGTCGCGATGAATGCGCGCATCCCGATCATCAACAGTGGTGCGGTCTCGCCCAGCGCACGCGCCATACCGATGATCGTGCCGGTCAATATGCCGGGCAGCGCGAGCGGCAGGACATGATGAAACACCACCTGGACCGGGCTGGCGCCGAGCGCGAGCGCGGCATCGCGGATCGATGGCGGCACCGCCTTGATGGCGTTGCGGCTGGCGATGACGATCACCGGCATCGTCATCAGCGCGAGCGTCAGCCCGCCGACCAATGCGGCGGAGCGCGGCAGCTGGAAGGTGTTGAGGAACACGGCGAGGCCGAGCAGGCCGAAGATGATCGACGGCACCGCGGCGAGGTTGTTGATCGACACTTCGATCAGGTCGGTCCAGCGGTTCCGCGGCGCATATTCCTCGAGATAGAGGGCCGACAGCACGCCGATCGGGAAGGCGAGCACCAAGGTCACCAGCATCGTCAGCAACGATCCCTTGAGCGCGCCCCAGATGCCCACCGCGGTCGGATCGGTCGAATCCGATCCCGACAGGAATCCCCAATTGAACCCGGTGCGCAATTGGCCGGCATCGGTCAGCACCTGCGCGCGCTTTTCCGCCAGGGGCGTGCCATCGGCCTTGGCCGCGGTATCGATGTCGCTGGCGGCGGGCAGCCACAATCGCGCCCGGCCGACCGCCAGTCGGGGATCGGCCTTGAGCGCACGGCGGACGATCGTATCGGCGCCATCGGAGAACAACGCCGGTCCGTCGGCGCGGTATTGCGCCGTGGCGGCGCGATCGACCACCGCGTCCAGCTCCGCGCCGGCGAGCGCGAGATCGCCCCCCGGCCCCTTGATCCGATCCGGCGTCAGGCCGAGTCCGGCGGCCGGGAAATCGATCGTCAGTGCGACCTCTGTCGTCACGAAACCTCGCGCGCCATTGGCCACCATCGTGACGAGCAGGAACAGCAGAAAGCTCACCGACAGCACGATCGCCGCCAGCCCGAACAGCCGGAAGCGGCGCTCGGCGGCGTAGCGGCGGCGGACGCGCCGCTCCATCTGCGGATTCTTCCAGTCGGTCGGCACGCGTTCGGCCTTGGCGGGGTCAAGCGGCCTATTCATAGGCTTCCCGATACCGTTTCACGACGGTGAGCGCGATGATGTTGAGCAGCAGGGTAATGACGAAGAGGGTCATGCCCAGTGCGAACGCGGCCAAGGTCTTGGGGCTGTCGAAGCTCGCTTCGCCAGTCAGCAGGTCGACGATCTGCTTGGTGACCGTCGTCGCCGAATTGAACGGGTTGAGGCTGATCGTCGCGGCGCCAGAGGCGGCCATCACCACGATCATGGTCTCGCCGATCGCGCGGCTGATCGCGAGCAGCACGCCGCCGACCACGCCAGGCAGAGCGGCTGGCAGCAGCACGCGACTGATCGTCTCGCTCGGCGTCGCGCCCATCGCCAGGCTGCCGTCGCGCATCGCCGCCGGCACCGCGGTGATCGCGTCATCGGCCATCGAGGAGACGAACGGGATGATCATCACGCCCATCACCAACCCCGCCGCCAATGCGCTTTCGGACGTCGCGCCGGGTATGCCGATGGCGACGCCCAATTGGCGCAGCGCCGGCCCGACGATCAGCGCGGCGAAATAGCCGTAAACCACGGTCGGCACGCCCGCGAGGATCTCCAGCGTCGGCTTCATCCACCTACGCAGGCGAGGCGAGGCATATTGCGTCAGATAGATCGCGCTCATCAGGCCGAACGGGATCGCCACCAGCATCGCGATGACCGCGCCGATGAAGAACGTTCCCCAGAATAACGGCACCGCGCCCAGGCTGGCGCCGGGGTTCCGGGGGTCTACGACCTGCGGACTCCAATGCGTACCGAACAGGAAATCGGTGATCGGCACGGTGCCGAAGAAGCGCGCGCTCTCGACCAATAAAGAGGCGACGATGCCGATCGTCGTCAGGATCGCGATGAGCGATGCGGCGAGCAGGCCGGCCATCACGATCCGCTCGATCCTGGTCCGCGCATTGAAGCCGGGGCGGATGCGCAGGAACGCCAAGGCCCCCCCGGCAAGGCCGAGCAGCAAGGCGGTCGCGCCGCCGATCCAGCCATAGCGCGATTGCTCGACGGCATAAGCCGGCGCGAGGCTCGTCGCGAGCGGGTTGAGTGGCGTGCGGTGGCGATCGCTGGCAATCGCGCGCGCTTCCGACAGGATCGCCGCGCGTTCGAAGCCGGGTGGCGGAAGCTGCGCCGCTGCCGGCGTCTTGAGCACGGCGTCGGTCGCCAGACCAGGTGCGCACGCTCCCCAGACGGTGAGGAAGAGCAGGGGCGGCAACACGGTCCACATCGCGGCGAACGAGCCGTGATGGCGCGGCAGTGACGAGAAGCGCTGCCCCGGCACCTTGCGGAACGCGACCGCGCGGACGCGCCCCGACAGCCAGGCGATCAGCCCAAGCCCGGCGACGAGGAAAAGGAGCGCGAGGGTCGGCAAGTCAGCTCAACGTCTTGGGGTCGAGCAGGATCTGGCGCTGCACGATCGCCGCCGAACGCGCGCGCGCAGCGGCAGGCGCCGAGATCAGCCCGCGACGGACCAGCGGCCCGTCGGGTGCCCAAGCCTGGGTAAAAGCATTGAGAAAGGCCTTCAGGTTCGGGATCGCGCTGAGATGCGCTTTCTTCACGTAGAGAAACAGCGGGCGCGATCCGGGATAGCGCCCGCTCGCGATCGTCTCATACGTCGGCTCGATGCCGTTCAGCGGTACGCCGTTCAGCCGATCCTTATTTTCTTCCAGATAGGAATAGCCGAAAATGCCGATCGCGTTGGGATTGGCTTGCAGCTTCTGGACGATCAGATTGTCGTTCTCGCCGGCATCGATATAGGCGCCGTCGTCGCGCACCCGGGTGCAGGTCTTGGCGAAGTCGTCCGGATGCGTCTCGCGGGTCGTGGCCATCTCCGGCATCATCTGTTCGCAGCCGCGCGCCAGGATCAGCTCGGCGACGGCGTCGCGCGTGCCGCTGGTCGACGGCGGGCCATAGACCTGGATGGCGATCGCCGGAAGCGCCGGATTGACGTCGTGCCAGGTTTTGGCGCGATTGGGCTGGCCGCCGGGCTCGGCCGCCAGTGCCTTGTAGAGATCGACGGGGGTCAGGTGCAGCTTGGGGCCGTCATTGGCTTCGGCGAAGGCGACCCCGTCGAGTCCGATCTGGACTTCGAGCAGCTCGCTTGCGCCGTTCGCAGCGCACGTCCGGTATTCGCTCGCCTTGATCCGCCGGCTGGCGTCGGCGATGTCGGGATATTGCCCGCCCAGTCCCTTGCAGAACAGGTTCAGTCCGCCGCCGGTGCCGGTCGATTCGATCACCGGTGCCGGCACGCCAGGATTGGCCGCGACGAATTGTTCAGCGACCAAGGTGGTGAAGGGATAGACCGTAGACGATCCGACCACGCTGATCCGGTCGCGTCCGGCACCCGCCATCGCCGCCTGGTCCTGACACGCAACCAGCAATAGGGATGCCGCGCCGACGAGCGCGATCGAGCGAATCATGATGGGCCTTCCCGTCGGGGCGACTCGCCCCTTGCCGGCGCGCTATCACGCCGGTTTCGGGCCCTCTGTGACAGTCGCGTTACCCTTTGATGACAATGCGGCCGGCAACAGGATCGTCACCACCGTCCCGCGCCCGACCTGGCTCGCGATATCCAGCCGGCCGCGATGGCGTTCGACGATGTGCTTGACGATCGCGAGACCCAGGCCGGTGCCGCCCAGCGCACGGCTGCGGCCCGAATCGACGCGATAGAATCGCTCGGTCAGCCGCGGAATATGTTCGGGCGGAATGCCGTCGCCTTCGTCGCCGACCGACAAACGAACCATGTTGCTGGCATCGCGCCACAGCTTGACCGTCACTGGTGTTCCGGCGCGGCCGTATTTCATCGCATTGCCGATCAGATTGTGCAGCGCCTGACTCAGCTGGACGCGGTCGCCGCCGACCGGGGGCACGTCGGCGGCGATATCGGTGACGATCTCCGCCGCGCGCACATCGGCGCTATCCATCATCTCCGAATGAACTTCCGAGACAAGATCGGCGAGATCGACCGAGGCATCGGGCAGACGGTATTTCTCGGCTTCGATCCGGCTGAGCGAGATCAGATCCTCGACCAGCCGCTGCATCCGCCGGGCTTCGTCGGCCATGACCTTGAGGAAGCGGTCGCGCATCGCCGGGTCTTCGCCGGCACCATCGGCCAACGTCTCGGCGAATCCCAGGATCGAGGCGAGCGGCGTGCGCAATTCGTGGCTGGCATTGGCGACGAAATCGACCCGCATCCGCTCGGCGGCATAGCTGCGCGTCTGGTCGATCAGATGCGCGACGCGGCGCCCGTCGGGCAGGTCGGTGACGCGCAATTCCCAGCGCTGGTCGAGCGTGCCCAGGCCGACCAGATTGATCGCCTCGGACGATCCCTCGCCGATCGGCGCGGTCAGCCGCTCGGCGGCGGCCGGGTGGCGGATCGCGAGCCGCACGTCCTGGCCGGTGATATGGTTGCCGAGCACGTCGCGCGCGGCGCCATTGGCTTCCTCGACCCGGCCAGCTGCGATCACCAACACGGGCTCGACGATCGCCTCGAGCACCGCGCCCAATCGTGCCGGCGCTGGCCCTGTGCCGATGTCCGGCTCAGCCGGGGCAGCGGGGGTGGGGTCGACGCCCAATGTCACCAGGCCGGCGATGATCGCCCCGACCAGTGTCACCAGCGCGCTCGCCACGTCGCCCGACAGAACGAACACGCCAATCGCGGCCACCACAGCGGCAAGCATGCCAAGCATGAAGCGAGGGCCGAAGCGGGTCGTCATTGCCTGGTGGTTCCTAGGGCGTGCGCCGGTCACCGGCAATGCCCACGTCCCGACCCGCGCGGTAACCATTTCATCGGCTTGCCAGCCGCGCGCTAATATGAAAGGCGTCTCAACCATGGACGAGAACACGACCGATCGTCAGGCGAACGAACCGCATCCGACGCGCCGCCGCGCGCTGATGCTCGGCGCCGCGACCGCATCGGTGGTCATCTCGATCCGCCCCGCACTCGCGCAGACCAGCGCCTCTGTCCTGACCTGCGAGATTCCGGTGCCTGATGCCGGGCGCGCCGGTATGTATGTCGCGGCCGACGGGTCGCTCGTGCCCAACGGCACCAAGGACGCGTTTCCCGGCGCGACCAAGCCGTTCAAGGCGGAGGACGTCCGCACCGCGCTCAACGGCGGTACCTTGCCGGGCACCACCTACGAACAGAGCCGCGCCTATACCGCCTATATCCGCCGCCTGCAGCACGGCACCGCCGGCTTCACCTGCTTCGCCTCGCTGCAGATGCCGCGCGGCTGAGCCGCCGGACGCGGGAGATGGCGACCCTTTATCGCGCTGCATCGCCCGACAGCCTGATCGTCGCGCCGGTCGATCTGCTTACTGCCATCTATCATCGCGCTTCGGGGCAGACGCATTTGATGGCGTCACCCGCACCCGAAATCCTCGATGCACTGGCCGAAGCGCCGCTCGACGCCGCTGCATTGCTGGCGAAATTGCGCGCCGATTACGACTTGGTTGACGCCGATCCCGCCGTGCTGGCCGCGCGGCTCGACGAGCTGGTCGAAACAGGACTCGTCGAGCGGCGATGAGGCATGTTTTTTCGGTTGCGATCGGCCCGGTCGGATTCCGCGTCGGGTCGGATTGGCGCGGACCGGTCGCCGCGCTCGAACGACTCTATGCGAGCTATCCCAAGCCACAGGATGGCATCGCCGATTTCACCGTGCGGCTGTTTGCCGATCGGCCGTGGCGGCGCTTCTTCCGGCCCAAGGTGATGATCGGCGGCGACTTCGTCCTGCCCGAAGCCGCGCCGCTCAGCCTCGAACACGGGCTGCTCGCGGCGGAAATGGCGATGAACCTGCAGATGGCGCTCGGCCAGCGGCGTTACCTGTTGCTCCATGCCTCTGCGGTCGAGCGCGACGGCAAGGCGCTGGTGATGACCGGCCTGTCGGGCGCGGGCAAATCGACGCTGGCGGCGCTGCTGATGACGCGCGGCTGGCGGCTGATGGGCGACGAATTCGCGCTGCTCGATCCGGAAACCGGGTTGATCCATGCCTTTCCGCGCCTGATCAGCCTGAAGAACGAAGCCATCGCGGTGATGGAGGCGGCGGCAACGGGCGGGACGTTCGGTCCGCTGCTCGCCGAAACGCCGAAGGGAGCGATCCGCCACCTGGTGCCCGATACGCGATCGGTTGCCGCCATGTTCGAGCCCGCGCGGCCGGCGTTGATCCTGTTCCCCACTTTTGGCCATGAAGCCGCGACGCGCGAGGTCGCGCCGAGCGAAGTGTTCGTTCGCCTGACCCAGGCATCGACCAATTATGTCGCGCTCGCCGAGCGCGGCTTCACGGCATTGACGCGCTTGGTGGCCGGGACGCCCGCGCGCGCGATCGACTATCCCGATACCGAAAGTGCGATCGCGCAGGTCGAGGCATTATGGGCGTCGCTCTAGACGGCCACCTCCTGGCGCGGGCGCTGGCCGATCCTGCGTCGGTCGCAACGCTCGATAGCGCGGGCTGGCAGGCATTGCTGACCATGGCGCGTGCCGAATTGCTGAGCGCGACGCTTGCCCATCGGCTGGACGGGATCGCCAAGCCGGTGGCGGCGCAGCGCTTCCTCGACGACGCCAAGGCGTCGTGCGCGCAGGGGCGCCTCGTCGCTTTATGGGAAGTCGAAATGGCGCGCCGCGCGCTCGGCGATCTCGGCGTGCCCGTCGTCCTGCTCAAGGGCAGCGCGTTCATCGCTGCCGGGCTGGCGGCAGGGCAGGGGCGGTTCGTCGGCGATCTCGACATCCTGGTGCCGCGCGCCGAACTCGATCGCGTCGAAGCGGCGTTGCTCGGCGCCGGGTGGGAATGGGTCAAGCCCGACCCTTATGACGACGCTTATTATCGCCGCTGGATGCACGAACTGCCGCCGCTGATCCATCGCGAGCGCGACCGCATGATCGACGTCCACCACACGATCCTGCCGCTGACCGCGCGCCCGACGCCCGATGCCGATGCGCTGATTGCCGACAGCATCGCGTTGCCGAACGGGCTGCACATGCTCAACTCAGACGACATGATCTGCCACGCCGCCGCGCATTTGTTCGCCGATGGCGATTTGTCGGGCGGGATGCGCAATCTGTGGGACATCCACCGCCTGGTCGACGACTTCGGCATCGCCGGTCTGGCCGAGCGTGCACGGCGACACGGTTTGGCGTCGGCGGTGCGCCGCGCGCTGCGGCTGTCCCATGCGCTGTACGACACGCAATTGCCCGACGGCTGGGCGCGATCGGGAAGCGATGACGACCTTTATCTGCGCAGGCTGACGGCGCGTGACGGTTGGGGGCGGCAGACGCGTCCGATCACCCGTCTCGCCTTCTACGTCCGCTCGCATTGGCTGCGCATGCCGCCGCTGATGCTGGCGCGGCATCTCTGGACCAAGTGGCGCAAACAGGCGGGCTGACGACTACCCGATCGCGATGATATGAAACGGCGATTCGGGGGAGATCATCATGACCAGAAAGTGGATTGCCCTGGCGATCGCCGGGTTGTGCGTGGGTAGCGGCGCGGCCTGGGCCGAAAGCGCGCAGATGCGCGGCAAGTTTCCGGCCAATGTCCGCGAGGCGGACTTGCTCGAAAACGTCGTGGTCGATCGCTTCAATGGTCGCGACGGGCGCCAGTTCGAAGCCGCGCTCGAGCAGGCGATCGGCGTCCCCGCCGGTCGGCCCGATGGCGTACTATCCGGCGGCGTCACAACCGGCGTTGAGGAAAGCAAATATCAGGGCAACGAGGAACGCTGCGTCGAATGGAAGGACGGCAAGCAGGACGGCTCCTGCACCAAGCGGGCCAAGGTCGACCTCCCATGCATCCGCCGCGTCATCAACCTGACCGTCAGCGTCCGGCTGCTCCGCGTCGCCGACAACATGCCGGTCTGGTCCGACAACAAGCCGTCGCGTGACGAGACGAGCTGGTGCCAAGGCAAGGCGCCCTGGCGTACCACCGAGGAAGCGGTATCGGCGATGATCAATGATCTGGCGCAGAAGATCCGCCTCGACGTGCGGCCGCGCTGGGAAACCTACAAGGTCCGGTTCCGCGAGGATCGCGACGGCATGCCCAAGGACATCGGCAGCGAGTTCAAGGAAATCGTGAAGCTGTCCAACCGCGATGTGACCTCGGCGTGCCGGCAATGGTCCGAGCTCAACGGCCGCCTGCCCAACCATCCGTCTGTACTCTACAATCTCGGCGTCTGCGCGGAAGCGGCTGGCAGCTATGCCGATGCCCAGTCCTTTTATCGTTCGGCGCAGGCGGCCTTGCCGAAACGGTCGAGCGACATGGCGGATTCGGCCGATCGCGTCGCTCGTTTGATGATCGCGCGCGCCGATGATCAAGAGCGGTCGCGGCGGCCCAGCAATCCACGCTAGCCGCGCCGCGTGCGCTGCGGCAGACTGACCATTATAGGGACAGGAGGGCGACGATGCGTTTCGCGATAGTGTTGGCCGCTACGGCGGCGCTGGCGGGGTGTTCGATGGGACAGGACATGTCCGCCACCGATTCCGCGGTGGCCGATTTCCACGCCAAGCTGAACAACGGTCAGTTCGCCGAGATCGCCGCCGCGGCCGGACCGGAGATGAAGAATGGCGGCGTGGATTTTCCAGCCTTCGTCGAAAAGATCCACGCCAAGCTCGGAACCTTCCGGTCGACCGCGCGGCAGGGGTTCAACGATAATATCAATAACGGCGATCACACGTTCACGGCGAGCTATGCCAGCGTCTATTCGAGCGGACCCGCGAGCGAGAATTTCGTCTATCGGCTGAACAGCGGAAAGCCCGTGCTGATCGGTTATCACGTCGAATCGGCAGCGTTGCTCAAATAGCCGGCTGGGCCTCAGCCATGCGCATGAGCGTCGGCAGCAGGTCGCGATAGTCGGCGAAGATCGCGTCGGCGCCCGGGATGCCGCCGCCGTCTGGAGCGAACAAGGCGACCAGGATACCAGCGGCGCGCGCCGCGTCCACGTCATAGATCGAATCCCCGACAAATGCCGCGGGGCGGGCATCGCCGCACTTGCGCATCATGAGGTCGATCGGTGCGCGGTCCGGCTTCATCGCCGTAAGGCCCGGCGTATCGCCGCCGATGATGCAGGCGAAGCGATCGGTAAGGCCCAGCGCATTGAGCAATGCGAAGGAGAATAGTTCGCGCTTGTTGGTCACCACGGCTAACGCGACCCCCAGCTTTCGCAGCGCATCCAGTGCCTCGACGACACCCGGAAAAGGGCGCGTATGGTCGACGATATGCGCGGCATAAAAGGCAAGCATTCCGGGAAGCAGCTCGTCGAGCCGCTCGTCTCCTCCGGTCGCGAGCAGCGCCCGCTGCAGCATCACGCTGGACCCACCGCCGATCATCGGCCGAACCTGGTCGACCGTCAGCGGCGCGCGGCCGATTTCGGCTAGCGCGTGGTTCACCGCCGCCGTCAGGTCGGTGACACTGTCGACCAGCGTTCCGTCGAGGTCGAAGCCGACCAGGCAAAAGGGGAAATCGTTCATCCCGACGCCGCCTGCCAGCATCGCTATGGAAATGGCAATATGTTCGTGGCAGGGCGCGGGCCACGGAGACCCCTGCCATGACCAATCCAATCGCCGCGATCATCCTTGCCGCCGGCATGGGCACGCGGATGAAGTCCGATCTGCACAAGGTGCTTCACCCGATCGCGGGGCGGCCGATGCTGCTCCACCTGATCGACAGCGTCCAGGCACTCGACGCCGAACGGATCGTCGTCGTCGCCGGCGCGCGCCGCGAGCAAGTCGAGGCGGCGGTGACCCCGCTGGGGGCGGAGGTCGCGATCCAGGCCGATCAACTCGGCACCGGTCATGCCGTGCAGCAGGCCGAGCCGACGCTCGCCGGCTTCGATGGCGACATGCTGATCCTGTACGGCGACGTACCGCTGGTAACCACTGAGACGATGCGTCGGATGATCGAGCGGCTGCATGACGAAAGCGAGCCAAGCGTGGTGGTTCTCGGGTTCCGTCCCGCCGACGCCGCGGCCTATGGGCGCGTCATCGCCGATGCCGAGGGCCACATCGCCAAGATCGTCGAGTTCAAGGATGCCTCGCCCGACGAGCGCGCGGTGACGTTGTGCAATTCGGGCCTGATGGCGGTGCGCTCCTCCGACCTGTTCCGGCTGCTCGCGCAAGTGACCAACGACAATGCCGCGGGCGAATATTATTTGACCGACCTTGCCGAATTGGCGGTGAAGGACGGCCGCGGCGCCGTGGTGGTCGAGACCGATGCCGAGGAAGTCGCGGGCATCAACAGCCGCGCGGAACTCGCCGCGGTCGACGCGAGCTGGCAGGCCAAGCGCCGGATCCGCGCCATGGCCGAGGGTGCGACGCTGGTCGACCCGGCGACCGTCTGGTTCAGTTTCGATACCGAGGTCGGGCGCGACGTGCTGATCGAGCCCAATGTCTTTTTCGGCCCCGGCGTTTCGATCGCCGACGGCGCGATCATCCGCGGCTTCAGCCATATCGAGGGCGCCACAGTCGGAACAGGCGCGGAAGTCGGCCCCTATGCCCGCCTGCGTCCAGGCGCGGTGCTGGGCGAGAAATCCAAGGTCGGCAATTTCGTCGAGGTCAAGAAAGCGGTGTTGGGCAAGGGCGCCAAGGCCAATCACCTGACCTATCTCGGCGATGCGGAGATCGGCGCGGGCGCAAATATCGGCGCGGGCACGATCACCTGCAATTACGATGGCTTCTTCAAGTACAAAACGGTGATCGGGGAGGGCGCGTTCATCGGCTCCAACTCGGCGCTGGTCGCACCGGTGACGATCGGCGCGGGGGCGATCGTCGGCGCTGGGTCGACGGTGACCAGGGATGTGGAACCCGACGCGCTTCGCCTCGTTCGACCCGAGCCGCAGAGCAAGGCTGGTTGGGCCAAGCGCTTCCGCGAGATGATGCAGGCGAAGAAGGCCGCTAAATAGTGTCGGACATTGACATGATATCGCGATATGATATCTAGATATCATGCGCACTTTGGTCGACATTCCAGATGACGATATCGAATGGCTCGACCGCAAAGCGATGGAGGAAGGTAAGTCGCGTGCCGCCGTGCTGCGAGAGGCCGTGTCGGCCTTTCGAGTCGAAGCCAGCAAAGACTGGATTGCGCGGGGTGCTGGCTATTGGAAACATCGCCAGGATATCGGCGATGCAGTTGAATACCAGCGTGCGATGCGCGAAGATCGCGATAACGGCTGATTGTGGCGGATCCGTTCTTCGACACCAATATCCTGATCGATTGGCTGTTCGATCGGCCGCAGGCGATCGGCGAACTCGCTCGTTACCGGCGGCATCGGATCAGCCGTGTCGTTTGGACCGAATTGCTCGCTGGGGAGCCCGTCGAAACGCGACGTGACGTGCAGGCGTTGCTCCACCCGTTTGAGGTCGTGGATGTGGATCAACGCATCGCGCAGGCCGCGGCGGATATTCGCTATAGAACCCGTATGAAGCTGCTCGACGCGTTCATCCTGGCTACGGCGCAAGCCAATGGTGCGATCCTCGTGACGCGCAATACCAAGGATTTTCCGGCGACCATGCCGGGCATTCGTATTCCCTATACTTTGTAGCAGGAAAGCTTCCCAACCATGTGCGGAATCATCGGAATCGTTGGCAAGGAACAGGTCGCTGATCGGCTGGTCGAAGGACTGCGCCGGATGGAATATCGCGGCTATGATTCGGCCGGCGTCTGTACGGTCGAGAACGGTCAATTGATCCGTCGCCGCGCAGAGGGGAAGCTCAAGAACCTGGAGGCGGTACTCGCCGCCGATCCCGCGCCGGGCACCACCGGCATCGCACACACGCGCTGGGCCACCCACGGCGCGCCGACCACGTCGAATGCGCACCCGCATGCGACGAAGGAACTCGCGCTGGTCCACAACGGCATCATCGAGAACTTCAAGCCGCTGCGTGAGGCTCTGCAGGCGCGCGGGCGGGTGTTCGAGAGCGAAACCGATACCGAAGTCGTCGCGCATCTGGTCAGCGAGCAGGTCGAGGCCGGGAAGTCGCCCCAGGATGCCGTCAAGGAGGTCCTGCCGCAGTTGCGCGGCGCGTTCGCGTTGGCGATCGCCTTCCGGGAACATGCCGATCTGCTGATCGGCGCACGGCTCGGGTCGCCGCTGGTCGTCGGCTATGGCGAGGGCGAAACCTATCTCGGCTCGGACGCGCTGGCGCTGGCCGGGCTGACGCAGCGTATCGCTTATCTCGACGAAGGCGATTGGGTCGTCATCACAACGGACGGCGCGCAGATTTTCGACGCGGACAACAATCCGGTCGAACGCGAGATCACCGTGTCGGGTGCAACCGGCGCGATGATCGAGAAGGGCAATTACCGCCATTTCATGCTCAAGGAGATCCATGAGCAGCCGATCGTCGTCGCGCAGACGCTGCGCTCGTACATCCGCGGCGTCGAGCAGACGGTGGCGCTGCCGCAGATGGATTTCGACCTGTCGACGGTGAAGCGCATCACCATCGTGGCATGCGGCACCAGCTTCTATGCTGGCCTCGTTGCCAAATATTGGTTCGAGAGCTTCGCGCGCGTGCCGGTCGACATCGATGTCGCCAGCGAGTTCCGCTACCGCGATCCGGTGTTCGAGGATGGCGGGCTGGCGCTGTTCATCAGTCAGTCGGGCGAGACGGCCGACACGCTGGCGGCGCTGCGCCACGCCAAGAAAGCGGGTCAGAAGATCGCCGTCGTCGTCAACGTGCCGACCAGCACGATGGCGCGCGAGGCCGATCTGCTGCTCCCGACGCATGCCGGCCCGGAAATCGGCGTCGCCTCGACCAAGGCGTTCACTTGCCAACTCGCGGTGCTGGCCGCGCTCGCCGCGCATCTCGCGGTCGTCAAAGGCAAGATGAGCCGCGAGGAAGAGGTCGCGGTGGTCAAGCAGCTGATCGAGGCTCCCGCGGCGCTCAACGCCGCGCTTGCCTATGACGACGCGATCGCCGGCATGGCGCATCTGATCGCGCCGGCACGCGACGTGCTCTATCTCGGTCGCGGTCCGGACTATCCGCTGGCGCTGGAAGGTGCGTTGAAACTCAAGGAAATCAGCTACATCCACGCCGAAGGTTATGCGGCAGGTGAAATGAAGCACGGGCCGATCGCGCTGATCGACGAGAATGTGCCGATCATCGTCATCGCGCCGTCGGGTCCGCTGTTCGAAAAGACCGTCAGCAACATGCAGGAAAGCCAGGCGCGCGGCGGCAAGATCGTGCTGATCTCCGACGCCGAAGGATTAGCCGAAGCGGGCGACGGGTGCCTGGCGACGATCGAGATGCCGAAAGTTCACCCCCTGATCGCGCCGTTGGTGTATGCGGTGCCAGTACAGTTGCTCGCCTATCACGTGGCCGTGGTGAAGGGTACCGATGTGGATCAACCGCGCAACCTCGCGAAATCGGTCACGGTGGAGTGATTTGGGTTGTCGTCACCGGCGGAGTCATCACAGGAGTGGGCTTGATTGCGCTGGTCGTTACGATCGTCGTCAAGATGCCGCCGTCAAAGGGCGGCATTGCGAGCGGCGGCGATCACGACAATTGGTATTCAGGAGGTGATGGCGGCGCTGGCGATTATGGTGTTGGACATCACGGCGGCGGCCACTAGTCGTTTCGAGTGACCGGGCGATTGGCCATCGAGGGCCGGCGGGGTAGTGTACAGCATGGCCTACGCCCACACGTTCGGCGCTAATCCGCATTGGTTGCCGCGGAACCCAGGACGGTCGCTGGCGCATATCCCCGGCGATGATGGGCTGCCGATCCTCGGCAACTCGCTTCGCCTGCTGGCCGACCCCGTCAAGTTCGGCCGCGAGATGTTCGAGCGGTTCGGGCCGGTCTATCGCAACCGCGCGCTCGGCAGCACCAGCGTGACGCTGCTCGGCCCCGACGCCAACGAGCTCGTCCTGTTCGATCGCGACCGCTTGTTCTCGTCTGAGCAGGGCTGGGGACCGTTGCTCAACCTGCTGTTCCCGCGCGGACTGATGCTGATGGATTTCGACAAGCATCGCGCCGACCGCAAGACCTTGTCGGTCGCCTTCAAGCCCGAGCCGATGCGGCATTACGCCACTCAACTCGATGCAGGCATTGCCGCGCGCATTGGCGAATGGAGCGGTAGTCTGCGCTTCTACGACGCGATCAAGAAGCTGACGCTCGATCTCGCCGCGACCAGCTTCCTCGGCGTGTCGCTTGGCGCCGAGGCCGACCGCATCAATCAGGCGTTCGTCGATGAGGTCCAGGCGAGCGTCGCGCCGATCCGCTCGCCGCTGCCCGGTACGATGATGCGGCGGGGCGTCAAAGCACGCGCCTATCTGATCGACTGGTTCGAACGCGAGATCCCGGCGCGGCGGCGCGGCGCGCGGGGCGGCAATGGCGAGGACTTCTTCTCGCAATTCTGCCGCGCGACCGACGAGGACGGGCAGGAACTGTCGGCTGCCGCGATTGCCGATCACATGAATTTCCTGATGATGGCCGCGCACGACACGATCACCTCGTCGGCGACGACCCTGGTCATGCTGCTCGCGCGCCATCCCGATTGGCAGCAGCGATTGCGCGACGAGATTGCCGGGCTCGACCCGCAGACACCGCTGACTGAGCAACTCGACCACCTGACCCTGACCGATTACGCTTTCCGCGAGGCGCTCCGGCTGATGCCGCCCGTGCCGTCGCTGCCGCGCCGCGCGCTCAGGGATTTCAGTTTCGGCGGCTTCGACATTCCCGCTGGCACCAATGTCGGAATCGGCATCGCCTGGACGCACCGCATGGCCGACATCTGGCCCGATCCGCTGCGATTCGATCCGATGCGCTTCACGCCCGAAGCGTCGAAGGGCCGCCATCGCTTCGCCTGGGTGCCCTATGGCGGCGGGGCGCACATGTGCCTGGGCCTGCATTTCGCGCAGATGCAGATGAAATTGCTGATTGCGCACCTGCTGACGCGCTATCGGATCGAGATCGACCAAGGCGCCGGCGATGCCTGGCAGATGTTCCCGATCCCGCGGCCCAAGGATGGGCTCCCGGTCAGATTGATTCCCGCCTAACCCGCCCGCGCGAGTTCGGCGCACACCGCGGCAGTGTGTTCGTCGGCCGGGAAGGTGCAGTCGATGCGGATTTCGTCGAGCGTCACGTCGTGCGGCGCGGCGAAAGTGGTGATCGTCTCGAAGAAGCGCAGCTCGCCGCGCGGGCTGGCAAAGGTAAAGGTGACGATCGGGTCGCCGTCATCGTCCGCGTCGCCTAGTTGCCAGCGCTGCGGCACGCCAGGATAGGACAAGGCAGCGTCGAGCAGCGCGCGCGAGCGGCGATCGGTCGGGTTGGCGGCCAAGTCGTCGTGCAGGTGCCGGACGAAGCGCCGCGCGACCTCCGGCCAGTTGAGAATGACCTGGCGAAAGTCGTTGGGATCGAACAATTGGTGGATCAAATTGCTGTGCGCGCTTTGCCAGTCGCCGAACAGCAGTTTGTTCATCCGGATCGCCGCCTGGTTGACCTCCAGCACTTCCCAATGCCGGCTGATGACGAAAGCGGGATAGGGTTCCTGATGCGCCAGGATCAGGTCGATCGCCTGGCGTACGCGGTCGAGAGCGGGCGCCCCCAGCGCGCTTTCGGGATGGATTGCGGCATAGCCGGCGGCGCGGAGCAGGGCGTTGCGGTCACGCAGCGGCATGTCGAGCGCGTCGGCCAGGCGCGCCACCATCTCGCGGCTGGCGCGCGCCTTGCCGGTTTCGATGCAGCTGAGATGTCGCGTCGAAATCCCGGTATCGAGTGAGAGATCGAGCTGGCTCATGCGGCGTGCGCCGCGCCATTCGCGCAACAATTCGCCGACCGGGGAGAGAAGAGGCGCAACGGAGGAACTGGCCACGAATCGTCCTGCATTCAGCAATCTGCGGACAGCCTAGCTGATGCCGTCACGCACCACACGCCCGATTCCGCGACGACGCGACCCGCACACTCATCACCCAACCGCGGTGATGATCTCCGCGTAAATGTCGACCAGGTCATGCAAGTCCGCGACCCCGACCGCCTCGTCGGTCTTGTGCATCGTCGCATTGACCAGCCCGAATTCAACCGTCGGGCAGAGCTGCGACAGGAAGCGTGCGTCGCTCGTGCCGCCGGTGGTGGACAGAGCCGGCACGACGCCCGCGACTTTCTCGATCGCGCGCGTGACCAGGGCCGACAGCGCGCCTGGCTGGGTCAGGAACGCCTCGCCGGAAATGCGTGCGATCACGTGCGCGTCGGGCGCGTGCGTCTTCACCGTCCGCTCGATCAACGCGACCAGATCTTCGCCATTCTGCTCGTCGTTGAACCGGATTGACATCCGCGCCGATGCCTTGGCAGGGATGACGTTGGTCGCCGGGTTGCCGACGGTCACGTCGGTCACCTCGATATTCGACGGCTGGAACCAGTGGTTGCCCTGGTCGAGTTCGATCGCGTCGATCGCCGCCAGCGCCGCGACCAGCTTGGGGATCGGATTGTCGGCGAGATGCGGATAGGCGACATGGCCCTGACGTCCCGGCACGTCGACCCAGATATTGACCGACCCGCGCCGCCCGATCTTGATCATGTCACCCAGCCGCGCGGTCGAGGTCGGTTCGCCCACCAGGCAGTAATCGGGCGTCAGTCCGCGCGCCGCCATCCGGTCGAGGATCGCGCGCGTGCCGTAAATGGCGGGGCCTTCCTCATCGCCGGTAATCAGCAGGCTGAGCGTCGGTCCCTCGACCCGCGCCGCCGCCGCGGCAAAGGCGGCGATCGCGCCTTTCATGTCGACCGCACCGCGGCCGTAGAGCAGGTCGCCGCGAACCTCCGGTACGAATGCACCGCTGACCCAGCCGTCGCCCGGCGGCACGACGTCGAGATGCCCGGCAAAGGTGAAATGCGGACCTTTGCCATGGCGGATCGCGATCATGTTCTCGACCGGCCCGTCAGGCTCTTCGCCGACCGTGAAGCGGTCGATCTCGAATCCGATCACGCTCAGCGCCTGGGCAAGGACGTCGAACACTTCGCCCCTGGCGGGCGTCACGCTTTCGGCGGCGATCAATGCCTTGGTGAGTTCGACGACGTTGGGCACGGCATTCCCCGACTGGATAGACCTGCCTCTTGCCTTGCAACGACGGGAAGGGAAAGGTCCGCGCGTACGGGGGTGCGGAGAATCACTTATGCCTATCCTCTTCCTTCTCGCCGCCGCGTCTCTCGTGCCACAAGAGACCGACGAGAATGTGCCCGTCGACATCAGCCCGGGCCATTGCCTCGCTGCCGCCGATCGGCTCGACGATGCCGTCCGCCTGGCGCGTGAGATGCTCGACAGCAAGAGCGCGGCCGGAGGGCCCGATCGTACGCCGACCGAGGCACGCGTCGCCCGGGCGCAAGCGGTGGCCGCGGCGATCAGGACGCGTTTCCCGAAGGTAGCCGCGACCGACGACGACCGCGACGACATATCCGGCGGGGACGTGATGCCGTTCGCCGAACAATGCCTGACCGCGAAGCCGCCCAAGGGGAAATAGGCCCGGCCTAAAATCGACTCAGCGAGCTGAAAACCACTCCCGGGGCGACTCGCTATTGCGCATCATCATCCTGGTTCTTGGCCTCTCCGCCGGTTCCGGCATTACCGGAGAACAAGCCGGGTGCGGTCAAGGTCTCGGGCTCAGGGCCGCCTTCGCCCCGTTCGATCGAGTCCTTGTGTACCTCCACTGCCTGCTGGAGGTCGCTGCGCTCATCCTCGCGACCGGTTGCGGGCTTATCGACGTTGGTCATGGGTCATCCTTGCGGATTGGCGGGACCGGTGGGCTGTTCACCCGGTGAGGGAATGTCGATATCCGGCGCCGGTGGTGAGATTTCGGGTGGAGCGGGCGTCGGTTGCGCTGGCTGGCTAGGCTCCGGTGGAAATTCGGGGGGAGGTGTTTCGGGCGGTGGGTTGGTGGCCATGGGAGGTTCCTTTCGCTCGATTAACGCCTTTGTCGCGTCTTCAGTTGCCAAGCGGGTTGCTCCCGGTGGGGCAGTTGCTATAGACGCCGCCGACCGGCGGTCCTCTCGCGGGCGTGGCGGAACTGGTAGACGCGCTGGATTTAGGTTCCAGTATCGCAAGATGTGGGGGTTCGAGTCCCTTCGCCCGCACCAGTCCCCGCGCCTTTGGGGCGGGGTGGCCACCAAATGATTTTCCGGAAAGATGAAGGCCTGAAATGCAGACTGTCGAGACGTTGAACGAAGGGCTCAAGCGCGCCTACACGCTGACGATCACCGCCAAGGAGATCGATGCCAAGGTCGACGCCGAGGTGAAGCGCGTGGCCCCGCAGGTCCGCATGCCCGGCTTCCGCCCGGGCAAGGTGCCGGCCAATCTGGTGCGCAAGATGCACGGCGATGCGCTGGCCCAGGACGCGCTCAACGCCGCGATCCAGGAAGGCATCCAGACCCTGATCGGCAAGGAAAAGCTGCGTCCGGCGATGCAGCCCTCGGTCAAGCTCGAGAACGACTATGAGAAGGGCAAGGATGCCGAGCTCAAGGTCGAGCTCGAAATCCTTCCCGACGTGCCGGCGCCGGCGATCGACGCGCTCAAGCTCGATCGCCTGACGGTTCCGGCCGGCGAGGAAGAGATCCAGGCGCAGCTCGAGAAGTTCGCCGCGCAGCAGAAGAATTGGGAAGACACCAAGGACGGCTACAAGGCCAAGACTGGCGACCTCGTCACGCTCGATTTCGTCGGCAAGGACAAGAAGGGCGTTGCGTTCGAAGGCGGCACCGGCACCGACATGGCGGTCGAGATCGGCTCGGGCCGTCTGATTCCCGGTTTCGAGGATCAGGTCGTCGGCGTGAAGGCGGGCGATGAGAAGACCATCAAGGTCACGTTCCCAGACGATTATCCGGCCGAAGAGCTGAAGGGTCAGCCGGCGACGTTCGACCTGACCGTCAAGTCGGTGAAGACCGCGGGCGAGACCAAGATCGACGACAGCCTGGCCAAGTCGCTCGGCCTCAACGATCTCGAGCAGCTCAAGGGCTTGCTCAAGGGCCAGATCGAGCAGGAGCTCAACGGCCTGACGCGCACCCACATGAAGCGCAAGCTGCTCGATCAGCTCGCCGCTGGCCATGATTTCCCGGTGCCGCCGTCGATGGTCGCCGCCGAGTTCGACCAGATCTGGGAACAGCTCAAGCACGAAGCGACGCATGAGCCAGATCCCGAGGCCGCGCTGGCCGAGATGGAAGCCGAGCGGGACGATTACCAGGCGATCGCCGAGCGCCGCGTGCGCTTGGGCCTGTTGCTGTCGGAAATCGGCCAGGCCAATGGCATCGAGGTCACCAACCAGGAAATGAGCCGGCTGATCAGCCAGGCGGCGATGCAATATTCGCCGCAGGACCAGCAGCGCTTCGTCGAATATATCCGCAACGAGCCGATGGCCGCTGCCCAGCTGCGCGCCCCGCTCTATGAGGACAAGGTCGTCGACTTCCTGTTCTCGACCGCGGACGTCACCGACCGCGAAGTGACTCGCGCCGAGCTCGAGGAAGCGATCGAGTCGGAAGACGGCTTCGCCACCGGCACGCATCATCACGACCACGACAATCATAAGCCCAAGGCGAAGAAGGCGGCGGCCAAGAAGGCGCCGGCTGCCAAGGCGGACAAGGCCGATGCAGCCAAGGCCGAGGAGCCGGTGAAGAAGGCAGCGACGAAGAAGGCGCCGTCCAAGTCCGACGAAAAGGTCGAGGCGCCCGCCGACGAGCTGAAGGCCGAGGAACCGGTCAAGAAGGCCGCGACCAAGAAGGCTCCCGCCGCCAAGGCCGAGCCCGTCGATGAAGCGCACGCCAAGAAGCCGGCGGCGAAGAAGGCTCCGGCGAAGAAGTGACATTGTTATCCCTCTCCCCTTGTGGGAGAGGGTTGCGCAGACTTGGGTCGGCGAAGCCGGCCTTAGTCGAAGCTGGGTGAGGGGTAGGCGGTCGCCCTCGCGACCGCGCGAAGCTGCGCTTCGCTTTCCCTCATCCAACTACGACTAGCGAGCAAGCTCGCAAGTCTTCGTATCCTTCTCCCACAAGGGGAGAAGGTTTGAGGGCGCGAATGACAGAACCACGTATCGCAGTCCTGCTCCCCTGCTATAACGAGGAAGCCGCGATCGCGCAGACGATCGCGGGGTTCCGCGCGGCGCTGCCGACCGCGACGATCTACGTCTACGACAACAATTCCAAGGATCGCACCATCGAGGTCGCGCGTGCGGCCGGTGCCGTCGTGCGATCCGAGCGGATGCAGGGTAAGGGCAATGTCGTCCGCCGCATGTTCGCCGATGTCGATGCCGACATCTATGTGATGGCCGATGGCGATGCGACCTATGATGCGGAGGCCGCGCCGCAGCTCGTGCAGCGGTTGGTCGACGAGCAACTCGACATGGTGGTCGGCAGCCGTGTGACGCAGCACGATGCCGCCTATCGCCGCGGTCACGTTATGGGCAACAAGCTGCTGACCGGCATGCTCGCCAAATTGTTCGGGCGGAGTTTCACCGACATTCTATCGGGTTACCGCATATTCTCGCGACGGTTCGTGAAGAGCTTCCCGGTGCTGTCGGGCGGATTCGAGATCGAGACCGAGATCAGCGTGCATGCGCTCGAACTGCGCATGCCGGTCGGCGAGGTCGAGACGCGCTATTTCGCGCGGCCAGAGGGATCGGCGTCGAAACTGTCGACTTATTCGGACGGTTTCCGCATCCTCAACACCATCGTGACGCTGTACCGGATCGAACGGCCGTTGCTGTTCTTCGGCGCGATCGGCGGGCTGCTCGCGCTACTGGCGCTGATGCTCGGCATTCCGCTGGCGATCACATATTATCACACGCACCTGGTGCCGCGGCTGCCGACGGCAATCATGGCGACAGGGCTGATTATCCTCGCGGCCTTGTGCTTCTTCGCCGGGCTGATCCTCGACACCGTGGTGCGTGGGCGGCGAGAAGTGCGACGGTTGGCTTATTTGGGACATCCGGCGCTGGGCGGGTGAGTCGGTTATTGGTGGGATGCTGACAGCTGCTTTTGGGCGCAACGGCTCGGAAGCTGCCGTAAAAGCGTAGGCATGTCGAAGTCGCAAGCCGACGACGTTGCGGGCATGTCAGCAGACGCGCATAGTGATCGCCTCAGGGTCGGGGGTGCCGGAACATGTCCGAAGGTCTATTTGTGACACTGGCCCAAATTCTCTTGCCCGCGGCCATGTCGATCGCGGGAATTTGGATCGGTTCGTCGGTTTCGCGCAAAAGTGCAAAATTGACGGCGATCGGCATGTTGGACATCGAGCGTTTCAAGTTTGCGCGAGAACGTTTGTGGGAAGCCCGGCGTGAGGTCTACGGGGCCATACTAGCCCTGTTGGTGCGAGCGGCTCGCGGCGCGATGTTCGCCGAGAATGGCTTTTCCGTCGTTGAAGACCGCGATGTTTTCATGGAGAGCGACGAATACAGCAAGTTACTACAATCGATAGGGGCGCTTTGGGATGAAGCCGTCGCAAAATACGATGAAAACCGCCTCATTATCAGCGACGATTTCGCCAATACATTCGGTCAGATTTCCCGCGATATCGGCAGCTGGTCGCCTGATGAGCCGGAATTTGTAGGAACATTATCGAAGGCGTTCCAAAAGGGTTATCTCGATCTACTGTCGGACGCGAAGAATGACCTGACGCCGGCGATCATCACTTCGGTGGGCCGAATGGTAAGTGAGGAAGCGGTAAAGAAGATGAAGGACGACGGCGTTTCCGAAATTGTTATCGAAACCGGCAACGTGCGACCCTAGGTTCCCGCACTGCCGCTTTCCACCCCGTCGGTCGTGACCGTCTATGGGAAAGAACGTCAGCTTTGGGAGGGATTTGTTTCCACCGCGAACGACTCGAAATGGGTCGCTGGCTGACCTTTCCCCCAAATTCTTAGAAATCGCTGATCCCGAACCGAGCCACGCCCTGATTATGCCCCGGCGGATCGAGCACGCTGACGTCGAGATCGAGCGGCTGGCCGATCCAGTGCGCGAGCGTGGTATGATCGGCGACATCGTCGTCGGTCAGCGGATGGACCAGGGCGCGTAGCCCAGTCGTTTCGATCGCGCGCGACACCACGGTGCCAGCGCTGGCGGAGAAATGGATCTCGAACTGCGCGATCGGATGCGGGCCGACCGGACCATCGGTCATCCGGCCGATGAACAGGATCGGCGCGACGTCGTCGACCATCATGTCGGCGAAGGTCCCGCGCAACGTCTCCGCGGCGGCGCGTTCCGACGCATCGTAATAGATGTGCGCATGCCAGGGCGCGTTGTCGTTCATCGCACGATCCCCAGTCGGATCAGGCTTTCGCCCGATGCTACGATGGCTTCCTCGTTGGACCGGAATTGCCAGCCCAGAAGCTCGCGGGCCTTGGCATTGCTCGCTGCCGCGCGGATGCCGAGGCGCGGACCCGCTTCGCGTGCGAGCGGATTGAACAGCGCCATTATCCGCATCAGCCAGTCGGGAACCTGGCGCAGCTTGGCCTTCGCCGCCTTCTCGCCCATCCCCAGTTGCAGGATCACCGACATGTCGTAGATCGACACCGGATCGCCCGCGACCGCCAGGAAGCGTTCCCCCTTCGCCTGCGGTGCCGTCATCGCCTTGATCTGCATCCCTGCCACGTCGCGGACGTCGACCACGCCGAAATAGAGCCGCGGTGCGCCGGGCAGCCCGCCCTCGAGCATGCGCTTGATGATCTCGATCGAGGTCGACAGATCCTCGTTGAGCACCGGGCCGAAAATGCCGACCGGATTGACCACCGCGAGTTCGAGGCCGTTGCCCTCGCGCTCGACGAAGTCCCACGCCGCGCGTTCGGCCAACGTCTTGGACTTCATGTAGGGCTGGACCGCCGGGCCATCGACGTTCGTCCAATCCGCCTCGGTATACGGAGCGGCTTGGTCACCATGGCCATAGCCGATCGCGGCGAACGATGAAGTCAGGACAATGAGCTTGACCCCCGCGTCGCGCGCGGCGCGCAAGACCCTGAGCGTGCCGTCGACCGCGGGGCGGATCAGGTCGTTCTCGTCCTTGGGCTGGGCGAGCGGGAAGGGGGAGGCGACGTGCTGGACATAGTCGCAACCCGTGACCGCTTGAGCCCAGCCCTCATCCTGGTTGAGATCGGCGGCGACGAAGCCCAGCCGGTCGAGATTCTTTGCCCCGGCGTGCGCGAGCGTGTCGCGTACCGCCTGCTCCTTGGCGAGCGACCGCAGCGTCGTTCGCACGTCGTGCCCGGCCTCGAGCAATTGCAGGATGACGTGCCCGCCGACGAAACCCGACCCACCCGTGACCAGAATCGCGCTCATCGCATCCCCTCCTTCTTGTACAAGAGACGTGCGCCCGCCGCGATGGCGATGCAAGACGCGGAAAATCGCGGCGACCAGCCGTTCACCATCGCGCCCCCTTGCGCCCCGCCGGGCGAGCGCCGATGTAGGGCGCAAGCAAGGCATAAGGACCCGAGAGACTTCGCATGCACAATCCCTTCGAAACCGGCCAATTCGCTCCTCCCGGCTTCCGCGTCGACCCCGTGACCGGCGGCCTCGTGCCGATCGTCATCGAGCAGTCGAACCGCGGCGAGCGCAGCTTCGACATCTATTCGCGGCTGCTGCGCGAGCGGATCATTTTCCTGGTCGGCCCGGTCGAGGATCATATGGCCTCACTGATCACCGCGCAGTTGCTGTTCCTCGAATCGGAAAATCCGAAGAAGGACATCTACATGTACATTAACTCGCCGGGCGGCGTCGTCACGGCGGGCATGGCGATCCATGACACGATGCAATATATCCGTCCGCGCGTCGGCACGGTGTGCATCGGTCAGGCGGCGTCGATGGGCAGCTTCCTGCTTGCGGCGGGTGAGCCCGGCATGCGGGTCGCGCTGACCAATGCGCGGATCATGATCCACCAGCCATCGGGCGGCGCCCAGGGCATGGCGTCGGACATCGAAATCCAGGCCAAGGAAATCCTGCGCATCCGCGAGCGGATGAACGGCCTCTATTCCAAATATACCGGCCAGCCGCTCGACGTGATCGAGCGCTCGATGGACCGCGACAAGTTCCTGGAGGCCGACGAGGCCAAGGAATTCGGTCTGGTTGACGAGGTGTTCGACAAGCGTCCGGCGCCCGCCGACGACCAGGCGCAGGCGGCTTGAGGTTGAGGCAGGGGCGGAGGGATGTTCGTTCCGCTGCCCCTGCTGATCCTGGCAGGACTGGTCTTTCTGGTCCTGCTGGTGATGGCGATGCGGCCGCGGGGCCGATCGGACGATTTGATGGGTGTCCCGCGTCCGCGCGCGGTGCGGGCGCCGAGCAGGGCGGTCCAATCCGGGCAAAAGCTGGAATTCTCCACCGAAACCCGTATGGAAGTCGAACGATTGCTGGCCGATGGCCAGGTGATCAATGCGATCAAATTGGTCCGCGAAGCGACTGGATCGGGACTGAAAGATGCCAAGGACGCGGTCGATGAAATGCGGCGATCCGTCCTGCCGTCACGGTAACGCGGTTAAGAGCGCGTGATTTTTATTGTGGGTTTACGGTGGTGCGCTAACATATGCGCCCGAAAACGGTACGCGCCCGTATCCGCGCGTGACGAGGTGATTGAATGCCAAAGTTAGATGGCGGCGATTCGAAGAGTACGCTTTATTGCTCGTTCTGCGGGAAATCGCAGCACGAGGTGAGGAAGCTCATCGCCGGCCCGACCGTGTTTATCTGCGACGAGTGCGTGGAGCTGTGCAACGACATCATCCGTGAGGAAACGAAGTCGGCGTTGGTCTCCAAGAAGGACGGTGGCGTGCCCACGCCGCAGGAAATCTGCGACGTGCTCGACGATTATGTGATCGGCCAGAAACAGGCCAAGCGCGTGCTCTCGGTCGCGGTGCACAACCATTACAAGCGGCTCAACCATGGCGCCAAGGGCGCCGATGTCGAGCTCGCCAAGTCGAACATCCTGCTGGTCGGCCCGACCGGGTGCGGCAAGACGCTGCTTGCGCAAACGCTAGCGCGCATCCTCGACGTGCCGTTCACGATGGCCGACGCGACGACGCTGACCGAAGCCGGCTATGTCGGTGAGGATGTCGAGAACATCATCCTCAAGCTGCTCCAGGCCTCCGACTACAATGTCGAGCGGGCGCAGCGCGGCATCGTCTATATCGACGAAATCGACAAGATAAGCCGCAAGGCGGAGAATCCCTCGATCACCCGCGACGTGTCGGGCGAAGGCGTGCAGCAGGCGCTGCTCAAGCTGATGGAAGGGACGACCGCGAGCGTTCCGCCGCAGGGCGGCCGCAAGCATCCGCAGCAGGAATTCCTCCAGGTCGACACGACCAACATCCTGTTCATCTGCGGCGGCGCCTTCTCGGGGCTGGAAAAGATCATCGGCGATCGCTTGCAGGGCAAGTCGATCGGGTTCGGCGCGCATGTCGCCGCGCCCGACGAGCGCCGCACCGGCGAAGTGTTGAAGTCTGTCGAGCCCGAGGATCTGCTCAAGTTCGGTCTGATCCCCGAATTCGTCGGTCGCCTACCGGTGATCGCGACGCTCGAGGATCTCGACGAGCCTGCGTTGGTCAAGATCCTGTCCGAGCCGAAGAACGCTCTGGTCAAACAGTATCAGAAGCTGTTCGACATGGAGGACGTGAAGCTGGGCTTCACCGACGACGCACTATCGACGGTCGCGCGCAAGGCGATCGACCGCAAGACCGGCGCGCGCGGGCTGCGCTCGATCCTCGAGGGCATTTTGCTCGACACGATGTTCGACCTGCCCGGGATGGACGGCGTCGACGAGGTGATGATCGACAAGGACGTGGTCGAGGGCCGCAAGGACCCGATCCGCGTCTATGCCAAGAAGGAAAAGGAAAAGGCCGGCGACGCCGCCTGATCTGGCTTTCCAAGCGTGATATGAGACACGGGCGCCGATCGTTTCGACTGGCGCCCGTTTTCGTTGGAGGGGCGATGCTCGAGCTGAGACCAAATTGCGAATGCTGCGACCGCGATCTGCCGCCCGATAGCCCAGACGCGCGGATTTGCACGTTCGAATGCACGTTCTGCCTGGAATGCGCCGACGGCGTTTTGGGTGGCGTCTGTCCCAATTGCGGCGGTAATTTCGTGCCACGGCCGATCCGTCCGGCGGCGATGCTCGATCGCTACCCCGCGTCGACCCAGCGCGTGCTCAAGCCCGAAGGCTGCAAGGCGGCATGATTCGCGTAGCGACCAGGGCGGATCGAGACGCTGTCGCTGTGACGCTCGCGCGCGCCTTCGCCGATGACCCGGCGACCTCGTATATCTTTCCCGACCGCGCCGAGCGCGTGAGGCGCCTGCCTCGCATGTTCCGGCTGATCTTCGACGAGGATGCTGGCGGCATGCCGCTGGTGACCGGGAGCGGGGAAGCTGCGACCTTGTGGCGGCGGCCGGGACAGGCCGAGATCGGCAAGCTCGAAATGCTCAAGCAATTGTTTCCGCTGATCGGCGCGTTCGGATCGTCGCTGGTGCGCGCGATGCGCGTCGGCGATGCGATCGACGCGCATCATCCATCGGGGACCTATTGGTATCTGCACATCGCCGGTGTCGATCCCGCGCATCAGGGCAAGGGGCTGGGCTCCGCGTCAATTCGTCAGGGGCTCGCCAAGGCGCGCGAGGACGGCATGCCGGCGTTCCTCGAAACCGCGACGCCGCGCAACGTCAGCCTCTACCAGTCGCTCGGGTTCGAGGTGATCGACGAATGGCACGTGCCCAAAGGCGGGCCCAAATTCTGGTCGATGTTGAATCCGGCACCGTAATGCGGGCCAGCGTTTAAACTTTCTCCCACAAGGGGAGAGGGAGAGGTTGGCTAGAAAACGCCCGGCACGAACCGCTTCACGCGCGCCGTATATTCATCATACGCCGCCCCGAACTGTGTCCTCAGCAGGCGTTCCTCATGCGCGACGCGCATCCATGTCCCCAGCGCGTAGAGCGGCACGCCGACGATCAGGTTGCGCGTGTGGCCGAACGCGATCGCCATCGCGATCATGAACCCGAACAGCGCGACATAGATCGGGTTGCGCACGACCGCGAACGGGCCGTTCTGGACGAGCGTATGGTCGGTCAGCGTGCGGGCAACCAATGCCCAGTTCTTGCCCATCGCGCGCGAGGAGGCGTGGAACAGCCATACGGCACCCAGCATCAACGCGAGGACCACGAGCGCCTCGAGGATGGCCTTGGCAGACAGCGGATCGAGTTCGACGCGGACGGGGCCAAAGCCCGAAACGCCGATGCCTATTCCCTGGACGACGATCCACAGCCAGGTGATCGAGGCGCGTTGCGACAAGGGCGTGGTGCCGACCTTTGTCGCCCGATGCCGCGCCGCCATCAGCGCGATGAAGAACGCAAAGAAGCCGAGCATGATCGCGGCAAGCCCGGGCAGGGCGACCGCGTCGTTGGGAAAAGCGTGCAGCATCGGGCGTCTTATGCTCCTGCCGTATTGTCCGACAACACGCTTACTGCTTCAGCTTGAGCCCTGCCCGATACTCCTCGACCGCGCGCGATCGTTTCAACACGCGGGCATAGGGATCGACCACGACATGTGCGTCGCTGGGAACGTCGATCGTCGCGGTGCCGTCGGGCATCTCGACCTTCATCAGTCTGTCGTCGACAAGGACTTCGATCGGCATCGGGAAGGGGAGTTTGTCGGGAGTCAGCCAGAACAGGTTGAGCTTGTCGCCGCTCCGCGCCTCGACCAGTTCGGGCAGGTCGGCCTTGCGCAGATAGATGTCGAAGAACCAGTCGAGGTCCTGGCCGGTGACCTTCCTGACATTGTCCTCATAGTCGCGAGTCGAGCCGAAGCGCGGCGTGAAATTGCCCGGTTTGGGATCGGGGCGGCCATAGACCTCCAGCCGCGTCACGTCCCAGAATTGCTTGTCGCCGATCAGCCAGCGCAGGGTGTGGAGCATCCACGCGCCCTTGAAGTAGATGTCGCCGCCGGGGCCGCCCTTGGTCGGCTCGTACACTTCTTCCTCGGTGATCCAGCGGCCGCGGGTGATCGGCACGGCGTTGACGATCTTGTTGCGCTGATCGTCCAGCATCGTCGCGTAGCGGGCATAGCCCTCGCGCCACAGCCCGTAGGCCGGCTGCATGTATTCGCCATAGCCTTCGTGGATCCAGTAATCGTCCCAATTGGCGGCGGTCACCTGATTGCCGAACCACTCATGGCTGAATTCGTGCTGGAATAGCCAATCGAAGCCCTCGGGCGCTTTTTTGTAGCCGTTGCCGTACGCGTTGATCGTCTGATGTTCCATGCCGAGATGGGGCGTCTCGACCACCCCGACCTTCTCGTCGCCGAACGGGTAGGGGCCGACATTGCTTTCGAAGAAATCGAGCGTCGGGGCGAACTCCGCGAACAGCTTTTTCGCCTGTTCCTCCTCGCCCGGCAGATACCAGTAGAACATCGGGATCGTGTTGCCGAAACGGCTCTTATAGTCGGCGGAGATCACTTCGTAGGGCGCGACGTTGAGCGCGATCGCATAGGTGTTGGGATGCTTGATTTCCCAGTTCCAGGTCTCACGGCCGTCGGCCCCCGTGTCGACGCCCTTGAAAATGCCGTTGGATGGCGCCTTCAGCCCCTTGGGGACGGTGATGTGGAGCGCGACCTTGCCAGGTTCGCCTTCGGGAAAGTCGAAGCACGGCCACAATATGTCGCAGCCATAGCCTTCGCTCGTCGTGGCGAACCACAGCCGGCCGTCCTTGGTCTTCGACCAGACCACACCGTCGTCCCACGGCGCATTGACCGCGACGTGCGGCACGCCGCCATACACGATCGTCGCGGTGATGCGCTCGCCCGCCGCATAGGTGCGCGGAAGCTTGATCGTCAGCCGGCCCTCCGGGTTCGACCAGGCCTTCGCCGGCAGTTTCTGGCCATCGATCGCGATCGCGCTCGGTCCGAGATTCCTGTCGAGGTCGATCACCAATTTGTCGGTCGGCGCCTTGGGCGTGAAACTCTCCACCGCCACGGCCTTGAGTTGCTCGGTGTCCGGAAGCACCTCGAACGACAGATCGGCGGTGTCGAATTGCAATTTGGCCTGGTCGGGGTCGACCGGCCCGCCCGATCGCTGGGTCTGCGCCGTCAGCGGCGGCTCGCCCTTCTTGGGCAAGGTCGCGGCGCTGGCCGCGGCGGCGGCGATCAGGCTTATCCCCACCAATCCGGAGACGAAAAGGCGTGGGAGATTGATGGAACGCTCACGCTTCCCATATAGAAAGACAAAAGCGCCCCGGTTGGGCGCCCCCGGAGTATCCATGACTACCCAATCCTTCCCCGTATTGCCGCTGCGCGACATCGTGGTGTTTCCCCACATGATCGTGCCGCTGTTCGTCGGCCGCGACAAGTCGGTTGCCGCGCTGGAAAGCGCGATGACCGCCGACAAGGAGATTTTCCTGGTCGCGCAGCTCGACCCCGCGCAGGACGATCCGCAGCGCGACGATCTGTACGACATGGGCGTCGTTGCGACGATCCTGCAGCTCCTGAAGCTTCCCGACGGCACCGTACGCGTGCTGGTCGAGGGCAAGGCGCGCGCCACGCTGAAGACATTGTCGGGCGGCGGCGATCACCTCACCGCCGAGATCGAGCGGATCGAGGAAGACGCCGAGAAGGGCGTGGAGATCCAGGCGCTGATGCGTTCGGTGGTCGATCAGTTCGAATCCTATTCCAAGCTCAACCGCAAGCTGCCGGCGGAGACCGCGGTGCAGCTGAGCGAGATCGAGGAACCGTCGCGGCTGGCCGATTCGATCGCCGGCAATATCGCGATCAAGGTCGCCGAGAAGCAGGCGTTGCTGATCGAGCTCGACCAGTCGAAGCGGCTGGAGATGGTCTATGCCTTCATGGAAGGCGAACTCGGCGTCCTGCAGGTCGAGAAGAAGATCAAGTCGCGGGTCAAGCGCCAGATGGAGAAGACCCAGCGCGAATATTATCTGAACGAGCAGCTGAAGGCGATCCAGCGCGAGCTGGGCAATGAAGCTGATGAGGGCGATGGCGACGAGATCGCCGAGCTGACGCAGAAGATCGCCACGCTCAAGCTGAGCAAAGAAGCGCGTACCAAGGCGACTGCCGAGCTCAAGAAATTGAAGACGATGGCGCCGATGTCGGCCGAAGCCACTGTCGTGCGCAACTATCTCGACGTGCTGCTGGGCCTGCCCTGGGGGAAGAAGTCCAAGCTCAAGAAGGATATCGCGGCGGCGCAGGCGGTGCTCGACGAGGACCATTATGCGCTCGAGAAGGTCAAGGACCGGATCATCGAATATCTCGCGGTCCAGGCGCGCACCAACAAGCTCAAGGGCCCGATCCTGTGCCTGGTCGGTCCTCCCGGCGTCGGCAAGACCAGCCTGGGCAAGTCGATCGCCAAGGCGACGGGCCGCGAGTTCATTCGCCAGTCGCTGGGCGGCGTGCGCGACGAGGCCGAGATTCGCGGCCACCGCCGGACCTATATCGGCTCGCTGCCGGGCAAGATCGTGTCGAACCTGAAAAAGGCCGGAACGTCCAACCCGCTGTTCCTGCTCGATGAGATCGACAAGCTCGGCCAGGATTTCCGCGGCGATCCCGCCTCGGCGCTGCTCGAGGTGCTCGATCCCGAACAGAACAGCAAGTTCAACGACCATTATCTCGAGATCGACATCGATCTGTCGGATGTCATGTTCGTGACCACGGCGAACACGCTCAACCTGCCGCAGCCGTTGCTCGACCGCATGGAGATCATCCGGCTCGAAGGCTATACCGAGGACGAGAAGGTCGAGATCGCCGAGCGGCACCTGATCGCCAAGCAGGTCGAGGCGCACGGGCTGAAGGAAGGCGAGTTCACGCTGACCCATGAGGGCCTGCGCGCGCTGATCCAGCGCTACACGCGCGAGGCCGGCGTTCGCACGCTCGAGCGTGAGATCGCCAAGCTGGCGAGGAAAGCCTTGCGCCAGATCCTCGAAGGCAAGGTCGAGAGCGTGACGATCACGCCCGACAATCTCCACGAGTTCGCCGGCGTGCTGAAGTATCGCCATGGCCTGTCGGAGACCGAGAACCAGATCGGTGCGGTCACCGGGCTCGCCTGGACTGAGGTCGGCGGCGAATTGCTGACGATCGAGAGCGTCACCGTGCAGGGCAAGGGCATGGTCAAGACGACCGGTACGCTGGGCGACGTGATGAAGGAAAGCGTCCAGGCCGCGATGAGCTTCGTCCAGGCGCGGGCGCCGTCTTACGGGATCAAGCCCAGCCTGTTCGCGCGCAAGGACATCCACATCCACCTGCCCGAAGGTGCCGTGCCCAAGGACGGTCCGTCGGCGGGCATCGGTCTGGTCACGTCGATCGTCTCGACGATGACCGGCGTGCCGGTGCGGCGGGAAATCGCGATGACCGGCGAGGTCACCTTGCGCGGCCGTGTGCTGCCGATCGGGGGCTTGAAGGAGAAGCTGCTCGCGGCGCTCCGCGGTGGGATCGAGACGGTGCTGATTCCCAAGGACAATGAGAAGGATCTCGTCGAGATTCCGGCCAATATCCGCAAGGGTCTCAAGATCATCCCGGTCGAGCATGTCGACGAAGTGTTGCGGCTCGCACTGACCCAGCCGCTCGAGGCAATCGACTGGACCGAGGCCGACGAGCTGGCGGCGCAGCCGCCGGCGAGCATCGCCCAGGCAGGGGAGTTGCCGCACTAATCGTTTGCAGCTTCGCTGGGCCGGCATCGCAACCGTTTTAGCTCTGCTGAAACCAAATGATGCGTGCTGAAACGGGACGCGACGAAACGATCCGCCGCAAATTCGATCATTACGGTCGGAGTTGCGGCGGATTTGTTTTGACTCGTTCGCCCGGAGCAGCGTTACTGCGCGCCCGGCCTCGGGCCGCGAGTCTTATTCCAGTAGCAAACGTGTAACGCACTCTAAACGGGGGTTTCGAGGACGATGAACAAGCAGGAGCTGATCAGCGCCGTTGCCGATACGGCAGGCCTCAGCAAAGGCGATGCCAGCAAGGCCGTGGAGGCCGTGTTCGACGTGATCGGCGGCGCGCTCAAGAAGGGCGACGAGGTTCGCCTGGTCGGTTTCGGCACTTTCTCGGTTTCGAAGCGCAAGGCGTCGACCGGCCGCAATCCGCGCACCGGCGAGCCGATGACGATCAAGGCATCTACCCAACCCAAGTTCAAGGCAGGCAAGGGCCTGAAGGATTCGGTCAACTGATCGGCTCGGCTCCTCGCGAGAGGGGCTGGACAAGATCGAACGGATCGTCTTAAGGCGATGACAACGGGGCGGCGCTAAACGTCGCCCCCTTCCTTTTGCGACGCCGGAAGCGGCTCGCGATCGGGCGCGTAGCTCAGCGGTAGAGCACACCCTTCACACGGGTGGGGTCACAGGTTCAATCCCTGTCGCGCCCACCATCGCCCACCGGCGATCGGTATCGAAGGCGGCCTTGCGAGGCCGCTTTTTCGTTTTCGGACACTCGCGAAAACGGTTGATGATTGGCCTGTCCTCACCGCGTTCGAGCGTCATCGAGATCCTCTCCGGCGAGCGGCCGCACCGGTCGCAAAAAAGGCGGCCTCCTGTCGGAAGCCGCCTTTCCCCTTTTATCCTGATCTTGCGATCAGAACTTCGCGCTGAGTTCGAAGCCCCAGGTCCGCGGCGAGTTCAGATTGCCATAGTCGCCCAGGATGCCGCCATAGGCGGTGGAAACCGGCGTGGAGCCGTTATAATTGACGACCGGCGTCGAGTTCGCGGACGAACGGCGATAGACATAGGTATGGTCGAGCAGGTTGCGCGCCCACACCGAAAGCGTGACCTTGTTGCTCGCGTTGATGGCGATGTCGGTCAGCGCGAGGCGGCCGTTGACGACGAAGCTCGGATCGGTCTTGGTCGGCTCGAGCTGGAAGCTGTACTGGCTGCTCGCATAATTGGCGTCGAGATGGAGGCTGACCGCCGCATCGCCCTTGCCGATCGGTACCGAATAATCGATCGAGCCCGAGGCGGCATTCTTCGGCGTATAGACGATATAGAGCTGCTGCGGCACGCCGCCGGTGATCGAATTCACCGCGCTCGGCGCCTTCCAATAGGTATAGGCATAGGACGCCGCGAGCGTTAGCCCGGCGACCGGACGCACCGTCAGGTCGGCTTCGATGCCGCGGATCTTGCTATTGCCGGCATTCTGAGTCTGCTCGATGTGCGACCCGTTGGTCGGGCTCTGCGCATTGGTGTCGAAAAGGTCGAAGTCGAACTGTGTATTGGTTCGATCCATGATGTACCCGGCCAGGTTCAGGCGGACGCGGCGATCGAGGAACTCCATCTTGGCGCCGATTTCATACGACTTGACCGATTCCGGGCCGAAGGCGTTGAAGCTCTGCGACCGGTCATTGGCGCCGCCGGCGCGGAAGCCGGTCGAGTATTTCGCGTAGAAATGGACGTCCCTGGTCGCGTCGAACGCGATGTTGAACATCGGGTCGAAGCGGCTGATGCTGTTGGAGAAGGTGAACGGCGAGGCGACCGTCGTAACGAGCGGATTTGCCAGGTTGGACCTGTTGTTAACGACATAGAGCTGGCCATGGCGCTTGTCCTTGGTCCAGCGGCCGCCGGCCGTGAAGTGCAGGAAGTCCGCGCCTTGCGGCGTATAGGTCAGGTTCCCGAACACCGAGTAATTGTGGTCGTACGCTTCGCTGGCGCGGGTGATGAACTGGCAGCTATTGGCGAACTGCGGCACGGTTGCCGCCAGCGTGTTGATGCACGACGGGTCATAAGGCTGATAGCCCGAATTCGCCGATGTAATGGTCCCGGGAGTAATCGGGTTGCGGATCGTATAGGCCGTGCCATCGGCGTTCCACTGATTGCTCAGCGGGGTTGCGGCATATTCTGTCGCATGTTCGGTGTAGTAATACGCACCGACCACATAATCGAACCCGTTCGAGCTGCCGACCGCCTGGAATTCCTGGCTGAACTGATGCTGGCGGAAGTACGACAGGCTGTAGCGGCTGAAGTTCCCGTTCGGCGCGTAGGTGGTGCGCGCCGCGCCGCCCGAATTGTCCCACTGGTCGGTCTCGACCCCGCGCCAGGCGGTGATCGAACGTAGCTCGAGCCAGGGTGCGACCACGTATTTCAGATTGGCTGAAACACCATGCGTGATATCGACGCTCGGCTGTTGCGGCACGGCTATGTCGGACGAGGTCTGGCGCTCGGTGTGGACCTTCACCGCCGGCGCGAGAGGCGCGACGCAAATGGGCTTGCTCGAGCCGGCGGCGATGGTGCCGCCGCACGCGACACCGCCGGTGGCAGCGGTCATCAGCGTATAGACTGGAGGCGCGCCCGCGGCGGCGGTGTTGACATAGACGCCGACCGGGTAGTTTTTGGGATTGTAGCTCAGCAACTGGCTGAAGTTCGGCGTATTCTCGTCCTTGGCGTAATCATACGCGATGTCCGCGGTGAAGCCTTCGAACGGCGTCCAGCGCGCCGCGGCGCGGCCGCCCTTGCGATCGTAGAAGTTCCAGCCGGTGGAGCCGGCGAGCGGATCCTTCACGGTCGGATCCTGATGCTGATAAACGCCGTCGAGCTTGATCGCGATGTTGTAGAACGCCGGCAGGTCGAGATGGATTTCGCCGGTACGGCTGCCATAATTGCCCACGCCGCCTTCGATACGGCCGCCAAGCTCACCGGTCGGGGCCTTGCTCACCAGCGAGAGCGCGCCGCCCTCGGTATTACGGCCGAACAACGTGCCCTGCGGGCCCTTGAGCACTTCGATCCGCTCGATGTCGAACAACGCGGCGTTCAGGCCCTGCGTCTTTCCGAGCGCGACGCCGTCGATATAGACGCCGACGCCGCCGTCACGGGCAGTTTGATTCTGGTCGTATGGAACGATGCCACGGATGCCGATGGTCAGTGCCGACTGGCGTGCTTCGAACGTGGCGACGCGCAGCGAGGGCACGGAACCATCGGCCAGGTTGAACAGGCTGAGCACGTGGCGTTCGGTCAGCGCCTGGCTATCGAGCACGCTGATCGAGATCGGCGTCTTCTGAAGGTTGGTTGCACGCTTCGTCGCGGTAACGACGATGTCGGCCAGGCCGTCGCTGTTGGCGGTCTGGTCGGTTGGCGCGGCGGCCGGATCCTGAGGCGCGGGAGTCGCGGCCGGTGTCTTCGGGTCTTCGGCGGCAAAAGCCGGCGTAGCGGTAACCGCGATCAGCGCGCTGGCCAGCAGCGTGCTCCGCAAGGTCGAGATCCCCATTTTAAATAGCTCCACTGGGTAAGGCGACGGCTGTGTGCCGTCCGTCCGTTCACGACGATCGTTCAGCGAGTCGGTGATTCCCCCCGCCACATCGTCGCGTTGGCCCCTATGGGTGGATTGCGTCGGTGCAGTTGCACTTGCGTGACTCACCGATGGCGATTTGATGAAAGTCTTGTGACGGTCCTAAAATGTCACGACACCCAACCCCAGGGGCGTTCGCGGAACCACTTGGTAATGACGTACTTGGTGCCGGAGCGGACTTTCATGCCCTGATGGATGGTGCTCGGATTGGGGCTGCCGTCGGGGCGCAGATTATTCCAGCAGAGCAATTTGCCCGTTTCGGGCTGGACGATCTTGTCGATCGTCTTGAACCGCGTCGCCCCGCCAGCATCGGGCTCGTTCAGATAGATCATCGCGGTCCAGGTGCGGTTGCCGGCGACCGACGTATAGGTGTGGAAGTCGACACCGCCGGGCTCGAAATAATCGGTGTGCGCCTTGAACTCCTGGCCCACTGCGTAACGCTGGCCCTGGATCGGCTCGCCATGGGCCGGGTCAAGGCCGACGAATCGAGTGATCAGTTGCTCCAGTTCGGCGACGATCGGGATCGCCGCGTCGAGGTCGCAGGTTTCGCTCGTCCGAAAAGCCGCGTCGCCATTATAATCGGAGACCGTCGAGGGCCGCCGCTGGGTGTCGATCAGTGCGATCAATGCCTGGCACAGATCGGGCGTGACGAAGCCGCGCCGCTGGAACAAAGTCAGCTTGGGGCTGGGTGTGCGCTGCACGCCCGGCTGCGCCATGATATGGGCGATCACCGGCTCGGACGGGTGACCCGAACCGAGATTGAGCGGAGCAGAAATATCGGCTGACGACATAGGGCGCGGAGCCTAACCAAATCATCCCGCGTCGTCAGCCTTGACCTGCACCGGTCGGTGCCGCTAGGGGCGCGCGTTCTACGGCGATCGTAGTTCAATTGGTTAGAGCGTCGGCTTGTGATGCCGGATGTTGCGGGTTCAAGTCCCGTCGGTCGCCCCATTATTCCAGCCATTTCGCGCCCACCGCGCATTCGGGCTGGCCAATGTCGCTCTAGAAGAATATTACGCGGCACAGTAATTTTCTTTGCCACGCCGGAGCCAGCATGACTTCCGTTTGGGACCTTCCCGATTTCGACGACCATGAGGGCGTCCACCTGTTCCGCGACCCCAAAGCGGGGCTGACCGCGATCATCGCCGTGCATTCGACCAACCTCGGCCCGGCGGCAGGCGGCGTGCGCTTCTGGCATTATGCCGACTCCAATCGCGCGATCACCGACGCGCTCCGGCTGTCGCGCGGGATGAGCTATAAGAATGCCATGGCGGGACTGCCGCTGGGCGGCGGCAAGGGCGTCGTGCTGGCCTCGACACCGGGCCAGGCAATCAGCGCCGCACAGCTCGAGGCGTTTGGCGCCGCGGTCGAGTCGCTGGGCGGCCGCTACGTGACGGCCGAGGATGTCGGCATGTCCGAGGCGAGCATGAAGGTGATCGCGACTCGCACCAAGCACGTATCGGGCTTGCCGGTGGCGGCGGGCGGTGCCGGTGGCGATCCGGGGCCGTATACGGCGAGCGGCGTCTATCAGGGCGTCAGAGCGGCGGCGAAGCGCGGGCTGGGCGTCGATTCGATGGCGGGCGTGCATGTTGCGATCCAGGGCGTCGGCAGTGTCGGCGGCGGGTTGGCGCGATTGCTGGCTGCGGACGGCGCGAAGCTGACCCTGGCGGACGTCAATGGCGACAAGGCGAAGGCACTGGCCGCCGAGCTTGGCGCCGCGACGGTGCCGACCGAAGAAATCCTGGCGCTGGAAGCTGATGTTGTCAGCCCCAACGCGCTGGGCGCGATCCTGACCGCCGAGACGATCGCCGCGCTCAACACCAAGGTGATCGCCGGCGGCGCCAACAATCAGCTGGCGACGCGCGAGGACGGCTCGCGACTTCACGCGCGCGGCGTGCTCTATGCGCCCGATTACGTGATCAATGCCGGCGGCATCATCAATGTTGGGCTCGAATATCTCGGCCAGGGCGACCGCGCCGAGGTCGAGGCGCGGATCGCCCGCATTCCCGAGCGCCTGATCGAAGTGTGGGACGAAAGCGACCGTACCGGCGAACCGGCATCGGACGTCGCGGACGCGATCGCGCGGCGGCTGATCGGGCGGGGTTGAGGGATTGGCAAGCCTGCGCGACGCGCAGGCTCGTGCCGCTTTCGCCACCACGTGCGACCATGGAACGAGATAAGTACATGCACGGGGTGACTGGCGCCTAAACTTTGCGTAGGGCTTCGCGTCGTGGCCAGCCTTCATGCCCTTGCGAACCCTGCGCGTTTCCTGCGCTTGGCGCGTCCATTGACGCCGGCCTTCTTGCTGTCGGGCATCGTGCTGGCGGTGTTCGGCTGCTGGGCCGGATTGACTCAGACGCCGCCCGATTATCTGCAGGGCGACAGCGTGCGGATTCTCTACATCCACGTGCCGACAGCGTGGCTCGGCATGGGCGGATGGAGCGGGATCGCGGTCGCCAGCCTATCCTATCTCGTCTGGCGCCACCCGTTGGCACGCATCGCCGCGCGCGCGATCGCCTTGCCGGGCGCCGTGTTCGCGTTCCTGTGCCTCGCCACCGGATCGATCTGGGGGCGGCCGACCTGGGGCACCTGGTGGGAATGGGACGGGCGGCTGACCAGCATGTTGCTGCTGTTCTTCGTCTATCTCGCTTACATGGCGCTGGCCCGCGCCGATGCCGATCGCGGTGGGGACGGGCGACTGCCTGCAATCTATGGGATCGCCGGCACCGTGCTGTTGCCGATCATTCGCTATTCGGTGGTGTGGTGGAACACGTTGCATCAGGGCGAGAGCATCGGGCTGACCAGCTCGACGATCGACTCCTCGATGCTGTGGCCGCTCTGGTTCACGCTGTCGGGCTTCACCTTCTTGTTCGCCGGCATCGTGCTGATGCGGATGCGCGCGATGCTGGCGCGCGAGCGGCGCGAGGCGCGGATGCGGAGGATGGCGGCATGAACCAATGGCTGTTCGTCGCGGCGGCTTATGGCCTCACGCTCGGCGCGACGATCGCGCTGATCGGGTGGAGCTATGTCGCGATGCGCACGGCGGAGCGCGACCACAAGTGAAGCCGAAACATCAACGATTGTGGCTCGCAGGATTGGCGGTCCTGGCGATCGCGGGCGCGAGCGGGCTCGCTTTATCGGGTCTGAAGGACCAGGCGTCGTTCTTCTACGCGCCATCCGACGTCAGGAAACAAGGCCTGCCGCTCGGCAAGGCAGTGCGGCTCGGCGGTCTGGTCGAAGCGGGGTCGATCAAGCACGCCGCCGATGGTGTAACGCTCGACTTCGTGGTCACCGATGGCGCCGCCACCACGCCGGTGAGTTTCAAGGGCATCGCGCCCGATCTGTTTCGCGAGAAATCGGGCGTCGTCGCCGAGGGGCAATTCCAGCCCGACGGCAGCTTCGTCGCGACCAATTTGCTCGCCAAGCATGACGAGAAATATCAGCCGCCCGAAATGGCCGGCAAGCTGCACGAGACGAGGTCGCTCAAGCAATGATCGCTGAAGGGGGACTGGCCGCGTTGTGGCTGGCCGCCATTATGGCGGTGTTGCAGCTGGTCGTCGCGTCGAGCGCGGTGATCGGCGGACGCGCGGAAATGGCGCGCGCGGTGCGTCCGGTGGCGATCGCCCAAGGGTTGCTCACCGCGCTGGCGATGCTGTGCCTGATCCTGGTGTTCGTCCAGTCCGACATGTCGGTGCTGCTGGTCGCCGAGAACAGCCATTCGCTCAAGCCGATGATCTACAAGATCGCCGGAGCATGGGGGAATCACGAGGGATCGATGCTGCTCTGGGTGACGATCCTGGGGCTGGCTGGCGGCGCGGTCGCGATCTTCGAGCGGCGGCTCGATCAACGCACGCTCAACGCCACGATCGGAGCACAGGCGCTGATCGCGATGGGCTTCTACGCTTTCCTGCTGTTCGCCTCCAACCCATTCGCGCGGCTGTTTCCGTCGCCGCCCGACGGCAATGGCCTCAATCCGTTGCTCCAGGATCCCGGCTTGGCGTTCCATCCGCCGACCTTGTATGTCGGCTATGTCGGCATCTCGGTGGCGTTCTCGTTCGCGGTCGGCGCGCTGGTCACCCGCGATGTCGGGCCGGCCTTCGCCCGCGCGATGCGTCCCTGGGTGCTCGGCGCCTGGATCTTCCTGACGATCGGCATCACCGCAGGAAGCTATTGGGCCTATTACGAACTCGGCTGGGGCGGCTGGTGGTTCTGGGATCCGGTCGAGAATGCCAGCCTGATGCCGTGGCTGGCGGCGACTGCCTTGCTCCATTCGGTGTCGGTGCTGGCGACGCGCGACGGCTTGCGCGCCTGGACGATCATGCTGGCGGTGGTCGCCTTTTCGATGAGCATGATCGGGACGTTCCTGGTGCGCTCGGGTATCCTGACCAGCGTCCATGCCTTTGCCGTCGACCCGGAGCGCGGCGCGTTCCTGCTGGCGCTGCTGGCGATCTATATCGGTGGCGCGTTGGCGCTGTTCGCCGCTCGGATCGGCACCGTCCGGCAAGGCAATACCTTCGCGCTGGTCAGCCGCGAGGGTGCGTTGGTGGTCAACAATCTGCTCTTGTCGGTGATCCTGGGAATCGTGCTGATCGGTACGCTTTACCCGCTCGCCGCGGCGGGCTGGGGCGTGCAACTGTCGGTCGGCAAGCCGTTTTTCGACAAGACCGTCGGGCCGGTGACGCTGGCGCTGGTCGTGTTCATCGCGATCGGGCCGCTGCTACGCTGGCGCCGCGACGAGACTTCGGCGCTGCTCAAGCGAATGACCTGGCCGGTCGCGGCATCGTGCGCCGCGTTGATCGTGCTGGTGCCGTTCGCCTGGGGTGCGGGACTCCTGCCGCTGGCGGCGTTGGTGCTGTCCGCAGGGTTAGCCGTGGCGAGCGTCGCGCCCTTATGGGGCCGCAATTTGCGCCGCACGCCGCTGTTCACCTGGGGCATGGTGGTCGCGCATCTGGGCGTGGCGGTGAGCCTGGCCGGGATGGCGAGCGATAGCGCCTTTACCAAGGAGACCTTGGCCGTTCTGCGCCAAGGCGAGACGCGCGCGGTCGGGCCGTATCTGGTGACCATGACCGGTATCCGTCCGGTGGTCGGACCCAATTGGTCTGCGATCGCCGCCGATCTCAGCATCCGCCGGGGTGAGGGCGCCACGCCGTTCATGCTGTCGCCAGAGTCGCGCTTCTTCGCCAGCCCGCCGACGACGACCAGCGAAAGCGCGATTGCGACGCGGCTCGACGGCCAACTCTATACCGTGCTCGGCCAGCCCGACGGCAAGGGCGGGTGGCAGGTCCGCTTGTGGTGGAAGCCGTTCGTGACGTTGATCTGGCTGGGCGGCGGCCTGATCGGACTGGGCGGCGCTTTGTCGTTCGTCGGTCGGATCCGCCGCCGCAAGCGCGTCGTATATGACGACTATGAAGAGGCGGTGGCGTGAGGCGCGTGCTGCTCTGGCTGCCGCTCGTGCTGTTCGCGGCGTTGTTCGGGCTGGTCGCGCTCGGGCTGTTCAAGCCGGCGGATCGCACCGTTCGCTCGGCGATGGTCGACAAGCCGCTGCCCGATTTCGCACTGCCGGCGATGTTGCCGGCCAAGCCGGGAGTCGCGCGCACCAGCTTCGGCGGTGGCAAGCCGCGCCTGATCAACGTCTTCGCCAGCTGGTGCGTGCCGTGCATCGCCGAGGCGCCTGAGCTGATGAAGCTGAGAGCCGCCGGCGTGCCGATCGACGGCGTGGCGATTAACGACACGCCCGAGGCGGTGCAGAAGTTTCTCGATCGCAACGGCGACCCCTATCAGCGGATCGGCAACGACAAAGCCAGCCAGGTGCAGATCGCCCTGGGTTCATCGGGCGTACCGGAGACGTTCCTGATCGACGGGCGCGGGCGGATCGTGCGGCAATATGTCAGCAATTTGCGGCCGGATCAGGTCGACGACATCCTGCAGACGTGGCGAGCGATGCGATGAGTCTCTCGAACCGTCATGCCGGGCTCGTCCCGGCATCCACCGTGAGTCGGGCGAGTTGCGTTGAGCCGAAAGGCTGGCGCGTGCGGCACGTCAGGCCCCGGCACAGGGCTGGGGTGACGATCTTGTTGGGACTGCTGGCGGCCCTCGCGACACCCGCGCTCGCCCAGCAAGCGCCGCTCGCCGACACCCAGCTCAGCGATCCCGCGCAGGAAGCGCAGGCCAAGGCGCTGATGGGGACGATCCGCTGCGTCGAATGCCAGGGTCAGTCGATCGCCGACAGCAATGCCGACATCGCTGCCAATATGCGCTCGCTGATCCGGCAGCGGATCAAAAGTGGCGAGAGCCCGGAGCAGGTGCGCGCCTGGCTGATCCAGCGTTATGGCGATTATATCAGTTACGACCCGCCGCTGGGTGGCGCGACCTGGCCGCTCTGGGCGGCACCTTTCGTGCTGCTCGTGATCGGCATCGCGATCGCGCGGTCGAGCTTCAGGAGGAAGCGCTGATGGGCTGGATCATGCTCGCGCTCATCGGCCTGACCACGGCGGCGTTGCTTGCCGTGCTGCGCCTGCCGCGGCCGCTCTGGCCGCTCGCGGGCGCCGCGCTGATGCTGGGCGCGGCGGGCTATGCCTGGCAAGGACAGCCCGACCTGGCGGCGCAGCCGGTCGCGGCGGACGCGGTCAAGCTGCCGCCGAGCGAAGCGTACAAGAAGCTGCGCGACACCTTCTTTGGCCGCTTCGGCGGCGAGTCGATGTATTTCGGCATTTCGGATGTAGCGCTGACCAATGGCGATCCCGACTTCGCCGCGCGCGCGCTGACCGGCGGGGTCGACTATGCCCCGCGGAGTGCGGCGATGTGGAGCGAACTCGGCAACGTGATCGCGCTACATGACCGTGGCGTCGTGTCGCCGGCAGCGCTGCTGGCCTATCGTCGGGCGATGATGCTGGCGCCGCAGAATCCGGGGCCGCCTCTGTTCCTTGGCCTCGCCTACATTCGCGCCGGAGAATTCGCCAAGGCACGGCCGCTGTGGAAGCACGCGCTGGATTTGACCCCTAAGAATGCCAGCTATCGTGACGAGATCGTGCGGCGGCTGACTCTGCTCGACATGTTGCTCGCCGAGATAGCCCGCGAACAATCCGCCCAACGCTAGACTCGTTTTCAGCTTCGCTGAATCGGTGGCGGCCCGCTCCCCCACCCGGCCTCCCATAGAATATCCTGATTGGGAGGCCGGGTGGGGGAGCGGGCTGGTGCCGCCACTGTTTCAGCCTTGCTGAAACAAACTCCGCGGTCGGGCGGATCGTCAGAGTGCCTGATCAGGCGTGCCAGGGCTCGAACGGGAGGTCGAGAGCTTCGGCGACCGCCTCGTGCGTGATCTTGCCTTTGTAGACGTTGAGCCCGTTGGCGAGGTGCGGATCAGCCTTCATCGCTCCCTCGGCGCCGAGCTTCGCGAGCTTGAGCGCGAAGGGCAGGGTGGCGTTGTTGAGCGCGAACGCACTGGTCCGCGCCACCGCGCCTGGCATGTTGGCGACGCAATAATGGATCACGCCGTCGACTTCGAACACCGGATCTTCGTGCGTCGTCGCATGGCTAGTCTCAAAGCAACCGCCCTGGTCGATCGCGATGTCGACCAAAACCGAGCCACGCTTCATCGTCCTGACCATGTCGCGTGTGACCAACTTGGGCGCTGCCGCGCCAGGCACCAGCACCGCGCCGATCACCAGATGCGCGTTGCGCACTGCCTGCGCGATCGCCGCCTTCGAGGCATATTGCGTCTTGATCTGGCTCGAGAAGAACATGTCGAGCTCGGCCAGGCGGTCGTTGTTGATGTCGTAGATGGTAACGTCGGCGCGCATGCCGACTGCCATCTGTGCCGCGTTGACGCCCGATACGCCGCCGCCGAGGATCGCGACCTTGGCTGGGGCCACGCCCGGAACGCCGCCGAGCAGCACGCCGCGGCCGCCCTGTTCCTTTTCGAGATAATGCGCGCCGACCTGGATCGACATGCGGCCGGCGACCTCCGACATCGGCTTCAGGAGCGGCAGGCCGCCGCGCGCCGCAGTGACAGTCTCATAAGCAATGCAGGTCGCGCCCGACTTCATCAGGCCCTCGGCCTGTGGCTTGTCGGCGGCGAGGTGGAGATAGGTGAACAGCACGTGGCGCGGCTCGAGCATCGCCACTTCCTGCGGTTGGGGCTCCTTGACCTTCACGATCATGTCCGATTCGGCAAAGACGGTCTTGGCGTCGGGCACGATCCGCGCACCGGCGTCGATATAGGCCTGATCCTCGAAATCGATGCCCATGCCCGCCTTGGTCTCGACGATCACCTCGTGGCCGGCGGCGTGGAGCTCGGCGACTGACGAAGGGGTCAGGCCGACGCGATATTCGTGATTCTTGATTTCCTTGGGAACACCGACTCGCATGCGAACTCTCCTGAAAGGGGTTGCCATGCAAATAGCGCCGAAAAGGCGAGAGAGGTTCGCAAGTTTTTTGACACGGGTGACCCCTGGCAGGATATGTTTGCGTGATTATATCCCTGTGAGAGAAAAATGCTCGACCATCTCGATCGCAAGATCCTCAAACAACTCGTCGTCAATTCGGACCTGACAAGTGCGGAGCTCGGCGAGGCGGTAGGCCTGTCGGGGAGCGCGGCGCACCGCCGCGTCGGCAGCTTGCGCGATCGCGGGCTGATCGCGGGGTTTCGCGCGGTGCTGTCGCATGAGGCTCGGGGGCATCCGGCGGTGGTCATGGTCAACGTCACGCTCCGCGACCAGCGGCAGGAGACGATGGCGGCATTCGAGGCAGAGATTAGCGAATGTCCGGAAGTACGCGATTGTTTCCTGATGAGCGGCGAGGCCGATTACATGCTTCATGTCGAGGTGACGCGCGACGACAGTTTCGAGCGGATACACCGCGAGACTCTGTCGCGCCTGCCGGGCGTGACGCGGCTGGCGTCGCATTTCGTCATTCGCGAGGTCATCCGTCGCCCGTGAGCGGCCCGCTGACCCATAACGAGCCGGTGCATCCAATGCGCCGTTGCGGGCGTTCCGATGCAATGCTAGGGCGCCGCCACCGTAAACAGGGGCTTCATACGGTCATCATGACCTTTCGTGCGAACGCGCGGCGCCTGCCGTGAGCGCAGCCACTCCTTCCATCGCAGTAACCGACGGGCACGACGATGACGCGCACGCCGGTCATGCGCATGCGCATGGCAATGACGGGCTGATCAAGCTCGCCGTCGGCGCGATCGGCATCGTGTTCGGCGATATCGGCACCAGCCCGCTCTACGCCTTTCGCGAGACGTTTGCCGGGCATCACAAGCTCAGCCTCGACCATGCGCACATCATGGGCGTCACCAGCCTGATGTTCTGGTCGATGATGGTGGTGGTGACGATCAAGTACGTCGCGATCATCATGCGCGCCGACAATAAGGGGGAGGGTGGCAGCCTGGCGCTGCTCGCGCTCATCTCCAGCAAGGCGCAGACCAAGAGATGGACTGCGGGGATCGTCCTGCTCGGCGTGTTCGCGACGTCGCTCTTCTACGGCGACTCGATGATCACGCCCGCGGTGTCGGTGCTGTCGGCGGTCGAGGGTCTCGCGGTGGCGCAGCCCGGCATGGGGCATTTCGTCCTGCCGATCGCGATCGCGATCCTGATCTTCCTGTTCGCGATCCAGCAGAGCGGCACGGCGCGCGTGGGGCTGTTCTTCGGCCCGATCATGCTGTTCTATTTCCTGACGATCGCGCTGCTCGGTGCGCTCAGCATCGCCGAGACGCCCGAAGTGTTGTGGGCATTCTCGCCGACTTATGCGGTCGAATTCTTCCTCCTCGATCCCGTCCGCGCGTTCCTGGCGCTGGGATCGGTAGTGCTGGCGGTGACCGGCGCCGAGGCGCTCTACGCCGATATGGGGCATTTCGGGCGCAAGCCGATCGGTATGTCATGGCTGTGCTTCGTTCTCCCGGCGCTGATCCTCAATTATATGGGACAGGCGGCGCTGCTGACGCGCGACGGAGCGCCCGCGCTGGAAAGTCCATTCTACCTGCTGGCGCCGGTCTGGTTGCAGCTGCCGCTCGTCATTCTGGCGACCGCGGCTGCGGTGATCGCGTCGCAGGCGGTGATCTCGGGCGCCTTTTCGGTGACGCAGCAGGCGATCCAGCTCGGCTTCGTGCCCCGCCTCAGGATCGAGCATACCAGCGCGGCGACGGCTGGGCAGATCTACATCCCGCTGATCAACTGGATGCTGATGACGATGGTCATCATCCTGGTGCTGTTCTTCCGCACCTCGTCCAACCTGACCAGCGCGTACGGCATCGCGGTTACCGGCGCGATGACGATCGATACCTGTCTGTTGGCGGTCGTCTTGTTCCGGCTGTGGCATTGGCCGAAATGGGCGGCGATCCCCCTGCTCGGGCTCTTTTTCCTGGTCGACGGCGCCTATCTGACCGCCAATCTCACCAAGATCCCGGATGGCGGCTGGTTCCCGCTCCTGGTCGGCCTGATCGTCTTCACCATCCTGACGACCTGGGCCAAGGGACGGCAGTTGATGATGGCGCGGCTGCGCGAAGCGGCGATGCCGATCAAAGTGTTTATCTCGTCGGCCGCCACGTCGGCGACGCGCGTGCCCGGCACTGCCGTGTTCATGACCTCGACGGCGGACGGCGTGCCGCACGCGCTGCTCCACAACCTCAAGCACAACAAGGTGCTGCACGAGCGCATCATCCTGTTGACGGTCAAGATCGCCGACGTGCCGTTCGTGCGCCAGGCCGAGCGGGTGAAGCTCGATCATCTCGGCCACGGCTTCCACCGCCTGGTGCTGCGCTACGGCTTCATGGAAGAGCCCGACGTGCCCGCCGCATTGGCATTGGTCACCGGATGCGGCGACAAGTTCAAGATGATGGACACCAGCTTCTTCCTCGCGCGGCAGACATTGTTGCCGTCGAGCAAGCCCGGCATGGCGATCTGGCGCGAAAAGTTGTTCGCCTGGATGCTCCGCAACGCCGAAAGCGCGATGGAATTCTTCCGCCTGCCGACCAATCGCGTGGTCGAGGTGGGGAGCCAGGTCGAGATCTGAGCGACACAGTGACCGCGCCGGCACCCGCGCCGATCATCGTCACGGCGGTGATCGGACGCGATGATCAGGCGTGGCTCGACGCGCAGCGCCGCGCGTATTTTCCGCCCGAGCGCAATCTGCTCCCCGCCCACCTGACCATGTTCCACCACCTGCCGCCGTCACTGGCGGACGAAGTGCGGCAGCGGCTGGGCGAGCTGGCGCGGGAAGGGACACCGGCCGCGCGGATCGCCGGACTGATATCGCTCGGACGCGGCGTGGCCTATCGGATCGACTCCGCCGAACTGGAAGACCGCCGCGCCTGGCTCGCCGATTGCTGGGCCGACGTGCTGACGCCGCAGGACCGCGCGCCGTGGCGCCCGCACGTCACGATCCAGAACAAGGTCGAACCGGCGGAAGCGCGAGCATTGCTCGATCGGCTCAAGCGCGACTTTCGGACCCGGCCGCTCGCGATCGCCGGTTTCGCCGGTTGGTATTATCGCGGCGGCCCCTGGGAGAAGCTCTCGCGCCACATGGTCGCTTGACCGCGTCGGGAGCGCTACTTATAGGCCGCCGCTCGCGGCAACGCGGGCCTTTCGGGGCGGAGTAGCTCAGCTGGTTAGAGCACGGGAATCATAATCCTGGGGTCGGGGGTTCAAGTCCCTCCTCCGCTACCAAGGGACCTCACAGCGTCCTTTGTCCGGAATCGTCTCGTTTCATCCGGCAGCGTATTTTTCTTCAATAAAATTCAAATATTTCATGCATTCGATCGCGATCGGCTCCGCCCGTGTGGGTCCCACTCGATCCTGCCACGTCGATTTGAATTGGGGGTAGTTTTTGCCTGTTGGACAAACAGGCGATACCTTCAAATGCCGTTGAAGGAATTCGAGGTCAGATATACCCAGCGCCGGCGGCGGCCCTTCAAGCTGTCCAACGGCGGCGGCCTGCACCTCCTCGTCCAGCTCAACAGATCGAAGCTCTGGCGCCTCAAATACCGATTCGACGGCAAGGAAAAGCTGCTCAGCTTCGGCAAATATCCCGGCATTTCCCTTGCCGCCGCACGCGAGAAGCACTGCCCGGCCAAGGCGCTCCTTGCGGCCGGGATATGTGAACGCGGAGCCGATTGCCGTGCCCCGTCGTTCGACCGTCCGGCGGACCCGGGGCCGCTGCTCGCGCTCTCGCCCAATCATTGAGCGCCTGGACCTTGTCGGCGCCAGCACCGTTGACGACCGGGGTTCACGCGCCCGCTGCCGGAAACACGAAGTTCCTGAGCGACGGACAAATGCCACGAGGTACGATGGGGTTGCCGCACGGGTTGCGGTTGCGATCGACACAGCTTGTCACCATTCTCACAGCGGCGCGGTAGCCCTGACCGCGGCGGACTTACTTGCTCCGCTGGGGACAATCGGCGCATTAGGTCGCCGGAGTGGCTGGCATGTATTGGGGGATGGGGAGTCTTGTTGGCGGTGAGCGTTCCAACATGCTCGATTTGGCTTTGAACGATTCAGCGGGCTCTGAGAAACGAGCGGGACTGGACGGCGTCGCCGTGAAAAGCCTGCTCGGTGGCGCGGTATTGCGGGGGCAGGATCCGTATTCATTGTTGCGCCACGCGGGCATCGACCCCGCAGTCTATGGCAAGGCCGAAGCTGCAATTGATGGCCGCGAACTGTTCCGACTCGTGCGTCAGGCCCAAATGGCTCTCGACGATTCTTTTTTCGGGTTTTTCGCGGAGCGGTTTCGCCTTGCGCTCGAACTGGAGCGCACGCTCACTTATCTGCACTGCGAGACGTTCGGTGAATCGATCCGGGTCAGTATCCGCTTCACCCAGGCCTTGTCCGAGGATATCGGGCCCCAGCTCATCGAAGACCGTTTGGGGCTCAAGCACGTCTGCGTCTATCACACTGTTGACGGCCTGGACCGGGACATATTCGTCTGGCTCCGTTTCGTATGGATCTTCCAGTGGTTCAGCTGGCTGATCGGACGCCCCCTGAACCTTCGTGGTGTCTGTGTTCGCGCCGCGCGCCCCGTACAGGCCAATGGGTTCGATCGCTTCGCCCTGTTTGGCTGTCCGATCGAATATGGAGCGCCGGTCGATGCGCTTTGCTACGACCGCGCGGATCTCAGCGCGCCGCTGGTGCACCGGACGCTTGGGGATCTCGAAGAGTATAATTCAAGCGTCCCAGACTGGTTCGCAACGCCGCTCGGTCGTTCGACCTGGCGTACGCAAACCGAACACGCCCTTGTCGACCTCCAGCGCTCCCAGATCTGGTCGTCCCCTATCGAGATGGTGGCCGAGCGATTGCACTGCCGCCCACGCCGACTGCGGCGTAATCTCGCGCGGGAGGGAGAAAGCTTCCAGACCATTCGGACCCGATTGCGCGGCGAGCTCGCAGCGGCCTACCTCCTTGCGACGGAGCTTCCGATAACGGAGGTGGGCTATCGCGTTGGGTTCAGCGAGCCCGGAAGCTTCACGCGAAATTTCGTCGAGTGGTCGGGAATGACTCCGTCCGACTATCGAGCGGCCCATAAGTCCGACGGTGGGCGGGTCACGGCCGCCACGCTGTTGCTTAGCGATCGAACCGCGACCTAGGCTCGCCCCCGAATCTGGTCACTTGCGTTAAATTTACCTGTCACACCGGTCATCGTCATCTTGGTGTCTGATCGACAACGATGCTCCCAACAAAAAAAGCGGGAGGATTGCATGATCGGGACTTGGACGCTTCGTAAGCGCGTCGCATTGTCGGGCAGCTCATTAATCGCAGCCGCGCTATGCGCCGTGGCACCAGCTTATGCTCAAAGTGCGAGCGCTGGTCCGCAGACTGCCGCCAAGGCAGATGCGCCGCCGACGCAAACAGACCCTGCGTCCGCGCCGGACGACACCGACATCGTGGTCACCGGTACGAGCATCCGAGGGGTCCCGCCAACGGGCTCCAATCTCATCCGTGTCTCACGCGAAGATATCAAGCTGATCGGTTCGACCACCACCGCCGAGTTGCTGGCGACGGTACCGCAACTCAACAGCTTCAATACGGCACCGCGGACCAGCAACGGCGGATTGGGTTCGTTCGCCCCGGGGCTTCGGGGACTGCCGTCCAGCGCGACTTTGCCCTTGATGAATGGGCACCGGCTGATTTCGGGGAGCACGCAGCAGACCAATCCGGACTATCCTTTCCTGCCCGAACTGGCGATCGAACGCGTTGAGATCGTCGCCGACGGTGCGTCGGCGATCTATGGCTCGGACGCGGTCGCCGGTGTCGTGAACTTCATCACGCGCTCGCCATTTTCCGGTGTCGAGACCACAGCGCGCTACGGCATGGCCGACGACTATCGCACCGTCAGCGTCGGGGCGATTGTCGGCAAGGACTGGGGAAGCGGCTCGGTTTCGCTGTCGTACCAATTCACGGACAACAACAACATTACCGGGGCCGATCGGCGTTATCGGTCGCAAGACTTCAGGGCCGCGGGCGGCGTGGACACACGCTCCGCCGTCTGTCCCGCAGCGAACGTCAATTTGTTCCTCGGAACGATCTACGCTGCGCCAAGCCTAGCACCGGGCATCAACACCTGCGATGCGAACGGGCCGGTCGACCTTGTTCCGACCAACCGAATGCACACCGGCTTTCTGTCCGCACGACAAAGCGTCGCGCCCAACGTAACCCTATGGGGGGAGCTGCTCTATACGGATCGCAAGGATACGGTTCAGGCGGCTTTACCGGGGCAGACTTTCGTCCTCATCCTTCCATCGAACCCCTTCTACCGCGCACCGCCCGGTACGGCGGCCGGTTACGAATATGTCGACTTCCGGCCTGACAACCTCGTCGGCGCTGACCATTTCAACCAGATATATCGCGTCAGAAGCGGCAATTCATCGGTTGGAGTGGATGCGAAGCTCGGCAAATTCAACCTGACGGTTGGGGGAACCGTGGACTGGTCGCGCAACGACACGTTCCAACCAGGGATCAACTCCACCGCGTTGACGGCGGCCGCCGCCGGCACCACGACTGGCACAGCGTTGGATCCGTTCGGCACGGGAACCAGCCCCGCAGTTGTCGCCGCGATCCTCAACAATCCCACCACGTTCGTGAACCATCAGCGCACCTTGTTGGGCGCGATCAAGATCGACGGGCCGCTGGCCGAATTGCCGGGCGGTGCCGTCAAGATCGCGGCCGGTGCCGAATATCGTCGCGAAACATATTCGCAACGCGGGCAGAGCGGCGGTGTCGGATTCCCGGAGAATCTCGAGCGTACCGTCGAATCCGTTTATGGCGAATTGTTCGTGCCGATTTTCGGCGATGGGAATGCGGCTCCGCTGATGCGCCGCCTGTCGTTGTCGCTATCGGGGCGATATGATCATTATAGCGACTTCGGGGCGACCACGAACCCGAAGGTCGGGATCGACTGGGAGCCGGTAGGCGGGCTGACGCTGCGCGGCACCTATGGACGGTCGTTCCGGGCGCCGGGCTTGCGCGACCTCGGTTCGACAGTCGGATCCTATTATTCGGCGGCCGGACTGGTCGACGCGTTCGGGGTGCGTGATCCCTTGCGCGGCGCGGCGCAAGTCAACACGCTGCTGCTGATCGGCGGCAACAAGTCGCTCGAGCCCGAAAAGGCACGCACCTTTTCCTTCGGGGCGGACCTTCGCCCTCGCTTCCTGCCGGGTTTCAACGCGAGCGTGACCTTCTACGACATCTCCTACAAGAACGTGATCGGGACACCTTATGGCCTGGGATCACGGATCTTTACCGATCCGACCTTTGCGTCGCGCGTCATCCGCAATCCGACCGCGGCGCAAGTCGCAAGCGCGCTCGCCAATACGGTCCCGTTCTTTTTCACGTTTGCCGCCGTTCCGACGTTCGGAAATCTGCTCGATCTGCGTCAGGGGAATTTCGGCACCCGGAAGACCAACGGTCTGGACTTCGACGTCAACTATCGGCGTGCGATCGGGTTCGGCACCGTTTTCGCAGGCGTCGCGGGCAATTACATCTTCAAATACGAAACGCAGTTGTCGGCCACATCGCCTGCCAGCAACTCGCTGCAGGCGGGCGTGCCGCGGACGACGCTGCGGACGACACTGGGATTGACCGCCGGTCCCGTGACTATCGCGAACTTCGTCAACCATCGGAGCGGCGTGACCAACGCCTTTGCCACACCGACGGGATCGAGCCTGTACAGCGCCAAGGGATACACGACGGTCGATCTGCGGCTCACCGTCAGGCTCCCGGCCGTTGGCATTGCCACGGGAACGGAGCTGTCGATGCAGGTCAACGATCTGTTCGATGCCACCCCACCTTATTTCCCGGCAACGGACGGTATTGGCGGCAGCTACAACGCGATCGGACGCTACGTCGCTCTCAACCTGCGCAAGAAGTTCTGAACGGCGCGTGACGTAGCCGCAGGAGACACGGCGATCTCGCCGTACCCTTCTGCGGCAGCCGCAAGATCGATGCGTCGGGAATGACTCCGATCCAGCATCCTGACCCCGAATTTCCTCAAGAGTGGCAAGTAATAGTTGATGCAAAATTATCCGCTTACGCTGGACAAGTTTATCGACCACGCCGCCAAGTGGCATATCGACGCCTCGGTCGTGACCGCGGTGTGTGGCGTCGCGGTCGATCGGGTCGGCTATGCGGCGTTGCGGTCGCGCAGCAACCGACTGTCCGGCGCCTTGCACGCCCTTGGCTATCGCACGGGCGATCGCGTCGGAACGCTCGCGTGGAATACAAAGCACCACCTGGAAATCTATTATGCGACGATGAACGCCGGGCTGGTGTGCCACACGCTGAACCCGCGCCTCACGCCCGCACACCTCGCCGCGATGATCAACCAGGCCGAGGACCGATTGCTGGCGATTTCCGCCAGTCTGGTGCCGTTGCTCGCCGACCTCCTGCCGCTTTGCCCGACCCTGGACCGCATCATCGTGCTGGACGATCCCGACCACGTCGCCGCCAGCGATCGGGGTGTGCCGGTCGATGGCCTCGATGCGATCATCGACGCCTATGGCGCTACGGTCGAGTGGGGCGCATTCGGCGAGGAGACTGCGGCCGGTCTTTGCTTCACTTCGGGGACCACCGGCGCGCCCAAGGGCGTCGTCTTCACGCATCGGTCGAACTACCTCCACACGCTGATGTCGATCCAGCCCGACGCCTATTGCTTGTCGGCGAAGGACACGATCCTCGTCGCGATCCCGATGTTTCATGCCAATGCCTGGGGACTGCCTTTTTCGGCACCTGCGGTGGGCGCCAGCCTGGTGCTGCCTGGGCGCGATCTGGACGGCGCGAGCCTCGCTGCGCTGATCCGCAGCGAGAAGGTCACGATCGCCGGCGGAGTCCAGACGGTCTGGATCGGGCTGCTCGACCATCTCGATGCCACCGGCGGCGAGGTGCCCAGCCTCGAACGGGTCATCATCGGCGGATCAAAATGCCCCGACGCGCTGATCGCGCGCATGGAGGAACGGCTTGGCGTGCGCGTCCAGACGACTTGGGGGATGACTGAAATGTCGCCGCTCGGGACCGTCGACTCGATCCAGTTCCCGCCGGCGGCCAGGCGATCCTCCGGGCGTCCCCCGATCGGCGTCGATCTGAAACTCACCGATGCCGAGGGAATGACGCTTGCCGAGCAGCGCGGGACGGTCGGCAACCTCAAGGTAAAAGGCGCAGCGGTCATCGATCGCTACTTCAATGCGGAACGCGACGCGCTCGATGACGAAGGCTATTTCGACACAGGAGACCTGGCGACGATCGATCGAAGCGGGTCGCTCACTATCTGCGGCCGGTCCAAGGATCTCATCAAATCGGGTGGCGAATGGATCAACCCGGCCGAAATCGAGGAAATCGTCGGGCGCGACCCGCGCATTGCTCAAGTCGCGGTGATCGGCAAAGCGCACCCGAAATGGGGCGAGCGTCCGGTCCTCGTCGTCGAGTTGCGGCACGGCCAAAGCGCCGAGGACGGGACCCTTGTCGATCTGCTGCGGGGGCGGATCGCCGACTGGTGGCTGCCCGATGAGGTCGTCAGGCTGCCACGCATGCCGGTGGCGGCGACCGGCAAGATCGACAAGATGCGGCTGAGAAGCGATTATGAAGGCGGCGCCTTGGCCGATCACGTCTCACCGCGGGGTTCGAGATGAGCGGCGTGACCGGCCTCAAGGTCGGGGTCGTCGGAGCGGGGCTCATGGGCGCCGAGATCGCATTTATCTTTGCGCTGGGCGGGGCGGATGTCATGCTCAGCGACCGGGATCCCGCCGCGCTCGACGCGGCGCTCACCCGATTGGCCGCCTTGACCGACAAGGGCGTCGCACGCGGTCGCTACGGAGCGGAGGAGGTGGAACGGGCGCTTGCCCGTATTCGGCCGGTGACCGATATCGCGCGCTTCGCCGATCGCGATCTGGTCACCGAAGCGGTGTTCGAATCGCTGGACGTGAAGGCCGCCGTGCTGGCGACGCTCGACGCGATTTGCCACCGCGAGTGCGTGATTGCGTCGAACACCTCGACGCTCCCCATCTCCACGCTCGCCGCCCCGCTGTCGCCGGCGCGGCGCAGCCGGTTTCTCGGCACGCATTATTTCTCGCCCGTCTCCCGAATGGCGCTGGTGGAAGTGGTCCCGGGATTCGATACCGATCCGGCGACGACCGCTCGAGTTACCGAGCTCCTTCTCTGGATCGGCAAGACGCCCGTGCCGGTCCGCGACGTTGCCGGTTTCGCGGTCAACCGGATGCTGCACGCGATGCTGATCGAAGCGATCAGATTGGTCGACGAAGGGGTGGCCACGCCGGCGGACCTTAATCTCGCCTGCAAGCTCGGCCTGGGTCATCCGATAGGCCCCTTCGCCCTCATGGACGCGGTCGGCTCGGGGTTGTGTCTCGATGTGCAGGACATTCTCCAGGAGGCCTATGGCGAACGCTTCCGCCCACCCGCGCTTCTCAAGCAGCGCGTTGCGGCGGGACTGAGCGGCGGCCACGGGCAGCGCGGATGGCTGCCAAAGCGCAACGAATCGACCGGCACTTCGAACGAGGAAGCCCAATGACGGAAAACCAGCGAACCGCCGGCGCCGTGGATGAGCCCGTCAGGGGAGGGCGGGCGGGACTGGTCCTCGGCATGCTGTGCTTTGTCTACGTGCTCAATTTCCTCGACCGGCAGCTCATCTCGATCCTCGCCAAACCGGTCCAGGATGCGCTCCATATTTCGGACAGCCAGCTCGGTCGGCTCACGGGGCTCTATTTCGCACTGTTTTACTGTTTCATCGCGATACCGGTCGGGTGGCTTGCCGACAGGACACACCGCGTGAATGTGCTGGCGGCGGCCTGCGCCTTGTGGAGCGCGGCGACCGCGGCATGCGGCATGGCCGGCAATTACGGGCAATTGGTCGTCGCGCGAATGGCCGTCGGGGTTGGTGAGGCCGGCGGCGTGCCGCCTTCCTACGCGATCATCTCGGACTATTTTCCGCGCGAGCGGCGCGGCACGGCGATGGCGATATTCAATCTCGGGCCGCCGCTTGGCTCAGCACTCGGCGTCGCGTTCGGCGCTTCGCTCGCGGCCGCCTTCAACTGGCGCGTTCCCTTCTATGTGATCGGAGGGATCGGCGTGATCACGGCGGTCGCGGTTTATCTTCTGATCGTCGAGCCGCGTCGCGGAAGCAGGGATGCGCCGGGCGTCGCCGATCATGGCGCAGTCCCGGCCTCCTCGTTCGTGGCGACGATCCTGCGGTTCTTCGCGAACCCGGTGCTGGCGCTTGCCTCGGTCGCCAGCGGCGGGGCCAACTTCATCACGTATGGGATCAGCAATTTCGCGACGCTTCTGCTGATGCGCGAGAAGGGCATGACGCTCGGCGAAGTGGCCATCTGGTATGCGCTCGTCGTTGCCATCGCGATGAGTGCCGGCATCTATGCCTCGGGACGGCTGATCGACCGGTTCACGACGCGCTCGCGAGCGGCGTACGGCTATATCCCGGCGCTGTCGTTGGTGGTTGCCGTGCCGTTCTTCATCGGCTTCGTCTGGTCGCCGCACTGGCAATGGGCGCTGGTCTTCCTGACCGTTCCGATGTTCCTCAATTCGTTCTTCCTGCCCGCCACCGTCGCGTTCGTGCAGGATGAGGTCAGTCCCGACAAACGGGTTATCTCGGGCGCGTTGCTGCTCTTGGTGATGAACTTCATCGGCCTCGGCCTGGGTCCGACCTATGTCGGCATGGCCAGCGATTTCTTCCACGCGGCCTGGGGCGCCCATTCGCTGCAGGCGGCGCTCTACGCCCTGACGCCGATGTACCTGATCGCCGCGCTGCTCTTTGTCTGGCTCGCCCGGCTTATCGTGCGAACCGAGCGTAGCTCGACTGGAGATGCCCGATGACCCCGGCTGCTCGTCCCTTCGCCGTCCTGATCGCTTTGTCACTTGCCGGCGCGGGGTTCGCGTCGTCCGGTGACCGCACAAAGGAACCGGCGGTGCTCGTCAATCCGCCGGCGGGACAGATACAAGGCGTGCGCGAGGCTGAGGCAAATGTCTTTCGCGCCGTCCCCTATGCGCTGCCGCCGACTGGCGACCGCCGCTGGCGGCCGCCGGTGCCGATGCCGCGCTGGAGCGGCGTCAGGGAAGCCCGGATGGCTGGCGCTGCCTGCATGCAGCCACCCATGGCCGCAGGTCCCTATCGCCGCGGCGAGCAGAAGATGGACGAGGACTGCCTGACGCTTGATGTCACGGCGCCGGTCAATGCCCGCAACGCTCCGGTCATGGTCTGGATACATGGCGGCACGCTGATCTGGGGCACGGCCCAGTCGAAAATGTACGACGGACGCGAATTCGCCAAACGCGGGATCGTCCTGGTATCGATCAACTACCGGCTCGGCGCGCTCGGCTATCTCGCACATCCCGAATTGAGCAAGGAGTCGCCCGACCACGTCTCCGGCAATTACGGGCTGCTCGACCAGATCGCTGCGCTCAAATGGGTGCGGACGAACATCTCGGCGTTCGGCGGGAACGCGCGCAACGTCACTGTGTTCGGCGAGTCCGCCGGGGCGCTCAGTGTCGAATATCTTCTCGCGGCACCACCGGCCCGCGGTCTGTTCGACAAGGCGATTATCGAGAGCGGCTATCTGTTCACGACGCCCGAACTGCGCACCGCACGATATGAGGAACAATCGGCCGAGGCGATCGGCACGGTGCTGGCAAGGAAAGTCGGCGCGCCGGACCTAGCGGCGCTCAGGGCAATGGACGCACGCAAGCTTGTCGCGGCGACATCGACCGCGGGTTACGCGCCCTATGGTACGATTGACGGCAAGATACTGACGCGCCAGCTCGTCGATACCTTCGATCGCGGCGAGCAGGCGCCAGTGCCGCTTATCGCCGGGTTCAACAGCGGCGAAATTCGCAGCCTGCGCTTCCTGCTACCGCCCCTTCCGACCAGTGCCGAGGCGTATATCAGCGAGATCAAGGCACGGTACGGCGATCTAGCGGACGCCTATCTGAAACTGTACCCGCCACGCGATTTCGAGCAGACACGATTGGCGGCGACCAGGGACACTGTCTTCGGCTGGACCGCCGAACGCCTGGTGCGCAAGCAGATGGCGTTGGGTCAGAAGTCGTTCCTCTACTTTTTCAGCCACAGTTATCCAAGCGAGCTGACGGCGGACCTGGCGGCCTTCCACGCGAGCGAAGTGCCGTTCGTCTTCGGCACGTTCGCCGACACGCCGCCTGGCTGGCCCGCAATTCCGGATACACCGGACGAGCGGAAGTTTGCCGGGGCAATGCTCGACTATTGGACGAGCTTTGCACGCAGCGGCACGCCGTCGGCGCCGCGCCAGCCGGTGTGGCAGGCTTTCTCGCAAGATCACAACTATATGCACTTCGCCGACACGCCTCAGCCGTCCAAGAACCTCTTGCCCGGCATGTTCGAGTTCGACGAAAAGGTGATGTGCCGTGGTCGTGCCAGCGGCACGCAGTCCTGGACCTGGCGGACCGGCTCGACCGCGCCGGTGCTTCCCATGGGGGGCGGATGTTGATCGGTCTGTCACGAGCAAGCGAAAGCTCACAGCCCTCTTCGTTCGCCTGCTCACTTCACAACCTTTGCCCCCAAGCCGGGAAGCATCCGGCTTCGGGCCTAATCGGAGCTTGTCGCGCATGAACCGACCGAGCAGCAATCTGAGCCGGTGCCGGCGAACGGTGATCAAAGGTTTGCCCCTCCTCATTCTCGGGATTGCCTCGCACGCCCAGGCTCAGACCGCTCCGACCTCGGCCGCGAAATGCACGTCTCTCTCGGGCCTGCGACTGCCGCGGACCGAAATCGTGAGCGCGTCGGTCGTGGTCGATGCGGCAACCTCACTCAAGATCAGCAAGCTGCCAGCGCTACCCTCTTTTTGCCGGGTAATCGCACGCGTGCGGTCGGCGCCCGATTCCGACATCGGAGTCGAGATCTGGCTACCGCTCAAGAACTGGACCGGGACGTTTCACGGCAACGGTAACGGCGGCTTCGGCGGGACGCTTGCGGCCGGCTATGGTGGCATGATCGCTGGTCTCAAACGCGGTTATGCCACCGCGGTGACCGATACCGGCACTGCGCCCGCGACGATGCTCGACGGCGACGCGCTGACGGGACACCCGCGCAAGTGGCGCGACTGGGGCCGCCTATCGACCCATGTGATGACCGTGACCGGAAAAGCGATCGCGCGGTCGTTTTATGGCCGTGGCGTCAATCGCTCCTATTACACGGGCTGCTCGACCGGCGGGCAGCAGGGGCTCATCGAGGCGCTCTATTATCCTCGCGACTATAACGGCATTCTGGTCGGCGCGCCGGTTATCAACCGGACATGGGGCCATGCCGCCGTATTGTGGGACTTCGCTGCGGCCAACAGGTTGCAGAATGGCCTTTTGTCGGACGTGAAGCTGCGGCTGCTCAACGCCGCCGCGATCGATGCATGCAATCGCCAGGGGCATGGCGTGCCCGGCGATCCCTTCATCACCGATCCGCTCGCCTGTCGCTTCGATCCAGCGGTTCTGGCCTGTCCCGGCGTGGATGGCGACAAGTGTCTGACCTCCTCCGAGGTGGCGACGGCACGTGCCTTCTACACTGGTCCGACGACCCGCGACGGTCGCGCCGTCTTCTTCGGATGGCCGATCGGCAGCGAGGCGCCTGGCCGGTTCGGCTGGTCGTTCCTGGAAAGTGCGGCAAATGGCGGTCCGCAGTTCGGCGGCCTGTTCAAATGGGTGTTCGGTGCCGGTTGGGACTGGCGGTCCTTCGACTTCGATCGCGACATGCCAATCGTCGATGCAAGGCTGGACGCCGACGTCAACGATGCCACCCGCGGAAGTCTCCGCGCGTTCGCAGCGGCGGGCGGTAAGCTGATCATCTATCATGGCCTGGCGGATTCTCTCGTCCCCCCGGCACAGACGGTGGCATTCTACGAGCGTCAGGCCCGCAATATGGGCGGCTTGGACAAGCTGCAGCGAAGCACGCGGCTGTTCATGGCGCCGGGCATGATGCATTGCGGGGGAGGGGCGGGCCCGGATGTCTTCAATTCGATGTCGAATGGGCTCCCACCGCCGCCTGAGAGCAGCCCGAACGACGATCTGTTCGCAGCCCTCCTGGCCTGGGCCGATCGCGGTGACGAACCGAAACGGGTTGTGGCTACCAAATTCGCGACTGGCAGGCCGGGAACGCTGGAACTCCAGCGTCCCCTTTGCCCCTATCCGCAAATCGCTCGCTACAGAGGCAGCGGTTCGACAAATGCGGCGCAAAATTTCGTTTGCACTGCCAAGGCTGTCAGTACGAGAGGCGGTCGGTAGGTCTCCGACGAAGCAGCATCTAACGATGGTAGGACAGGCGGCGGCCGATTTGTGGAGCCTCGAGGCGAAGGGATGGAAGTCGGCCTACGCAATGCCGGCGGCGTCGGTCTCGTCGTTTGCTGTTCGGCGAACCCCATCCAGGAACGGCAGTCCGCCGCTAACGAAAACGCAGGGACTATCCGATCAATCGAAACCGTATTGCGGTGCCGCCGCCCGGGGCCAGGGCGAGCGTCAGCACGTCCTTCGCCGTCACAACCTTCTTCTCGATCGTGATCGCCAGCGGATTGACGCGGTAATCGGCATCGGGCCCATCGCGATAGATCTGCGCTTCATATTTCTTGCCCGGCGCCAGGAAGGACAGGGGTTGTTTGAGCGAGCGACCATTCTCGTCGGTGATCGCGCCGAGGAACCAGTCCTGCCCGCCGCGCGGCTGGCGCGCGACGACGACGTAATCGCCGATCTCCGACTGCAAGGTCCTTGAGGTTTCCCAATCGGTCGGCACGTCGCGGATGAACTGGAACGCGGCCAGGTTCTTCTCGTAATTCTCGGGCAGGTCGGCCGCCATCTGGATCGGGCTGTAGACCACGACATATTCGGCCAATTGCGTCGCCAGTGTCGTCTGCACGCGGCGCGTCACGTCATCCTTGCCGTGCGCGATGTCAAAGATGCCAGGGGTGAAATCCATCGGCCCGCCGAGCAGTCGCGTGAACGGCAGGATGGTCATGTGCTCGGGCGGATTGGTCGGCACGCCCCAGGCATTATATTCCTGCCCGCGCGCGCCTTCGCGAGCGACCATGTTGGGCCAGGTGCGGCGCAACCCGGTATCCTTGACCGGCTCATGCGCATCGATCGCGATACCGTATTTGGCGGCAGTCTCGGCGACCAGAAGATTGTGGCGGACCATGAACTGGCCGGCGAACCATTCGCCCTTGCCGTCGCGGTCGAGGATATCGCCGGCGTGACGGACATAGCCGGTCTTGACCGCTTTCACGCCGTAGCGCTGGTAGAATTTCATCGCGTCGTCGAGTTGGTTCTCGTAATTGATCACCGCGCCACCGGTCTCGTTATGCCCGATCAGCTGGACGCCCTTCGATTTGGCATAGGCGGTGATCGCGGCGATGTCGAAATCGGGATAGGGCTTGGTGAAGCTGAACTTGTCGCCATTGGTGATCCAGTCGCCGTCCCAGCCGAGGTTCCAGCCCTCGACCAGCACGCCGCTGAACCCGTATTTGGCGGCGAAGTCGATATAGCGCTCGACGTTCGCGGTGGTCGCGCCGTGGCGCATCCCGCTTCCCCAGGTAGTCTTGTCTAGGTGCATTTCCCACCACACGCCGACATATTTGCCGGGGGTGAACCACTTCCGGATATCGGGAATCTTGCTCGGTTCATTGAGGTTCAGCTCGATCCGGCTGTCGGCCAGCGCGCCCGGCGTCTCGCCGATCAATACCGTCCGCCACGGCGTGGTGAAGGCGCCGGTCTTCTTCGCCAGCGTGCCGTCGGGCCAGGGCATCAGCCAGGCGGTCAGCGTGCCTTCGCCATTGCCCTGCAGCAGCATCGACGGGAAATCGATCATCGCCGCTTCGTGGAACGAGAGGTAGAGGCCGTTGGCGCCCTTCATCGTCAGCGGCGTCTCGGCCAGGGTGATGCGGCGCGCGTCGGTCTGGGTGTAGAGATATTCGTCGCGTTCCTGGCCCAGGCCTTGATACCACCACGCCTGATAGGCGCCGAGCGTGTGGAATTGGGTTCGCTCGGCAGTGACCGCGACCTCCTGCCCGGCGGAGATGCCGGCATAATCGTAGCGGAAGCCGAAGCCGTCATCGAACAGCCGGAAGGTGACGTCGACCGCCTTGTTGAGCGCGGTGTCGCCGCTTAACGTCACCGTCAACTGGGTGTGATTGTCGCGGATCACGCGCTCTTCGCCCCAGGGCTGTTCCCAGCTGGTGTTGGAGGCCGCGCGGCGCGGATTGCCGATCGCGGTGTAGCGCGCCGCAGGCTCGCCCTTGAACGTCAATCCGAGCTCGGACGGGGCGAGCACGACCGCGCCTTTGCGCGACACTTCGTAGAGCGCCTGACCGTTGTCGACCCAAACGCAGACCTCGATCACCTTGCCCGGGGATTGCGCGCATTCGCGCGTGGCGGCCGCGGCGGAGGCGGTCCAGCCGAGCGCGGCGATCAGGGCAAGCGAGCGAAGGATCATCGGGTCTTTCCTTGGGGAGAGTCAGGAGGATTTGAGCAAAGCGGTGCGAAGCTGCTGGCGCAGCGCCGCACGGGCGGACCGGGACATCGAACCGAGCGGGCCGCAGAGCAGCGGCGGGAGGTGCGACGTGACGTCGCCGCGCTCGCCGAAGACATAGGCGGCAATCATCTCGCACCAGTAATCGCGCTCGCCCGGCGGCAGATCGCGGAAGGCGAGCAGCGCGGTCAGGAAAGCGTCATTGGGCTCGTCGCTGCCGCCCCACCAGTAATTGACCATCGCATTGTAGGGATCGAGCGAGGTGACGTGATGCCACCAATAGCGCGGCATGAAGAGTGCTTCGCCCGGATCGAGAAAGGCGACGCGCGCGGCGGCGATGGCGTTGGCATAGCGCGGGAAGCGCGCAAGGTCGGGCGCTTCGGGATCGACCAGCGACAAGGGCGGGGGATTGTCGGGCGGGCCGATATAGAGATTGCCGACCTGATCGGGTGGGAACAGCACGAAGCGCCGCCGTCCGGCGATGACGCAGGCGAGGTTGTGGTCGCGGTCGTTGTGCGTGCGGGTATGCACCGCGCCGCCCAGCCACAACCGTGGACCGATCCCGGGGAGCAGCGGCATCGAATTGTGCTCGACGAAATCGGGCATCGCCTGGTCGAGCCGCAGCATCTGGATCGCCAGGGTGGGTGCGTCGGGCTGGCCGATCAGGCTCTCGATCCGGTCCAGTGTCGCGCCGAGCGGGGCCTGGCGCTTGGTGAAGGTGAATTCGCGCAGATCGGGGCCGTAGGCGAATTGTCCCTCGTGGCGCGCGGGCGCCTCCATGACTGGCACGGGCGCGCCGCGATCGAGGCGGCGGAAATAGGCGCCGAGCGTCGCCGCTCCTTGCATGCCCGCGGCGAGCGCCGGCCAGGTGTCGAACAGCCGTTGGACGATGACCGGTTTGCCTGCGGCGACGATCGCGGCGAAATCTTGCGCAGCGGTCACGCTGCGTTTCGCGACGTGCGGCAGGCTATCGAGCGCGGCCGGATCGTGCGTCAGGCGGACGGGCTCAACCATTGGTCGTCCCCAGTGCCTGAGCATGCGTCGGCTGGCGCAGCACCGCGTCCCTGACGAAGCCGAGCATCGTGCGGAACTGCGCCTTGACCGTGTCGGGCGATGTCGCGTCGATCCGCGGCGGATAGCTTTCGGGCGTGACGCCCAGACCGATCAGCAACGCCCGCCAATTGTCGGTCGGGATGCTGTCGTCCTCCATCGGCGGCACCTCACCGCGCGCGCGGAAGGTCGCGACGATATGCGCAAGTTCGGGTGGCTGTGGCGCCGCGCGGCCGGTGTCCCAGAACAGCCCGGGATAGGGGGCGAGCGCGTAGAAGGCGGCCTGATAGTCGCGCAGCCGCTCGAACGACGAGCGCATCAGGCGGTTATATTCGTCGCGGCTCGGGGCGACGTCCTGCCCGGTCGGGAAATAGGTCAGCAAGGTGATCAACCCGAGCTGGACCGCATGGAGGTCGAGATTGTGGATCGGGTCGAGCGCGCAGGCAGCAGAGCCGATCGCGACGCAATTGTGCGCCCAGGCTTGCTCGCGCCGACCCGGATCGGATGGGCGCAGGACCGCATCGCCGAGCGCCAGCCCGGCCGCCGCACCGAGCCTGGCCAGCGCGTCCTCCGGCTCGGTCAGCGCGCTCGAAAAGGCGTGGATCACATGGGTCGCGGCCTGGGTCGGGTAAAGCGCCGCCCAACCGGGCTGCCAGGCGCGCAGCTCGGCATAGGTCGGGATCGGCGCGAAGGGTTGCGCGCGGGCCGCGAACACACGGTCGGCGGAGAAATGCGTGCGCCAGCTTTGCTGGTCGATCCCGAGCGTCTTGCCGATCAGCGCGGCGTCGCTGCCGGTCACATCGACGAATAGCTCGCCCGCGGCGCGCTCGCCATCGGCGACCAGCGCCACGATGTCGCCGTCGTCGCCGCGCTCGATCGCGATATGGTTGGCGGTGCGCATCGCCACGCCGATCCGCGATGCCACGCTTTTCAGCCCGGCGGCATAAGCGATGGCGGGCAGATGATAGCCGTAATCGGCGCGGCCATAGGCTTCGCTTGCTTCGTCGGGGATCATCACCCGGCCCTGGCGCGCGGCGGCGGCGGTCAGCGAGAATTGCTCGAGCGCGACGTCGAGCCCAAGGTCGCGTGCCTTCGCCCAATAAGGGAAGAAGTCGTTGCCCTCGATCGGCGTGCCATAGGCGCCATAGGCGTTGAGGAAGTGGCCGTGGCCGCCGAGCATGTCGCGGATATTCTGCCCGAGCGAGAAAGCGCCGCCGGTCGCACGCAGCAGTCCGGCTTCGTCGAGCCGCAGCCGCGTGTGGAGCGCCTCGATCCCCGGCAGCGTCGCATAGACGTCGCTGACGTGGAGCAGGCTCGGCAGTTCGATCGCGGTGACCGCGACGCCGGCGGGTTTGAGCGCGGCCTGGAGCACGCTGGCCGCGAGCCATAGCGGCGCGTCGCGGCCGAGCAGGACGAGGGTCTGGACGCGCACGCTCATGCCGCCGGCTCCAGCGCGGGGGCGGGGCAATAGGATCGGATGAAGTCGCCATGCCCGGTCATGTCGGCGGCATTGACCTCAATCCGGTATTTGAGGTCGGCGAGCCTGGCCGCGAGATCGTCGAGTGGGATCGCCTCGGCCAGCGGGTTCCAGGCGGCGGGCAGCACGCCCTGGCCGACCAGCACCGAGAGCCAGCTGTCGCGCGAGAACAGGCCGTAGCGGTAGTCGGGCGCGGCCGCCGACGCGCGGAACAAGGCAATCTTGTGCGCCAGGCTCTCGGGCAGCTGCATGTTGCGGACATGGTCCCACAGCGGCTGCCCGTGGCGCCGGTTGGCGGTGTAGTGGAGCACGAGGAAATCGCGGGTGCGGTCGTAATGCACCTCGAACAATCGGTTGTACTCGGCCGCCAGCCGCGGATCGATTCCGCTGCGGCGCGTCGGCATCAGCCCGATCAGATCCATCACCGCGGCCTGGATCAGGAAGATCGAGGTCGATTCCAGCGGCTCCAGAAAGCCACTGGCGAGCCCGACCGCGACGCAATTGCCCGCCCAGGCGGCGGCGCGGCGCCCGGCCTGGAAGCGCAACAGCCGCGGCTCGCCGAGCGGCGGCGCGTCGAGCGCGGCCAATAGCACGTCGCGCGCACGCTCCTCGTCGGTGAAGCGGCTGGAAAAGACATAGCCGTTACCGGTGCGGTGCTGCAGCCCGATCCGCCACGTCCATCCCGCTTCCTGCGCGGTCAACCGGGTGAAGGGAAGCAGAGGCTCGACGCGCATGTTGGGGACCGCCAGCGCGCGGTCGCACGGCAGCCAATGGCTCCAGTCCTGCCAGTCGACTTCCATCGTCCCGCCGACCAGCAGCGACCGGAAGCCCGAGCAGTCGACGAACAGGTCGCCGGCGATCTCGGCACCCGATGCCAGCATCAACGACGCGACATGGCCAGTGCCATCGTCGCGCCTGACATCGACCACCTTGCCCTCGATCCGCGTGACGCCGAGCGGCATGGCCCAGCGACGCAGGAATTGGGCGTAGAGCGCGGCGTCGAAATGGTAGGCGTAAGCGAAGGTCGCGCGGATCGACTTCGGATCTTCGTTGGGAAATTCGAACGCGTTGTTGCGGCATGCGGCGATCGCGAACGAATAATCGTGCAGCTCGGAGGCGCGGCCGGCGGCGCGTGCACGCGCCCAATGATGCTGGAAATCGACCCCCGCCCAGGGCTCGCCGAACGTGCCGAACGGATGGACGTAGCGCTCGCCGGGTTGATCCCAGCCGACGAACTCGATGCCGATCTTGAACGCGGCCTGGGTCTCGCGCATGAACTGCGCCTCGTCGATCCCCAACCTGTCGTTGAAGACCTTAATATGCGGCAGCGTCGCTTCGCCGACGCCGACCGTGCCGATCTCATCCGATTCGATCAGCGTGATCGCATAGTCTTGCGCGGGCAGCAGTTTGACCAGCGCCGACGCCGCCATCCAGCCGGCGGTGCCACCTCCGACAATGACGACTTTGAATGGTTCTGGCTCAGGTGCCGGCGTCATGATGATAACTTTCCCTCACAAAAAACAGGCGTCGCCGTACCTGGAAGGGTGGTGGCGACGCCCAGTGGAGGAAATCAGAACTTGAACCGACCGCCAACCGAGAAGCGGCGGTCGACCACGCCCCAATTGGCATCCATGAACACCGGCTTGGCGCCTGGCGTCGCCTTGGAGTCGCCGAAGATCTGCTGCTGATAGACGGTACGTGTGTTGAGCAGGTTCGAGCCTTCGACCAGGAATTCGAAATTCTTGACCACCGACACCCGCAGCGAGCCGTCGAGGAACCCGGCAGCCTTCTGGAACACCGGCAGGCCGACGCAGCAGTCGAGGTTGTTGGTCAGGAAGCGCGAGCGCCAATTGTACGCCACGCGGAGCGCGACCGGGCCCTTTTCGTACAGGCCGACCAGGTTGAACGAATGTTTCGAAATGCCCGCCAGCATGTGCGAGTCGATCACCGCGCCGCGCCCGCCGCTGACGTCGAGGCCAGCGCCCTGACCGCCGGTGCCGCCCGCGTCGAGCGCGCCCACCGCGATCAGGTTCGAATTGTTGATCCCGGACTGGCTGACGAACGTGTAATTGGCCTGGACACCCAGCCCCGAGAGCAGGCCGGGCAGGAAATCGAAGAAGGTCTGATAGCCGACTTCGAAGCCCTTGAGCTCGCCGCCGCTCTTTTCGTTGCGAGGGCCGCGCAGCAACACCGTCTGGGTCGAGCCGTTATTGGTGAACTGGCGCTCGAACTGGCCGTACGAGATCGCGTTGTGCAGCTTCTTGTAGAACAGGTCGATCGTGAACGAGGACGACTTGCCCATATAGCGTTCAAAGGTCAGGTCGAACTGGTCGGCGGTCATCGGCTTCAACCCGGCATAGCCGGACTCTGCGTTGAACACGAAATTGTAGCCGGTGACGTTGGCCGCAATGTGCGCGGCGGTTGGCGAGTTGTAGACGATATACGGCGAGTCCGGCCCGGTGTTGATGATCGGCGAATTGATCGACACGAAGTTCCTGAGCAGCCCGAAATCGGGCCGCGACAGGCCGCGCGAATAGCCGAAGCGGATGTACGACTTCGAATCGAGTCCGAACCGGATGTTAAAGCTCGGCAGCACGTTGGTGTAGGACGCCTTGAGCGTGTTGGGCGAGCCGCCGCCGGCGGCGAAGGCCAGGACTTGCGGCGTCAAATAGCAGCTCGGCTGGACGATCGCGGTGCCGGATATCGGCGTCGCGCAGGACGGCAACAGGTTGAGCGCCGTGTTGGTCGGATAGGCGACCGCGCCGTTGCTGGTCACTTCGGTGCGGATCACGCGGACGCCGATATTGCCCTTGATGCGCACGCCACCGCCAAAGATCGGCTGATCGCCGCCGAAATTGAGCATGGCGTAGGCGGCCTTGGTCCGTTCCGACGTTCTGGTCACTTCCGACGGCGTGAAGCAATTGTCGACCGTCGCCTCGGGTCGGTCGCAGATCGCGGTATAGCCAGGCGCGATCGGCGAATTGGTGGTGGCGCCGCTCAGCGACTGGAGCAGCTTGGGGAAGTTCTGCAGCGTGTCGCGGTTCAGATAGACCAGTGGTCCGTTATTATACGCGCTGCCATTGTAGAAATCGCTGCCCAGGCTGGTCGATTCCCAGATCCCCGCGCCATAGCCCTTGAAGTTCGAATTGCACGCAGCCGTCGGATTGGGTGAGGTATTGTCGGCGTTGAAACCCGCGCCGTTGCAGTTCCAGCTTGCCGCGATCGGGGTCCAGTTGAAGGTCGAATAACGCACCGTCTGGTTGCGATCAGCATAGCGCACGCCGACCTTGAGCGAGTCGAGCCAACTGCCCTTGTCGAAATCATATTGCAGATCGCCCTTGAACGCCCATTCGTCGGCATCATTGTCCTCGACATGGCCCTGGATGAACGGGATCCAGTAATTGTGCGGATTGGCGAGCCCGCCGGCCGCGTAATTGACGTTCGATCCGGGCAGCAGCTTGATCTCGGGCGCATTGCCGTCGGTCAGGCTGTACTGGTAATTGGCCATCGATCCGATCGCGACCAGGATGTCGTTATTGTTGGTCGATGCGGTGATGCGCTGGCCGTCGAGCGTCAGCTTCAGATTGTCGGTGATCTTCCAATCGATATTGGCCGAGAAGTCGCGCGTGCCTTCGCTATGGTCGAAGTTGCGCGCCTCGTTCTGGAAATAGAGGCCGTCGCGAAGCGTGGTGCAATGACCGGTGCCGCAATTGTTGACGAACGGCATGCCGGGCACCGCCGATCCCGTATTGATCGCGTCCTGGTCATTGCCGCTCCAGCTTCCCGCCCAGCTGCCATGGCCCTGGGTCAGCACGCCCGATTGCAACATGCCGTTCGACCCGAACACCAGCGCGGAACCATCGGCCGCGCCAAGAATCGTCGAGCTGCGCGGATTGAATGCCGGCGTGCCGTAAGCATTGCCCTCCAGGATCGCGTGCGAGGCGCGTTCGAGCCAGGCGTTGTGATACTTCGAATCGGTGTATTGGACAGTCAGCAGGAAGCGTTCGGATTTATCCTGGAACTGGCCGGCAAGCGCGATGCCGCGCCGCGTGCGGTCGTAATCGACCTGCGAATAGCGGATGCCGTCGGGGGCATAGGCCCAGCCGGTGCCGCCGAATGGATTGGCGGTACAGCCGATCGTGCCGTTCGAGCCGACATTCGCGGTGCCGTCGGGCTTGAGCGCGCCCGCCGAGCAATAGGTGTCGATCTTATCGAAGATCACGCTTTCGGTCCGCGTGATCACATGGCTGCGCGCGAAGTCGGCGAGGAAGCCGAACTTGCCGATCTCGGTGTCGACCGTGTCGCTGATCAATGCCGAAAATTCGCCGGTCCATTTCTTCGACCGGTCGCCATAGTTGGCCTTGGCGTTGCCGGTGACGACCAGCCCATTCTGGTCGAACGGCAGGCGCGTGCGCAGGTCGACGGTGCCGGCGATGCCGCCCTCGATCATGTCCGCGGTCAAATTCTTGTAGACGTCGACCCGCGACATCAATTCGGGCGAGATGTCGTTGAAGTTGAGCCCGCGCGCGGCGTCGGCGGAGAAGCTGTCGCGGCCGTTGAACTCGGTACGGACCTGGGTCAGGCCGCGGACCAGGACGCCGGCGGCTTCGCCCGAGGGGTGGGTCGAATCGTCGGTCGACTGCAGTCGCGACACGGTGATGCCGGGAACGCGCGAGAGCGCGCCCGACACCGAGGTATCGGGGAAGGCGCCGATATCGGTCGCGCTGATCGAATCGACGATCGTCGCGGCGTTGCGCTTGGTCTCGGCGGCGTCGCCGAGCGCGCGGCGCACGCCGACGATCAGGATGTCGTTATCGTCGGGAGTTTGGGAGCCACTATCCGTCTGCGGCGCGGCGGTCGGGCTGGCGACGGCCTCCGGCGCGGTCTGCGCTTGCGCGCCTGTCGCAGCGAAGATCGCCAGCGTCATCAGCGAGGTGCCGCTCCACAAAAGGCCGCGGCCACGGCTCGAACCCAATTGCTTCATCGATCACTCCCCTATGCACGCCTCTCATGCGGAGGCTTTATCCCGTTGCTCGCGCATCCCGGCTGCATGCCCGGCGCGCTGCGAATCACCGTTTGTGAAATCCCTGCGGCGCGTCGTCGCGTGCCATCTGCCCCTTCATCCCTCCTGTGCGGCCCGGCTTTTCGCGGTGCGCGCGACTCCATCGATTGCAGCCCAATGCAACGATTTGCGCTTTGTTGCGTAAATTTCCGTGGCGTGCAAGCGCTGTTTGCGCGCCGAGTCACTAGGGAGTCACTAAATTCCAGGGAGCGTTGCGAAAATTCATCAATGCAAAATTTGCATAAGCCGATTTTACGAATCGGGAATGAACAGCGCGGCTAGGGCCGCGAGCGCCATCGCTGCGGCGGCGAGCCCCAGAGCGAGGATCGCCTGGTTGCCCAGCCAGTGATGAACGATCGCACCGAGCAAGGTCGCCGCGACAAGCTGGGGCAGGACCAGGAACATGTTGTGGATGCCCATATAGACGCCCATCTTGCGCGGCGGCACCGCGCTGGCGAGCATTGCATAAGGCAGCGACAGGATCGCCGCCCAGGCGCAGCCGATGCCGATCGTCGGCAACCACAGCCAATAGGGATCGTCGACCAGCACGAACCCACCGAGCCCGAGCGCGCCGAGCGCAAGGCTGAGCGCATAGACGTTGCGCCGCCCGATCCTGTCGGCGAGCCAGGGCAGCGCCAACGCGGCGATCGCGGCCACGCCGTTATAGCCCGCGAACAGGATTCCTACCCAATCGGCACCGGCATTATACGCCGCCGAGCTGGCGTCGGCGGTGCGGTAATGATGCGCGGCGACCGCGGGGACAGTGTAGATCCACATCGCGAACAAGGCAGTCCAGGTGAAGAACTGGACCAGCGCGAGATGCCGCAGCATGCGCGGCATGTGCAGGATATCTTCGACGATCTCGAACACGCCGAGCGATCGCCGCCCGCCGCGCCGCATCGCCACCGCGGCGAGTTGCGCGAGGCCGAAGACGAAGGCGATCGTGGCGAGCACGTAGATTTCGCGCTCGAGCTGCTCGGCGAACGCGAAGCCCGCGATCGCGACGCCGCCGAACATCCAGAGCAATCCGCTGCGCGCGAGCGTTGCCGCGCCGGTCGTGCTCGGTACCGCATGGTCGACCCGATCGGGGGCATCCGCCGCCAGACTCTCGGGCGGGCGCTCGGTGGTGGTGAGCACGGTCCAGGCGACCGCCGCCAGCAACCCGACCGCGCCGATATAGAAGGTCAGCCGGACCGAGGGCGGCAACAGGCCGGGCGGCGCCGTCGCGGCGACGCCGAACCAATGCGTCAGGATCCAGGGCAAGGCCGAGGCGAACACCGCGCCGGCGCCGATGAAGAAGACCTGGACCGCGAAGCCTTCGGTGCGCTGTTCCTCGGGCAGGGCATCGGCGACCAGCGCGCGGAATGGTTCGGCGGCGATGTTGATCGAGGCGGTGAGCAGCCACAATGCCAGGCTCGCGCTCCAGATGCTCTCAGCATTGGGCATGGCGATGAGCGCGATCGCGGTCAGGAGCGACCCCGCCAGCAGGAACGGCCGCCGCCGTCCGAGCGGTCCCCAGGTGCGATCGCTCCAATGGCCGATCAGCGGCTGGACGAGCAGTCCCGTGATCGGCGCAGCGATCCACAGGATCGGCAATTGGTCGAGCTCGGCACCGAGCGTCTGGAAGATCCGGCTGGTGCTGCCGTTCTGCAATCCCCAGACGATCTGCACTCCGAACAGGCCGCAGCACATGTTCCAGATCTGGCCTATCGTCAGGCGCGGCCGTGGTGTCGGTACCGGTAGTGAAATGCCAGCGCTCCCCTCGCTCGCTTGCAAAACCTGCCCTTCGCTCCTTAAGTCGGCGCAGGTTAGCGGGTCAGCTTGAGCGTAATGGGCACCAACAGCAACAACAATACGACGCTGCAAGACCTCGCCAAACTGGCGGGCGTCTCGGTGTCGACGGTGTCGCGCGCGCTGAACGACGAGCCGGTGATCAGCGCAAAGACCAAGCAGCGCATCTGGGCCTTGGCGCGCGAGCACGATTATCCGTTCCGTCATTATATGCCCGCAGCGCCGATCGGTGCCGAAGGCTCGATCGCGATCGTCACCCCGCACATGCGCGGGCGGCCGGTGCCGCTCACGCACCCGTTCTTCCTCGAACTAATCGCGCAGATCGGCGAAGCGGCGCGTGCGCGGTCATGCGACTTCATCGTCAGTCACACCTCGCCGGAAAATTACGACGATTTGGTCCACGCCGTCACCACCAGCCGCGCCAGCGGAGTGATCTTTCTCGGGCAAGGCATGCTCCACGATCAGCTCAACCAGCTCGCGACCTCGACCAATGGGCATTTCGTGGTGTGGGGCGCTCATATGCCCGGGCAGAAATATTGCTCGGTCGGTTCAGACAACTTGCTCGGCGGACGGCGCGCGACGCTCCACCTCGCGCGAATGGGCCGACGCAACATCATGTTTCTCGGCGGCAGCGACCCCGAGGCGCTGCAACGCCGTCGCGGCTATATGGACGGCGTCCGGGAGAGCGGGCTGGAGGCCGATCCCAATTTGGTCGTGGCGGTCGAATTCGAACTCGAGGCGGCCGAGGCGGCGGTGGCGCGGCTACTCCATCGCGGCGTGGTGTTCGACGGCATTGTCGCAACCAGCGATTTGATCGCCTTGGGTGCGATCCGTGCGATCAAGCGCTCGGGCCGCTCGGTGCCCGGCGACGTGTCGGTGGTCGGCTATGACGATATGCTGCTCAGTCGACTGAGCACGCCGACGCTGAGCACGATTCGCCAGGATACCGCCGAGGCGGGACGGCTATTGGTATCGCGTGTGCTCGATTTCTCGCCCGATCACCTGCCGGTACATCTGCCGACCGACCTGATCGTGCGGGAATCCTGCGGCGGCTGACGGCGTCGCCGTTTTCCCGGTAGTTTGGGCGGAACGCGAGCCGATATTGTTCGGCCAATCGCGCCTTAAGCGGGCATTGCTCCTCCAAGTCCCTCGAGTGCAACTGCCAGCAAAAGGCCGGTCGGAAAATATCGCACCCTGATGGCGCGAGGACGGCTGGCCAGCGGCGGTTGCGGACGCGGAGCGCGATGCCCGCATTCGGCGGTGACCGACCCAGCCATCAATAGCGGTCCAACAGCGCCTCGATCGATCGCTTATCGACTTGCTCGGCCGAAAACGGCCGATCTCTTATCGACCCAAATTCAGGCCATACGCGGCGAACGGCCGCTTCGAGTCTATTCTGTTGAAAAACTCCCTTGCGGGTGGGGAGGCGTGCTGATTCAGTGATCCCGGCTGTCGGGAGATGTGCTGATGATGGGCGACCGGACGGTGATGCAGGAGGCGCTGTTTTACAGCTT